>Ga0315282_10013613_pt1 | contig 12238 bp, 12 predicted proteins | sample YL17G07_20_MG_FD_203693 | JGI IMG/M metagenome (GOLD analysis project Ga0315282, IMG submission 203693) | Sediment microbial communities from Yellowstone Lake, YNP, Wyoming, USA - YL17G07_20 | ecosystem: Environmental > Aquatic > Freshwater > Lake > Sediment | place: USA: Wyoming | collected... | reverse complement strand
AGGAATACAGTCTCATCAAAAATTCCTTCAAGAATAACCCTTATCCCTCCAAAAATTGTATCAAAAGCTACAAGTATTACTATGGCTATATATCTAGCATAAAATGGGGTAACTTGTATAGGTAAAAAGAGTCCAATAATAATACCCCCTAAAAGTGCTATTATAGGAATCACCATCTTTCATTCCTCCGGTTTACCATACTTTAGTGAAATACTCCCTTCATATGAAGGTAAATCTATCTTTTCTTTCCTTTCTAACTTTAAAATTATTCCAAATTCTTTAGAAATATAATTTAGTGCGGAGATAATCCCCCCTGGCATAGTTAAAGCTTTTATAAGGCTATCCGCATCCCCTATTGCCTTTACTACATAAGTAGGAGAGAGTCTGATTCCATTTACAAGTATAGTAGGACCAACACACCTTATCTCACTGGAAACAACTATCCTCTGGTTATTTATGGCGATGGCTTCTGCCCCAGAAGCCCACAGTTCATTCACTATCTCCCTTAAATCATAGTCATGAATAAGATAATTCTCAGGGTTAGCTCCTGAATTTGGTTTCTTCTTACTGTCATCTAATGTGACAACTATTCCAGGACCACTTACAGGTAGAAGCCCAGCCCAAAGCTTTAATCTATTTACCTCTTTTAACATCCCTTCCGATATAGATTTTTCTCTAGTGGCGGATTCTTCATACTGAGAGATCTGTTCTCTTAAAGTAGTAATCTCTTGAATTAGTCCATCTCTCTGATCCTCAAGCTTCTGTACAAGGTCTACAAGTTGTTCGTTTCTCATACTAAAGAGAGTGTATTTAGGAGCTTCATAAAATTTAATCTGTGTTACTGATAGTAGGCCTAATATAAAACAAACTATAGCCAAAGACCATTTAGTGGTTTTCTTCATCTTTTTTTACCTCTTTTATAACAGGTAGTTTTAAAGTCCTAAGATCTATCTCTGCTATTTCTATCCCTTGACGCTTAGCAGTATTTAAAATCTCTAAGGCTACTTCAATTTTTTTATTCAAGTCCTTTAGTTCTCCCATTATACAAGGCACATTATTATACAGTACAACATATAATTCGTTATTTTTTATTTCTAAAGATCTCAATAGTGCATATTTATCTTCGGGAAATTTTTTAATGAAATTCATTAATATATCCTCTTCCTTTTTAGTATGAGATTTTATTAGAATTTCATTATCTTTATTGCTCCCTGTATAAGCATTATTCTTTAGAAATGGCTTTATGTCAAACCTGACCCCATTTAGTCCTTGGATAATATCCACTGAGTATATTATTACTACTACAAGAGTTATTATCCATACAGATAGCTCAATCTTAGAAGCCAATAATATTCACCTCTGGTTCGAGGATTATATTGAATTGTTTATAGACCTTTTCTTGGATTAATTTTATAACATAATATATATCATTAGCGCTTACCCCAAAGTTGAGAAGGAAGTTCGCATGAATAGGAGAGATCTGAACTTTGTTATAACTAAAGCCTTTAAATCCTGTTTCCTCTATAAGCCTTCCTGCTGCAACCCCCGGTGGATTTTTAAACATAGAACCAAACTGTCTTGGGAATTGAGGCTGCTCTTTTCTTAAAGAAGTTGCCCAATTTAGCTTTTCTCTGATCTCCTCTAAAGGAGTCCTTTTTAACTTAAGAGAAACTCTAGTTATTATAGTATTTCCTCCTTTAAGTTCACTACCTCTATAATTAAATGAAGGATTCCTTATAATAGTATACTCTCCATTTTCATTTATTACTTCTACACTTTCTACCACATCGCCAATACATCCATATCCTGTACCAGCGTTCATCACTACCGCACCCCCAATAGTAGCTGGGATCCCAATAAGTGCTTCTATCCCAGATAGGTTGTTCGTTACAGCTAATTTTATTGCACTTCCAAGAGGATAGCCACTTTCTAAATTTATTCTATCTTCCTCTAATGAGAAGTTTCTTAATATACCAGTATATATAACGGCTCCGTCAAAACCTTCATCAGGTATAAGTATCTTAGAACCATTACCAAGGACAAACCATTTACATCCTATTTCCCTAATAAAATCTATGATACTTACTAAGTCTTCTATATTAGAAGGTATTGAGAACCAGTTTACCTTTCCTCCTGCTTTTATTGTAAGATAGGGAGCTATTACTTCTTCTCTCTTTATTACCCCTTTAAACTTGACAAGACTTCTTTTCTTATACAATCTATATCTCCCGCTCCCATAAATACAAGTACTTTATCTTTTAGATCTATACTCTCCAATTCTTTAACTAGAGAAATATTATCTTTTATCCATTTTCCATTTTTATTATAAGCCAGTAAATTCTCAAGAATAATGCCACTATTTACTCCATTGATGGGAGGCTCAGAAGCAGGATAAATGTCTAAGATTAAGACATAATCTGCTAGAGCAATAGAAGAAGCCATATCCTTGTAAAGGTAGTAGGTCCTTGTATATCTGTGTGGCTGGAACACAAGTACAATCTTCTTCCCTTTTGCCAAAACTTTTATAGCCTCAAGAGAGGCTTTAATTTCAGTAGGATGATGTGCATAGTCTTCTATTACTGGGGTATCTTCTATATAATCACAAATTTGAAGTCTTCTATTTACACCTTTGAAATTTTGTAATCCTGTAACGATTACATCCCATGTGACATCAAGCTGGTTTGCAACTGCTATAGCTCCTAAAGCGTTTTTTACGTTGTGTAACCCGGGGATAGAAAGCTTTACTCTTCCTAGACTCTCTCTCTCTCTTATTACTTCAAAATGACTACCATTTTCATTCAGTATAATATCCTTTGCGGTGTATGTGCTTTCTTCAGCTAGTCCATATGTAATTTTTGTTTTATCTACCCTCATTTCTGCCAGGAATAGGTCATCACTACAAACAAAAACTGCATCTTTTGCTTGGTTAAAGAATTGGATAAAAGCCTTTCTAATATTTTCTATATTTTTGTAATAATCTAAGTGGTCGTTATCTACATTTGTAACTATTTCTATATTGGGAAAGAGCTTTAGAAATGAGCCATCGCTTTCATCTGTTTCTGCCACAAAGAGTTCTCCCTTACCAAGCTTAGCAGTCCCTCCAATATCGCTTGCTTCACCCCCAACTACTATTGTAGGAGAAAATCCCCCTACGTCTAAAATTACACCTATTAGAGATGTCATTGTAGTCTTTCCGTGAGAGCCAGCTATAGCAATACTCTTTTTCTGGTTCATAAGATAAGCTAACATTTCACCTCTCTGGAAAATAGTCAGGCCTCTATGCCATGCCTCTACAAGTTCAGGGTTGTCATTATGAACTGCACTGGAGACCACCACTATAGTTGCCCCTTCAATATGTTTAGGGTTATGTCCTATGTAAATAGGAATACCCATTGTTGACAATCTTTCAATGATTTCACCTTTCTTTATATCTGAACCACTTACTTTATATCCCAACTCATATAAAATTTGAGCTATACCACTCATTCCATAGCCACCTATACCAATAAAGTGAATCTTATCTTCCTTAGTTATATTTTTCATTACAATCCTCCTGTAGTAGTTTTAATATCTCCTCCGCTAATACATAACTGGCTTTTGATACAGCTAGATTAGTTATTGCTTTCTTCATCTGAGATAATTCACCTGTATCTACAATTTCTAATATTAACCTGGCTAGAACTGAAGCTGAGAGATCTGTCTGTTTTAATACGATAGCTCCACCCATTTCTGTTAACCACTTAGCATTATAGAGTTGGTGCCCTCCTGCTCCTTCGTAAGGAATTAAGATAGCAGGAAGTTTTACTGTAGCAAACTCTGTGACTGAGTTGGCTCCTGCCCTTGAAATAGCTATATCCGCCTCTTTATATAAATTCCAAATGTCTTCTTTATAGTCATAGACTCTGTAAAATGGATACGTTATCTTTGAAATCCTATCTCTTAGCCTGATAAACTCTTTCGTCCCTGTTATATGGATAAACTCCACATCGTCTACCAATTGCCTTTCTAATATCTCTAATATTACCTCATTTATTCGTCTTGCACCCTGGCTACCACCTATTACAATGAAAGTTGGTCTTCTAGTATTTTTAGAGTTCTCATAACTTATAGTATAAAACTCATTTCTCAGAGGAAGGCCTGTATAGACTACTTTCTCCTTGGGGAAATAATCTTTGGTCTGAGGAAAAGAGATGAATATCCTATCCACAAAAGGAGCTAGTAATCTATTGGCTAATCCTGGGATTATATTCTGTTCATGTAAAGCCTTAGGTACACCAAGTAATATTGCCCCAATCACAGGAGTAACTGATGCATAGCCTCCCATACCTATTACTATGTCAGGTCTTATATCCTTCAATTTCCTAATAGTTGATATAAAATCTAGACCCAGGCTCCAAATAAACTTTATCCCGCCTATTAATGTTCTATTCCATCCTAAAGAATTAGTTTCAAAGATACTAACCCCTTCCAATTTTATATCTTTAGGTCTCTTCTTACTAACAAAAAAATACACAGAGTCTCCTTTATCTAACAATATTTTACCTAAGGCTAGAGCGGGATACAGATGTCCTCCACTGCCTCCAGCTGCTATTACTATCTTTAATATCTTCACTAACCTCCTTTACTAACTTGTATTTTGATGCTCCTAAAGCGTATCCTATCATAAATAGAGTAATTATCCTAGATGTTCCACCTGAACTTAGTAGAGGGAGTGGTACTCCTATAAGTGGAAGTAATTTTAGTTCCCCTCCTATATTTAAGAGGGTTTGGAGCATAAAGCTTAGTGCGAATCCAAATATAATATTGTGGGCAAATCTTAATGGACATTCTTTGCTAACTTTTAGCATATTCATCCCAATAAGAGCATATAAAATAATTACAAGAAAGGTAAATATAAAACCGAACTCCTCTCCTATATGAGCAAGGATAAGGTCTGTATGTACTTCTGGGAGAATAGCAAGCTTCTGTCTTCCCAATCCTAATCCTACTCCAGTAAACCCACCTCTAGAGAAAGCTAGGATTGCCTGGATATACTGATAACCATTTCCTAGAGGGTCTTTCCATGGATCAAGAAACGCCAAGAATCTTGCCTCTCTGTATGAAGCTTTAAACATCAGTTTATAACCTATATAAGATGAAAAGGCAATGATTGGCAGAAACATAGATAAAGGCATATCTAAAAAGAATAGCATAATGATGCCTGTTAAAAATGTAATCATAGCACTTCCGAAATCAGGCTGATAAAGGATTAAGACTGTAGTTATAATGATACTTGTTAATGCTTTAATAGTATCTATATTCCATCCAACCTTCTTATTTATAAACATACTTCCAATATAAAATATAAGCCCTAATCTAGCTATATCACTAGTCTGAATCGAAACCCAAAAGAAGTTTAGCCATCTGACTCCTCCATTTACAGATGTACCAAATAAATAAGTGATAATAAGTAAGACTACAGAGAGAAGATAAATCCATGGAGCAAATATACGCATAAATTTAAGTCGGAACTTGTATCCAACAAATGCACAGATAAGACCTATAAATGAATATACAATCTGTGATCTAAACGAAACGTCAGTTCTACCTAACGTTATCAATTGGATTTTCTCTATACTGTAAAGGGAAGTAAGACCTATCCCTAGGAGAATAGCAGACCCAACTAATACCACCCAGTTTATATCTCTACTAATCTTTATTACATTTCCATTTATAGACAATCTCTTTAAATTTCTCCCCTCTCTCTTTATAATTATTGAACATGTCAAAACTAGCACAGGCAGGGCTAAAGAGGATTATATCTCCCTTCTTAGCATATCTCATTCCAGTTTCTACTACATCTTCTAGGGTATTACAAGAAGAAAAATTAAAGATCCTTCTTCTTTCTAATAGACCTTTTATCTTTTCTTTTGTTTTTCCTATAAGACATATATGTCTTATATTGTTCTTCTCTATTTCCTCTATTAATGGTTCAAAGTCCATCCCTTTGTCTTGTCCACCTATAATGAGAATTTTTGACTCAGAAAGACTTTTTAATGCACTTATGGTAGCATGCGGATTTGTAGCTTTTGAATCATCAATAAATGTAATGCCATTAAATTCTAAAAATTTTTCCAGAGTATGTGGATATGGAGTAAAGTCTTCTAATGCAAACTCTATCTCTTCTGGCAAGAGTTTACATATAAGACCTATAGTCATTGCTACCATTATATTACTAAAGTTATGTTGTCCTATAAGTCTAACTTTTCCCAAATCTATTTCATATTTTGAATATTCTGGGATATTAAATTTTATTTTATTATCATCTAAATATACTCCATCTTTTTTGCAAAAAGAGAACATAATTTTATTACTCTTTGCAGAACTTACCACTGTCCTTACGTTCTCATCATCATAATTAAAAATGAGAAAGTCATTCTTTGATTGATTAATAAATAGCCTTTTCTTCGCCTCTATATACTCTTCAAAATTATTATGCCAGTTGAGATGATCCATTGCTATATTAAGCAGTGCGCCAATCCAAGGTTTGAAAGTAGCTGTACCTTGAAGCTGGAAACTACTAACTTCTAAGACAAAATAGTCTGGATGTCCTTTCAATACTTCCTGAATAAATGGGGTTCCTATATTCCCCACCAAAGAGACATTCCTCCCACTTTTAGAAAGTATATGGGCAGTTAAAGCGGTAGTTGTAGTCTTTCCATTTGTCCCAGTAATAGCTATGATTGGTCTATCTATAAGTCTAGATGCAAGTTCTATTTCACTTATTGTTTCTATTCCTTTTTTTCTGGCAAAATCTAATATGGGTTCGTCCCATCTTACCCCAGGACTTACTACTACTAAATCAGAATCGGAGATAAACTCAAATGTATGTCCCCCAATTTCTGCCTCTATATCTGATGAGATTTGAATATCTTTCTTCTTATCTGTAACTTTTAATCTAGCACCTAATTTGGATAGGACTTCTACACAGGCCTTGCCAGTTTTCCCATATCCTACTACAGTTATACATTTACCTTGTAATTCCATTTATAAATACCCCCAATAAACTTATAACTAAAGTAAGGAGAGAAAATCTTGTAACTACCTGAGGTTCACTCCATCCTGAAAGCTCAAAATGATGGTGAAGCGGACTCATCTTTAGTATCCTCCTCCCTGTGAGCTTAAATACTGCTACCTGAATCATTACAGAGAAAGCCTCTAATATAAAGACTATTCCTAGGATAAAGATGAGCCATTCTTTTCCACTTAAAATTCCTATACCACCTATACTTGCCCCTAAAAACAGAGAACCGACGTCACCCATAAAGAGCCTTGCTGGATGTGCATTGTAAAAAAGAAATGCCAGTACACTCCCTAGAATTGCCAAACTGATATTTGTTATACTTCCCTCTTTTATTGTAAATACAACAAATAGTAAAACTAAAGAGGTTATTGAACCAGCTAAACTATCTACACCATCAGTCAGATTTACTGCGTTTGCCATTCCCACGACAAATAGAATCTCTAAGAGGTAGACCCAGAAAGGATTTGTAGGATGAATGATTAAGAAATTATGTCTTATATTAATGCCCCCATAATTTTTTACTAAAAAGAGCCATCCTAGGGTAATGATACACTCTAATGTAAATTTATATCTTGCCTTAGAAGGCTGGGCTAGCCTTCTTTTTATTCCCAGATAATCATCTATTCCGCCTATGAGACCAAAGCTCAGCATTAGTATTAATAACATTATTGTAGTCTTATTAAATGAAAGAAATATAGTAGTAATCAGAGTGCTTAAGACTATTACTAATCCCCCCATAGTAGGAACTCCTTCTTTTACCAAATGAGTCTTAGGACCATAATCTCTAACATGCTTTGGAAGTAAAGACTTAAAATATCTAAAATAAACTTTAAACCCCAAAATACTAAGTAGTATCGAGAGATAGAATATCTCTAACCCTTTAATACTCATCTTTTATCCTCTCTTGTATTGCCTCCAAAGCGACTTCTCTATCATCAAAATGAACTGTCTTATCTTTAAAGATCTGATAAGTCTCATGTCCCTTCCCAGCAATTACTACTATATCTTCATTACTAGCAGAGTTTATAGCATAATAAATTGCCTCTCTTCTGTCTTCAAATACTTTATAGTTACTATTCTGGACTTCTCTTAAAATGTCATTAATAATCTCCTTAGGGTCTTCACTGCGTGGATTATCTGAAGTGATGATGGCTAAGTCAGCTAATTTAGTAGCAATATTCCCCATAATTGGTCTTTTGGTCTTGTCTCTATCTCCTCCACAGCCAAATACTACTATCAATCTCTTCCCCATAGTTTTTGATGTAATTAATAGTCTCTCTAAAGCATCTGGAGTATGAGCATAATCCACTATAACAGTAAAAGGTTGTCCACCATCTATCTTTTCCATTCTTCCTCTTATAGGAGAAAATTGAGAAAGAATATCTATAGATTCTTCTATTGGAAGATTTACCCCATATATATAACCTAATGCTCCTAGTGCATTATATATATTTATCTCTCCTAGAAGTTTCATATTTACAGGAAATTTCTGATCTCCTATTACAAGATTAAAATAGGTCCCACTAGGACGAACTTTTATGTCTTCAGCTCGAACTAAAGCTGACTTCTCTTTTATCCCATATGTTATAGGATTAAAATCAGAGAATTCTTTAATTAGTCTTTTACCATAATAGTCATCAGTATTTATTATCATTAACTTATTTTTCCCGTATCTAGCAACCTTCTCAAAAAGAGTCCTTTTGGCTTTAAAATAAGACTCCATATCCTTATGAAAGTCTAAGTGGTCTTGAGTAAGGTTAGTAAAAACTGCTATATCAAAATGAACTAAGTCTACTCTATGCTGGATTAAAGAATGAGAAGAAACTTCCATTATAATCTTCTTTATTCCCTTCTCTCTTGCTCTATGGAAGGCTTGGGCAAGCATTAGCTGTTCTGGGGTAGTAAAATACGTAGGTAAAGATTCATCTCCTAACTTTATTTCTAAAGTTCCAATTACTCCTACATTCTCCCCTAGACCTTCTAAAATCTTACCTATAATGCTAGCTGTAGTGCCTTTCCCATTGGTACCAGTTATTCCTATAACTGTAATATCTTTAAATGGATTGTTATAAAAGTTCATACATACAATGCCATAGGCTATTTTACTATTAGACACTTCAACATAAGGAAATTCCTTTTCTATTCTCCTCTCACCAATAGCGATTATTGCCCCATTCTTTATAGCGTCTTCTATAAAATTATGCCCATCAAACTTTTCTCCTCTTATTGCTACAAATACTTCCCCTGGTTTAATGTCTTTAGAATTATTACTAACCCCAACTACATCTAACTCTTTATTAAAGTCTGAAAAGTTGAATATCTCTACTCCTTCTAATAATTTTACTATATTCATCCTTCTCCTCTTACATATTCAGTATATAATAGCATTTCAGCTATATCCTTAAATAGAGGAACTGCAGTATCAGAAGCCCATTGACTCAAATTAGGCTCATCTAATATTACACCAATTAGATACTTTGGAGAATAGGCTGGTAAATACCCTATAAATGAGACAATATTCTTTTCCATAGAATAACATCCATTTACGACTTTTTGTGCAGTACCTGTCTTCCCTGCTATCTTTATTCTTTCTATATATGCCTTCTTGCCTGTACCATTCTCTACTACATTAACTAGCATATCTGTAATCTTTCTGGCAGTAGTTTCAGAAATTATCTGATTGAGAAATCTCTTTTCTTCTCTTTTTATAAGGGTAGGCCTTACTAAGTACCCGCCATTAGCTAAAGGGACATAACTAGCTACAAATTGGAGAGCATTTACTCCTATTCCCTGACCAAAGCTGTTTTGAGTGAGAACAGTAAGATTTCTATCTTGAGGAAATAAGCCAGGTGTCTCATTAGGTAACTCTATACCAGTAGTATGACCAAATCCGAACGCATAAAGATACTTATAAAGTAAATCTGTACCTATTTTAAAACCTATCTGAGCCATTCCAATATTTGAAGAGACTTCTATAATCTCTTTTAGATTCAGGTTATAAGATTTTACAGAGTGTGGGGCATCTTTTATAGTAACACCATTTATCTTAAATGGGGGTTTACAATCGAATTTATCTTCCATCTTGACTCTGTTTTCTTCTAAAGCTATAGAAGCTATTATGGGTTTTAAAGATGAACCTGGTTCGAAGATATCTTGGATTGCAAAATTTTTGGTATGGGGGAAGTTTACTAGAGCTAGAACTTCTCCTGTATAAGGAGACATAACTATCACAATTCCCTTTTTAAATCCAAGGTAAGACTCACTATTAGACAACAATTTGTTAATTTTGGATTGAAGCACAGCATCTATACTAAGGAATACATCTTTACCCTCTTTTAAGATACTATTCATAGTGAGTTCAATCCCACTCAGTCCATTGTTATCTATATCTACCCCTCCAAGAATATCAACTATTTCTTGATCTATATATACCCGTTTGTATTCCTGTTTTATAAAGAACGTATTTTTATCAAGAGATACTATACTTTCTACTTTTTTCTTATCTATCTTTCTGGCTATCCATACAAATCTTTTATTGCTACTCAGCTTATCTGGATAGTCCTTTTTATTTCCTAAGATTTTATTCAATTTTTTACCCAGTTGAATGGGGTCTTTTGTGAGGGATGGGTCAGCAAATACTGAATATGTTAGTTCATTCGTAGCAAGAACTTTACCAAGTCTATCATATATCTTTCCCCTTATGTACACAGTCTCCTCATCAAGATTAAACTTTCTATCAAAGTCATTAGACTTAATTACTTGCCAATAAAAAAGTCCCACTCCTTCTAATAAGAACATCAACATAAATAAGACTGATATTAACTCTATCCTTCTAATATTCAAGCCTCAATATTTGGTAACCTCCAGAATCTTATCTGCTGGTTCCATACCAAGCCTTTTCCCTTCTTGATAAAGTCGACTAGGGGAAGATAATTTTTCTACTTCTTTTTTTAAACCTTCGTTTTCTAATATAATCTGGTCTATTTCTTTCTCAAGAGAAGATATTCCTTCTTTGTAGTTTATAGTCTCACTATGTAGCTTTATCTGTAATATACCCACTCCTATTATTGCTGAAACTAACAAAAAAACAAATATAACTCTTACCCAGATAACCTTGCCTAATGGAACCGTAGATAACTGAAGTTTAGGTTCTACTTGACTTTCTATATAGGGTAAGTTTTTTCTCGCTAATTCTCTAGCCATACTTCTCCAACCCCCTTAATTTGGCACTTCGTGCCCTTCTATTTGACAGGATTTCCTCTCGAGTAGGCTTTATAGGAGAATGAGTAATAAGCTTTCCCTCACTTTCTTTAAATGTGTTTTTTACTATCCTATCCTCTAAAGAATGATAAGAAATGATACATAATCTTCCGCCTGGAATTAAAAGAGAAATAGCTTGAGGAATAGCATCTTTAAGATTTTCTAGTTCTCTATTTATATAGACCCTTAGAGCCATAAATACCTTTGTAGCTGGATGTATCTTCCCTCTTCTTCTTACTACTTTACAGATTAGGTCTGCCAATTCTCTAGTAGATGAAATTTCTTTTTTCTTGCGGTAATCAATAATACTTTTAGCTATTAAACGAGCAAACCTCTCCTCCCCAAGATTCCAAAAGATATTATAGAGTTTCTCTAAAGAATAGGAGTTTACAACCTGATGTGCAGTAATTGATATAGTTTTGTCCATCCTCATATCTAAGGGTCCGTCTAGATTAAAACTGAAACCTCTATCTGAATCTCCAAGTTGAACTGATGATATCCCTAGATCGAATAAGATACCGCCAAACTTGGTTATACCTATAGAACTCACAAGAGAAGATAAATTTGAAAAGTTCCCCTGAATGATAATTATCCTGTCCTTATACTGAGATAGGCTTATCTCTGCTCTTTCAATAGCAGTAGAGTCCATATCTATCCCAACTAAAATCCCATCTGGGCTACTCGCTTCTAATATTGCTCTTGCATGCCCTCCATCACCTAATGTACAATCTATATATTTCCCACCAGGTTTTACATCTAATATTTCTAGGACCTCATTTATAATTACAGGCTTGTGTATTACTTCAGATACCGATGGCATTTATAGCTTCTCCCATAGTCTGGTAGAACTCCCTTGCACTACCAAAATAACTATCCCATAGCTCTGCACTCCAAATTTCTATTCTATTTGAAACA
>Ga0315282_10013611_pt1 | contig 12238 bp, 9 predicted proteins | sample YL17G07_20_MG_FD_203693 | JGI IMG/M metagenome (GOLD analysis project Ga0315282, IMG submission 203693) | Sediment microbial communities from Yellowstone Lake, YNP, Wyoming, USA - YL17G07_20 | ecosystem: Environmental > Aquatic > Freshwater > Lake > Sediment | place: USA: Wyoming | collected... | reverse complement strand
TCGTCGGCGGGTACTGCAGGCGCATGCCGCCGGCGAGGTCGGCCGCCGCGTAGGCGCAGTAGTGACAGGCGAAGACGATGATCTCGGGAGTGAAGTCGGTCACGGCCGCACCTCCTGGGCGACGAGCACGGCCTGGTTGTGCGGCGACTCGGGCCTGAGCGCCTCTTCCTTGGCGAAAACCTGCTCGTCGGTGTAGTGGTGCAGGGTGATCGCCTTCGCCGGGCACTCCGCCGTGCATATGCCGCATCCCTGGCAGGCGGCCGCTTCGATGCGTGCCTTCTTCGTCGCCGGGTCGATGCGCGGCACCTCGTAAGGGCAGACGCGCACGCAGGTGAGGCAGGCGGCGCATTTCTCTTCGTCGACCTCGGCCACGATGCCGCCGGCCTTGATGGCCGTCTTGGCGAGGATGGCGGCGGCTCGGGCCGCGGCCGCGTAGGCCTGCGCGATCGAGTCGTCGATGCTCTTCGGGTAGTGCGCGGATCCGCAGAGGAAGATGCCCTCGCTGGAAAAGTCGACGGGGCGTAGCTTGACGTGTGCCTCGAGGAAGAACCCGTCGGCCGTGAGCGGCACCTTGAGCATTTTGGAGAGCTCGTCGTTGCCCTCGTTGGGCACCGTCGGCGTGGCCAGCACGAGCAGGTCGAGCGGGAGCTGCATCTGCTTGCGCAGGGACGGCTCGCGGAAGGCTACGCTGAGCGAGCCGTCGATATTCACCTTGGGCTCGCTGCCGTTCTCGTAGCGCGTGAAGATGACGCCGAGCTCGCGCGCCCTGGTGTAGTACTCCTCGGTCAGGCCGAAGGTGCGGACGTCTTTGTACCACACGTAGACCGGCCGCTCGGGCTTGTCTTCCTTGAGCCGGATGGCGTTCTTGATCGCCTGCGCGCAGCAGGTTCGCGAGCAGTAGGGTTTGTTGCTGTCGAGCGAACCTGCACAGAGGATCATGCCGATGGACTCGGCCTCCTTGACGGCCGCGTCGTCGGCGGCGAGCATGTGCTCGAGGTCCATCTGCGTGACGACCTTCTGGCCCGAGGCGAGACCGGCCGGGTCGAGACCGTAGAGCTCGGGCCGCGACTCCTTCGCGCCTGCGGCCACGATGACTACTCCATGATCGATCGGGATGCGCTTGTCGTCGGTCTCGCGCACGACGCTCGAGAAGTTGCCGATAAAGCCCTGGAAGTCGACGAGCTCGGCCTCGAGGTGGATGCGCACGTGGGGGTTGTCGATGAGCTTCTGCTCCACCTCGCGCACGTACTCCTTGGGATCGGAACCCCTGAGCGTGCGGTCGAGGTCGAGCACGTGGCCGCCGAGCCTGGCGCTGCGTTCGACGAGGTGCACCTCGTGGCCCATCTCACCCAAGGCTAGGGCGGCGGTCATGCCGGCGACGCCGCCGCCGATCACCAGCGCGGCGTGGGTGAGCGGCACGTCGACCTTGTAGAGCGGGTCGAGCAGGCGGGCGCGCGCGACGGCCATGCGCACGAGGTCTTTGGCCTTGTCGGTCGCCTCGTGCGGCCACTGCGCGTGTACCCAGGAGCACTGGTCGCGGATGTTCGACATCTCGAACAAGAACGGGTTGAGGCCGGCCTCCTGCAGCGTGTCCTGGAAGATGGCCTCGTGCGTGCGCGGCGTGCAGCTTGCGACGACGACCCTGTTGAGGTTCTCTTTCTCGATGGTCTCTCTGATCAGGGAGAGACTGTCGGACGAGCACGTGTAGAGGGTGTCGGTGGCAAACACGACGCCGGGCAGCTTGAGCGCGTAGCCGGCGACACTCTCGACGTCGACCACGCCGGCGATGTTGGAGCCGCAGTGGCAGACGAAGACGCCCACCCTGGCGTCTTGGCCGGTGACGTCCTTTTCCGCGGGGTACTGCTTCTCGGACGTGAGCGCACCGCGCGAGTCGGCGAGTTGCGTCATGGCGAGCGCGGCGGCGGCAGAGGCCTGCGCCACCGAGTCGGGGATGTCTTTGGGCTCAGAGAACGGGCCGCACACGAGCACGCCCTCGCGTGAGGTCTCGACTGGACGAAACTCGTCGAGCCGGCAGAAGCCGTGCCGGTTGAGTGCGATACCCAGTGAGCCGGCGACGGCTTGCGCCGAGCGATTGGGCTCGAGGCCCACGCTCAACACGACGAGGTCATACTCGCGCGTGAGCAAGCGGCCCTCTTCGTCTTCGTAGGTGATCTGCAGGTCCTTGGTGAGCGGGTCTTCTTTGATAGCCGACGGGCGCGAACGGATGTACTTCACGCCGCGCTCGAGGGCGCGCTGGTAGAAGGCGTCGAAGCCCTTACCCATGGCGCGCATGTCCATGAGAAAGACCTCGGGCTGCGCGTCGGGCACGTGGTCTTGTGTGAGCATGGCCTGCTTGGTGGCGTACATGCAGCAGACGCTTGAGCAGTACTCGTGCTGCTGGTCGCGCGAGCCGACGCATTGGATGAAGGCGATGCGCTTCGGGTGAGCACCGTCGGACGGACGTTTCACGTCGCCGACGGTCGGACCCGAAGCGCTGAGCAAACGCTCGTACTCGAGCGCAGCCAAGACGTTGGGGTAGCGGCCGTAGCCGTGCTCGCCGACCGTGCCGGGGTCGTACGCGTCGAAGCCCGTCGCCATCACCACGGCGCCGACCTGACGCACGCGCTCCTCGTCTCTTTCGTCGTGACGCAGTGCGCCTGGGCCGCAGGCGCGCACGCACTCCATGCACTCGGAGCAGACGGCGCAGTTGAGGCAGCGCTTGGCCTCGGCGACCGCCTGTTCCTCGGTGAAGCCCTTGCGCACCTCGACCCAGCTCCGGCGGCGCTCGTCGCCATCGTGCTCGGGAACGTGCGCGCGCGCCCGCTTCGGCGTTGCTGCGAGGACGGCGTCGTCGGGGCGCGCCTCGGGCAGGGGGTTGGACCAGAGCTCGACGAGCTTCTCGCCGCGCAGGTAGTTATGGACGCCGGCTGCGGCCTTGCGACCGGCGGCGATGGCTTCGATGGCTGTGAGTGGGCCTGTGGGCGCCACGTCGCCGCCGGCGAACACGCCGGCGCGGTGCGTCGCCAGTGTGGCCGAGTCGACGAGGACCGTACCACCCTCGATGCGCACGTCGGCCAAACCTTTGGCGAAGTCGGCGACGATCGCCTGGCCGATGGCGAAGATGACCGTGTCGCAGGGCACTTCGAAGAAGGCGTCGGGTATGGGCTCTGGACGCCTGCGGCCGCGCTCGTCGGGCTCACCGAGGCGCATGCGCTGAAGCTTGATGGCGCCGACCTTGCCGACGCTGCCGAGGATCTCGACAGGGGCGACCAGATACTCGATGTGCAGCTGCTCGTCGAGACCCTCTTCGACCTCGTCGGCGCTCGCCGGCATCTCGTCGCGCGTGCGTCGGTAGGCGATCGTGACCTCGGGTGCGTTGCCGCCGGTCGACGTGAGCCGCAGGGCGCTGCGCGCGGCGTCGAAGGCGACATCCCCGCCGCCGATGACGACGACGCGGTCGCCGACGGGCAGCGGGTCGCCGAGGTTCAGCCGGCGCAGGAACTCGACTGCGGTGAGACAGCCATCGAGGTCGTCGCCCTTGACCGGCGACGGGGCGCTGGTCTGCAGGCCGGTTGCGAGGAAGACGGCCTTGTAGCCGTCGGCGAGGAGGGAGTCGACGGTGAAGTCGACACCGGCACGCTGGTTGAGCCGCAGGTCGACCCCGAGGGCCACGATGCGGTCGATCTCGCGCTGCAGCACGTCGTGCGGCAGGCGGTGATCGGGGATGCCGACGCGCAGCATGCCGCCGGCCACCGGCAGCGCCTCGAAGACCGTCGTCGCGTAGCCGTAGCCGGCCAAGTCGCGGGCGCAGGACAGGCCGGCCGGTCCGCCGCCGATGATGGCGACCTTCTCGTCGTAGGTGACCGGCAGTCTCTCGGGCAACTCGGCAGGGGCGGCCACGTCGCAAATGAAGCGCTTGAGGCTGGCGATGGCGAGCGGCTCATCGACGTCGGCGCGCGTGCAGGCCGACTCGCACGGGTGGGCGCAGATGCGGCCGCACACGGACGGGAACGGGTTGGGTTCGGCGGCCACGCGGTAGGCATCGGCGAACCGGCGCTCGGCGATCAGCGCGATGTAACCCTGTGCGGAGGTCTCGACCGGGCAGTGCGCCTTGCACGGGGCATAGCCTTTCTTGTCGACGACGTAGGTGTTGGGGATGGCCTGCGGGTAGAGCTTGTAGATCGCCTTGCGCTCGCTCTGACCTTCGTTGAAGAGGTCTTTGACGTGGACGGGACATACCGGCACGCACTCGCCGCAGCTCGTGCAGACCTCTTCGTCGACGTAGCGAGCGTGACGGAGGATCTTCGCCGTGAAGTGGCCCGGCTCGCCGTCGAGCGCCAGCAACTCGGAGTTGGTGATCAGTTCGACGTTCAGGTGACGCCCGACCTCGACGAGCTTCGGCGAAAGGGTGCACATCGAACAGTCGTTGGTAGGGAAGGTCTTGTCGAGCTGCGCCATGTGGCCGCCCAGCGCCGGCGCCTTGTCGACGAGGTGCACCTTGTACCCGCCCTCGGCGAGGTCGAGGGCGCACTGAATGCCCGCCACGCCTCCACCCAGGACGAGAACGGCGCCGGTGGTCTTGGTCGATGCACCCGCCATTCGTCTCTCCTTCTTAGCGCCGGAACGGTAAAGAGGGGTTTCTACAGACTCCGCGAATCCGCTTAGGCACGAGCAAAGTATAGCGCAGCGGTTTCGTTTGCGTCCATCGTACGGCCGGGCTAGGCGAAGATGCCGCGCGGGACGTAGAGCGAGACGCTCACGTTGGGCTCGTCGACGATCTGGCTCACGTGCAGGTCGGCGCACACGCTGCAGAGCAGGTAGGCGTCGGGGCGCGACAAGCCGCGCGTCGCGGCGAGATGGTCCACCATCTCGCGCGCCGCGGCGCGCGCGGCCTCTTCGAGCTCGGTGGCGATGCCCATCGTCGCCTCGTAGCCGGCTGCGTCGACCTGGGGCCGGAGCGGCCCGGGCGTGACGAAGCGTGGCCAGCGTGGGGCCGTGCCTTTCACCACGTCGAGCCTGACGACGATCGTCATGGCGGTCTCGATGGCCGTGCCGCAGAGCTCGCCGTCGCCCTGGGCGGCGTGCCCGTCGCCGCAGGAGAAGAGCGCGCCCGGCACCTCGACGGGGAGCACCAGGGTTGAGCCGGCGACGAGGTCGCGCGCGTCGAGATTGCCGCCGGTCGCTCGCGGTGGCACGACGGCGTGCTCGCCGGGAGCGGCGGGGGCCACGCCCATGATGCCGGGGAACGGTCGTAGCGGCACGTGGACTCGCGGGAGGAACTCGGCCGATGCGCGCGTGTCGGAGCCGAGGCGGCAGATGATCAGCGCGGGTGCGGTGAACTCGTCGGCGAGCAGGCCGAAACCGGGGATGTTGGCCGTCCAGCCCCAGTCGGCCGTGCGTGCTTCGAGCACCGTGACGTGCAGCGCGTCGCCGGGCTCGGCGCCCTCGACGTAGACGGGACCGAACACCGGATCGATCGTCGCCATGTCGAACGACAGGATGTCGGCAGCGGTCGATGACGTCGTGATCTGACCGCCGGAGCAGTCTTGGGCGTCGAACTGCACGATGTCGCCCGAGGCGACGCGTAGGCACGGCTTGAGCGAGTTGTCCCACGCGTAATGGCGGCTCTCGGGTCCTACCCTGTGCCGCACGCTCGTCCCATTCATGTCGCCCTCCGGCCGGTCGCATCGATGTGCGTCACGCATGATACAGGACGGCCGCGGTCCGACCCGTCCATCCGTGCGTGGGCGCGCCCTGGGTATGGGCCAATCTGTCCCTGGTTCCAGTCGGCCAATGCGCACGCACAATCTGGTAAAGTCCGGGCTACACCCCTTTTCCGACAACGAACGCGCTTGAAGGGTGGTCGATAGCCATGGGTGTAGTTGAGCAGTACCGCGACTATGTGATGACGGGCTTCATGAAACGGGTGGAGCCGGTCGTGGTCGATCACGGCGAGGGGGCTTTGCTCTACGACGCCGACGGCAGGGAGTACGTCGACTGCTTCGCCGGCATCTCCGTCACCAACGCCGGCCACGCCAACAAGAAGATCATCGAGGCCGCCAAGGCCGAGATGGACGATCACGTGGTCCACGCCTGCAGCTACGTCTACTACGTGCCTCGGGCGGGCGAGCTGGCCGAGAGGCTGGCCAAGGTCGCCCCGGGTCGCCTGAAGAAGACCTTCTTCGCCAACGCCGGCGCCGAGGCCAACGAAGGTGCGATGCGGCTCGCCAAGCGTTACACCGGCCGCCGCGAGATGGTCGCTCTGGAGTCGAGCTTCCACGGCCGCTCCTACGCCACGCTCTCGATCACCGGCAACTCGGGCCGCAAGCTGGGCGGCGGGCCCTACATGCCGGGCGTCGCCTTTGCCCCGACGCCGTACTGCTATCGCTGCCCGCTGGGCTACGGCGATCCCGAGACGTGTGAGCTTGCCTGCGCCGAGCGCGTCAAAGAGGTCATGCGCCTGCACCTGTCCGGCGACGTGGCGGCCTTCATCGCCGAGCCGGTCATGGGCGAGGGCGGCATCATCGCGCCGCCCGACGGCTACTTCAAGGCCGTGAAGAAGATCCTCGAAGACGACGGCGCCCTGTTCATCGCCGACGAGGTGCAGTCGGGCTTCGGGCGTACCGGCAAGCTGTTCGCCATCGAGTGGTACGGCGTCGAGCCCGACATCATGACGCTGGCCAAGGGCATCGCCAACGGCTTCCCGCTGGGCGCCTTCATCACCCGCGACGAGATCGCCGACGCCTGGAAACCGGGCGACCACCTCTCGACCTTCGGCGGCAACCCTGTCAGCTGCGCGGCGAGCATCGCCAACCTCGACTACCACCTCGAGAACGACCTCGAGGGCGGCGCGGTGCGCAAGGGCGAAGCCCTCATGGCGCGCTTCCGCGAGCACATGAAGAGCGAGGCCCTGATCGGCGACGTGCGCGGCAAGGGTCTCATGATCGGCGTCGAGCTGGTCACCGACCGGCAGAGCAAGGGCTACAACGCCGCAGCGGCAGGCTTCGTGCGCCAATACTGCCTCGACCATGGCGTGCTGATCGGCGTGGGCGGCAACTTCGGCAACGTGCTGCGCCTGCAGCCGCCGCTGGTCATCGCCGACGCCGAGCTCGACAAGGTCTTCACGACCGTCGTCGACGGGCTCGCGGAGTTCCGCAAGCACTGACGATGGACCGACGCCGCTCGCGGCGGCGGGCGCGGCGCGCTCTTGCGCGCCGCGCCCGCCGGCAAGCGACCAGCTCCGCGGCAGGAGGGCGAGATGGCCGCTGAACGATCGTGCATGAGCCGGGCGGCAAGCACGCCGCGCGAACGGGTCGCGGCGGTCGTCGAGCTGCTCGACGCTGCGTATGGCCGGCCGGCCTGGGCGCCGCGCCACGGGGCCGTCGAAGAGCTCGTCTATACGATCCTCTCGCAGAACACCGCCGACGTGAACACCGATCGCACCTACGCCGAGCTGCGCCGCCGCTTGCCGACGTGGGCGACGGTGCGCGACGCGCCCATCGAGCAGGTGGAGGCCGCCATCGCTCTCGGTGGCCTCTCGGCGACCAAGGCGCCGCGCATCCGGGCGGTGCTGGCGGCGCTGAGCGAGCGCACCGGTGAGCCCGGCCTGAGCGAACTCGACGACATGAGCGATGCCGATGCGCTCGCCTACCTGCAGCGACTTCCGGGGATCGGGCCCAAGACGGCGGCATGCGTGCTCATGTTCGCGCTCGGCCGGCCCGCGATGCCGGTCGACACGCACGTCTACCGGGTCTCCGGGCGGCTCGGCCTGATCGAGGCCAAGCTGTCGGTGGCGGAGGCCCATGCGGCGCTCACAGACCTGGCGGGTCCAGAGAACGTCTACGCACTCCACATCAACCTGGTGAAGCACGGCAGGGCGGTCTGTCACGCGCGGCGGCCGGCGTGTGGACGCTGTCCGCTCCTCGGGGTCTGTCCGTCGGGTCGGACGCTCCTCACCCGGGATGGGCTCCGGGCGCGCGAGAGGAGCGGTCGGCAGGAAGCTTAGCGCCACTGCCAACCGAGCTGGACCACTCGCGAGCGTTCGCGGAAACCTTCGCTCTCGTAGATGTGCAGCGCGTCGGGCGTGTCCGAGTAGACCGTGAGCCTGGCTTCCTTGATACCGAGGCGTCGACCGACCTGCACGGCGGCGCGCAACAGCTGGCGACCGAGGCCGCGACTCCTGTACTGCTCGACGACGCCGAGCCGCGAGATGAACGTCTGCGGTCGCGTGCCCTCGAAATGGCGCAGCACCTGCACGCAGCCTGCCAGCTCGTTGCGCTCGTAGAGGAAGAGGGCGCCGTCGGGGATGAGCCAGGCGTCGCCCGGCAGCGGGCGGAAGTTGCCCGGTGTGGCGGGCACGTGCGACGGGGGCCGAAAGGCGGCGTTGAAGCGTTCGGCCACCTCGATCTCGTGCCCCGGGATCCAGTGCGGTTCCAGACGAAAGCCGTGCGCAAGGCGGGGCGCCGGGTAGTCGGCGGGCGCCTTGAAGGTCATGTGCAGGCAGTCGCGCTCGCGCACGAAGCCCAGCCTCTCGAGGACGTACTGCTCGCGCTGCATCGTCTTGTCGTCGAGGAACACGAAGACACTGTCGAGGGGAGCGCGGTCCGCTAGGATGTCGTGGCGCGCCGCCTCAAGGAGTCTGCCGACGCTCTCCGGTGCGAGCGCGCGGCGCTCGAACCCCAGGACCTCGAGGAATGCCCGGCGTGCCAGACGGTACTGGCCTCGGGTGGCGAACAGGGCGAGGCCGGCGACGCCGTACCCGTCGACCAACAGCTTGATGTCGCGCTGCGGGTGCGCTCCCGAGCCGAGGTGCGCTGCCTCGAACGCCTCCCGCGAGTAGGGAGCCACGGCTTCGGAGAGCGCGGCGCAGCGCCGTATCAGGGCGAGCGTCTCGTTCAGGTATGGACGCTCAAAACCGATCACGGTCGCGTCCTGTCCGGCCTTGTCGTCCCTCGTGAGCCAAGGCAGTCTCATGCCGGAAGCATACCCAAGCGCGCGACCGCCGTCGCGCTGCCGACCTGTCGCGTCACCGGCGGCATCGCCGGACTCCGCCGGCCGGTGCGTGGCTACCGGGGTCTTGCGAGTGTGAGTACGGACGAACTCCCCCCGGGTACCGTCGACCGTTGCCGGTCCGGCGTCTGGTCTGTTGGGGATAAGTCCACTCTTCTGACGAGGTTCATCAGCAAAGTCACGGTGTCATGGGGCGCGCGGCGTCGTCGGTCCGCAGACGCGATCGGCGAGCCGGGGAATCAGCGGATGCGTGGTATGGCCCGTCACGTGTTCGATCTCTCAGCGGTCACCCGGCGCATCCGAGTCGAAGGAGAGCCACGTGTCGAAGGGGAAGCGCAAGCGTACCGATCCCACCCAGCTTCCCGCGACGGCGAAGCCAGGCTGCCGGGCGGCGGGCAGCGGCGCCCGAGCGCCCGGGTCCGCGAGCAGAAGCGCGCGCAGTTTGTCGGGTTGAAGAAGCGGTCGCCACTGCCGATCGTCCTCGCGGCCGCCGCCGTGGCCGTGGCCGTGATCGTGGGCGCGTTCCTGCTCGCCTCGGGCGGTCGGAGCTCGGGCTTCGCGCAAGCGCAGGCGGTCGGCGATACCGTGAAGATCCCTCTCGTCCAGGTCAGCGACGGCAAGGCGCACTTCTACAGCTACGACTCGGGGGGCACCAAGGTCGACTACTTCGTCCTGCAAAGCAAGGACGGCACGGTGCGCGCCGCTTTCGACGCCTGCGACGTCTGCTACCCCTACAAGAAGGGCTATCACCAGAGCGGCGACGCCATGCAGTGCAACAACTGCGGCCGCGTCTTCCCCGCCGACAAGATCAACGTGCTGCAGGGCGGCTACAACCCGGCGCCGCTGCGGCGCAAGGTCGAAGGCGGCAACCTGGCGATCGCGGCAACCGCTATCGAGGCCGGCGCCGACTACTTCCTGTGATGAGGCCGGTCCGGGCGGCGGCGCGACGGGCGAGCGGGATCGGACCGCGGGTCGAGAAGGCTTCACGATGAACCTGGCTGGGATCGTCACCGGCAACCTGCGGCGGCGCAAGTCGCGGGTCGTCTTCCTCATCGCCGGTCTGCTCATCGGCATCGCCACGGTGGTGACACTGCTGTCGCTGAAGCGCGCGCTCACGGTCGACGCGCAGAACAACCTGGAGAGCTGCGGCGCCAACATCGTCGTGCAGCCGAAGACCGACGGCCTCTCCCTCACCTACGGCGGCGTCACTCTGGGAGGCGTGCAGACCGGCGCGCGCGACCTCCTCATGCGCGACGTCGCGCGCATCCCCCACGATCCCCAACCACCGCAACCTGGCCATCATCGCCCCCGAGCTGCTCGGCGTGGCGCAGGTCCGGGACCGGCAAGCGATGCTCGTGGGCGTCGTGCCCGGGCAGGAGTTCAAGCTGAAGAAGTGGTGGAGCATCGATGGGCGGCCGCTGAGCCGTCCCGACGAACTGGTAGCCGGCTCAGCGGCCGCCCGTCGCCTCGGCCTGGTCATGGGCGAGCCGGTTGTCGTCGGCGGGCGACGGTTCACCCTGGTCGGCATCATCAAGGAGACGGGCTCGCAGGACGACGACCTGCTGATCGCCGACCTGCGGGTAGCGCAGCACCTGCTCCACAAGCCGGGCAAGGCCAGCCTGGTCGAGCTGGCGGCGCTGTGCTCGAACTGCCTCATCGGCAAGATCGTGCCCCAGGTCTCGGGCATCCTGCCGGGCGCCAAGGTCACCGCCATGCAGCAGATCGTCAAGGGGCGCATGCACGCCCTCGACCAAGTGCGCGGCTTCGGCCTGGCGCTCGCCGGCGTGGTCATCGCCATCGAGGCGCTGGTCGTCTTCATCACCATGATGGGCTCGGTGAACGCGCACACGCGCGAGATCGGCATCTTCCGCGCCCTCGGGTTCCGCCGCGGGCACGTCATGGCCCTCATCCTCATCGAGGCGCTGACGACCAGCGCGCTCGCCGGCGTCATCGGCTACGCGGTGGGCATGGGCACGACGTCGGTCGTGGTCCGCTTCCTCGCCAAGGGGTCGGTGGCGCTCGACTGGACCCCGGCGCTGCTCGGCGCCGCCGTGGCCCTCGCCCTGGTGGTCGGCAGCCTGGCCTCGGTCTACCCGGCGCTGCGGGCGAGCAAGATGGACCCGACCGAGGCCCTGCGGGCACTGTGATAGGGAGTGGGACCGACGTGAGGGTCGAACTGACGCGTCGCCATGGCGGGGCGGGTCACCCGGGCGGGGAGCAGACCACTCCCGAGCCGCTGAACGACCTCGCCGTGTGCTCTTCTGCGGTGGTTCAAACAGGGTCCGGGACGGCCCCGTTCATCGCCATCCGCGGACTCGAGAAGAGCTTCATCGGCGATGCCGGTCCGGTGCATGCGCTGAAGGGCATCGACCTCGAGGTCGAGGAGGGCGCCTTCCTGGGCGTCATGGGCCAGTCGGGGTCGGGCAAGAGCACGTTGCTGTCGATCCTCGGAGGACTGTGCCATCCCAGCGCCGGCGCAGTGACGGTCGACGGTATCGACCTCTATGCGCTGCCCGGCGAGAAGCTCGCCGACTTTCGCCGCGAGTACCTCGGGTTCGTGTTCCAGTCGTTCAACCTGGCGCCCTACCTGACGGCGGCGGAGAACGTGATGCTGCCGCTGACCGTGAAGCGCATGCCCTCGCGAGAGAAGCGCGCGCGCGTCCGAGGTGCTTGGACGCGTCGGTCTCGGTCACCGCGCGGGGCACCTGCCGAACCAGCTCTCGGGCGGTGAGCAAGCACGTGTCGCCATCGCGCGAGCGCTGGTCAACGAGCCGCCTCTCGTACTCGCGGACGAACCCACAGGCAGTCTCGACACGGTAACGGCCCGCGAGATCATGGAGCTGCTCAAGGAGCTCAACGGCGAGGGCCTGACGATGGTCATGGTCACCCATGACCCGGAGAACCGGGAGTACTTCGACCGCACCCTCGTGCTGCGCGACGGCGTGATCGTTTCGTAGCAGCTGCGCACCGGCTCTTCCCGGCCGGGCCCTGCCGCCCCTCCCGCGCCTCGCCTCCCGCGCCTCGCCTCCCGCGCCGCCCCTCCCGCGCCTCGCCTGAACCTTTCCGCCGCCACGCTCCCTCCGCCTTCGTCGTGATACGCTGTCGCTCGTTGCGAAGACGGGACGAGGAGCCGGATGGCAGGCGTGGGGGGCCGCGCGATCGTGGTCGGTATGTCCGGGGCTACCGGACTCGCAGTGTTGCGCGCGCTGGCGCCGCTCGGTGTCTCGTG
>Ga0315282_10013610_pt1 | contig 12238 bp, 7 predicted proteins | sample YL17G07_20_MG_FD_203693 | JGI IMG/M metagenome (GOLD analysis project Ga0315282, IMG submission 203693) | Sediment microbial communities from Yellowstone Lake, YNP, Wyoming, USA - YL17G07_20 | ecosystem: Environmental > Aquatic > Freshwater > Lake > Sediment | place: USA: Wyoming | collected... | reverse complement strand
TCCGCAAAATCCGGGTGCGGGTGCGCGACCGCGACTACAAAATCCAGGCCCGCCGCGGCTACTACGCGCCCAGCGAGTAGGTTTCAGGTGCCGGGTATCAGGGGCCAGACATCCGGGCACAAGTGCACGTGTCCCCGACACCTGACACCTGCAACCTGGCACCTGCTACTGAGAGGGAGCGAAGTAGCCGCTCTTGGCGCGCACGCGCATGGGCTTATCCCGCGGCTGGATGGTGATGGTGCGGAAGGTCCCGTCGTGGGCGGTGTTGCTGGAAACGTAAGCCAAGCTGTACTGGCTCCGCAGTTCGCGCGCGATCTCCTGGAAGTTGGCGGCCAGGTCGCTGGCGGAAAACGGGAAGAAGGGTCGCCCGCCGGTTTCCTCCGCCAGGTATTTCAGCACCTTGTCCCCTTTTCCCTGCTTGTCCCCTACTTCCAGGTTGGGGCGATTTGTACTGATAGCGAAGATGGTGACCTCGCCGCGCTGGGCCATGGCCAGGGCTTCATCCCGGGTATGCTCGCTGGAGTTATCCTGCCCGTCGCTGATGACGATCATCACGCGCCGCAGATAAGGCTCGGGCGGAGGAAAGAACAGCATTTTTTCCTTGGCCGCAAAGTACATGGTGTCATACAGGCCCGTGGCTCCTCCCGCCTGTAGGCTGCGAATCGCCGTGGAGAGCTTCTCCATGTTGTCTGTGTAATCCTGCAAGAGCTGCGCCTCCACATCGAACGCCACGACGAACGCCATGTCCTTCCCGGGACGCAGTGTGGTGTTCAAGAAATCGATGGCCGCTTCCTGCTCGAAGCGTAGCCGTTCGCGAATGCTGTTGCTGGTGTCAATCAGGATGGCGATGCGCAACGGCAAATCTGATTCTCGGCTGAAGAAGCGGATGGTCTGCGGTTTGTTGTCCTCGGAGACGCGGACATCATCCTTGGTGAGATTGAGCATCAGACGGTTTTTCCGGTCGGTGGCGGTAAAGAGCACGTTGACCAGCTCAACGCGTACCCGGATGCGGGGGGTTTCGCCAGGTCCCTGTGCGGCAGTGGCGGCCGCCGGATTCCGTGGGGCGGCGGTGTTTTGCGCCGCTGGGGAGGCAGCCAGGATTCCAAACAGAAACACCACGCTGAAAAACTTCTTCATAGCCAGGTCTCCCATTCCTTGACAAGAGTATAGAGAGCGTTCAGCGAGCCGTCAAGGAAGGTTGGGGCAAGCACTCTGCGGCTGTGCCGATAGACTTTCAGGCCCCGCTCGTGGGTGCCACGGCCGGCGGACCGGTGGCGTTTTTGCGCCGGGCGATCAGCTTCTGGAGCCGCCGCGCCACGGCCTCGCGCGCCACGACCTGGCCGTTCTCGAATCTGAATTCGAGCGCCGCCGTGCCTTCCAGTCCCAGGGTTACGAGCGCTTCGATGTCGAGTCCGGCTTCGGCCCGGTCAAGTTCCTCGGGATGGGCGAAGATGGCTGGCGAACGCGGCATGAAGCGCGGACAGCAATCTTCAAAGGGCTCGCAGGAGATCTTGTAGGTTCCGATCTGCCGCGCTAAGCGCAGGATTTCGGATTTGTCATCTCCGGCCAGCGGCCGATAGACGGGCAGGTCGAACCCGCGGTCGATCGCCGCCAAGTTGTGCAAGGTCTGCGAGGCCACCTGGGAGACGCTGTCGCCCGTAATGATACCCAACGCCCGCTCCGCCCGCGCCAGTTCACGCGCCAGGCGGGCCATCATGCGCCGGTAAAGCAGCACGCGGTAACTTTCGTGAGTCGCAGCCACGATCTGGCGTTGGACCAGGTCGAAGGGAACCAGGTACAGCCGGGAGGTGAACTGGTAAGGCGTGAGCACGCGCACGATTTCTTCGGCGATGGGTTTGGAGGAGCCCCGCGCTGGAGAAGGTGGTCCGAAGAAGTGTGCAAAGCTGGCGTGCGCGCCGCGCCGCATCATTTTGTAGGCGGCAACCGCCGAATCGAACCCTCCCGAGAGCAGCGCCACCAGCCGCCCACCGGTCACCGCGGGCAGGCCGCCGGCGCCTTCCACGCGGTCGGTGTACACGAGCGCTTTCCCCGGCAACACTTCGACCCGGCAGGTTACCTGGGGATCGTTCAGCTTCACCCGGACATCGCTGCCCCGCGCCCGCAGGTGATCGAGCACGGCGCGCCCGAGCGCCCGTTCAAGCTCCATGGAATTCAACGCGTAGTCCGGGTCGGCAATCTTGGCGCGCACGGCAAAATTGGCGGGATTCTTCTCCGCCATCATCTCGCACGCGAGCGGAGCGAGCTGGGCGAGAGCGCTCGGCACTTCGCGTGCGGAGGCTACGTAGGCCAGCCCAAAAACTCGGCGCAGGCGCTCGAGAATGGTGGGAATGGCCGCTTCCTCGTGCGGAGCAATCAGCAGCCGTTCGCAGATAAACTGCGGCGTCGAGACGGGCAAGTCCGCCAACGCGCGCTTCACGGCCGCGATCAAGCGGCTCAGGAAATAATTCTTGTTGCCGCCTTTGAGCCAGATCTCGTGGTAATGGAGAACCAGCACTCGATCCATAAGACGCTGCACAACCCGGCGACGCAACCCCCTCCTGAAACGCGCGGCCGGTCGCGCGAAGCTAGAATATCGGTTTTACCCGAGGGCCGCAACCAAGGCCGGTGCGGCGGCGGAGCACCCGTCCGCATGGTAGGCGTGAAGTGGGCGCTGAATTTGCGCCATGCGGGAGTCAGCAAGTCTCCGGTTGAGCAGGAGCCTTGGACTTCAGGGAGCAGGGAAGGCTGCCGCTCCGGGGAAGCGCTCGGCCTCGCGCGCAAGCTGCATGTAGCCGAGAGATATCAGGTGGAGGCCGAAGAAAAAGGGCAGGAAACCCCACATGCCCATCTGCACGACATCGATGAGCAACAGACCATCGGCCACGGCCACGGGGACGTACATCTGGAGCACGCGCCGGCGAATGCCCGGCCATTGAACCCGCAGTTCGTCCCGCCGGGAAAGGCGAAAGCGAAACCACAGGACGACAGGCACCAGCCAGTAAAGAAATGCGGGCGCGGCCATCATCCAGCCAGCCAGCTCGTCGCCCAGAAAACCTTGGGATTGAAAGAGAGACAGTAGGAAATCGGCCAGGAGAAGCAGACAAGAAGCTCCGGCAAGCGCGAACAGCCCGACGATCCAGCGCTGCTTGCGCAGAAACCGGGAACGAAGACAGAGCACCAACACGAGAAACGCCGCGGCGGGGAGCGTTGCGACGCTGACATGCTCGCTGACCTCAAGCCATTGAAGAAGCTTATCGATCCGACGGAAGGCAAAGACCCAGAAGAAATCCGCCAGGACGAACAGCGAGAGGGCGCCGGCGAGGGCAAAGAGGCAGAGCGTCAAACGGGGCCGCCGCAACAATTCAGGCCGCAGGAGGGAGAGAAGAACAAGCAGGAGCGTGAAGGCGGCCAGCCCGAGAGCCAGAACGTAGAAGCCTCGGGCGCCCCAACCAAAGACGAGGCCGAGCAGACCGGGCCACAGACCATAGCCCCCAACGAATTCGTAGCCCTTTCCCGGGGGGCCGCAGGCTTCATAGGCGATAGGCAGGAACAAGGTGAGTAGGGTGAGGACGCTGCCCGAGGCCAGCGAGACTCTGGCGCGGAGGCGCAGCAGCGGGGAGCGCACCCGGCGGCCGCCCTCCCAGCCCGCCGCGACCCAATCGCGAATCGAAACCAGCCCCTTCCACATGGCTCGTACCCTCGGTGCGAGATTGTACCAGGGAATTGGTCGGCAGGCGATTTGGCGTTCAACTCCAGAAATCCGGGGAGGCCTGGAGGAACTAGAACCTCCGCCCACGGTTCAGGAATAAAAATGCTTGACCCTTGTTGAAAACTTCGGGCTCCCTTTCCCTGGGGTTACTTATCCGAACCCGCGAAGGCTGCCCCGGCAACGCGGCCAGGGCCCGCACTTCGACACCCGGTATGTCGCGCCCATGAATGCCAGGGCTTGCGGCCCGGCAGAAACGCGAAGCGCGCTATAATCCCCTCGCGACGGAGGGAAACCATGCGCCCAACACTAAGACTGCTGCAGGATGGACTGATGGAGAGAATCATCGCGGAAGCACGGGAGGTGCTCTGCAAGCTCGGCGTCGAGATCCACAACCGGTCGGTGCTCGACCTGTTGGGCGACCACGGTGCCGAGGTGGATGTGGGAAAGCAAAACGCCCGCCTCACGGAGCACCTCCTCGACCAAGCGCTGAGTACCGTCCCCCGCTCTTTCAAGCTCTATGACGTCCTGGGGAACGAGACCCACGACTTCCAGGGTGACAACGTCTACTTCACTCCCGGCTCGACAGCGATCAACATCCTGGACAACGGCAGCGGCGAAATGCGCCGGCCCACCACCGCGGACTATATCCGGTACGTAAAGCTGACGAGCGGGCTCGAGCATCTCGCCGCGCAAAGCACCGCGCTGATTCCCGCCGACGTGCACGAGCGGATCTCGGACAGCTACCGACTCTATCTGAGCCTCCTCTACGGTGAGAAGCCGGTGGTCACCGGCGCCTTTACGGTCGAAGCGTTCGAGATCATGAAAGACTTGCAGGTCGCCGTTCGTGGCAGTGATGCGGCGCTCGGAGCCAAGCCGCTGACCATCTTTTCCTGTTGCCCCACGGCGCCGATCAAGTGGAGCAACGTGACCAGCCAGAATCTGGTTGACTGCGCGCGCTGGTTAATTCCGGTGGAGCTGGTGTCCATGCCACTTTCCGGGTTCATGGCGCCCGTCACGCTGGTGGGGAGTCTTATCCAGCAGACGGCCGAAAATCTGAGTGGCGTGGTGATCAGCCAGCTTGCGAACCCTGGGCATCCGCTCTTGTACGGCGGCTCGCCTGCGGTCTTCGACGTCCGGTTTGAAACCCCCCCCATGGGCGCGGTGGAAACGATGATGCTCGATTGTGCGTCGAGCGAGATTGGGAAGCGCCTGGGCATGCCCACCCAGGGTTACATTGCCTTGAGTGACGCGAAGCAGTTGGACGCGCAGGCCGGGCTGGAGACGGGCATGGGGGCGATCCTGGCGGCACTCTCGGGAATCAACAGTATTTCGGGTCCGGGGATGCTGGATTTTGAAAGTTGCCAGAGTCTGGAGAAGCTGGTCGTCGATAACGAGATCTGCGGCATGACCTATCGCCTGCTGCGCGGCATCGAGGCGCGGGAAGACTTCCCGGCGCTTCCCCTGTTCGAGGAACTGCGGCGCGAGAAGCATCTGCTGATTGCCGACCACACCCGCCGCCACCTGCGCGAGGAGATTACTTTTCCCGGCGCCGTCATCGATCGCGCCAACCGCGCCCGCTGGCTCAAGGCCGGCCGGCTGAGCTTGTGGGAGAGAGCCGCACGGGAGGTTTCCCGGCTCATCCAGGGATACACGCCCTCACGGCTGCCACAGGAAACGAAATTGGAGCTAACGCGGCGGATGACGCAGGAAGCCCAGCGGCACGGGATGGAAGCCCTGCCGAAGAGAGAGGAATGAGGTTGCGCCTCCCGCCGGAAACGCACTCTCCATTGAGCGCGTGAAAGTTTGCGCTGGCGGTTCCCACGCCCCAGCCCCAGGAGATGCGGGACGAATCAAATGTCAACTTCAAGACGAATTTTCCTGAAGCGCACGATGGCCGGCGCGAGTGTGGCCTTGGGGGGACTGCAAAACCTGGCCATGACCTCCAGCAGCCCCACGGGCACCGCTGACCTCCAGGCGGGCCTGAGCGGCGAACTATCCGGACGGAGTTGGAGAATCCCGACACGCGCGGCGAGCAGCCGCGGATAGTGGTGGAAGGCTTCAACGTCGAGCCGGGGACGGAGACCTAGGAAGCCGCGGAACTTGATTGACCGTGGATGCGTGCGTAGCTGCCTGAAATCGTAACGCCACCCCTCGGCGCTTCCCGGACCTCCTGCGCCTTTGGTGGTGAGGTCCTAGAAGAACAGCTTTAGTCCAAACTGGATCAGGCGCGGGTCGCGCGCGTGCTTTACCCTGCCGAAGTCCGCGCCGTCTGAGATGTTCCCATCCGGCGACGTGAATTGGGCGTGGTTCACGATATTGAACATCTCGGCGCGGAACTCGAGACTCGTCCTTTCGGTAAGGGAAGTCTTCTTGTGCAGCCCAATATCGAAGTTGTTGATTCCGGGGCCGCAGCACACTGACCGCGGCGAACTGCCGATGGTTCCCTAAGCCTGCGGGGCAAAAGCAGAGGGGTCGAAGGCCAGGTTTCCGGGCCCGCGCCTCACGGGCGTCGCGAAAAAGCGGTTGGCACGACCGCGGGAGAGGTCACGAGGAACGCCATTCTCGCAATGTGAGATAGCGGAATTAACCGGGCCTGCGGCCGGAGCGCAAGAGGTAGGGTGTCCCACTCACATCGAGCCAGGAGCCGCGGCATGGTCCTATTACAGTTTCGCTCCCGTTCGGCCCGCTTCGATGCCGTCGTGAGAATTACAGGGTACGAGGGACTGCTTTGTCTTTATTGGGTTAGGCTGGTAGGCCTGGAGGGATTCGAACCCCCGACCCACGGTTTAGGAAACCGTCTCACGGCAAAATGCTAAGTCGTTGAAAGGAAGACAGAAAACCCTGCAACCTCTTCTGGCTGAGCAAGTTGGCTTGATGTAGCGTGTTGATCTGAGATGTACCGAAGTACGTCGAAATGCACCACGGGTCCCCACAGAAGTCCCCACACCAAGGCGAGTGGCTGTTAACCTGGACTTCTCATGAGCATAGGGTTTGCTCTGTCAGGGAGAGGCCACCCAAACTCTTTATCCACAGCCAAGGCAGCGCCTTTGGGGACAGAACCACGTCCCTTACCACAGGGACAAAAGTTTCTCTGACAAGATGCACACCCTTGGATTACTAAGGGCACCATATCGCAGGCGTAGGTGACGAGTTCTCATCTCTCCCCTTGAGTCCTGCACTGGAGGTTGCCCCATGTCTCGCCGAGCATTGCTTCTCGTCTTGCTTTGTACGGTCGCAGCGCTTCCTTGTATTCCTCAGACCACGGGCTCAGATCCCGTTGGCGTGGCGATCCTCACCCAGGCCTTGAATGCTTCCGGGGCGGCCAACCCAACAAAACCCATCCACGACTTCGTCGCGATTGGAACCATCACCTTTTTCTGGGCCGGGGAAGCGGTGCAAGGCCCGGCGACAGTCAAAGGTCGCGGTCCGGACCAGTTCCGGCTTGATGCCGACCTTCCGGACTCGTCGGCGTGCGTTGGCTGTCCCGGAATCCGGTCGTACGCCGTCAGCCATGGCATCGGCGTCCTAAAAGACCCGGACGGCACTCTCACACGTCTTCCCTTTCACAACACGGTGAACATCGGCGTCCTGTCTTTTCCGTATCCGACAATGGCGGCGTCGTTGACTGACCCCTTGACCCTAATGACTTACCTGGGGACCGCATCGCTCAACGGGCGGGCCGTCAATCGAGTCCGGGTGCAGCGGCGATTCTCCTCCACGGCTGATCCCGACGGAGCCCTCGCGAGCCTGTGCACTACGGACTATTTCCTGGATGTTCAGACGTCTTTGGTTCTCAAGACATTGGACATAACCCATCCGAGCGAAACGCTGGCGAGAAGTTACACGCACGAGGTCGAACTCGACGGCTACTCGACCGTCAACGGCGTTCAAGTCCCCCGGGTTATACGGGAGAAGGTTGACGGCCAGACGATCTGGCAAGCCCAACTCAGCACCATTTCCTTCAACGTGGGTCTAACAGACGCCGATTTTGTGCTCCGGTAGGGCGGGCCCCGCATATGAGCCCTGGGGCCCTTCGACTTCTTGAAGCAGATGCAGACACCGGGATCCCGCGCGGCGGGATTGCCTGACAGAAAGAGAGGATTTCCATGAACCGCCGAACCCTCTGCGCTCATGCCTTGCTCATCTCTTCGTTCCTGCTGACGGCCTTTCCCCGCGTCGCCAGGGCCCAAGACTACTTACTCCAGACCGGTGCGCCAACGTTCACGACGGCTGATGCCGTTCCTGCAGGGTTCATAAATGTGGCCAACGGTCAGCTACACTTGGAAATACCACTAGACTCCGCTCCGCAGCGAGGGCGCGTTGGGTTCTCGGCCCGAATGGTGTACGACAGCCGCATTTGGGAGGCTTCGGCAAATGTATGGCATCCCGATAATGTGAGCGGTTCCGGGTGGAGATTGCTCACGACGGCCGCCACCGGAGGGGTAAGCCACAATACGAACCACACGCAGTGTTTTGACGGAGACTTTACTCACCCGCTAATTACATACGGTCCCTTTACCTGGTGGGCTCCGGACGGCACTCGCCATAGGTTCCCAATCCAGACCCAAATCGACAACTATGGCTGCGCGGGTGGACCTATCTCCAGCGACAGCGCTAATGCCGACGACTCGACGGGATACTTCATGTCGGTGACGAATTACACGAGCGTCACCGGCATCTGGACCAGGGATGGAACGATGGTCTACCCGACTGTGACGGACACGAACGGCAACTATATGTCCTCGGGAGTGGACACGCTTGGCCGGACCGTCCTCACCTACGTGGCCAATGGAGCTGGCTGCAGCGCCAGCTATTGCTATAACATCCTCGCGCCGGGCGGAACCACGTCGCAGGTAAAGATTACGACCACTACTGTCAACTACAACACACTCTTCGGCCAGTCGGGCGTGACAGAGGCCTTAGGGAGCTTCACGGCCATCCAGACCATTACTCTTCCCGACAACACGAGCTATACCTTCGACTACGATTCCGGCACCAGCGCCGGCCATTACGGAGAACTCACGAGTGTCATCCTGCCCACCGGGGCACAGACAACCTATACTTATGGTGTTTTTCCGACCAGTACTCCCACCGAGAATCGAAATGAATGGGTGACGCAAAGGACAGTGTCCGGCGGGGGCGTACCGACCGGGACCTGGGAGTACACTCTCACCGATAACGTCACCTGCCCGAGCGGGGCGCCGAGCGGCAGCACCTGTTTGAGCAGTATCATTAAGCCGCCCAGTGGCAACTGGACCGTCTACAAGTTCATCCGCAGCAACGGAAGCTGGCAAGGGGTGGCCGATTACTACACGGGGACTTCTTCAGGGACCCACCTCATGAATGTGTCAACGACTTATGACTTCTCCCTGGGAACCTACATCCGCAGAGCAACCGTGAGCACAACCGTGTACGGCGCGGGAGGCGCGGCTCGGACCAAGAAGTCCGTCTACACTTACGACAGTGCTACACGGGGGAACATCACCAAGATCGCCGAGTACAAGTTCGGTAACAGCTCAGGGACACCCGACCGCCAGACAAGCATCACCTACTTAACCGGCTCGGCCTATATCAACCGGAACATCCTTGACCGGCCAACCGAGATCAAGGTCACAAACGGCTCCGCAAGCCCGACTACCTACGCCGACACGAAATTCAGCTACGACTCGACGGGGCTTCAGTCTGTGTCCCCCGCGCCGACACACTGGACGGACCCGGGAACTACGACCCGGGGCAACCCGACATACGTGCAGCGCTGGATCAGCGGCTCCACGTGGGCGAACACGACCATCTATTACGACACCACGGGCCAGGTCGCCAGCTTTCTGGACCCCAAGGGCAATTCAACGACCTTCAGCTACACCGACCAAAACGCGTACGTGAGCCAGGCCACCTTGCCGCAGACCGGCTCGACCACGCATACGTTGAGCTTCTCCTACGATTTCAACACCGGACTCCTGACTTCTTCCAGCGATCAGAACAGTCAGCCGACCACCTTCTCCTACGACACCATGTTGCGCCTCACGAGCACAGGCTATCCTGACGGCGGATCGGTCAACGCAACCTATACGGGCGCCACGGTCCAGGACATCTACACCCTGATCTTAGGCTCGACCACCCGGCATGACCAAGTTGATCTGGACGGGCTGGGCCGGGTGACGACAAAATCACTCGTCAATGACCCCGAGGGCCAGACCTACGTGGGCACTTCCTACGACTCATTCGGGCGAGTCGCGTGCGTCAGCAACCCCTACCGCGGCTCCTCTACCGGCGGAGATTGCTATGCCTACGACGGTCTGAACCGGGTCACTTCCGTGACGCATCCCGACAGCAACCTGGCCCTTACGGCTTACGGAGCAAGTGCGGGCGGGACCCAGTCCTGCTCCACAGGTGTTGGCTACCCAACCCTCTTCACAGATGAGGCAGGGAAGAAGCGCCGGACATGGACAGACGGTTTGGGCCGCCTGGTCGAAGTGCACGAGCTGAACACAGATGGCACCCTCCTCTACGCCACTTGCTACGGCTACGACCTGCTCGACAACCTCACGGGCGTTACGCAGGGCAGCCAAACGCGAACCTATTATTACGATGGCCTCTCGCGCCTTACGCAGGCGACTACGCCGGAGTCTGGCACTGTGAGCTTCACCTACGACGGAAATGGTAACGTCCTCACTCGCGTAGCGCCCAAGCCCAATCAAACGGGTTCGTTGACGGTGACGACTACCTACACCTACGACGCGCTGAACCGGCTGACTGGGAAAACTTACTCGAACGGTGATCCGGCGGTCAGCTACTTTTACGACCAGACCAGTTACAATGGTTTGACGATTACGAATGGGAAGGGTCGGCGTACGGGCATGAGCGACGCCTCCGGTCAGACCGCCTGGAGCTACGACGCGGCGGGACGCGTTTTGACGGAGCAGCGCACCATCGGGTCGGTCACCAAAACTACTTCGTACGTTTACAACTTGGCCGGCGGGCCGACTTCGATCACTTACCCGAGCAGCCAGAACGTTATCACCTACACGTACAGTGATGTCGGGCGGCCGCTATCGGCGGTGGATTCAGCCAACTCCATCAACTACGCGTTGAATGCCACTTATGCTCCGCAGGGCGCGGGGGCAAGCGTGCTGGAAGGCCAGAGCGGGAGCTTTGACGGGAGTGCTTTCAGCGCCGCGTATACCAACCGGCTGGTTGCCTCCCAATTACAGGCCAGCTCTTCCAACGGCGATGCTTTTGATGTGGGTTACAGTTACTTTGCCAACCTGAACGTCAGCACGCTGACCAACAACCGCGACAACACTCGGACTCAGACGTTCACCTATGACAGCCTCAACCGAGTAATCACGGGCCAGAGCACGGCCACCTCCGGCGACAACTGCTGGGGTCAGAGCATTCCCACCGACGGTACGGGTTACGACCGCTGGGGGAATCTGCTGAAGGTGAATCCCACGAAATGCTCGACGCCTGGCCTGAATGTGGCAACCGATGGTTTGAATCACCTTTCGGGCTTTGGCTACGATGCGGCGGGAAACATGACCAACGACGGGCTGTACACCTACACTTACAATGCCGAGGGCCAGCAGGCATCGACTTCCGCCGCCAGTCAGACGTACACTTATGATGGCGATGGCCGGCGGGTGAAGAAATCGAACGGCAGGACCTACTGGTTTAGTAGCGTCACCGGGAACCTGCTGGTCGAGACCGACGGCAGCGGGACGGTGCTGAACCAGTACATCTATTTTGGCGGAAGGCGCGTGGCGTGGAAGGACGGGTCGGGGAACGTGTACTACTATTTCGAGGAGCCGGTGGGGCGGACGCGCACCATCACCGGGGCGACCGGCGTCGCCTGCAACGAGGCCGACTACTACCTGTTCGGCGGCGAGCAGACGCACGGCAACACCTGCGCGCAGAACTACAAATTCGCGGGAATGTATCGTGACGGGGAAACCGGAAACGACGCCACCCAGTTCCGCATGTACGAATCCAACCTGGGCCGCTGGATGACTCCCGACCCCGTGGCGGGCGATATCTCGAATCCCCAATCCCTCAACCGCTACGCGTATGTGATCAACAACCCCACCAACCTCATCGACCCGCTGGGGCTTTATAAGTATCGGCCAGACGATGCCGGTACGGTGGACTATTTCAACGACTTTGGCCCTCTCGCCGATTTGATCAATCACGCTCCGTCCCCCGGGAGCAGCCAGCCCGGGGGCGGCCGGGGAGGCGCGGGCGGCGGGGGAGCGGCTAGAACTGGCGAAACCCCAAACAAGGCGGCAAAAAATCTCTTGAACGACTACTTTGCCAATTTTGCGGACTCAAACTGCGCAAAGGTTTTTGGTAAGGTGATTCCTGGATTCAGCGTTTCGGCTTTCGAATCGAAGGCGCTAAGTACGAATTACTACGACCCATACTCGGCGCCATTCGCTAACTACACACAGAATCAAGTCACCAGTAATGGCAACTCTACGCGGCTGTGGAAAACCTTCAGTGATACTAACGACTCCCAGGGTGGTGTTGTGGCTC
>Ga0315282_10013609_pt1 | contig 12239 bp, 4 predicted proteins | sample YL17G07_20_MG_FD_203693 | JGI IMG/M metagenome (GOLD analysis project Ga0315282, IMG submission 203693) | Sediment microbial communities from Yellowstone Lake, YNP, Wyoming, USA - YL17G07_20 | ecosystem: Environmental > Aquatic > Freshwater > Lake > Sediment | place: USA: Wyoming | collected... | reverse complement strand
AGCCCCATAGGTCGTCGCCCAGCTCGTTAGCCTTAGCGGCTCCAGCGGCACAGGCCGCTCGCCACAACGCGATCATTCACCTATATGAATTCTTTCACGGCTTCTTACGCCGTGGGCCACATTATGTCGCCCCGATCAAATCGGGGCTAAGACCCTGCCAAGCGCGCTTACCTTAACGCTTATGCCATGCCCTCCGCCGTGCACGCGGCGATTGCGTGGACCTTTCCGCCTGTGTAAAGGCACCCTCCGGAAACATTGTCCCACCTGAATGTCCTTAAGAGCCTAACCAACCACCCGGTGTATAATGGCGGGCTCCTTTGCGTAAATCTCCCGGGAGGCGCGCTGCGGGTTGCAGGTGATTACCCCCGACCCGGGGGCTGTGAAACCCAGCGTAATCAGGTCGGAGAGGGACACATGAACAGAACCGCTCATCATCCGATGCCGGCAAAACGCGCGACATCGATTTCCTTTCGCGCCGCCGCAACCTTGACCGTGGTGGCCATGGCGATGGCGCTTTCGGCAGTTTCCGCCATCGCGCAAGACAAATCTGCCGCAGGACAACTGCCCGCCAAGCCCGCCGCGCACGCGGGGCCCGACCTTACCAAGCCGACCCTCTATGTCGTCGGCTATGCCCACTTGGATACTGAGTGGCGCTGGGAGTACCCGCAAGTCATCAGCGAATTTCTCCCCAAGACGATGCACGCCAATTTCGATCTTTTTGAGAAGTATCCGCACTACATTTTCAATTTCAGCGGCGCCAATCGCTATCGCATGATGAAGGAGTACTTCCCGGCTGATTACGAAAAGCTGCGGCAATGGGTCAAGGCGGGCCGCTGGTTCCCGGCGGGCTCGTCGATGGAAGAGAACGATGTAAACTCGCCCTCACCCGAGTCAATCATTCGCCAAGTCCTTTACGGCAACGAGTACTTCCGCCATGATTTCGGTGTGGCGAGCGCCGAGTTCATGCTGCCGGATTGCTTCGGCTTCCCCGCCTCCCTGCCGAGCCTCCTGGCGGAAGCCGGGGTGAAGGGATTTTCCACGCAGAAACTGAGTTGGGGCTCATCGGCACCGGTGGGTGGCCCCACTTCACCGGAACAGACCCCAAAGGGCATTCCCTTTAACGTGGGGATTTGGGACGGGCCCGGTGGCAAGAGCGTGATCGCAGCCTTCAACCCGCTGACTTACAGCGGCACCATCTACTACGATCTCAGCAAGGGCAGCCCCCAGTTCAGCCAGCAACATTACTATGTCGACTGGCCCCAGCGGCTGGCATTGGACGCCAAGGCCACGGGCCTTCCCGTAGATTATCACTACTATGGCACAGGTGACATCGGCGGCGCCCCCTCAGAACCCTCGGTGAAACTGCTGGAAGCCATCGTAACCAGGAGTCGCACCGCTCTGCCGACCCCGCTCGAACGGACGGATTTGGACGAAGAGCAAGACGCGCAGGCGATGGGCACCCCGATTCAAGTGGGCGATGGTCCTGTACACGTGGTCTCTTCCAAGGCCGATCAGATGTTCCTCGACATCCTCAAGTCTGGCAAAGCCGGCCAACTCCTGCACTATAAAGGCGACCTGGAGCTGACGAATCATTCGGCCGGCTCGCTGACTTCCCAGACAATTCACAAACGTTGGAACCGCAAGAATGAGTTGTTGGCTGACGCCACCGAGCGCGCCTCGGTGGCCGCCGCGTGGTTAGGCGGTCCGGCCTATCCGCTGGAGCGATTGAACGACGCGTGGACGCTCGTGCTGGGTGGACAGTTCCACGACATCATGGCCGGCACGGCGACGCCCAGGTCTTACGAGTATTCCTGGAACGATGATGTGATCGCCCTGAACCAGTTCGCGGGTGTGCTGAGCAGCGCCAGCGCCGCCATCGCCTCCGGCCTGAACACACAGGCTGATGGTACGGCGGTAGTCGTTTATAACCCCCTGAACATCGAGCGCGAGGACGTGGTGGAAGCCAAAGTTTCCTTTGCCCAAGGCGTCCCCAAGGCCGTTCGCGTGTTCGGCCCGGATGGCAAGGAAGTACCTGCACAATTCGAGGGAGGCGCGGAGTCCGGGCGCGTGCTGTTTCTCGCCAAAGTGCCGTCCGTGGGCTTCGCGGTTTACGACGTCCGCCCTGCTGACACCCCTGCGGCCGAGTCCTCCGCTTTGAAAGTCAGCGAATCTTCGCTCGAAAATGCCCGCTACCGCGTCACGATCGACGAGAACGGCGACGTTGCGAGCATTTACGACAAGAGCCTCAAGCGGGAATTGCTCAAGGCTCCGGCGCGGCTGGCGTTGCAGACGGAGCACCCGTTCGATTGGCCCGCCTGGAACATGGATTGGGCCGACCAGGAGAAGCCGCCGCGCGGCTACGTCTCAGGACCGGCCCAGATTCGCGTGGCGGAAAACGGACCGGTGCGCGTGGCCGTGGAAGTGACCCGCGAAACTGAAGACTCCAAGTACGTGCAGACCATCAGCCTTGCCGCAGGTGATGCCGGTAACCGCGTGGAATTCGCCAACGCCATCGACTGGAAAACCAAGGAGGCCGCGCTTAAGGCCACGTTCCCTCTAACCGCCGCGAATCCCTTAGCAACTTACAACTGGGGGCTGGGCACGATTCAACGCGGCAACAACGACCCGTTGAAATTTGAGGTCGCATCACACCAGTGGTTTGACCTCACCGATAAGAGCGGGGCATACGGCGTCACCGTGCTCTCCGACTGCAAAACGGGGTCGGATAAACCCGATGACCATACCCTGCGCCTGACCCTGATTTACACGCCGGGTCTGGGTGGCGGCAACGGCCACGATTACGCCGATCAGACCACGCAGGACTGGGGTCACCATGAATTCGTTTACGGCCTCGCCTCGCACTCCGGCGACTGGCGCCAAGGGAAAACCGATTGGCAGGCGCAACGCTTGAACGACCCCCTGATTGCGTTTCAGAGCGCCAGCCACCCCGGCGCCTTGGGCAAGACTTTTTCCTTCCTGCATGTTGATAGCAACCATGTGTTTGTGACCGCCGTGAAGAAGGCCGAGGAGAGCAATGAAGTCATTGTCCGTATGGTGGAGATGCGCGGCGAGAAAGCACCGAACCTGCACGTGGCGTTAGCCGGCCCCATTGCTGCCGCGCGCGTGGTGAATGGCCAGGAGCAGCCTCAGGGCCCGGCCACGGTGGTGAAGGGTGAGTTGGAAGCATCACTCGCGCCGTACGAGATCCGCACCTACGCGGTGAAACTGGCGCCGCCCGCCAAAACGCTGCCCGCGATCCACTATATGCCCGTCGACCTGAAGTACGATCTGGCCACCGCCAGCGAAGATGGCGCCCTGGCCAAGACTGGCTTCGACGCTGCGGGCGACAACCTCCCGGCAGACATGCTTCCCACCACTCTGCCCTTTGGTGGAATCACCTTCCATCTCGGGCCGGCGTGGACGAATTATCCCAACGCGGTCGTCGCGCGCGGCCAATCAATTCCGCTGCCCGACGGCAAGTTCAACCGGGTTTATATCCTGGCGGCCGCCGACGGGGATCAAAAAGGCACATTTCGGGTCGGCGACCATAGCGTTGATTTGAAAATTGAGGATTGGCAGGGATTCATCGGCCAGTGGGACACGCGAACGTGGATCGAACGCAAGGAGGAAATCCCCACACCGGCTGAGCCTGCCGCAGACGATCACAGTTGGCAGGCCGAGAGAACCCGCAAAATCCGCGCTTATGTGAAAGAGCACGGCCCCATCACACGCGTGGTGCCCGAGTACACAGGCCTTACGCCCGGCTTCATTAAGCGCGCCCCGGTGGCGTGGTTCGCTTCGCATTACCACACGGCACAGGGCACCAATAAGCCTTACGAATATTGCTATCTGTTCGCCTATTCCTTGGAAATACCTGACGGCGCAACCACGTTGACGCTGCCCGATAACGATAAAATCCGCATCATGGCCATCACGGTGGCGGACAAGCCCGGCAAACTCCACCCCGCCGAACCGCTCTACGATACGATCGAGGAAGCAAAGCGGTGAGCTGCAAACAGTTAGGTCCCGACAAGGGAGGCGCACACATCAAAGACAATGTGTGCGCCATCCGCCGGGTCTTGACCTTGGCCTTTTGCCTTCACTTTCCGCCCAGGGCTTACTGCGTTCGGCTTATTGCCCACCTGCTTATCTGCTTGCTGTTCCTTGTTACAGCGTGCGGGCATACGCCAAAGTCACGAACCCCAAAATCAAGAAGAAGATGCTCCCGAACATGCCGTTCAGAGCCTTGCTGCCGGCTCCTTTCCATTCGCCGGTGGCGAGTCCCCAAACATTGGAAGCAATGATGATGGCCGACATGAACAACGGCCAGCCGAGGATCGGGCCCATATCGCCCAGACGCGCCAGGACAGCGCCGTAGATTACCGTGCTACCAAACCAGAGCAATCCCATGAAGGCACCGAAGAGCCAGTTCCGCCCGGTCCCCGGAGCCAGGAACAGACCCGCCGTGTGATTCTTTTTCCAAAGGTAAATGCAATAGATGATGTAAGGGATGAACGCCGAGCTCACCACCGGCGCCCAAATCACGTTGGCTTGACTGCTCAGACTTGCGCCTAGCTCATGAGCGCGAGCCAGGAGCGGAGTCCCAAAAGCATATCCGAAATTAATCAACGGCGAACCCACTCCGGCAAGGACGCAAATGAAGAGCCCCGCTCCGAAGCTCATGTGTACTGCCGCCGATTCACGCGGGCGCGGGTCGGCTGCTTCCAGATGCTTGTCCTTGATCTTCCCGGCAACGGCGCATCCCACAATTCCCACCAACATCAGAAACAGGCCGAGGAAAATCATAGCGCCTTGCCGGGTGAATATCTTGTCTCGTTGGTGGGCCAGCAACGGGACCAACGAGCCCAGCACCGTCGAGAGACCGATGGCAATGGCGAAGTTCAACGCCATGCCGATGGCCGCGATGCCCAGTCCGAAAAAGATTTGCGCCAGGCCAAACCCGATGCCAAACCCGACCATCAGCAAAACTGATTTCGCAGCTACGCCGTGATAAACATCCCAAGGATTAGGAATGGTGAGGAAAACGACCGCCCAGGGGAATACCACCATCCCAAATACCGCCCAGACTGACCAGATGTTTTCCCATTTCCAGACCTTGGCATACTTGATGGGAGCGGGAAAGCTCCCGTTGATGATGCCCGCGATGATCGCCAGGACGATTCCCACCGATAGACTCGACATGACATTACCTCCGCGAAGTTGCTGTCGTGAATGTCCTCTCCAGTGGCGTCGGCCGTTTGACTACCCCAGCAAAGCCATTCCGCTTACCGAGAGCGCGGTGAAGATTATCATTAGAAAGCCTGTATGTCACTCAGATGTGTACGCGAATTTATTGCGCGGCGAGGGGGATGCTGAATCGGATTTCCGACCCTCGCCCCCTTGGGGGAGAGGGAAGAAGATCTTCCTGATTGGGGACAGGCACGACTCGGGAACAGTCCCCTTACCGCGGCATCCTCGATTCAAACTGGTAACTTCCCGAACCGATTTCGTAAACCGCCGCTCCCGCCTCGGTGCGCAGGTACTTGACGCCACGCGCCTCGCCCGCGGGCTTTCCGCTCTCGGTGACGGCCGCCGGGTCTTTCGCCGGCACGAAAATCGTCGCGCTGGAATTGGGCGGCACAGCGATGCTCCAAATGAACCTCCCTCCAGCAATCCTCCAATCGCTTACGATCTTGCCGTAGTCGGAATTATAGGAGGCCTTCACGTAAGTCAGATCCCCCACCGGCGTGGGGCGCATGGTAAGGTGTTTGAAAGCCGGCTGAGCAGGATCGGGACGAATCCCCGCCAAATTCTCATACAGCCAAGTGACGAGGTCGCCGACCAGCATCAAGTGATTGCCGGAATTCATGGCGGGGTCAGCGGTATCGCCATTCCAGAGTTCCCAAATCGTCGTCGCCCCGTGCGTGACCATGTAACCCCAACTCGGATAAGTCCGCTGCGCAGCAATCTGGTACGCAGTCGCGGCGTGGCCGCTGTCAGAGAGCACCTGCATCAGCCACTGGCCGCCGAGCAGTCCCGTGGCCAGGTGGCCTTTATTCTGGACTTCGACGTTGCGCACCAAAGCGTCGATCACACCCCTGCGGTCCCCTTCCGGCGTCATGTCGAACGCCAGCGGCAGCACACTGGACGTCTGGGAGCCATTGCTGTACGTGTCGGTGTCCGAGTGGAAATAGGTTTGGTTGAATGCGGCCAGCATTCTGGCCGCCTGGTCGGCGTACTCTTTTGCGTCATCGGGTTTGCCGAGCATGGTCGCGTAGCGCGCCATGATGCGCAGCAGTTCGTAAAAGTAAGCGCTGCCGATCAGCGTGCCATCCGTCTTCCGGCTCGGGTCCTTGGCGTGAATCAGTTCGGGAGATTCGGGCGGCGGGCACCAATCGCCGTATTGATCGCGCGGCATGAGCTCATCCTTGAGGTATGTTTCCATGTGCGTGATCCATTTCCTCATGCCGGGGTAATTTTGCTCGATTACGCGCCGGTCGCCATACTGCCGGTAGAGATGATCCGCCACCAAAATGAAGCTCGCGGGCCAGGTGACATCGTCCGAGTAGATCGGCCAATAAGCTGGGGCAACATCAGGAACGCGCCCATTCTCATCCTCGGCATCGTCGATGTCGCGAACCCACTTGGCATAGAAGGCGGCGACATCAAACAAATAAGTTTCACCCAAACTTTCCCCGGAGCGGTCTCCGAGCCAACCCTGGCGCTCGTCGCGTTGCGGACAGTCGGTGGGAATGCTGCGGTAATTGTCCTTGGTTCCCCAAAGCACCGCTTTATAGATCTGGTTGAGCAAAGGATTTGACGTGGTGAAATCAGAGGCCCGCGTGAGGTCGTCGTGGACTTCGCGCCCCTCAAGCGAAGCGAGCGTGGGTTTGCCCGGAAAGCCCTTCACTTCCACATAGCGAAAACCGTGGTAGGTGAAGCGCGGCTCGTACACTTCCAGGCCACCGCCTTTGAGAACGTAAGTGTCCGTGGCTTCCGCCGAGCGCAGGTTATCCGTGTAAAGCGAGCCGTTGGGCCGCAGCCTTTCGGCATGGCGCAGCGTCACCTTGGCGCCGCGCGGTCCCTGCACCGTCAGGCGGCACCAGCCCACCATGTTCTGGCCCATATCGAAGATATAAACACCCGGGCGCAGCTCTTTCATCGCCACCGGCTTCAGCGTCTCGGTGACGCGAATGGGCTCAATGGACTGAGCGGTCAGGACTCCTCCCGGCCCCTCGACGGCATGGGCATTCTGCCAGCCCGCGTCGCGATAACCCGGCCGGCTCCAGCCAGGCAACTCCTGGCGGGCGTCGTAAACCTCGCCGTCATACTCATTGTTGGCGCGAATGGGACCGTCCGTGGTCAGCTTCCAGGTCTCGTCGCTCACCACGCGCGCGGTGTTTCCATTGGCCAGTTCCATCTCCAATTGCAGTTTCAGCTTGGGGTACCCGAACAACCGCGTGCGCGTGGGGATGCTGCGCTGCGGGGGAAAGTAACGGCCATTGCCCAGCATCACCCCGATAGCATTCGCGCCCGGCCGCACCTGCCTGGTGACATCGTAGGTCACATAGTAAACCCGTTTCTGGTATTCGCTCAGCGCCGGTGAAAGCACATCGTTACTGACCTTTTCGCCATTTAGATACGCTTCCGACAGCCCCAGCCCGGACATATAAAGCGTGGCGCGCTTCACCGGCGCATCCACTTTAAAATCCTTGCGCAACATACGCGCGGGAAGGATGGTCCGCCAGCCCCAGCCCACATCACCCCACGGAGCCATGCCGTACGGCCCCAAAACCTTGGCGCTCTCCCAAGCCGCATCGTTGAATTCACTCTTTTCCCAATCGGGCGCGGCCGTGGTCGCAACCCGCCAGTCTTCGCCCGTCCGCACGATGACGCGCTCACCTGAGGCGAAATTCAGCTCAATAATGCCGATCAGAGCCGCGGGTTCATTTTCTGCCGGCGCAACCGAAGCAGCCAGCACATTGGTCCCGGTGTGCAACGATCCCGTGATTTGATAGGTGAAGGGATCTTTCACCCCTTTTGACTTGCGCGGGGAGCCGCCATTGATGCTGAGCGTCGTGGGACCGGATCCTACCACCAGTAGCACGGCGTTCGAGAGCGGGTCGTCAGCCGGAATATGGAAGGTGTGACGGAGGTAGATTTTTCCCGAGGCGGAATCTCGAGCGCTAATCCACTGCGCGGCGCTGAGTTCGGCCGGCTTCCCCTCCCCGCCGTCGAAGCCAATCCATTGCCCTTTCCAATCGCTGGCGGAGACCAAGCCCATGGACCAGCGTGCAGGCTCGCTCCAGGCCGAGGACGTCGCGTCGCTGTCCCAAACCCGCACCTTCCACCACACCGCTTCTCCCGACGACAAGGGCTTGCCGCCATACGAGATTTGGATGGAGCTGCCAGCGTTTATCTTGCCGCTGTCCCAAAGGTCGCCCTGATTGCGCGCCAAAAGCCCTTCGCTGCTCGCCACCAGCATTTGGTAAGCGGACTGACTAAGCCCCCTCGCCGTGGGATTGGCTGCTTCAAGCTTCCAGCTCAACCGAGGTGCTGGCGCGTCAACACCCAAGGGGTTGATGCGATATTCGCAACGCAAATCCACCGGGCGCAAGGTGCCTTGCGGCCCCGCGGCGGACAGTGCCGCCGCGCAAAATGTCGTGATGAAAATTGCGATAAAGAATCTACGCATGACCATACTCCTTTTTTCGAGCCGCAGAGCTTTGCTCGGCGCAATCCGGCTTCCGTGCGCAAGAGGATTGCGCAGAGCGCAGCTCTGCGTTTCGATGGCCGTGCCGCCAACGCCGCAGGGTTTCCGCACGCCGCAGAGCTTTGCTCGGCGCAATCCCGTTTCCGTGTGCAATCCGGTCTCGGTGTGCCATCCCCGCATCACCTCTGCGATGTCTCCGCCAACTCCAACGTCACCGGCCCCAAAAGTCCAGAAGGGTACAGGGGGAAATCCTTGGTGAACTTTCGGACATTGGTCGTGGTGAACTTTTTCCCCGGCGGCAACAGGTCGTCGCCAATTAGCCGGTTCGGCCAGAGATTAACGATGCCGATTTCCAGGCCGTTCTTGCCGCTCTTCACGGCCCCGGTTATCTCGACGCGAAAAGGCCGGGCCCAAAGCACGCCCAGGTTCTTGCCGTTCAGGCGGACTTCCGCCACGTTCTTGAGCTCACCCAGGTTCAGGTAGATTCTGGGCGAATCATTCGCCGATTCCTTCAAACTCAGATCGAAGGATTTCAAATACGTCGCCTTGCCGGAGTAATACTTGATCCCGTCATCGAGCCACGCGGTCCAGTCGACCAGTTCCGGGAATTCCACCGACGCGGGTCCGCCCCACTTGGGGTCGAACTTGACCGTCCACGCTCCCTTGATCTCCATAAAGGGCGAAAAGGCCGGGAAATTGCCCCTCTTGGCGCCGTTCGCGGACAACGGAATGGGCTTACGGAAAACCACAAAGAGCGATCCGCGCGGCCCCAGTTCAAGCGGCACTGTCGTCCTTCGATCGCCGGTTTGGGTGAAAGCAGCAGCGTCCCGAATCTCGCCGGTCGTCGGATCCCACAACTCCGCTTGTCGGCCGCTCACGCGAAATGTGCAGGCGCCGCGTGCCGGGCTGTCGGCGTTGTTGCTTACGAAGTAGAGGTCGGAGTCAGCGGTCGTCCGGTGGATGAAATCGAAATGGCCAGGCGCGCAAACGAAGTCCGGCAGCACGCCATTCCCGCGAAGAACTTCTTCAATGCTCTTGCCCCAAATCACCCGGCCTTTTCCATAGGAGTGTTCGCCCGCCGCCATGCTTCCCCCGCCCCTACGGAGTTCCGCTCCTTGACCCCACACCTTGTCGGCCAACGCCTGCACTTCCCGGTCACAGGCGGGATAATCCTTCAGACTGGGGGACCGGGTCGGTCGCGAACCGACCACTGTCGCGCCGGCCTCCACCAGGGCCGCGACTTTGCGCAGCGCCTCGGGAGTCATTGTGGCATTTGCCGGCAACACCAGCACCCGGTAACTCAATCCGTCCGGTAAAACCACGCGACCGTCCTTCACTGACAGGCGCGTCATCAAGACCTCACCGTTAATCGAGTCGTTGTCGTAGCCCGCCGGGGACTTATTGAATACCTGGCAATAGCTGGGCGCATCCTCGCCGACGAAATAACCCACATCCGCCACGAAACGGCCTTCCTGGAGGAGATACTGGCAACGCGACAGGTAATCGAAAAAAGCATGGCTCTGATCCCACCAGGTGATGTTGCGGTCGAAATGCGTGCCCGCCGCCTCCCACTGGTATCCGGGTTTGATGTTCAAATACGGCTGATGCACATAGAAGCAGAGCATGTTGCGATTCAGGCCGGCGCAGAATTGCGGATCGACGTACTTCTTCAGCAACCACGGATCCTCTTCCCAGTTTGGCCCCATGCTGGTAAAGGCTTCCGCCTGAATGATGTTTTTTCCATAAATATGGGCGGAAGAAGCCGCCTGCTTTACGGAGGCATTGGCGGTGACGTCCTGAATCCAGAATTCGCCCATGGGAATGTCATTGCGCCCATAGTTCATGAAGGAATCCATGATGGACACCGGCCCCCACTCGCCCGACTCCGCATGCACTCCCATGCCCCAGCGCCGGGCTTGTTCGAGAAAATGCCCGTAGGTGTTATCGGCCCACAGGTCTGCGACCGTCCGGCGCAGATCACGCTGGAAGCGCGCGGAAACCTCCGGGCTATCCACCGTAGTTCCGGAGAGCGCGGCGAGATAAGGCGTGGGATCGTAGCCGCGGCGCTGCTTGAACTCCTCCACCATGCGCGTGGTCCAGTTGGGCTCACCCGCTTCCCAACTGTCAATGTGGAGGTACTTAAAAGTCTCGCCGGCCAGGGGGCCGACATCTTTGGCCAGCTTGGCGCCGGTTTCAGCCATCTGCGCGTCCAGCGCCTCGGTGCTCATCATGTCGATCTCGTACCCTTGCGCGCCGGGGCTGGTGGTTTTCGTCAGCTTTTCCCACCCCCCGCCGTCATAGATCGTCTGGCCAAATCGAAACACCGCCCAGTTGCCGGGCGGGACGGACCACGTGAGCCGTCCCGAGGCATCCATGTGGGCGGCAAGATTGATGGCGGATCGGCTCTCCACCCCGGCTTTGGGCCGGCGCCGGACTGACTCCCCTTTTTGCAGCAACTGTACATCATCGATCCGCAGCACCCACGGCGACTGCTGACCGCCGGTGTGATCCCATACGCCCGAGGCGGACGGAAACGCACCATGCCTGCCGTGGGGCAACAGGACTCGATAGTAGCGCGCCTTCACCTCCGCGAAGGTCACGGTTTTAGGGGTGCTCACCTCAAGGTCGAATTTGCTGATCGTTCTATAATTCCGTCCGTCGTCGGAGACCTGCAACTCACAGCCGGGAGGATTGCCGAAACGGTTCGGGGCGATGTAGAGGGTGGCGGCCGCGAATTTCTGCGGAAACTGCATCGCCACGAACTCGGGACTGGAAGTGGAACTGGCGCTGAACGTGACCCCCGCCTTGTCCATGGCCAAGGGCGTGAATTCCCTGAGGGGAAAGGCCAGCGCCGCCACCTCGAGGTAATATCCGTCCGTGGCCGGGGGCTGCGGCACCTCGCGCGAAAGTTGCATCGGTCCCTGGACCATGGTCTGGCTCCACGTCAGACGGTGCAGCGCATTTTCGGGCCTAACCCAGGTACCCCCGCAATCCCAGCCGCTGACGATGTTGAAGCTGATTTCGATGCCCAGGCGATGCGCTTCCTGAACGGCAAACTTGAACAATTCGCGCCACTCGGGGCCCATGAAGAGCGGGCCGATCGGCGAACCAATTCCCTTCACCGGATCGAAATCATTGCCCCCGCGAATTCTCGGCTTGTAGTCATCATGCTCGGGATGGGTCCCCTTACCGGCATCGAAGACCAAAGCCCCGGCAATGCCCTGGCGCTTCATTTCTTCCAGGTCGCGCGTGATGCCTTCCTTGGTGGCATTGCTGTCAAGCCACCACCAGTAGCACCACGGCTGGGCAGAGTGTGGGGGAGCACGAAAACCCTCGACCAGCCCATCGGGTCCGGAGGCCTTCTGCCCTCCCGCCGCACTCATGGCCACCATCGTTAAGGCTATTAATGCGGTGATTCTTATTACCCAGTGTCTGACCATGGAATCCTCCATGACGTTACGTATCATAGTACCCGTGCTTTTCGATTTCATCCCACATGGCCAAAACATTTTCCAACTTGGCGGCC
>Ga0315282_10013607_pt1 | contig 12240 bp, 9 predicted proteins | sample YL17G07_20_MG_FD_203693 | JGI IMG/M metagenome (GOLD analysis project Ga0315282, IMG submission 203693) | Sediment microbial communities from Yellowstone Lake, YNP, Wyoming, USA - YL17G07_20 | ecosystem: Environmental > Aquatic > Freshwater > Lake > Sediment | place: USA: Wyoming | collected... | reverse complement strand
TACTGTTGGAGAGACTGGGACTGAGCCTGCCGCGGCAGTTGACAATCGAGCAAATGTAGTGAAGACCGGAGGGCAAAACCCTCGTTTTCCTCGGGGTTTTTCACTTCAACTGCGGAAGTTGGGCTAAGACTCTGGCTGTCTTTCTATGCGCCCTTGGTGTTCTTGATGGTAATAAGCAGCCCCTCTGCGGTTTCAGCCTTCCTCTGCGTCCTCTGCGCTCTGCGGTGAGTCACTCACTTTCGTTCCCAAAGGCGGCCTGTTTCGCCGTTTCCGCACCAGACCTCGCCGGCGGCTCACGATTGAAGCATACCTCTCGAAGATGCCGATAACCACAGTAACCTCCGCCATCCAGATAGGGTGCCGGATGCTTTCTATGACTTGACGCCCGTTGAACGATGCATGAGGTGCTGAAATGACAGACCTCGCGACGACAATCGAAGCCGCTGTCACCGCAACCGGCCATCCAGTGCCCCTGCGCCCGACGTTGCCCAGGGTGGCCTTCGTCCTCTCCCAGTTCCCCGAAACCCACGAAACCTTCATCCTTCGCGAGTTCGAAGTCCTCTCCCGCCTCGGTCTCGACTTCGTCATCCTGAGCCTCAAGCCCTGCCGCGACAAAGTCATCCAGACCGCCGCGCGGCGCTTCCTCGACAGGACCTACTACCCGTTCGGCGTGAAGTCTTCAAGCGTCGCGAGCTTCCCCTTTTCCGCCGCGTGGCGGTCTTCTTCAATGCTCCCATGGCTTGAGAAACCTGCCGCCTGCGCGTACGTCTCCTGGGCCGCCGGCCGCTTCGCCGCACTTGCCCGGACCCTCGATATCGGTCACATCCACGCCCATTGGGCCACCGCGCCGACCTCTACCGCTGCCGTTATGTCTCGGATCCTCGGCGTCCCCTACAGCTTCACCGCCCACGCTTGGGATATCTACCGCGGCGACGGCAAACTCTCACAGAAGGCCCGCGCCGCGCGCTTCATCGTCACCTGCACAGCCGCCAACGTCCGCACGCTCCGCCAGTCCGTCCCCCGCGAAGACTGGGACAAAGTCATCCTTAATTATCACGGCGTTCACGAGTCCGCCGTCACGTGTACCTGCAGTCACAGCTCCGCCGACCCTACGCGCCCCTTGCGTATCGCCGCCATCGGACGCCTCGTCGAGACCAAGGGCTATGAGTACCTTCTGGAAGCTCTTTCTGTTGTCGATTTCCCCTTTGAACTGACGATCATCGGCGAAGGCCCGCTCCGCGCGAAGTTGCAGGAAACCGCCTCCCGTGCGCCTCTTCTCCGCCGCGTCCGCTTCCTCGGCGCCCTTCCCAACGAAGCCGTCTTTCAGGTCCTGAGCGCCAGCGACTGTCTCGCGATGCCTTCCGTCATTGCCCGCGACGGTGACCGCGATGGCATCCCCAACGTCGTCCTCGAGGCCATGTCCGTCGGCCTTCCCGTCGTCGCAAGCTCCATCTCCGGCATCCCCGAAGCCGTCATCGACGGCGAAACCGGCCTCCTCATCCCCGAGCGCGACCCCTATGCCCTGGCCTCCGCCCTCGCGCGCCTTCACACCGACCGCGCTTGGGCCCGCTCCTTGGGCGCTCGTGGCCGCGACCTCGTCTCTCACAAGTTCTCCGCCGAATCCAACGCCTCCTCCCTCTACACCATCTTCGCCCGCTTCCTCTCCGGTGCCCCATGACTCCTGTGAGCGCTCTTCTTCAACGCTATGTGCCACTGGCGGCTTGTCCGCCAGTCATCGTAGGGGCGCACGGTTGTGCGCCCCAGTACGACAGGCATTCTTGCCTGTCGACCTTACGGCGCCGCTGTTTGCGCCGATTATCCCCTCTCCCTCTGGGAGAGGGCAGGGTGAGGGCCTCCCTTCTCACTCTTCACACCCTTCTCACCCTTCTCACCATCTGCGCTGCTGGGCAGCTTGCCTTCCCGAGGTCACGTCCGGCATGAAAGTCCTCCAAGTCATAGAAGCTCTTACTCTCGGCGGCGCCGAGCGCCTCGTCGTCGAGCTCGCCCATGAATACCACCGCCGCGGCCTCGATTCCAAGGTGCTCTGCCTTTCCCAGCCCGGCCCCTGGGCCGCGCCCCTCGAAGCTGCCGGTCTCTTCGCCGGCTGCATCGGCAAGCATCGCGGCGTTGACTTTCACGCCCTCGCCGCGCTTCGCCGCCGCATCAGGGAGCTTGCCCCCGACATCGTGCACTCGCACCTCTTCACCGCGAACCTCTGGACCCGTCTCGCCAGTCTCCCATCGAAAAAACACGGTCTTGTCATAACCGTTCACATAGTGGATAGCCTGCCCACCCCGGTACACTACCTCGCGGACAGGTTGCTTGCTCCTGTCGCCGACCGCTACGTTGCCGTGAGCGCCGCTGTTCACGACCATTACACCGCTCATGGCATCCCGCTCCAACGCCTGCGCACAATCCCCAACGGCATCAAGTGGGATGGCATCGAATCCGTCGAGCCGTTCACAAGGCCCGTGCCGCTCATCCGCGCCTGCGGCCGCCTCGTCCCTCAGAAAGGCTTCGAACAACTGATTCGCGCCGCCGCAATCCTCGCAAAGAGAGGCCGCGACTTCACGATTGAGATAATAGGGGAGGGGCCCGAACGCGCCCGCCTCACGCAGCAGATAGAGACCGCCGGCGTCGTCGACAGGGTCAAGCTCTTGGGCTCTCGTGACGATTCCCGCCGCCTTATCGCCGAGTGCGACGTCTTCGTCCTCCCGAGCCGCAAGGAAGGCTTGCCCCTTGTGATTCTGGAGGCCATGCACGCCGGCCGTCCGATCGTCGCGAGCAATCTCTCTTGTCTGAGCGGCGTGCTGTCGGATGACAAAGAAGCCGTCCTCGTCGAGGTCGATTCCCCCGAGGCATTGGCCGCCGCGCTCGCTCGCATGTTCGCCGATCCCTCGGCCGCCAAAGCCATGGGCCGCCTCGCCCAGACCCGCGCCCGCGCCGACTTCAGCATCGAACGCGCCGCTTCCTCCTACATCGAGGTCTACGACGAAATCCTCGGAGGGCGCAAGCGATGACCTTGCTCACTCACCGTAGGGGCGACTCGGTGAGTCGCCCTGCCCCGAATGCCCGACCGGACTCCTTGTTTACGGTGCTCTCGCCCAGCCACGACGGCGCATCGGTTCGCGTTGCCGATGGCTTCACCGCGTCCTGTCCCTCCTGCGGCGCCCCCGCCCGCCTCCTCATCGCCCCCGGCATCCTCCCATCGAAGGTCGCCGTGCATCGCTGCCGCTCCTGCAGCCTCGACTTCCTCTCCGACGCCCCCGATGACCGCTACTGGGACACCGCCGGCCAGGACGCCATCTACGACGACCCCTCGATCTCTGCCGAACGCCTCTGCTTCTTCTCCGGCATTCTGACTACCATCTCTCGCCTCAGCATTTCCCCTCTCCCGCCGGGAGAGGGTCAGGGTGAGGGAGCGCTCCACAGTCTATCATGTAAGCGCACACATGCCTCGGTGCCGCACGATGTTTCTCATCGACACTCTACTGCTCCCCTGCTCTCCTGCTCCACTCTCTGCGACCGCAGGTCGCCGGGAGAGGGTAGGGTGAGGGTCCCTTCACACTCTTCTCACCCTTCAAACTCTTCACACGTACGCGTCTCGACGCTCCTGGACATCGGCGCCGGCAAAGGCGAGTTCGCCCTCCTGGCCGCAACCTCCGGTTTCGCCGTCTCCATCCTCGAGCCCTCTTCTCGCGCTACCGCCGGCCTTTCCGAAAAGGGTGTGCGCGAGGTCTTCAACTGCTCCGTCGAAGACTTCGCGCCCCCGCGTGAATACGACTGCGTCACGCTTCTCGACCTTCTCGAGCACACGCGCGACCCCCGCGCCACGCTCCGCAAAGCCGCCTCCTGCCTCGCTCCCGGCGGTATCCTCGTGATCCTTACCCCCGACGGCGCCTCTGTGCTTCGCCGCTTCGCCCTTGCCCTGGGCCGTGCCTCAGCCGCCACTGCAGGCATTCTCAAGTACCAGTATTACCTTCCTCACTACTCCTACGCTAACCTCGACTGGATGCGTAAGGCCGCGCCCCTTTGCGGCCTCGCCATCGTTGCCGTTGAGCATCCTGCTACGCCTAAGCGTTTCCTTCTCGCCAAACTGCACCACCACTACCGCAAATACGCCGGCAACCATCTCCTCTCTTCCGCCGTCAATCTCCTCTGGCCTCTCGCCTGCCTCGGCCTCGGCAACAAGCTCCTCATCTACCTCCGCAAGGTGCGCTGATGACCGCCGCGTACAAGCCTGGAGCCCTTACGTTTCGCTGGCTTAATGCCTCTCTATCATCCTTTGTAGGGGCGGGGCTCCGTACCCGCCCTTGCCGGCTCCAGGAAAAGGCTTCCATTGCCACAACCGTCTCACCTGCCACCGTAGGGGCGCACGGCCGTGCGCCCGGTACGACAGGTCCGCCGTCGGCGGATCGACCTTACGCGCGAGACGTTTCGCGCGAATTCCCTCTCCCTCCGGTAGAGGGCAGGGTGAGGGCCGCGACACCTTGCCGCGCCGAATGCGCCCAACGCCCGGTCCGCACATCTGCTCCCGAGCGCCAGTTCTTCCTATCGGTGTGCATCGGTGTGCATCGGTGGCTCACATCAATGCCTTTGCTCCAGCCTCCGGCCTCCAGTCTCCGGCCTTCTGCGGCGCGTCAGCATTCTGGCGCCGAATCCTCTCCCAAGGCCACTGCTTGGGATTGGGCGCTCTTCGCTCTCCTCGCCCTCGCCGCCCTCTTGCCCCCCATCGCCGCGGGCGGCTCCGACTTCACCTACGCCGACGCCTCCCGCCACGCCATGGACGGCGTCTTCGTCCTCGATGCCATCAAAGCCCATCCATTCTCTCACCCCTTCGAGTGGGCCAAGGAATACTATCTGACTTCCCCGGCTCTCGGCTTCGGCCGCTACCCGCCGCTCTTTGCGCTCATCGAAGCGCCGTTCTATGCGATACTCGGCATCACGCCTCTTGCGGGCCGCCTTGCCGGCGGCTTCCTCTGGCTCGCGGGACTGGTCTTCTTCTACGAAGCTCTCCGCGGCTTTCTCGGCCGTCCCGGCGCCGCCATTGCAGCTCTGACTCTCGCCGCTGGCCCGGCCTCGGTGATCTGGTCCGGCGAAGTGATGCTTGAGCTTCCAGCCACGGCCTTCATGCTCACGGCTGCCTGCGTGTACTCTCGCTACATAGAGAACCACTCGCGCCGCTGGCTCACGCTTGCCATCGCTGTTGCCTGTCTCGCCGGCTGGGTCAAGCAGCCCGCCGCCCTCGCCGCCATCGCCATCGTGCTCCACTTCCTCCTTACACGACAATCCCCCAAGCCTCTGCGCGAGCTCCTGCCCGGTGTTGTAATTACCTTGATTCTCCTCGTGCCTCTTGCAGCCTTGTCCCTCGCCTTCGGCAAAGCCAACGTCGACCTCCTCTCCGGCGTCAGTCGCACGTATCCGTTCTCTGAGAGCGAGAACTGGCTCTGCTACGTGCGGCAGATTCCCGCGTACTACCTTGGGTGGCCGCTAACCATCTTCGCTTTCGCCGGCGCTGCTTTCGCGCTCTTCCGCCGCAACGTCAAATCCGCCGGCTTCTGGTTCCTCTGGATTGTCGTCTTCTACGCCTTCTTCACCTTCGTTGGCTACAAGACCCCTCGTCTCGCGATGCTCTGGACTCCCGGCCTCGCCTTCTTCGCCGGCGTCGGCTTCTCCGAAATCGCTCGATCCGCGCACGACAGGAAGTCAAGCCTCGTCCGCCCAATCGCCGTCTCGCTTCTTGCGGCGGTATCTCTGATTCTGACTTACGCCTTCGCTTGGCAATCCGTTCCTCGCCAAGGCTCCGAAATCGCCGAGGTTGCCGCCAGGACTCTCCAAACTCTTCCCGAAAGGATCCTCTATTCCGGTCCCCAGAACGGCACGTTCATCTTCCGGATTCGCGAGCTCGCTGGCGTCACGAGACCCACTGTCGTTCGCGACAGCAAGGTCCTCTACTCCGAGGAGGTCCAGTTCGAAATGATCAGAAATGATCACATTCGATCATCCGCTGCACTCCGCGAAACTATAGCTTCGCTATCGCCTGACGCCGTTGTAATGGAGAGAGGAGGGGCGTATGGCGCCGGTGGCGTGCCCCAGGTTGTCGAGCTTCTGGCGGCCTACCTGTCCTCGCCCGATTTCGAGCTTCTGGACACGGTTTCCGCGCCACCCGTCACCTTCGAGATTTTTCGTTACAGGGGTCCCAAGGAGCACGCTCCGGTCGACGTGCCCATGCCCGGTGTCGGCATGCAGCTCCAACTCCCGGCGGGGAAGTGACTTATGTCCCTCTGCCTGATGTACCACAATTTCGTTGAGCACGAATCCGACAAGACCCGCTTCGAGCCCGCCCACCGCCGCTACGCCATCACTCGCGCCGATTTTCTCGCTCACCTCGACATCGCAGCCCAACTCGGCTGGCGTTTCATGACTCCCGACGACCTTGCCGACGAAAAAACCGTGGCCGATCCCTGCGCTCTTCTCCTCACCTTCGATGACTCATGGCAGGAGCACCTATGGGCGGCCTCAGCGCTGACAAAGCGCGGAATCCGCGCCCTCTTTTTCCTCAACAGCGGCTACCTCGGCCAGCCCGGCATGCTCGACGCAGCAGCCGTCCGGGAGATGGTTGCGCTTGGCCATGAGATCGGCTCCCACGGCGTGACCCATGACTTCTTCAACTCCCTCGACGATGCCGCGCTCCGTTCGACGCTTATGGACTCAAAGGCTTCTCTCGAAACGACTTGCGGCCGGCCCATTCGCTACCTTTCCCTCCCCGGCGGACGCCTCGACAACCGCACCGCGCGCTTCGCCAAGGCCGCCGGTTACGCCGCGGTCTTCACTTCCCGCCCCGGTTTCCTCGATCCCGCGCCCAAAAGGTTTCTTCTAAACAGGCTTCCCATTACTGCCGATATTACCCCCGAGCGATTCAAAAGATTGCTCCGATCTCCGCTCGCCGCAGTTGCTCTCGGGCGGATTCTTTACGGCGTTGCGTCTATGTCACGGATGATAAGACGGTAAGCCGCGCCGCAAGGAGAGGGTGGCAATACCGAGGCGCCGCTCCAGGGATGGGGGGTAGCAAGAGTGGGCAAGGATGCCGGCAGTTGGAGACCCTACGTCTCCCTTTTCGCGGACGTTGCAGCGTTTAACCTCGCAATCCTCACGGCTTTCGCATTCCGACTCGGAACAGGCTCATGGGCATTCAACTTCGCCGCGTATCGCGACATACTCCTCTTTGTGATTTGCGTGCCTGTTCTGGTCCTGGTCCTGTCGCGCGTCCACAAAACCGATTGGGCTGTCGCGCCGGTTGAAGAGCTCTTTGCGCTCCTGCGCCCGGTGGTTACTTCGTGGGTCGTGATAATGACCGTGGCCTACATCTACCGCGCGGGCGCAGCGGGGCGTCTTCCCTCAAGCGTAGTTCTCATGACGCTGCCCTTGGCGTGCGTGTACGTCGTTGCGTGGCGGCTTGTGGCACGGCGAACGGTCTGGGCGCACTTGCGCCGCAACGAGAGAAAGACGCTTCTTGCGGTCGGCTTCCAGGGCAGGTCGCTCAAGGTCCTGCAGGCGATCCTTATAGATCGCTGCGATCTCCTCGGCGCGCTTGCGGACAACTGGGAAGGCTCGGACTCGGACTTCACGTGCCGGTATCTCGGCCGCATCAAGGACATATCCCGCGTCCTTTCCGAATATGAAGTCGACGAAGTCGTGGTCGAAGGCCACGAGATGAATAACGGAAACGCCTCCGCGGTCCTTAAGGCTTGCGAGGCCGCGGAAGTGTCGCTCCGCGTCGTGCCGACGATGCTCTCCATGCTCACCAGCCGCGCGCAGGTCGAGATGATCGGCTTCGTGCCGACGATTTCGTATGGGTCGCTCAGGATCGAGGGATGGAATGCCCTCGGCAAGCGGTTTGTCGACTTCGCTGGCGCGGCCGTGCTCCTTGTCGCGCTCCTACCGGTCCTTGCGTTCTGCGCGGCATGGATCAAGCTCGATTCGCGCGGCCCCTTCCTCTTCATGCAGAAGCGCGTCGGCAAGGACGGCAAGCTCTTTAGCGTCTACAAATTCCGCACGATGTTCGTCGGCGCCCATTACGAAGCCCCTCTCACGCGCCGCGACGACCCCCGCGTGACCAAGGCGGGGCGGTTCCTGCGCAAGTGGAGCCTCGACGAGCTTCCGCAGCTTGCAAACGTCATCCTCGGCGACATGAGCCTCGTGGGCCCGCGCGCGGTGGTGCCGTTTGTCGCCAACCAGTTCGACGAGTTCGAGAGGATTACGCTTAACGTCCTCCCCGGCATTACCGGCCTCGCTCAGGTCAACGGCCGCGACGAGCTCGCCTTCAAGGACAAGTCGCTCCTCAACCTCTACTACATCACCAACTATTCGCTGCTTCTTGATATCGAGATCATGTTCCGGACCCTCGGCGTCGTAATCCGGCGCGAGGGGACCAACGGCACGCGCACCGAGTCGCACCCGGCGACGATCTATGTCCCGGTCCCGAGACACGCGCGCGAGGCGGTAGGGGCGGGCCATGCCGCTTAAGGCGACGCTTCTCTTTGCGCTGCTCATGGTCTTCACGTACGCCGGTTATCCGCTTGTCGCGTTTCTCCTCGCGCGAATCGCCGGCCGCGGAGTAAAGCGCGCTACCTATAAGCCAACCGTGTCAGTGATCCTCCCCGTCCACAACGAAGGCGACAGGCTCATTCAGAAGGTGCGAAACCTCCGCGAGCAAACGTATGCGGGCGACCGGGTGGAGATTATCGTGGTTGACGACGGCTCAACTGACGGTTCCGCGGAACGCCTGAGCCTCCGTGACCCTCTCGGCGTCGGCGTTGTGCTGCTGCCGCGCCGCTATGGCAAGGCGACCGCGATAAACGCAGGGCTGGAGGCGGCCACGGGGCAGGTGATCGTGTTCACGGACGCGCGGCAGACATTGGAGCCCAAGGCGATTGAGATGCTTCTGGAGAACTTGGCCGACCCGAGCGTCGCTGCCGTGACGGGGCGGCTTGCAACGATGGACCGGACCGCCGACGGCGTATTCCGCCGCTACGTTGAGCGCCTTCGCTCCTGGGAAGCGCTGTGGGGCAGTTGCGCTGGCGTGACCGGCGCGCTCTATGCCGTTCGGCGCAAACACGCGACTGCGCTGCCTGCGGATACGATCCTCGACGACCTCGTCATGTCTCTCGGCGCTGCGTCGCGAGGGCGGCTCGTGTACGACACGCGCGCCGTCGCCATCGAAGAGCCGCAGGACTACTCAGGCGTGTGGCGTCGCCGCTTGCGAACGCTCGCCGGCAACTGGCAGATACTCCTCCACCCGCTCACATACAGCCGCATATTCTCCCCCCGCGCCCTCGTGCCCCTCATCTGTCAGAAGGCCCTCCGCCTCTTCTTCCCCTTCTTCGCTGCGGGGTTTGCCATTTCTGCGGCGTACTGGCTGCCTGCGGCGGCGGTCCTCGCGACCGCAGCGACCGCGGTACTCGGCATGGCTGTGGTGGCGGCGTTCAAGAGAGGCCTGCTGGGACACGCGGGACAGGCGCTGGCGAGTGTGTTCCTGGCGCCGGTGGAAGCCCTGCTACTGTACCTGGTGGGAAGAGAAACCGTCCTGTGGGCGAAAAGCGGAGGGGCGGTAGGGGCAGGTACAGGAAGAGCGGGTGTAACTATCCCCACTTTCCGCTGAGGAAAAATGCTTATCCGTCCGCATTTGTCTCCCACCGCCATTCTGCCGTGTCCCCTTTTTGTCCCGGAATATCGCCTTCTCTGCCGCGAGCCCCACTTTCGCACCATTTCTCTCCGTGAGGCAAACCGGCGGTTTTTGTGTTGAATTGCGGAAGGCGTTGTGATAGGATTCCCCGTCGTATAGTTCCGCCCGGGGGAGCATCGTTTCGCGCCTTCCGAGACACCTTTGATCTTCATCTCTGACGCCAGACCAGCGACTGTGATAGCCGCGGGCTTTTCCTCTGCAGCCTTGCTGTGGAGGTCTTGTCCGTGTCGAATGAACGCCGGGTTATATCAGGGTTGTTTGCGACTCCCGCCGCAACGCTACTTTCCCCGGTTCATTATACGTTTCGGCGATGACGGCATGCCCTGTCTCTGCCGACGCGAGGAAGAGCGCCCTGGAAGCATCGGTCCTTTCTCCGGTGACGTTCGCAGAGGATGAGGGCCGGTGGGGAAGAGAGGCATTCTACGGCTTAGAGGGCAGGGGCGTCCGCATGTTCTTTGCGAATAGTGGCACATCTTTCCAGATTTCGGGGAGCGAAAAGGTGCAGGGAAAGCCCGAGGCTGAATCCAGCCTCAACAAGGAGGACAGATGATGAAATCCGTCAACAAGATCGTTGCACTGGGGGTGGTTTGGTTTCTGTCGTGTTGTTCGACCCTTCTTGCCTACAGCGGCGGCAGCGGGACAGAGATCGACCCGTACCAGATCAGCAGCATCGACGACTGGCAGCAACTGGCAGATACCGCGCCCGATTGGAACAAGCATTTTGTCCTCACAAGTGACCTTGACCTCAGCAAGGCCGACCCCGCAAAGCTGACCCGCGTGGGAGCTGCAACGGCTGGTTTCGCCGGCACCTTCGACGGGCATGGCCACGCCGTAAGCAACGCGGTAATTGACCTGCCGGGCGACAACTGCGTTGGGCTTTTCAGTTATGTCGACACCGGGGGCCAGATTCAGAACCTCAACGTGATAGGCGTTGCCGTCCCCGGCGCTGCGTACGTCGGCGGGCTGTGCGGGCAGAATTACTACGGCACGATCAGCAACTGTCACGTCACGGGGTCCGTATACGGCGGCAGTTCAACTTACTCGTATCTCGGCGGGCTGTGCGGGCAGAATTACTACGGCACGATTAGCAACTGTTCCGCCGCAGTCTCGGTAAGAGGCGGTAGTGCAGCGTGGGATCTTTGGGCTGGAGGGCTGTGTGGGGAGAATCATTACGGCTCGATCAATAACTGTTGCGCAACAGGCTCAGTAGATGGCGGCAGTCCGGATTGGGACTCCTTTGTCGGCGGCCTGTGCGGGCAGAATGACCGCGGCACTATCAGCGACTGTGAAGCCACCGGCGCGACTGCCGGAGGCAGTGCATCCTTTCCTTGTGTTGGCGGCCTGTGCGGGGAGAACTTCGACGGCACGATCAGCGGCTGCCGCGCCACGGGCGCGGTAACCGGCGTGGATAGGTCGTACTATCTCGGGGGCCTGTGCGGAGACAATGGATACCATGGCACCATCAGCGACTGCTACGCGACGGGCACGGTAACCGGCGGCGATAGCTCATACGATCTCGGGGGCCTGTGCGGTAACAACGGCAGCACGATCAGCAACTGTTGCGCCACGGGCTCTGTAACTGGCGGTGATAATTCATATCATCTCGGCGGCCTGTGCGGCAATGCCGGTGCGATCAGCGACTGTTGCGCCACGGGTTCGGTGACGGGCGGGTATGATTCGTATTGTCTCGGTGGCCTTTGCGGTTGGGATGACCAACGGATCGAAAGGTGTTACGCCACCGGTTCGGTCAGGGGCGAGACTGGCTCATATTGTCTCGGCGGTCTGTGTGGCTATTCGCAGAATACCACGATTGCCGACTGCTACGCCTCGGGCGCAGTTACCGGCACGGACCGGGTCGGTGGGTTTCTTGGGCAGAATTGGCAAAGCGCAGTCATCCATTGCTACTCAACCGGCGCCGTGCCGCCGCCTCCGGGGCCGACGAATGTCGGTGGGTTCTGCTACAGTTTCCAAGGAACCGAGGGTTTCAAGGATACGGACAACTTTTGGGATAAGGAGCACTCGGGGACCACCATCGGCTTGATGGGTATAGGCAAGACGACGGCCCAAATGCAAACACAATCAACTTTCACGGGGTGGAATTTTGCCAACACGTGGTGGATGCCCGCTAACGACTATCCACGTCTGCAGCGTGGCGCCCTCGCCATAACAACCTCGTCGTTGCCCGCCACGACGGTTGGCGCGGCGTACTCGCAGACGCTGGACGCGTCGGGTGGCTGGGCTCCCTACATATGGATGCTTGACTCCGGCACGCTTCCGGATGGGCTGTCGCTTGACGGCCTGGGCACCATAAGCGGTACTCCGACGACCAGCGCGACATCGAGCTTCACGGCGAGGGCCACTGACGGCATGACCGCTACGGCGACGAAGGCGCTGTCCATAGTTATCAACGGCGCCATTAGCATTACGACGTCAAGTCTGCCTGACGATACGGTAGGCATCGGCTACAATCGGCAGCTTGCGTCAACGGGGGGCAC
>Ga0315282_10013606_pt1 | contig 12240 bp, 10 predicted proteins | sample YL17G07_20_MG_FD_203693 | JGI IMG/M metagenome (GOLD analysis project Ga0315282, IMG submission 203693) | Sediment microbial communities from Yellowstone Lake, YNP, Wyoming, USA - YL17G07_20 | ecosystem: Environmental > Aquatic > Freshwater > Lake > Sediment | place: USA: Wyoming | collected... | reverse complement strand
AGTACTGTCTTGCATGATCCTGTCCTTTCTCTGATTGAACGGTTTCTTTGTGACCCATTAACCATCGACCAGAGAAAGGACTCCTTTGACGTCCCAGTACAATGTGCGAACAATATCCTACGTCATCCCAGGTTTTCGTCCATGCCGGTGATATGATAAACCGCGAGCCGGCTGACAATGTTATGGATCATATCCGTGATGTCATCGAGTTCCGTGGCCAGAGCATGGATATCCTGCCGATCGAACGGCGTAATGAATGTCTTGTTCAACCGCTCGATAATCGTGTGCGCCGCATTGTCTCCTTGGTGCTCAATCTCCGCCATTTGGCTTAGCATTTCCTCGCTCACGCAGTCGTGGGCTACCACCTCCTTGAAGAAGCGCGCCGCCTCCATCGCATGACCGACCTGTTCTTCAGACAGGTCAAAGAAATTGTATTGCTTGATGAAGAATCCGAGAATCATGCGTGCCCCCTTTACCTGCACCTGAGTACTTCGAGATGAGCCAGGGCCGCGAACTTGTCTCGAACAAAGTCGGAATACCCCGTCCAATCGAGCGATGGTGAAAACGCCCCTGGTTGCCGGCGCGACACTGCAGAGGACCAGCGTGCGTCCATAATCTTGCAGCACCTGCCGCAACTGGAGGAGTCGCGCGAGCGTAGCACCGCCCGCACCGCCAACGCTTGAGAAGTCAACGACCACGTTACGGCTCCGTTCCTGCACTATTTCCACAACTTCTTGCAGCTCATCGTGTTCCTGGAGTCTCCAGGGCAGGTTCACGAGAGTGGTGTCGTCCGACCAATCTCCGATGCTCATTTTCGGCCTCGCCTTCCGTGCACCGAGAACAAGGACTCCAAGCAAATTCCATCGACCAGCACCGATAGTCGAGGCCGGCAGAAGGCCGGAGAATGGAACATGTTGCCGACGCGTGTCATCGGTAGGTCCTCAAGGAGTCACGAGTACGAGGTCATTTGTCAGAGCTTCCTCGGTGACCGCCGCCATCTCGATGCTCGGCGGCTGTCTGTGGCAGACTCGGGTTCGTCGCATATGTTGATCCCAGCGCTTCAGCGCGGCCAACACTATCCCCCAGTCGCCCTTTATGGTCAGAGTGTGGTCTTGCCGTTGAGCGTTGACACCAGAGCGATTCAGAGACGATTTGCACGCTGCCAAGGCGTCATCAACCTCTCCCTCAAGGTCTGCGGCCCCAAAATGGAGCTTGGCTTGCACAAGAATGTGTGGACCATACGCTCCCTCTTCGGTAATAACCGCCAGAGAGTTCTCGTCCAGGGTGCCGCCCCAGGACATCTCAGGGGAAGACTCGGCCAGCACCGGCTGGACACTGTCAGCGGCCCGGTACGGCAGCAGCACAGGGCTTGGACAGAGCCCCTGGTAGATAGCCAGCATTTGTTCTGTGATGGTGTCCCAGGTGAACCGTTCCTGCACGGTCCTGCGGCCGTTGCGGCCCATCCGCCGAGCCCGGTTCAGATCGGAGAACATGCGGCCCACTCCCCACGCAACAGACTCGGGACTGGGGTAGATCTTCAGCCCATTCACTTCATGCCGGACATATTCTGCGGGACCGCCGTTCTGACTTGCGATGACGGGCTTGCTGGCGCTCCATGCCTCGAGCACGACGATCCCAAAGGGCTCGTTACGGCTCGGCACGCAAACCACCTCCGCCAGTTTGTACAAGCGGACCAGTTCATCTCCATTGCGATAGCCCAGGAACCGCACGGCGTGCGCCACGCCCAATTGACGAACGCGCGACTCCAGTGCGTCCCTCATATCACCATCACCGACAAACGCAAATCGCGACGATGGACATCGTCTGAGGATCGCAGGTATGGCTTCGACCAGGATATCGGGGCCCTTCTGCCAGGATAGCCGACCACAGAACAAGATCGTGGGATCCAGTGGGCCGATATGATAGCGCCGTTTGTCTGCGCCAGGGTCAGTAGGTTGATCAAAGCGTTGTGGGCTGACGCCATTGTACACCACCGATGTTTTCCCCGGTGGCACCTCGTACATCCAGGCGATCTCGTCTTTGGTAGCTTGTGAGACGGCGATCACGCGATCCGCCCAGTAGGTCCCCGCCCGCTCCTGGTAGCGGATGCGGTCGGATCGACCCGGTGGGAAGGCGTTGCCGCAGCGGGCATATTCGGTCGAGTGGACCGTAAACAGACATTTGTGTCCGCGGCCCTGCTTGATCCAGATCATCGCGTTGGCCGTCAGCCAATCGTGGGCGTGGACAATGTCGAAGCGACCGACCAGATCCTCGACTTCGAAGACATGATCCACGAAAGCCCGGCACATGTTGTTCACGTCGTCCACGAAGTCACCGTGGGGAGCGTATGTGCACCGGTGATAATGAACATCATCCGTCCAGTCATGACCTGCTTGACCAAAGGCGCGACGGGTAAAGACGTGGATCTGGTGACCTTTCCTTGCCAGCGCAGCCGCCAATTCAGTCACATGAGCGGCGACTCCTCCAACGGCGATGGAGTGCAATGACTCCCAGGATAACATCGCGATTCGCATGACAGGTCCTTTCTTGCTTGTTACTCGTCTCAAGAACTGTGCGTATGCTGGAATGTCGATCTTCTTCGCCGCTGCGGGAGGCCCAAACAGGCTGTCCCGAGACCACTGCTGACAAGAGGCGGAAACTCCCGGTTCATCGAGCACCTTTGTTTCGAAGGCGTGCCAGACCCAAAGAGGCGAACACGCCGACGGGCCTCAGTGGATGAGGAGATTCAACGACTATGGAGCGTGTAAGCCCGATAGCAGGCTTCCATCCGCCAGGATTTTCCGCGCGTAGCCCACGGTGGCCTTCTTTTCGTGACCGCGCGGCCCGCCGTTGTGAATGCGGGCCATCTCGATGAGGCTCTTGCCGTTGCCATAATGGAGCAAGTACGCCTTCACCACCCGGCGAGCCTTCTTCGAGTCGTTCGCGTCCCTGTGAGGCCAATCGACACCCAGGAGCCTCGTGCCGTCTTGCCAATAGACACGGTGAATCTGGTAGACGCCGAGAGCCCTGCCGCCGTCGCCGACTGCATTGGAGTCACAATGGCTCTCAATACGGGCGATGGCGTCCAGTAATCGCTCGATGCCGTTGGGGTCCGCGGCGGCTGCTGGCGCCGACGCCGCGGCAAACCAGGCTGGCATGAGAACAACCAGGCAAAGGGCTGGGAGTTTCATTGGCCAATCCCCCGCAACACTCCGCGGTTTCCTAATTCGCAAAGCCCCGAAAGCAGCACCACAGGATTCCAGGCATTGGAATCATCGTGCCAGCAGCGGGAATGTACCACCGATCAGGTGGTGATCGCTTCCAGGACCCGATCCATCGCCTTATCCAATCGATCCGCCGCGTCGTACGTCCCGTCCGTGATCTGATGGCGGATGTCCAGCACCCTGCATCGTCGGATGTCGGGCAGAGATGTGATCCTCTTGAACACCTCCTCCTGAGGCGTGGTATTCATGTTCTCAAGGATTTGCTCCATCAACATATCGCCAGTCGGCGAGGTATCACGCCTCTGGTCGTTTCCTGCATTCTGGGATCTACGGCGATCGGTAGGTTGAAGCTCCATAACTGCGGCTGTCCTTGCCATGATTACCTCTGAGTCTGTCGTCCAAATTTCTGGTTTGCGGTCCAATCCCCCAACATCCTGCAGGCCGTCCGAGTGCCCTCTTGGGTCCAAAATCAACACAGCAGCGAGAATGTGAAACATAGGTCATAGCCGTTGTCCTTTCCTTTTTGTGTCGTTCCTCCCTGTGGCGCGAGCTGTCGCCTAACCGCGTCCTACGCCGTTCGTCGCCCCTGAATGATCCGGAATAGCACCACGACAAGCGCGAGCAGTAGCAGGATGTGAATTGCCCCTCCCATCGTGTACCCGCTGAGCAGTCCCGGCAGCCACAGGACGATCAGTATGACAGCGACTGTCCACCACATATGATTCTGCTTTCGATTGGCCATGAGTTCACCGGCTGTTGGCCCCCCCTCCGTGGTCATTTGCCTCTTTGCACTCTTCACACTTGCTGCTTTCCATCGCTGCGTTCTTGGGTATGTCAATAAAGATACGGTACTGTATGGGTGGGGCCTTCTCTATGGGGTATAACCCTACCTGCAATTATTGGACGTACCGCCCCCGAAACAGGCCTGGCGACTGCGAAGTCCTGCTCGTATCGCCATCTCAAGCCTTATGCGGACCGCTGGTGTCCTGGAAGTGCTGTCGGACCTTCGCCGCAATTTGATGATCTGTCATCTTGTCAACGGTCTCCATACCCACGATGTGTCCACTGAGGTTGTCTCTTTTGAGCCGCCTCTTCAGTTCGCCCTTGGCCTCACCAGGGCCGAATATCAGAATGGATTCGGCATCGCGAATGCACGCGACGACCGCCTCATAGTAAATGTTGAGATGTGACGTGAACGTCCTCTGGCGGCTATTGCGTGCCGGTGTCTGAGCTTTGTCATAGGCTCCTTCAAGAGGTGAATCACCCGAGCGCCGGAGCTGTCTTTCCACCTTCGATATGATCAATCGTGTTTCTTCCCCTTTGTCCGTGACCGCCACGACAATAGCCTTCCTATGGTCAATCCACAAACCCACTCTTGTTTTCATCGATGTTCCCCTTCGTCTTTCGCTTCTGCCGGCGGCGTTACGTCACACGCCGCTCGCAGACTTTTCGGAAATGGTAGCCACAGATGGCGAGGACGACGGCCTCGGGAATGAGCCGGGGGCGCCGGAACTGGGTCCAAAGCAGGAGCTTCCAGTAGTGTAACCGTCCCTGGCCCACAAGGCCGAGTCGGTAGAACGACCGCAGGAGTGCAAGGATGTGCGAAAACCGTATCCGTCCTCGTATTCGGGGTGGCCGGTATTCACGGAGAAAGGTCTTGATGCGTTGGTAGTAGTGTTCCGGGGAATAGATGTGCTGCAGAATTTCTTTGTAGCCTTCCCGCAGAACGTCAAGGCTCATCGCCGGGATGATGTTCGTTGTGCCGTCCACGTTGTCTCCTGACGAGTCCCCGCGAAGACGGCCTTCCTTTTTCATCCGCTCATAAAGCCGCGTTCCGGGAGGGGCTTGCAGCAGGCCGACCATGGCGGTCGCAATGCCGCTCTTTTGAATGAATTCTATCTGCCTGCGGAAGATGGAGGGCCGATCGTGATCGAAGCCGACGATGAAGCCGCCCTGCACCTGAAGCCCGGCTCGCTGCATGCGTTTCACGTCTTCCACGAGGTTTCGGTTCCTGTTTTGGATCTTGCTGCACTCGGCCAGGCACTCCTCGTCCGGGGTCTCGATGCCGATGAAGACCTTGTTGAATCCGGCCTCCGCCATCATCTCCATCAACGGCTGGTCGTCGGCCAAATTGATGGAGGCCTCGGTGAAGAAGAGCAGTCCGGTCTTGCCCTTGCGCCATTCGATGAGGGCCGGCAGGAGATCGTTCTTCAGGAATTGCTTGTTCCCGATGAAATTGTCATCCACGAAGAAGACCTCGTCGCGCCAACCGCGCGCGTACAGGCTGTCGAGCTCAGCGATAATCTGCTGTGAAGTTTTGGTTCGCACGCGATGGCCGAGGAGAGCCGTGACGTTGCAGAAATCGCAGTTGAAGGGGCAGCCGCGAGAGAACTGGATACTCATGCTGGCGTATCGCCTGAGGTCGAGCAACTCCCACATAGGCCGGGGTGTTTGCTGCAAATCCGCGTGCTCGACGGATGAATAGATCCGCTCCGGGTTGCCTTGCGCCAGGTCTTTGAGAAAGGCCGGAAGCGTCAATTCGGCCTCGTTCAAGATGAAATGATCCACGGCCTCAAACTTCTCGTGTTCGATCTGGAACAGAGGACCGCCGGCCGCGATCCGCAGACCTGCCTCCTTGCACCGGGCAATGACCCGATGCGCCGATTCACGCTGGACGACCATGGCGCTGATGAACGCGCAGTCGGCCCAGGCCAGGTCCTTTTTCGTCAGACTCCGCACGTTGGTGTCCACGAGCCGCTGCGTCCATTCCCTTGGCAGCATGGACGCCACGGTCAGGAGTCCCAGCGGCGGCAACGCCGCCCGCTTGCCCACGAACTCCAGCGCGTGCTTGAAGCTCCAAAACGTATCCGGGAACTCAGGGTAGATCAAAAGGATATGCATCCGAGATTCCTCCCTTCTCAGCAATTACTTCTGCTGCATGGGCGTTACTCGGTCCGTCAGCGGCAAGACGCCGGCCATTTCTCCGATCACATTGACGAGTTCAGAACCAGAAGGAATGACGATTTTTGCGTTTCCGCTCAGGGATTTCTCAAGGGCCTCGAGCTTTCTAAGAAGCTGGGCGTTTCCGATGAAGTACCTGTTGGCGGCCTCGTTGACCAGGCGTATCGCTTCGGCCTCGCCCTCCGCCGCGAGAATCTTGGCCTGCTTGATGCCCTCGGCCTTCTTGATTTCTGCTCTCTTGACTCCATCCGCCTGCCGCTCCACCGCGTCGGCAAAGTCCAGGGCGGCGACCTTCTCATTCTCCGCCTTTACGACCTTGTTCATGGTCTCCTGAACGTCCTTGGGAGGATCGATCTCCTTCAACTCTGTCCGGACGATCTCCATGCCCCAGTGCTTGGTTTCCCTGGTCAACGTCTCCAGAAGCGAGGTGTTGATCTTGTCTCTCTCGCTGTTGGCCGATTTCAGCGTCAGCGTGCCGATGATGTTGCGTAGTGTCGTGCGGGCGAGGTTGACAATCTGAAACTGGTAGTTGTTGACATTGTATTGGCAGCTCTTGACGCTGTCCTCGTCATCCTTGACCTTGAAATAAACCTGGGCGTCCACGCTCGCATTCAGATTGTCGTTGGTAATGATCTCCTGTGGCTGGGCGTCCACCATCTGCTCCGTAGTGTTGATCTGAATCATCCTGTCAACAAGAGGAATGATCCAGTTGAAACCCGGTGCCGCAAAACGCCTGTACCGACCGAGTCTCTCGATGAGGCCCTTGTGGGTGGGACGGACTACCCTTATGCCCGAGAGAAATATGACCACCGCCGCCGCAACTGCAACAAACACAACAACTTTGATCGGATCCACAGGATCCTCCTTTCACCGCAGCCAGCCAGGCTCCTGCGCTACATTGAACGCGTGTTCTTGCTATCTGGTCTTGCCTACGAGCGACAGCTTCTTGATGTCAGAGCCGGCCTTCTGGAGTTCCTTGACGGCATGCTCGGCACCTGTGTGGTCACCGAGAATTGCAGCCGTCGAATTCGGCTTTGACACGATCTGAATCTCCCATTCATTGTCTTCACGTATTTGGCTCAGACCTCATCGGGAGCTTCCGACGAGGAAGACTCCGTTAACCCCGTATTGTTCCCGCACAAGCCGACACTGGATGTATGATACGCGATGCGCTGGCCCCTGTTTATGGGGTGTAACCCTACCTTTCCGTAGGACAAAAACTGACGCAGGGTCCATGTCCCGAGAGTTTCAGTGCCCGTCGAGTGGTGTTCGATGTGCGGTTTGAGGGCATGCCTGTCTCTTATTACACCCCTTGCCTCTTGAAGTCGATATATCCGCGATCCACATCCGTGCGGATCAGTTGCACGCTGAGCCTGTGGCCAACGTCCATGCCTTCAAAGCCGCTCACCAGTCTTCCTTCAATGGGCGGATGCAGAAGGCGGACCCACGTGCCCTTGTCGGATGCGCCGGTGACAACAGCATCGAACCGCTCTCCAGTTCTTGATTCGAGCAGCATTGCCGCTGCGGATTTCTCAACCTGTCGTTCGACCTTCTTCGCGGCGTCCCCTTCTTCGGTGCAGTGCTTTGCGAGCATCTCCAATTCTGCGGTTTCATAGGGCAGGGACCGTCCCGTCATCGCGGCTTTCAGCAAGCGCTGCGTGATCAGATCGGGGTATCTGCGGTTCGGGGCTGTGGAGTGAGTATAGTCCTTGACCGCAAGACCGAAGTGCCCGGCTGCACTGCTTTCCGGAAGTTCGACGGCGTATTCACCGCCGCCCAACAGCTTGATGACGCTGAGAGAGAGATCGGGAAAACGGAGAGAATCAGTGGCTTTCGCCGATACCAGGAACTGCTCCAGGGCCTTTGAGTCGGGCTCCTTGGGAAGCGTGAAGCCCTGCTCTGAGGCAAGCTCGATGATCCGGTCCCAGCGTTTGGGTGTGCGGACAATGCGCCGCAGCGATGGGACGTTTCTGGACGCAAGGTATCGTGCGGTAACGCCATTCGCGGCGATCATGAAGTCCTCAATGATGTCCTTGGCCCTGTCCGCTGTTTCGGCTTCGAAGTCCTTGAGCACATCTCCGTCAAACACTGGGCGTGCCTCTATCGTTTCGAGATGGAGCGCACCGTGCAGGTGCCGCATCGCTTTCAGTTTCTGGGCCGCGCGGTCCTGGAGTCGAAGGTTCTCATCGAGACCGCTGACCGTGCCGATCCCTTGCGGCATCGGGCCACTACCCTCGAGCCAAGCGGCAACGCTATGGTAGGCAAGCTTTGCACGATTATGCACCACCGCTGTATAAAGGTCCGAGCTCTGAAGCGATCCATCCCCGGCGAGAACCATTTCAATGACGATGGCAAGGCGGTCTGATTCATAGTTGAGAGAGGTAAGATCCGTGGAGAGTCTCTCGGGCAGCATCGGAAACGTCTCGGCCACAGTGTAGACCGACGTGGTGTTGTGCCGCGCGTGATCGTCAAGGGCCGATCGCTTCCTGACAACCGCGTCTACATCGGCAATGGCGACAAGGACCTTTGCGGCCCCGTCGGGCATGGCTTCGGCGACGGTAAGCTGGTCCAGATCCCGCGAATCATCGTTGTCGATGGAGCACCAGAGAAGGTCCCTGAGATCACGCGTCGATTCCTCAGCTCGCGTCGCCGGCCCGTGGATTTCGTCGAGCTCGGCGAGCGCCTGGAGCGGAAAATCCGGAACAAGTCCTCTTTCAACCATCACCCGATGGGCAATTCTTTGCAGGATAGAGCGGTGTTGTCTATCGTCCGCATCCGTCATCTTGCCACCTTCATGGAATATCTTGTTGTGGTTTCTTGCTCTATCAATGCATGCTCCGCGTCACCGCTCTCATTCGCCAAACCTGCGAGTGAACCAGGTCTTCACCACCTGTGTCAGAATCGCATAGCCCAGGAGCATGATGACCAGAAACAGCCAGTACAGCGATGGGAGTGGGACAAAGCCGAGCGTGTTCGCCAGAGGTGAAGCCGTCAGGGCGGCGCCGACCAGGACGATGATTGCGGAAGTGAGGATGAGCGGCCAACTAGCCCGGCTTTCGATCAACGGGATCTTGTTGGTGCGAATGACATGGATAATCAACGTCTGGGTGAAGAGCGACTCCAGGAACCAGCCGGTGTGGAACAGGGTTGGGTCTTGCCAGCAGTTGAAAACGTACAGCATCATGAAGAACGTCACGTAATCAAAGATCGAGCTGATCGGCCCGATAAACAGAATAAACCGCAGGATCTTGCCAATCGACCACTTACGCGGCTTGGTCAGCCACTCGGCGTCCACCTCATCAGTGGGGATGGTGGTCTGCGAGAAGTCGTACAGGAGGTTGTTGGTCAGCACCTGGATCGGCAGCATGGGCAGGAAGGGCAGGAATGCGCTGGCTCCCACGACACTGAACATGTTGCCGAAGTTCGAGCTGGCCGCCATCTTGATGTACTTGACAATGTTGCCGAACACGCGCCGGCCCTCCAGCACGCCCTGCTCCAGCACCAGCAGGCTCTTTTCCAGCAGGATGAGATCGGATGACTCCTTGGCGATGTCCACCGCGCTGTCCACCGAGATGCCCACATCGGCGGCCTTCAAGGCCGGGGCATCGTTGATGCCGTCGCCCATGAACCCCAACACGTGGCCCTTGCTCTGGAGCGCACGGATGATGTGTTCCTTGTGAGCCGGGGCCAGCCTGGCAAAGACGCTGGTCGCGCTGGCGGCTTCGGCCAATTCCGTCTCGCTCATCGTCTCGATTTGGGAGCCAAGCAGGAGATGCTCCACCGGTATGCCCACTTCCTTGCAGATATAGGCGGTGATGATCTCGTTGTCGCCGGTGAGGACCTTGACGTCCACGTTCAAGCTGTGAAGCTGCTTCAACGCCTCTGTAGCGGTGTCCTTGGGCGGATCGAGGAAGGCCAGGAAACCAAGCAGGATCAAGTCCGACTCATCCTTGACCGAGTAAACCGGCTCATCCGAAGCGCCCGGCATTTTCTTGTAAGCCAGGGCGATTACCCGGAAGCCCTGACCGCTCAGATCATCCGCCAACTGCCGGCGCTTGGCATCGTGCTCGGGCAGGACTTCGATGACCTCCCCTTTGACTTCCACACGGGTGCACAGGCTCAGCACTTCTTCCACCGCGCCCTTGCAGATCAGCGTGTTCAACCCGGTTCTGTCTTCCACCACCACCGACATGCGCCGACGCACAAAGTCGAAAGGGATCTCGTCGATCTTGCGGTACTCCTCGTTCGCTTTCAGGCGTTCTTCCAACTCCTCATGGGCGAGGACGGCCTCGTCGAGCAGGTTTTTCAACCCGGTATGGTGGTAGCTATTCAGGTAGCCGTAGTGCAGCACCTTCTCGCTGGAGTCGCCGTGCGGGTCCAGGTATTTTTCGAGCACGATCTTGCCCTGGGTGAGCGTGCCGGTCTTGTCGGCGCACAGCACATCCATCGCCCCGAAGTTCTGGATGGAGTTCAGGCGTTTGACGATCACTTTCTTGCGAGCCATTACCAAGGCGCCCTTGGACAGGTTGACGGTCACGATCATGGGCAGCATCTCGGGGGTCAGCCCGACTGCCACCGCCATGGCAAACAGGAACGCTTCCAGCCAGTTGTGCTTGCTCAGCCCGTTGATCAAGAAGACAGCCGGGACCATCACGACGATGAAGCGGATCATCAGCCAGGTGAACTTGTTCACGCCCTTGTCGAAGCTGGTGAGCTGGCGCTGCCCGACGATGCTGGCAGCCAGCGAGCCAAAGTAGGTGCGGTCTCCGGTTTGGATGACCACGGCCGTCGCGGATCCGCTCTCCACGTTGGAGCCCAGGAAGCAGATGTTGGGCAGATCGAGCGGATTCTGAACGTCTGCCGACGCCGGGGCGGCTTTCTTTTCCACGGGCAGGGCTTCGCCGGTAAGGGCCGCCTGATTCAGGAACAAGTCTTTGGCGGAAAGCACCCGTACATCAGCCGGCACCATATCACCCGCTGCCAGCCGGATGATATCGCCAGGCACTAACATCTTGAGCGATACTTCTTCTTCCTTGCCGCCTCGCACCAATGCCGCCGTGCTGCTGACCATCGCTTTTAGCTTTTCGGCCGCGTTATCGGCACGCGTTTCCTGGAAGAAACGCAACACCACGCCCAGAACCACCATCACGAAAATGACCACCATGGCCCGCAGGTCACCGGTTAGAAAGGAAAGCACGCCCAGCGCCAGGAGCAGGAGGACCAATGGATTCTTGATGTTAGCCAAGAGGCGCATCACGGCAGATGGATGCTTCTCTCGGGCAATCTCGTTCGTCCCGACCTGCTTCAAGCGAGAAGTGGCCTCCGCCTCGCTCAGGCCGCTTCGTTGCGATCCAAGCTCCTTCAGGACGGTATCGGTATCGGCACGCGCATGTTCCAGTAGCTGACGGGAATAATGCGCCCCGTTCCCGCGAGATAGATTGCCTGGGCGATGAGATGCGTTCAGGGTCTTCTTCGCAGCTTTCATTCACAGCTCTGCCGCGCTGAGAGTCTCACCCTTCTGCCGAAGAATGACAGCCTGGCACAGGTTCTCTTTCTCATTCGCAACCCGTCCGCAGCTCTTACAGATGAATCGGGGCTTGTTCACAGGCGTCTTGATCCTTGGAGATCCCTTCAGGCATTTCCCCGGTCGCGCTGCGGCTTTTGGGCGTTGCGCCGAATGAAGAATAGCGGGGGGAGCATGATGGCGAACGCCATCAGCCACGACATCTGGAAGAACGCACCGAAGAAGGCAAGGACGCATCCTACCAGTGTAACCATGATGACCGACCTGATGTCAACAGGCGACAGAGGTTGCGGCGGTGGCAAGCCCCTCCATCGACGCACCAAGCTCGGAAGGAACGCTGCCAACACCAAGGCCAGAGCGATGCCACCGAACACAATCCATCTTGAGAGTGAGAGCACCGTCTGGCGTAACCGTTCACGGGTTTTGGGGTTCTTTCGGGGGCTTCTGGTCCGAGATTTGCATCATGAGATGACATGGTGTCCAATGACGTGATACTCGCACGAGTGCTGGAGGAGAATCGGCAGTTGCGGG
>Ga0315282_10013605_pt1 | contig 12240 bp, 9 predicted proteins | sample YL17G07_20_MG_FD_203693 | JGI IMG/M metagenome (GOLD analysis project Ga0315282, IMG submission 203693) | Sediment microbial communities from Yellowstone Lake, YNP, Wyoming, USA - YL17G07_20 | ecosystem: Environmental > Aquatic > Freshwater > Lake > Sediment | place: USA: Wyoming | collected... | reverse complement strand
CCCACGCGCCTTATGGATTTGCTTAAGTGGGGAGATACTGTAACTAATGGTGTGTTTACCCCTGAAATTCGTCAAGGTATGTTAAAGACGGGGAATGTTGGGAATCAGCTCTTTGTTAACACCCTTACTACTAGGGGCTGTGCTCTTGACAAAGTCTATATGGTAGGCGCGCCAGATGAACTTGGTTACTTCCTGCAAGTCCCCAACGAGGGCAAACGAAGAACCCCCATTGTGAGCTTTGGGTTGGACGAGATGAAGAAAAGCCCAGCTTATTCCCTTGCAAGCTTTGAGGTTCTTGGCATGGCTATCAAGAAAGCCGAGGCTGTGCACGAGATTACTATAACATCAGCATAAGATAATGGCTTTTTCGACTGATGCTCAAGAGACAATCGGGAAGCTTAGGCGGAGGATTTTTGATACAAATTCTCGCTATACAGACGCTGAACTCTGGGCATATATCTGTGATGCAGTAACAGAAGCCAATATAAGGACAGAGGAGACGGTAGAGACTACCGCTGAGGGGTTCTCCGTCTCCCTGTCTCTGGGGCAAAAAAATCTTTATGCCGGTATAGCTCGTGTCCTTATGGGTTTTGGTATAGGCATGATTTACAGCGACGGCCAAGCTCGCATTCAGGACGCTCCTCTGCGCTCTCAAGAGCAAGTGATTGCCGAACTTGTAAATGCTTATTATGGAGAGATAATCTCAGTTGAAGATTCCTCTGAACTTATATCACGAGAGGATTAAAAAGCTTTATGGCCGGTCGGTTACGGTAATTACTTCCGTGCTAACCGATTGCCCAGTCTGTGGTTACAATGAAGTAACCCATTCGGGGTTTGATCCTTTTTGCGCAACTTGCGGAGGAACTGGAAAAGTAGATACGCCCAAACAGAATATATATCTCTGTCGTGTTTTCTGGCGCCCCTTGAGGTTAGGGACTGCTCTTACAGGTTTTCAAGAAATTGGGGATTGCTTCTTTTTCATTGACATAGGGTATGAGGCTGAGATAAGGGGCGCCAAAGAGCTTGTCATTGATGGCAAGACGGTAATCCCTTTGCGCTTTGACTACATTGATACTCCCTATGGGGAAATAGAAGATTTGAGAATTACTTGCGAGATTAAGCGTGCCTAAAGATGTTTCGCAACTTGCTCCCGACATTATGAGAGTTCTTCAATTGGCTGACACTTTGGTGGAACTCCTGAAAAAGTGGGGGGTTCAAGAGGCTCAAAAAATAATTGAAGAAGAACTTGGGAATGCTAAATCTGCAAGGACGCCAGAGGCAATCCAGAGGCGCCCAGGTACGGGTTACGATAAGCTAATCCAGGTTGCCAAAGATTCCGTTGAGGTAATCGAAACTGGAATCGGAATTGGAAAATTTTCTACTCTTGATCGCTTTACTAATCCTGCAGGGCAACCGCTCTGGCGCTTTTTTGAATATGGAACATACAAAAAGGGCGCTGGATTTGGATTCTGGCCTGTAGAAAAAGGTGCCCCCGGAGGGATATATGGGGAGGGTATTTCTCTTCCCGTTAGCAAGGGCGTAAGGCCTCATCCCCCCATGCCAGGAATATTTTATCTTCAACTTTCTGCTTATAAAGTAACGAGGGAAATCAAAGCCAAAATCCCCGCCGAAATGAATAGGATATTTACAGTTAAAAATGTCTCAACTAACCTTTAACCTCGTTAAATTTTTAGAGCAAATTTTGGACAGTTCCGTAACTGTTTTAGATGCCTTCCCTGAAGAGGAAAGCGCTTCTCTCCCCATCGTAGTGGTTCAACACCTTGAGAGCCCAGGAAGGCCAGCAGAATTGGGCGGAACTCTGGAAAATATGGATCACAGTTATAATATTCAGGTTTTAGGAAAAAATAAGGGGCAACGAGACGAACTTCTCGTAACAATTTACAAACATCTTAGGGATGACAACATAACATTTTATGATTTGAAAGTAGTGGATGGGAAAGTTGTTCTTGATCAAAGCAAGCCCCTTACTAAAATATTTTTTCACCCCCGAAGATATAGGTCATTGCCCGCCATTTCTGAACATCCTTATGACCGTTATCGGGGCATTGTGGACTTAGTTTTAACGCAAATGTTTTAGGAGGAAATAATGACAATTGCAGTATATGCGTCTGATTTAGCGCCCCTTGCCGATGGGGTGCAATTAAAAAGAGTTCAGGATATTGCTTATAATGCTACCTTGAATACTGAAGCTCTTCGTGAGTTTGCTAACGCTGGGGTTACAGAATACAAAGATGATGTTCCCAAGGTTGCAACCAACTTAACAATGAATGAGTTTGATGGAAGCCTCGATCTGGACAGGGCTTTATTCAACAAATCTTCTGGTTCCATTACACTTCCCACCGATGCCTTAGCTTCTCTTCCCTGTGTAGATTTTATGGCTCCCATTCGTTGGGACGGAACATTTTCGGAGACTGATTGGATTTCTCGTGTCTTTATAGAGAGATATTCTCTTGATTTTGATGTCAATGGTTATATTCGTTCTACCTACACGGGAACTGGCGATCTGCTTACTTACTGGTTGGGGGCCAGCAAAACGGCCAAAATAGCCATTGGAACCTATGCTACCGCCTCTACCTTTACTGTACTAGGAGATATTTCTGGCAAGACAGCATTGAAGGCTCGTGTTAACGAAAAAATTGTACCGGCTGCCAGCATTACCATAGGCACTTTTGCCGATGGCAAAACGACTGTTACGCTTGCCTCGCCTTATAACAACCTTGTTACTTCCGATAGAATTCGTTTGATTTACAATGATACTGCTTACACATTCCCTGCTTTAAGTACTGCGGGGATTGGCGGATTGCGCAGGGGTTGTGTTGATCTTTACCTTTATAAAGCAGGTACGGGTGAAAACTCTTGGCTGCGTTTGCAAAGAGCAACTATTGATGTTCCCCTGGGTACTGCTGATCTTGTTCAGCTTGGCTCCAAATATCCAGTAACAAAAAAGCTTACTATCCCATTCAATTTAACTTTAACGGCTACTGCGGCTCGGAATGACTTAACTGATTTCGCTATTTTTGCAGAGAAGACTGATCCTACCGAGATGAGTCTTGAGGATTTAGTACGCACGGCTCACTTCAAGGCCAAGATTTATGATTCGGATGTTAACAGAACCAATCTGCTTAAAGTGATTTCTATTGAAGATTTGAAGGTAACGGGAGTTGACCACAGAGGAACCGTAGGGGATGCCCCGCTTGATGTGGGTTATACCTTACAGGCCGACAATATTGTTATTTCTGCCACTTAATTAAAAGGGGAAGGAGAATAGGCATGGAAAGGGACAAAGAAAATAAGGGACACTCAGAAGAGTGTCCCTTTGCTATGTGGCTTCAAGAGCAGATAAATCACGCTCAAAAAGAAATTTTAGACTTGGTGGAACTTGCTTATTTGGGCAAATTGGAACGAGAGGTTGTTTTTAAATTAACCTCACGGATCAAGAGAGAACTGCAAGATTTAGCTCGGAGCGCCACTCAGGAACTGAATTATTACGAAATTAAAGCATTAAGGAGAATAAGGTATGGAGAGTAAAGAGATTGAGAAGATTTTGGATACAGGTAAAAAAGAGTTTGAAGTTAAGGGGAGAAAGATTGTAGTTTGTATGCCCGTCCAATCCATCACTTTGGCTGCGGATGAAATATACGGGGAAACCTTGAACAGGCATTTGAGGAAAGGAACTCCTACTCAGAAAGAGCAATTGCAGGAACTTTTCCGTCGTGGCCTTTTTCATCCTGGTAAAAATTATTTTACTAAAGAACATGATGAGTTGATGGAAGAAATCCTTGAGAAGCGAAAATTAGTCTTTTCTCTTGAAGATGAAGAGGCCAAAAAGCCCCACTTAAAGGAATTAAGCGAGTTAGAAACGAAATTGCGCGGCCTGAACCGCGAACTCTCGGCGTATATTTATCATTCTTGCGAGGGTTATGCTGATATTGAGAAAAACATTTTTCTTTTAATTCATTGCGCCACCGAGAATGATAAACCCATTTGGAACAGTATCGAGGAATATAAGAACGATCCCGATACTATTTTTGCCATGCAGGTGCAAATGCTTGCCAATCGTTTCTGGCTGGGGCTTGATGAACTCCCTTTCGCGAGTATGTTCTTCGGCGAGGATACACTCGTTGGAGAATTGCCAAAGAACTTGGACACCCCATCTGGAGAGAGCCAATCTCCGAATGGGACACCAACAGAATAAGATTCGGCCAATGGTGTTTATATTATGACAATGTGTATAACATCAAGGCCAATGACCCTGAAAGCGGGTTGACTCAGGAAGTAATAGAGTCTCCGTATTTGTTAGATCGTTTTGTAAAGGAGTATTCCAATCGCCGCAAGGAAAGCAAAAAAGAAGGAAAAATGATCCATTATGGATAGTCTTGCTGAGATTTATAATTATATAATTAACATACAGGTCAGCAAAGCCCAAGCCGAGGCTGCGCTCCAAGCTTTTAGCCCCGAACAATTAAAGAAAATAGAAACCAACATGAATAAGATGGTTGGCGCTGTTCGGCAAGAACTAGGTGCGGTGCAACAGACTTGGAGCCGTAGTTTCTCTACCGCTCTGCAGGCAATGGTCGTCTGGGGTACGACAGCTTCTGCAATTTATGGAACCCTGCGCAAGATCAGAGAATTCGGTCAAGAGATTCTGAAAATAGAAGATATTCAGACCAAAATGGCGATGACGCTGGGAAGCACAAGGGCTGGTGAATTTTTTGAAGAAGCCATGAAGTTAGCGAAAGAATATGGTGTTTCTCTTGACGAAACAACGGACGCCGCAATGCAGTGGGGCAGGGCTACCAAGGACGATAAGACTGCTTTTGAGGGATTAAGACGCTCAATAGAGTTGGGCATTACTACTTTTACCGACATTAGCGATATGTCTCAGAGGCTTATTGTTGTAACCAATGAACTGAATCTTTCGTGGGAAGAACAACAAAAATTAGTAACTACTCTTTTTGCACTTTATCAAAATTTCCCCGCTCTTGATATACAGGCTCTTGTTACTAATATGCAAAAGGTGGGTGGTCAGGCCGAAGCGCTTGGTATTACTATGACTCAACTCGCAACGATTATGGCCTATGCTACTCAAGTCAATCCCTCGCGTGGTGCTACTGATCTCGAAAGATTTTTCAGTACTATAGTAAAATCAAAAGATAAAATAATTCCTTTTCTCAAGCAATTCGGCATAGAAATTCAGCAAAATGGGCAATGGTTGACACAACTTTTACAACAATATCCAACATGGACAGCACAGCAACAGTTACAGTTTCTCGCACTTTTCCCGACACGAGGCCCAGGTACTTTTACTTATTTCTTATCTCAAGGCAAAGAACTTGTCGGCTTACTTGATCAAATGGGTGATGCCTCCGAAAAGTTCGGAAATGCCATAGATACATATAGCGCAGATGTTACGGCCGCTTTAAATCGTTGGAAATTAGCCCAGCAAAATTTAGCATCCAATTCCATAGGAGTTTTTGTTCCTGCCTTGACTTCAATAACAGAAACACTTTCTGGTTTGCTTAATACGCTTAATGCTATGGGGTCTATTATGCCCTTAATGCTTGGCGGGGCTCTGGCGGGGGGCGGGCTCCTTGTCGCCAAAATATTTGGCGGAAAGCTTTGGGCAGAGTTGATGGCGTCTCAGCCAACAATCGCGGCAGGGATTACGGCGGCCTGGACTCGCGCTGGTGGGGCAAAGGGAGTGATATTGCCTCTGGCAATATCCTTTGTCCTGCGGTATTTTGTAAATGTTTCTGGAATAGAAGAAAAGTTTAATAGAGCGGTTGGCCCCAAGGGTGAAGGTTTGATAGGGGCTCTTCTTGACGCTCTTAATGTAGGCATTTTAACAAGAATAGCAACTAAGGGGATGGGAATAGCTGCGCCAATAAGTTGGGCATTAACTATTGGTATTCCTGTAATTATCAATTTATTGCCCCAATTTATGAAAATGGCTGGTGCAGGTCAAGAAGTTCTGAATTGGACAACGGCTGGAACTAACATTTTTAATCGTACTTTGATAGGAGCAATGGTTTTAAGATTTTTAGGAGCGGGGAGAGTAGGAGCCTTGGCCGGGCCTTGGGGAGTGGCTGCCGCTCTTGCTGTTTCCGTAGCAATCGAAATTGTTCCTAAAATCATTTCTAAAATACCTCAAGGAGAACCAGATGCTCAAGCCAAGGCAGATATACAACGCATGAAGGAACGCTGGCTCGCCTACTCGAAAGAGGCGGGCTATACTGATATGGATATTCTTGCTTACCAAACAAGAGCTTTGGGCGATGCTGCTCAGGATGCTGCTCTTGATACTGAAACTTTATTAACAGTGCTAGAAGACCTTACTGGGCAGGCCAACATGCTTAATAATGTCTTTTCACTTCTCCCCAAAAATCTCCGCAACCTTGGCTTCGAGGCTCAGTTCTTGCGTGATAATTTTAAGCAAGCATTAGAGGGGTTAAAGCCTACTCCTACAATAAAGGGATTTTTAGAGAAAATAATGGGAGTTACAACGCCTTATCTTTGGCCCACCTCTGGTTATACGAAAATTACCGCTCCCTTTGGGGTCGGAACTGATTGGTATAATACTGGAGCGCCACATCGTGGTATGGATATTGGAGCTCCTTTGGGTACACCAGTTATTGCTCCACAGCAGGCTGAAGTTATTGCCGCTGGTATTTTGGGTTCTTATGGCAATCGGATAATGTTAAAATTTGAAGATGGCACCAAAATGCTTTTTGCTCATCTCTACAGTATTGTAACAGAAGTAGGGCAAAAAGTAGAGGCAGGGCAAACAATAGGATATGTTGGGATGACTGGATTAGCAACGGGCCCCCACCTTCATGTTGAAGCTTATAACCCTGCCGGCGAACTCGTTAACCCTATGCAATATTTAGCTCCGACCTTGGCTTCGGCGCTTCCAACAACTGCCGAAACTCAGGCATTTTTGGATTTTTATGCTAATGCTGAGCCTGAAACCAGAAAAGTGCTTGATGGCATGTTGGCCTTAGCGGGTGGAGCAAAAAATGCTCAAGATCAATTTGATGAGCTTACTAAAAAAATAGCACTCTGGAATATAGGTTTAGAGAATGCTGATACCCAAGTAGAACTTGCTTCTATAGCAGTCGAGAATTATGACAAGCAATTGCAGGGATTGCCCGATTCTATAGATACTATTGGCCAACGCTCAGAGCTTTTGCGTGCTAAACAAGAAGCCTTGCTCAAGCAATATTTAGCTTATAGCATAACTATTCCTGCCGCAAAAGCCACAATTGCCGAACTTCAGAGTCAACTTGCTAAAGCAATGACTGAGCAAGAGCAAATGGATTTGGAAAGCCAGATTAACCAGCAAACCATAGCTCTTGAACGCCTGCAAGTTAGTGCTCAAGAAGCCGCTGGTGCTATCGGGGATATAAACAAGGAATTGCAATTGTTGGGCTACAGTCAGCAGATTAAATATCTCGGCATGGTTTTTGACAAAAGTGTGGCTCTAATGGGGCTTGCTCAAACTCAAGGGACGATGAATACATCTGATGCTATGCAGTTTTATAGAATGCAATTAGAACATATCCAACAATCAGTTGAAAAACAGCATGAACTTCTTGAGACGCTTCGAGATACTGGAGCTACTTCAGAGGAGATTAAGCAAGCGGAGCTTGATTATCTTTCTTTAAAGACAAAAGAGGCAGAAATACAGCGAGAGATCAACAAACTTCTTGCTCAACAAGAAATTTCTCGGCGTCTTGCTCAACCTCTTCCTGGCGGTCTTGCGGGAACATGGGCAGGAGTAGCAAGATGGATTTCGGGAACTATTCCAGGATATATGACTCAAGGTATGAAGGAAACTACTTCTGCTACCTTAGAAGACCTTAAGGATCAGATTTCTCGCTATGTGATAACTCCTTTTGATAATCTTGCGAGCATAATTGAACGCATTGGAGACCTTGCGAAAGAGTGGGGAGAAATTATGCTCCAAGGAGCACAAAGTGTCTATCTCAAATTCACTGATATTACACAAGAAATTTTTACTATGGCTTCAGGTTATTATGCCAAATTAAACGCTGAATTGGGGAAAGGCATTCCGCCAGTAGGAAGTTGGGCCGCACAGCGGGGAATGAAGGGAGTTTGGGTTCCAGAGTTAGGGGCCATTGCCCCTGGTCTTGCCCCTCGCCAACAACAGGCTTGGATGGATTGGCAACGCACCCAAATGGATCAAATGGAAAAGCAGGTACAAACATTGTTGTGGGGGGCTACCAACGTAGCAAGATTCGAGGAATATCGAAGAAGGGGAGCCACAGAACAAGAAGTACAGGGTTATCAGCAGTGGATTCTTACCTATTCCCTTCTTGCCAAAAATGCTCCTTATATCCTTCAAGCCCTTCCAGAAGAATACCGGTTGCCGGCAGAGCAAATAATATCCCCAGAGAGGGCTATGGCGACGGTAACAATGCAGCGCCCCGATTTAATAGCACAAGCTGCTACTGAAGGAGAAATAATGGGAAACCTTATAGCTGAAAAAATAAGGGAAATAGAACACCCTATTTATATAACAATTGATATGCCCAGCGGGGTGGCGTGGAGAACTCAAATAAACCCTGCAACTGAGTTTGCTGCCACAGGAGTAGGGCCAAGGATTAAGGCACTATGAGCAAGTCAACCATTGGAACAGTAGAAGTTGATATAATCGAAAAAGCCCCCGTAACTATCACTATCCGAGAACGAGTTCTGGAAATTCCTGGCGGTAATCCCGTAGTTAAGCCAGGGATTTTAAGCGGGGAAACAATTACTTTTAATATAATTCTTTATGCTGATAATTTTGAAGCTTTACGCACCAAGATGAAGGCCCTACGAGACTATGTGGAGCAAAACTATAATCAGGTAACTACTATAACCTGTATCCCCGATCCTGATTTAAGCGGTAATTATGTTCTTGTCTCTTTAGATGGAGGCCCTGATGAAAAAGTTTATGGAGTAGCTCGTTACGCCTTGCAGACAAGAAAGGTTTATAGCTAATGGCACAAATCGGTAATCCCAGTAGTGTAACATTATCAACTGCAAGTGGTATAGTTTCTCTTTCTTGGACTAATGGAGATAGCTATACTTCCATCATTATCTATCGCAACACTTCAAACTCTCAAGTTAAGCTCACGGAAATTCAGGGTGCTCCTACTTCATTCCAAGACCAACCAGGATCAGGAACTTTCTACTACTGGGTACAGGGGCATATTTTTATACCAGGCTATACCGATCCCGAAACGGGTATAAAATATCCTGCTCAGAATTTATATTCTGATGTTATTGCCTCCTCTCCTGCCTATGTAACTGTAACTCCTCCCGGTGCTCCCTCTACGCCCACGATGGGAACTTTGACAACTACTTCTGTTCCCATGAAGATTACAGTCCCCTGCTCTGGCGGAGGATCGGGTACTCTGGGGTACAAAATAGAAAGAGCACCTGATGTAAGCGGTTCTCCTGGCACTTATGCCCAAATTGGAACCGCTGCTTATACAGGAAGCACTGTAAATTATGTTGATAGCGATATTTTGCCCAGTACTACATATTGGTATCGTATTTGCGCTTATAATGATTATGGCACTTCCTCTTATGCTACGGCAGCGTCTAAAACAAGTGCTTCTGTTACTATACCTGGAACTCCTACAATTAACTCTCTAACCGCTGGAAATGGCTGTATTGAAGTTTCACTTTCAGTAGGAACGCAACAATCTTATCCCCTTGCTGGTTTCAAATTAGCATGGAGTACTACTGATCCACCAAGTGTTTATCAAAATATAGGTAATACCACTCTTTACACGATTACTGGACTTACTAATGGAACTCCCTATTATGTCCGTGCTAAACAGGTAGATATTAAAGGCTATGAGTCAAATGCCACAGCTTCTTCAAGTGCTACACCCTCTTCAGGCGCTTCCTCCAAACCTTCTCCTCCAGGAATGCCTTTGGTGCAACTTGTAGGCAAAGATGCTATACGCCTTAGCTGGAGTCCAGGAATTCCCCCCTCTGGTTCTATTATTGATTATTATTTTGCTGGCGTATATATAATCGGAGGCTCTGGTTGGACAAGTTCCTCAAAGGCTTATGGTTTAGATTTTGTTTTTGATGGCCGTTATGATATTACAGGTCGCCAAGGAGATTGGCAGTCAGGAGATAAAGGACAGCGGTATTATGCCCTTGCTTATTCTCACAGTCCTTCTATTGGCTGGTCAACATATTCTCCACTAGTAGAATTCTGGTTTGGCCCTACTACGATAGGGACTATCTCAACAGATCAATTAGCAAATAACATCGTAAAATTAAAATGGGCACCGGTAGGAGGAGCTGATTTCTACCTCATTGAACGAAAAGAAGCTCGACAGAGTTCTCCAGGAAATTGGGGAAGCTATTCAAGTTATATACCTATTGCAAATGTCCCCTCTATCTTTAAGTGGGATTCTACTTTTCTTGAAACCTATATTGATAATACGCTTCAGGCTGGAGTGAAGTATAAATGGAGAATAACTCCCTATGACAGGTATGGGAATACGAACACCTCGGCAGAAAGTGCAGAAATTGTTGTCGGTGGGCAGGCGATTCTTGATCCCGATTGGTGTGAGGCAGAGGAAGACTGGGATGCGAATAATAATCCCATTGTCCATGTTTCTTGGGGCAATGGTTTTGTAGCGCCTCCCCGTCTGTTATCTAAGTATCAACTTACACGCAACAGTTCACCTTCTTTGCCTGGGAGTTATATTGTAGATGTAGATGGAACTGTTACTCAGTTTACTGACACGGGGACATCTGGTTTAGGAAGTATATCGGCAGGTACAACTTATTACTACGGTGTGCGTACTAAAGATGATCTGGGAAATGTTTCTGGTTGGGAAATATCCAATGCCGTAATTCCTCGTAATCCCTCGCCCCCTCCTCCACCTACAAACTTGGTAGCTTATGCTCAAGGAAATTCAATTGTAGTAACTTGGACTCAGCCCCCCGAAGCAGATGCCTGTATCCTTTACCGTAGTACAGATGGAAGTTCCTATTCCGTTCAGCATGCGGGAGCTTCAACCACATTGTCTTCGGCAGCAAGTGCGGGAGCTACAAGCATAACCGTAGCCTCTTATTCTGGACTTGCCAAGGGAGATTTTATTTATTTCGATGATTCGGGCAAAGAAGAAACAGTTTGTATTACTGCTACCGTTTCAGGATATACAATTTCTGTTACCCCCTTGCATTATGCTCATTCCAGCGGAGTTTCAGTTAAAAAGGCTTTTTCTCCCCTTAATCTTAAATATACAGAAACAGGAACAACAGGAACAAAAATTTATTTTAAGGCCAAGAGTATCAATAACTATCTGGTTTCTTCTTTCTCTAATATAGATTATGCCATTATCGGAGAACCTTCACGCCCTACGGCTCAAGCCATAGTTGTGGGGAATGATATAGTTGTCTCTTGGTCTAAATCTGTTCCGGGGATAGAAGCTAATACCATCGCTCACTATCATTTCTATTGGAGGGTATCTGGGGGAAGTTGGTCTTCTGCTAACCAAGTTTCGGGAACTTCGGCTAATCTTTCAACATATACTACCGTTCAGCAAAACACCACTTATGAATTTAAAGTGGAAGCGGAGGATTCAGCGGGTTTAGCTTCCGAGGCTTCCCCCGTAGTAACCTGTGGAATATTTAAACCCAATCCGCCTACCAACCTTGTGGCCTTTGCCCAGCAGGAAAGTGGTGTCTGGTATATCTTTGTTCAATGGTCAGCGCCAGAGCAAACCACTTATCCTATCTCTTACTACAAACTCTACCGCAAACCAGAAGGGGGAAGTTATTCTCAAGTTGGCGGAAATATTTCCTCTACTGTGTACAAAGATGCTTTCTCCGGCTTAACCGCTGGGACTCGTTATTACTACTATATTGTTGCTTATGATACTCAAGGTTTATATTCTAATAATTCCAATATTGATTCTGCTGTTGTAGGAGAGCCAGAAAAGCCCACCAATGTGAGAGCAGTAATGGGGGATGGACAAGCTACAGTTTACTGGTCAGCCTCTACCCCCGGCTCAGCTCCCTTGGATCATTACCATGTCTGGATGTCTTCCGATGGCTCTTCTTTTTCTAAGGTGGGAGATAATCTGAATGCTGATCCTAATACAGGAGCAGTTGTTACCAGTTATACCAAGACAGGGTTAAGCAATGGAGCCAATTACTGGTTTAAGGTTTCTGTGATAGATA
>Ga0315282_10013604_pt1 | contig 12240 bp, 11 predicted proteins | sample YL17G07_20_MG_FD_203693 | JGI IMG/M metagenome (GOLD analysis project Ga0315282, IMG submission 203693) | Sediment microbial communities from Yellowstone Lake, YNP, Wyoming, USA - YL17G07_20 | ecosystem: Environmental > Aquatic > Freshwater > Lake > Sediment | place: USA: Wyoming | collected... | reverse complement strand
GCTTCAAATGTCGAATAATCCATTTACGTTTTTTTCATTTAGTTTATACATATTGCATCACCATGCTTGGTGTTTTCCTTTTATTTATAAAGAAGACTTAATGTTGCGTGATTATGATACTAAACATATTATTTTGAAAACAGAAACATATTTATACTTCAAAAGATAATGTAGTCTAATGGTCTATTTTAGCCAATTAACAAATAGGTGTATTTTTGATAATAATAATGAGTGTTTGGGTAAGCTTATAGACCTTGTTTTTCTTGACGGAAAAAATTACGCTCAGATTACCTATTTAGTTTATCGTGATGAAAACAATTATAAAAAAAAGATTGCCTGGAGTTTTGTCAAGGAGTTTAAGGAAGGCACAAATGAAAAAGATGACAAGCTCTGCATCTACCTCAATTCGTCAATTGATGAGGTTACACCATTTTTTCTAAAACAAAAAGAAAGTCTGGTAGGAGATATTCTTGACAAGCAGGTTATTGATGTTAACGGTGTCAAAGTAGTCAGGGTAAATGACCTAATCTTGGGAAAAGTAGATAACATGTTCTGCATAGTAGCAGTATGTGTTGGAGCCACAAGCTTTGTGAGGAGACTTGGAATACCAAAGTTATCCGGACTCGCCTCTACTGGAATCAAGGATCATGTTATACCTTGGAAGTCAGTGGAAAGGCTAGAGCCAGCATTCCATGACTTGCATCTTAAAGTGCAAAGAGATAAGATAGAGGATCTGCATCCTGAAGATATCGCAGATATCATGGAAGACGTATCACCTTCAGAAAGAATACTTATCTTTAACTCGCTAGATGAGAGAAAGGCTGCCAAAACACTATTGAAATCTGAAAAAGGGATAAGGGGTCATGTGCTCAAGAGTTTCAAATTAAAAAAAATCATGGATTTGCTTGAAAATATACCTACTGACCATGCTGCTGATATCATAAGTCTGATGCCTGTCAAAAGAGGAGAAGACATTCTTAACGCTATGGATAAAAAGGTGGCAGCCAAAATAAGGAAGATTCTTAATTATTTCCCTAAATCGGTTGGGTCCCTGATGAAGACTGAATTTATATCAGTACCTACTAATAATACTGCAAGGCAAACTATTAATTCATTAAGGAAAACAAATCCCCCATCTGGCACTGCGTACCACATTTACGTTGTGGATAAAGACAAGCATCTTATTGGAGTGCTTCCTGTAAGGGCTTTGCTAATAGCTAATCCTGCAAGCAAGGTGGAAGAGATTATGAACAAAAGGGTTATTTATGTCAGGGATCATAGCTCCAAAGAGACAGCTGCACGGCTCATGGCAAGGTATGATTTATTTGTGCTACCAGTTGTTGACAAGGATAATATTCTAAGAGGCCTTATAAAATCTGATGATGTTCTTAACGAGTATATACCAGAGAGGTTAAAGCGACAAAAGTTCCTTCCTTTAAGCATCAGACATAGACAAAATGGGTCTCATAAACAGAATTAAGAACAAACTTAAAAAAAACATCGTTTTGGTAAATTTATTACTCTTTCTAAGCATTCTTGGGCCAGGCATTATAACAGGAAGCGTGGATAATGATGCTGGGGGTATAACAACCTATTCGGTTGCAGGGGCAAAGTACGGATATCATCTAATCTGGACATTAATACCTGCCCTTTTAATACTATTGGTTGTCCAGGAAATGAATGCCAGGATGGGTGTTGTCACAGGAAAGGGATTGGCTGACCTTATCAGAGAAAATTTTGGAATTAAAATTGCTTTTTTCATATTTATCGGTCTTGTAATTGCAGACATTGGGAATACTGCAACAGAATTCGCAGGTGTTGCTGGAAGCATGCTAATTTTTGGGATAAGCAAATATGTTTCTGTGCCTATAGCTGCTCTCCTTGTTTGGGTGCTTGTTGTGAAAGGTAACTATAAAATATCTGAAAAGATATTCCTATTTTTCAGCGTTTGTTTATTATCCTATATAGTGTCAGCAGTTCTAGCCAAACCTGACTGGGGCCAGATAGGAAGTTCTATTGCAGCGCCTTCAATATACTTCAATGGTGAATATTTAACTATGGTTTTAGGTATCATTGGGACTACAATTGCCCCTTGGATGCAGTTTTATATGCAGTCAGCAGTAATGGAAAAAGGGCTTAAAATTAAAGATTATAGATTTGTTTTGTGGGATGTTATTGTTGGAGCCACTGCAACAATTGTAGTAGCGTTCTTTATAATAGTTGCATGCGCAACTACTTTGCATGCAAATGGCATATCCATTACTGAGGCAAAGGATGCAGCTATTTCCTTAAAGCCTTTTGCAGGCATATTTGCTTCGCAACTCTTCGCATTTGGCCTTTTTGTAGCATCTATTTTTTCAGCTACCATCCTTCCGTTAGCTACGGCATTTTACGTATGCGAGGCATTTGGTTTTGAGAGAGGAATAAATAAGACCCTTAGAGAGGCTCCGCAATTTTACATCCTGTTTACATCTATCATAGCAATCTCCATTTTTATAATACTATTGCCTAATGCACATCTTATAGCCATAACAATATGGACTCAGGTTATTAATGCAATGCTCCTTCCTGTTGTTTTAATCTCCATGATATTGATGGTTAATAAAGAGAAGATAATGGGCTCCTATATAAATAATAAATTCCAGAATGTAGTAGGATGGTCAACTGTAGTTATCCTTATAATGCTGACAGTCATCCTGTTTGCAGAACCTATAATATCACTCTTTATGAAATTTTAAAATAAACTATTTTTTACATTTTAAATGATTATTTTATGATATTTTATTAGGCTTATCGACAGATTTATATACTATTTTAAAGTTGCAACAATAAAATGGCAATATATTTACGAGTGGGGGGATTAGACGGTTTTGCTTTACCTATTCCAGATAATGCTGTTATTTCACGATTAAATGAGCTATCAAAAAAAGTCGTTACACCACCTTATTTTGAGATGCATGCTTTTCCAGATATCAGCCCTTTTCATATAACAAGTACATTTAGAATCCTTGGTGAAGAAAAAGATAATAAGATTATGACAGTTGACTATTCCCTTTGGCCTGATGTCAACACAGGTGATTTGCCAGTAGATATGGTCTCTGCGGGCAGGCTTATGCTATCAGAAGAAAATATAGCTAGATTGTTAGGAGGTGCAAAGGAGGCATTCACTATCACAACTTATGACAGGCTAATTTCAGCGAATTGCAATTATCTTGTTTTTTACGTTTGTGACAATCTCACCTTTGCATGGGGAAAACCTGCGGTAGCAGAGGTATATGCTGGTCCTGTAATTGATTCTGTTGGAGAAATAAGCAGGGTGAGAAGAGTCATGAATTATAATTACACCTTAGACAAGGTAGTTCCTGATTACTCTGGAAAACTTGGGAAATCTGCTCAGATAGCTGAAACAGCTCCAGATCTTGATATGAATACTAGGATTGAAAATCCTGCCAAATTTTTTTCAATTGAGATTGGAAGACGAGATTCTATTGAAGAGATAATTCAGAGAATAATTCTACCTGCAGCTAAACATCTTCAAGAGCAATAAACAATCAAAATTCCTTATAAATTGGGAATTCTGCTGTCAATCTTCTAACCTTTTCCTTAATCCCTATCTTGAGGTCAGAATTATTTGGATCTTTTAATATTGTGACAATCCACTCCCCTACTCGCTCCATTTCCGGTTCTTTCATACCCCTTGTAGTCAAAGAAGGGGTTCCCATCCTGATTCCAGACGGATCAAATGGGCTTCTTGTTTCAAAAGGGATGGTGTTTCTGTTGGTGTAAATTTCAGCCTCAGCCAAGGCTTCAGAACCTACCTTTCCTGTTATTGCAACTGATGTTGCATCCATAAGGATTAAATGGTTGTCAGTCCCATTTGAGATAACCCTTATCCCATTATCCATCAATACCTTGGCTAAAACTGCAGCATTTTTCTTTATCTGCCTTTGGTAAGGTTTAAAGTCTGGTCTCATAGCTTCCTCAAAACAAACTGCCTTTGCTGCTATTACATGTTCCATTGGGCCACCTTGCAAGCCAGGAAATACTGCCTTATCAATCTGCTTTGCATATTGTTCCTTGCACAGGATTATAGCGCTTCTTGGCCCTCTTAATGTCTTGTGAGTAGTTGTCATGATGATATTTGCGCTTTTGCAGTCTTTATGGACACCTGCAAGGATCAATCCTACAATATGGCTTACATCTGCCATATGCACAGCATCAATTTCATTGGCAATCTTTGTAAACTTATCAAAATCTATTTCCCTTGGGTAGGCTGTTGCTCCTGAAATGATCATCTTTGGTTTTTCATTGTGCGCAAGCTCAGCTAGTTTTTCGTAGTCTATGGTTTCAGTGTCTTTCTCAACACCATAATGAATCATATTGTATAATTTTCCAGAAAAATTAACAGGACTTCCATGTGTTAAATGGCCTCCATGGCTTAAGTCCATTCCCATTGCTTTATCCCCTATGTTTAATACTGCAAAATAGATAGCCTGGTTGGCAGTTGAGCCTGCATTTGGCTGGACATTGGCATGCTCTGCATTAAATAGCTTTTTTGCTCTTTCAATCGCAAGCTTTTCTATCTGGTCAATAAATTGATTGCCTGTGTAATATCTCTTATCAGGATAGCCTTCTGAGTATTTATTGGATAATGGGGTTCCCATTGCTTCAAGAACAGCAACAGAAGCGTGATTTTCAGAAGGGATCATGCATAATCCATGTTTTTGCCTATTTATCTCTTTCTCAACCAATTCATATAAAACCCTATCTTGTTTTTTTAGTGAGTCTAACATGTTACCACCCTGAAAATTTGGAGAATGGGTTGTTTAAATAGATTTCTATTGTGGAATCCTTATGACTCTCTTTTCAGTAATTACAATATCCATGGGTATATCCCACTCATCGTTTTGTATTTTGTCTACAATCTGAAAATCCATAGATAGGCCGATTTTCAAGGCTTTTGTCTTTTTGAGAAATCGGTCATAATACCCTTTGCCAAATCCAATCCTATGCCCTTCTTTATCAAAGCCAATACCTGGCACAATTATAATATCAATTCTGTTCATATCAAGCTCATGTACGTTAATAGGCTCTAGAATTCCATAACTGCTTCGCTCCAATCCGGCAAATGTTTCGATAATGGACGGAACTAGCTCAAATCCAACAATTTTTGGTATAACGACAGTTTTGTTCTTATTTTGCAAGGCTTCAAGAACCATGTCATGGGTGTAGATCTCTTTTCCAAAAGAAACAAAAAACATCACTGTTTTTGCCTTTTTGTATTCTTCCAATGAAAACAGTTTTTCTTTTATGACATTACCTTTTTTGATGATTTCATTTTTTTCCAACTTTTTTCTTTTTTCCAGTAAATCTTCCCTTAAGGTGTTTTTGTCCATGGCTAACCCCTAGATGTGTTTATACAATCTAACTACCTCCAGTATCTTAAAGAAGGAAGAGCTAATTAATAAAGGTTATTCTTGTTTTAAGTAAAATTACCACTAACGAAACTTTTGTAAGCCCCAAGAAGTGTGACAAATGTTTCATCAAATTTTTCGGTTGTAATAGTTGCTTCCCATGTCGCTTTCAATCTCCCATCATACTCTGGATAAAAACAAGCTACCCCATTTGGCATATGATAGTGCAAACAGTCAAAATGGTCTATGTCAAGATCCTTAATCTTCCCTTTGCATGAGCTTATTTCTTCTATCTGAATATTTTCGCATTTTAATATTCTTGTGATACCATCAATACTGCCAACTCTCTTCTTTTGGAACTCAAAAAAGAGTATTAAATCTGTGTATTTCTGATTTTTAGTTAAATTTACCTGGAGTTCACCAGGGAATTCTCCTCTAAAACAGTACCAATCATGTTTAGAATAAAAAGGATCCGGGGCTGAATTTGAACCAATAAATTGGCCGTTTTCATATCCAATAGTCCCTTCCACTTCATATTCCTTTTTTGCATAATCAATTAAAAATTTATTATTCAGTTCTGAGAGATGTGCAGCAGTAGTATGGAGTTCTAATGATATATCTCTATCTTTTTGTTTTTGAAAACCAAGAAAAGTGAAGATTAATTGGGCTAAGCCTGCAATTCCAACAATTTCTCTTCTGGAAATGCCATTGTTCATAGTTATCTTTTAGAGATATATATTCATTTAAATTTCTTTTTGTTTAATAGAGAATGTGTATCCTAGCATTCCATGATAGCCTTCTTTGGATTGCTTGAGATACTATCCAAAGCAGATTTCCTGATCCAGAGAGACATCTTTGCTAGAAAGATAAGGATATGTTATTGCAAGATCAAAAGTACAACATCGAGATTTGCTGGCGTTAGCAACTTGAGCCACCTTCAGATACAAATTCCCTTATTAGCTTAGAGACCTCTTTAAAACAGTTCAATACTATAATGTGATTACCTCCCCTTATTATATTTATCTTGCAATTTTTTATTGATTTGCGCATTTCCATAGCATGCTTTAAGGGAAATATTGTGTCCTTGTCACCATGTATTATCAAGGTTGGTTGCTTTATGTTAGAGAGAAAATCATATGAATCAACATAATATGATTGAAGTAATCCATATAAAAATCCCCTTAAAGTTGTGTTTCTAACATCATCAATGATCCTTAAAATATTCCAATCACTTGTCATGATATATTTACAGTAGTCTACATGGTGCCCTTGTTTTTTGATTGGAATAAAATCCAGATTTGATGACATTATGAGGAACGGTTTTAGAATTTTTGCAATAAGCCTCTTTGATGGATCATGTGACGCGCTCAATAATACCATTTTTTCAACCATACTATCATGTCTCTTCAGGAATTCCAAGGAGACCAGATTGCCAAATGAGTGACTGATTAGAATAAACTTTCTTATGTCTTCATGCTTGACCAAAGCCTGCAGATCCTCTGCCATATTCTTTATTTTATAATCATTGTATTTTGATGGTTTAAAGGATTTCCCATGACTTCGTAAATCAGGTACCAAAAGATTGTACTCTTTCTCAAAATGCTTCTCATATCTTTCCCAAGCTGAAGAACTGCCAGACAACCCATGAATAAATATCAGGGTCTTTTTTCCGCTAAGGTGATTAGCCCTATAACAGATTTTATTTGTTAGATAATATTCTTTCATTGAAAAGTGAAGTATAGATTTTTCCCAGCTTGGTTATTCTCTCTAAGCAAGTCTTCAAATTTTAAAGTGGAATCAATAGAACTACACTTTAAATCCAAAATACTCGTTGACGGTCTCATAAAATGGTTTTATGGATTTTAGTCCATGAAAATAAACACTGAAATCCCGATACCAACTCATATTACAAGAGTTACATTTCACTCTTTTTAGATCCTTTTTTTCCACATCCCATAAGCTACCGATTGGTTTTGCCAGATGCATACAAGGGTACAGATTAAAGAACCAATCCAAGAAAAAAACCTTATATCCACCGTAGCAGCTATATTTTACTTTCTTTGGATTCCTAAGGTAGCTAATTATATTCTTCAATGATGATGTTATGTTTATAATCTTATATCCCTCTTTTTTTAGAGTTATTACATATTTAAGTGAATTAATAACATCCTCTTTGTCCATATTCACACTTTCTCCACCAAGGGTATAGACCTTAGAATTTGAAATTTCAGGATAATTGATGGAAATTTGGTCAAAACCCATACTGTCTATTTTGTCCATTAACGGTCTGAGATTTTTGTGGTTTCCCTCCCAGATCACAACAGACGCCATGGTTCTTAATTTACATCTTTTGGCCTTTTTAACGGCATTATCAATGTGGACCAATAAATTAGGAATCTTCCTTGATTCCTCAATTATTTTCGGGTCATGTGAATCAACAGAAATTGAGATAAGGTCCAAACCTGCATTTTTTAGCAGTTTTAGATTATTCTCATTTACTAATCTAGCATCAGCATTCAAAACAGCGCTATGAATATTCTTTTTTGTACAATATTGCACAATTTTTACTATCTGAGGGTGCAATAGGGGTTCACCACCAGTTAATGTAATATGAGACACACCAAACTCTGCTAATTTGTCAATGGCTTTACACGCCTTGTTATAATCAACAAAAACTTTAGGTTTTTGTTTCCATATGCTACAGAAAGAACATCTGCAGGAGCAGCAGTTTGTTAACCCAAATTCACATACCTTAATTGAGCCGTTTAAGACATTTTTTAATATATTTATTTTCTTCCTTGCAGCACCCATACTGTTTTAAATATTTTGTATCTTATATAAATATTATCATTTCAGCTATAGGGAGATATCTTAAGCTTTATATGATTGTTCAGAAAAAAATACGAAAAGTATTTATAACTGGAATGAAATTTACATTGAATGAATAAGCTAAGAATAGCTATTGTTTGTGATGGTGTGAATAAATTTGTTGCCGGTTCATCTAACTCATCAATACATTTTTCAGAACTATTATCCAAAAGGGGGCATAAGGTAATTATAATCTCTTCTGGCTCTTCAAAAACACTAGAGATCAATACCCATAAACGAATCAAGATTTATTGTTTGCCTGGGTTTCCAGTGCCTAAGAGCAACAAAACACTCTATTTTGCCTATCCCAACTCAAAAATTGTGATGGACATCCTTAAAGAAGAAAGGATAAATATTGTTCATTTTATGCTGCCCACTCCTTTATCCTTTTCTGCAATTTCTGCTGCTAACAAACTTCACCTAAGGATTATTGGGCACTCTCATACACAACCAGAAAATTGGATAGCACAGGTTCCTTGGGTCTTTGATGTCATTAAAAAAGTAATAGTAAGTTGGGGTTATAAGTTTCTCATAAGAGTTTACAGCAAGGCAGATGCAATTATCTGCCCATCCGAATTTTGTGAAAAACTCCTTAAGTCGAATGGACTAAAAAAGAAAACGTATGTTATAAGCAATGGTGTAAACACCTCAGTATTTAAAATACAAGACTCTAAGAGATATGCCAAAGATTATTCTTTATCTGCAGAAACAAAAAAAATTTTATTTGTTGGGCGGCTAGAACCTGAGAAAAATGTTTCACTTTTAATAAAATCTCTTAAGTATGTTAAAAGGCGTTTTAAAAATTTTGAAGTTTGTATAGTCGGGGTAGGATCATTGAAAGAGCATTTAATAAAACTTGCAAAGGAACTCTATGTAGAACAGAAAGTCAGGTTTATTGGATGTGTCCCCATCAAAGAATTAGTTAGGATTTATAACTTCTGTGATATATTTGTTCTGCCTTCTTTCGTAGAGTTGGAAGGAATGGTTGTTTTAGAAGCAATGGCATGCGCCAAACCCATACTAGTTGCAGATTCCCCAGACAGTGCGTCGCCCTTTCTTATCAGGAATAATGGTTTTTTATTCAATCCAAAAAGCCCGGAAGATCTTGCATGCAAAACCATTAAATTACTGAAAAATAACAGGTTACGCATGACATTTTCTAAAGAGAGTTACAAGAGAAGTAAGGAATTTGATATAAACTGTAGTGTACTGAAACTTGAAAAAGCATATTTTGACATTATTAACAGTTAATTTTTTTAAATATATTTGATTCTCTTTGAAATCTTTTCGGAATTGAACCTCAACCATATCCAGATTGCTAAAATTACAATTAGCGCAGCTGTTATTATCAATTCTCCATACTTAAAATATTTGGGTATAATATTGAATGCCATTCCTGAGAAATATCCCAAAACAGTGAAAAACGATGAAAGGACTACTGTGATAATAAATGAATAAAAGATAAATTTGCTGGTTTTCATATTTGTTGTGCCGGCTAAGATTAAGCCAGGCATCGGAAGTGGGGGGGCAATCTTTATTATCGTTAGAATCTTGCCAGGGTTTTTTCCAAGATACTCTTTTATCTTCTTAATCCTCTCAGAATCAAGCAGATTATTAATGCGTCTTTCCACCAATGCTTTTTTTCCCAACCTTCCTATAAAAAAATATATCAGGTCCGCCATATAATTGGCCAGTATAGACAAGATTAATATGATATATACGTTAAAGAAACCTAGCGAAGATGCGAATGCTGCAACATAATTAGTAAGAGGGCCTTCTACAATAACTAGGAGGAAGACTATAAAGTATCCATGATTCTGCACAAATGCCAATAATCCTGTCGAAGTACTTAGGTCCATTTTATAAGTCGAATAAAACTATAAACCTGAAGGTATTGTGTTCGGTTTTATAACTAACATACTCTTGCAAAATACCCCTCAGACTGATATGTTTCATAAGCAATAAATCAAGTTACAATAGGCTGAAATTTTCTACGTTAATTGTGGCAGAAACTTTAGTCATTTCTTTATCTGATAAAGAAAAAATTGTCCCTATCTTCATGAACAGTACAAATAGAATCCTCAATTTGAACTCACTCCATAATTCCTTAAATTATTTATAGGCATGTTCCTCGCTAACATAAAAATAGTGATGATATATAAAGTTAACGGCTTTGATCAACATGCCTAAATTAATGCAAAAAATCACTTCTTAAAGGATAAAAGTCTGCCTATAAGCCAATTACCAAGCTTCGATAGACTTTTTCCCACTCCGTAATTATTAATTTTAAATCGTGTTTTTTGATTTCTTTTAGAGTATTTTTAGCCATACGATCGTACAATTTTTTGTTCATTATTAAGGCAATTATCCTATTTGCAAATTCTTTTTTGTCTCCCTCCTTTACTAAATACCCATTATAGCCATCTTTTATCAAATCTTTGGTTCCCCTTGCATTTACTCCAATACATACCAATCCATTGGCCTGAGCTTCCAAAGTGGTAATCCCCTGACTTTCCGTTTTTGAAGCTGTTACAAAAAGATTGCTTGCTTTATAAATTCCAGATTTTAATAATTTTGCATGATCTATCCTTCTGGTAAAAATGATATTGTCAGACAGGTCTAAACCTTTCACTAGTTTTTGCAGCTGATCCATCTGAGGACCATTTCCGACAATAAGCAGTTTTATATTAGGGATTTTTTTTTGGACTAATTTAAAACATTTTATCAGGTAATCAATATTTTTTTCATGAGCAATCCTTCCAACAAAAAGAAGCGTTTTCCCCCTAAGGTCATACTTATTTACAATTTCTTTCCAGTTTGAGTTATCAAATGAAGATAAATCGATTCCATTTGATATTATCTTAATTGGTTTAATAAATTTATTCTTAATTAGCTCTTCCTTTGCGCTTTCTGAAGGGCATGTAATTAAATCGCATTTATTGTAATAAGATCTTACATAGGTCCAAGACATGTGTTGAATAAACTTAAGGTTTATTCCTATATGCCTAATATATTGCTCATCAGTAATAAATGTATGAAAAGTTCCAATAAGCGGCTTTTTTAAAATTTTTGCTGTCAAAATTGCTTGTGCCCCAACAGTGAAAGGGGTTTGAAAATGTATAACATCTATTTTTTTCTTTTTTAGATATTTGATTAAGTTGATATTAAGAGGGGATGTAAATTTAAAACCTGGATAAAATAAAGCAGGTATTCCAGGCATTCTTTTAACAGTAACATGAGGATAAGAAAACTCCTTTGAATTTTTATAATGTGGTGCAATAACATAAATTTTATTTCCTTTATCGGATAATCCTTTAACCAGATCAAGCGTTGATGTTACTATTCCATCTCCTAAAGGGATGAATGAATCCGTAAAAATTGCTATATTCATTTTTGTGAGGCTGTTTATTTAAAATAACATATGGATTTTTGATTTTGGTATTTGTGACATCCTCCTCTCCCTTAAGGAAGGGGCTTCCAATGGCAAAAACTAATGGAAATCAGGTTTTGCCAAATGTAGTTCCTGCTTCTACCACAACAGCCTCCAATGAAGGTCTTACATTATGTCCACAGGCGTTAGGTTTGGAACAGTCCGTTCCTACCGTATCATTAAGATGATTAATCGAGGCGTTCAAATCACGATGCAAAACATTAAGGCATTTGGGACAAGAGAACTTTCTCTCAGACAAAGGCATATCAACCCACTGTCCACACCTACTGCATCTATGAGTACTTCCTCTTGTTCTTGGGTTCTTCAGGCATTGTCCACCGAGTGCGACCTCTTTGTAGGACAACATATTAATGAATAGATTCCAAGAAGCGTCAGTAATACTTTTAGCCAGCCAATGGGTTTGAAGCATACTCTTCACATTCAGGTCTTCAACTGCTATTATATTATATCTGGAAGCAAGCTTTCTGCTCAATTTATGCAAAAAGTCACTCCTTTGGTTAGCTACCC
>Ga0315282_10013603_pt1 | contig 12240 bp, 9 predicted proteins | sample YL17G07_20_MG_FD_203693 | JGI IMG/M metagenome (GOLD analysis project Ga0315282, IMG submission 203693) | Sediment microbial communities from Yellowstone Lake, YNP, Wyoming, USA - YL17G07_20 | ecosystem: Environmental > Aquatic > Freshwater > Lake > Sediment | place: USA: Wyoming | collected... | reverse complement strand
ACGGAACTTCTGACAGCGTATGATCAGTACCAGTCAGCAATGGCTGCTCTCGAAAGAATGTTCGATCTTATAGACACAGGTGTTGAGGTGAAAGAGCCACCAGCAGATAGAGCCGTGGAGATCAAGACGATCGAGGATGTGAAGTTTAGAAACGTCGCCTTCGGGTACGATCGTAAGATTCCAGTAATTGAAGATATAAACTTCGACCTTGAGGGATCAAAGAAACTGGCGATCGTCGGACCCACCGGAGCAGGCAAGAGCACAATAATAAACCTCTTGGCGCGGTTCTACGATCCTCTCGACGGAAGAATAATCGTCAACGGCTATGATGTTAGAGATATCAAAATAGCGTCTCTCCGCAGGCAGATGAGCATCGTTCTTCAGGACTCCTTTCTCTTCGCGATGAGTGTGAAAGATAACATAAGGTTTGGAAAGCCCGAGGCGTCTGAAGAGGAAGTTATCGAGGCAGCAAAGACCGTGGGCGCGCATGAATTCATAATGAAGCTTCCAGGAGGATATGACTATGTCATCCAAGAGAGTTCCTCAAACATCTCGATAGGGCAAAGGCAGCTCATAAGCTTCGCAAGGACGCTCCTGATGAACCCTAAACTCCTAGTTCTAGACGAGGCCACTTCAAGCATTGATCCATATACCGAACTTGTTATGCAAAATGCTTTGAAGAAGCTCCTTGAAAACAGACTGGCCATAATAATAGCTCATAGACTTTCAACGATAAGGCTCTGCGATGAGATAGTTGTTCTTGACGATGGAAGAATAGTGGAAAGGGGCACACACGCGGAACTCATGAAAAAAGGCGGAATATACAGCTCATTCTACCGGATGCAATTCAGAGAAGAGAAAGGACTCGAAGAAGCGTCACAGGCGAATTGAAAAGTTTTCATAGGATTACTTGCAACTCAATCCATTGTTCTGATTGTTGACCATCGGTACACGGTAAACTGTTAAGAATATGCGATATAGAAGCTGTGACACATTCAGACAGACGAAAATGACCAGAAAGCAATCTAGCTGTCTTGAAGTAGGAAGGGGCTTAGAAAAGCGTAATCTATTAATAGTTCTCCAATATATGGAACTGAAAATCTCATTGCAGAAAGCCCATCTAGAGAGGGGAAATTGCTCCAGTGAATAAAAACGCGGTGCTTGTGGCCTACAACGAGATTGCTTTGAAAAGCAAACCCGTCCGAAGAAACATGGAGATCCAACTAGCCGATCACATCAAAAACATGCTACTTCGACAAGGTATAAACGAGGCACAGTTCGACAGAACCCAAGGAAGAATAATCATAAGGAATGCGGATCCCGTCAAGACTGCAGACATCGTCTCAAGGGTCTTCGGCGTCGCCTCTGCAATGACTTCAATAGAGACCTCCTCCCAATTGGACGACGTGATCGAGACCGCCGCCGACTTAGCCTCGCAAGTCATTGGGCAAGACCAGTCCTTCGCCGTCAAAGCTAGAAGAATCGGCAAACACCCATACACCAGCAAGGACATTGAAAACAAGCTTGGCGAAGAAATCCTTCGACGTTTGTCCGATAAGAATGTTCGCGTTAACCTCAGTAAACCGGAAAAGACAATACACGTCGAAGTCCGAAACGAGGCAGCCTACGTTTACACTCAAATTTTGAACGGCCCAAATGGCTTCCCCTATGGTTCCCAAGGTAAACTGATCAGTCTCTTCTCTGGAGGCATCGACAGTCCTGTGGCCACTTGGCTGATGATGAAGCGAGGCGCTTCCGTTGTGCCTTTGTTCCTTGACCAGAAGCCTTACGTCGGAAATGATTATCTTGAAAGGGCCCTAGAGGTCGCAAGGAATATCAGAGAATACGTCCCCTTGAGCGATTTCCCAATGTATGTTGCTTCCGTCGGTGATTTGATGAAGCGGATCGTTGAAGGAGCGCCGAGCAAGCTGACATGCGTCCTCTGCAAGCGGATGATGTATCGCGCTGCTTGCCACTTAGCCCATTCTGAAGGTGCGTTGGGCATCGTAACCGGGGAAAATCTAGGGCAGGTGGCTTCGCAAACCTTGGCGAACCTCATGGTTCTGGATGAGGCCTCTACTTTCCCGATCTACCGTCCACTCATCGGTTTCGAGAAGCAGGAGACGATTGACATCGCTAAGAAGATTGGGACGTACGACTTATCGATAAAACCTGTTCATGGCTGCAGTTCTGTTCCCCAGAAACCCACAACCATGGCGAAGCTGGAAGAGGCAAGAAGGTACGAGAAGAAGCTGCACATCGAAGAGGCTTTGTCGGACATTCTTAATAGCATGGCAAAGCTTTCATTTTAATTGGTTCTCCGCAACGAAGGTTATGATCTTGGTTGCGGCTTCAATCCCATCGTACTCTGAAACCTTATCCCGCAAATGCTCCGCATTCTCAACGAAATGATCCGACGTTAAGGCTTCCTCAGCGCAGGTTAGTAGGCTTCTATACGAAAGCTTCTCCTGATGTACAATTTGTGCTATTCCCAGTTTCTCGGCCCCTCTTGCGTTGTTCCTCTGCTCGGTATGGTTCGGCGTCGGAACCAGTATCAGGGGCTTGCCGTAACAAATGGACTGCGTAATCGTTCCGTGGCCGGGTCTCGCGATGACTAGGTCGCTCGCCTTCAGAAACTCGAAGCGATTAGGCAACCAAGAATGGATAGTGGCGTTGCCTTCTCTCACCGGCTCCGTAGATGAGCCGGGATCACCCAACGACATTACGATCTGATACTTATCTGGAAATCGCTTCAGTGCTCTTCTCAGGCTTCCGAGGAAGTACGCCTTCTCCTTCGCCGATCCGCTGATCGGCGCAAAAATCAATGGCCTATCATCTAAACCCAGATTCTTTCTGATGGTCTCCTTGCTCGGTAAGTCTTCCGGCCTAACATCCATCACTGGCCCGATGAACGTCACCTTCTTCTCCATTATAGGCGGGAGCCCCAAGTTGTCTGCAGAGATCGTGAACGGCAACGGAAAATCGGGAATAAGCACCTTCTCACCCGCAGCCCACAACCCTCCCACTATGCCGAGAATATAGGCGTCTCCTATCCTTGCAAGCCTGAGGAAATGCTCGGTCCTCGGGATAGTAACCTTATACTGATTCAGCAACGTAACCTCGGGAATCCTAAGAGTCTTCGCCGCTACTATCGAGGAGCCCCTTGAGTCCGAGACCACAACATCCGGCCTGAATGCCCTCATGTAACGCATCTCCGCTATAGTCTGGTTGAGGAAGATCGCTAAGGATAGGGCACCCGGATACGCGCTCGTCTTCCTGAAGTCAACGCTTCCATCAGGCTTGATCGCGTACCTCATGGGTGGGGCTTCAACGAGTGGAAGACCCTCTTGCTTTGCATAATCGATTGCGTCGAGATATGTGGAGCAGAGTACTTCGTTGCCCATACTGCGAAGCCTTTTGGCTATGGTAGCGCTTCTGCCGATGTGTCCAAGCCCGATGCCACAGACGCCAAAGTAGACGCGCACTTAACCTAACGCTCCTTAAGCTTTCTGAGCACTACTTCGCCTTCCGGCTTTGCTTCGCTGAACACTATAGCTTGGAATTTGTATATCGTTGTACCCTTCAAGAGCCATGTGTCGGGTGGCAGCCCCGCCTTTATGCAACAGTGACACAGAAACTCTTCTTCGTCCCATTGCCATTCAACAGGAACCTGCGGAAGAAGCAGACCCTTGAAGGCGCCTCTCTCGACTATCAGCCCGTCGTTACCGATCTCAATGTGATTCGGCGCGTCCTTAGGATTCTCCAGTTTCAGAGGCTCAGGCGACGTAAGCACGCTTACTTCGATAGTCATGTTGCCAAGTTCGTCCATCGTGACTGGTGGGAACCTCGGGTCGGCCGTGGCCGCGTTGATAGCGGAATCTATAACCGCTTCGGCAAGAGGCAAGACCGGCTCAGGATATCCTATACAGCCCCTTAGCTCCGGCGTACCAGTTTTTAGACTGTTCAGGGTGACGAAGACCCCGCACTTCTGCCCAAATTTCTCAGGTGCGTCTTCCGGTGATGGGGTCTTCTTCCCGGTTCTGAGATACTCAGATATCGCTCTTCTAGCCAGCTTAACCAGGAACTCGCCCTCTTGCAGCGTAAGTTTGAATGGCAGACCCGACGCCTTCTCGCAGAAATGTATGTAACAGGCTATATTATGGTTTTTTCTCCTCCAGCTTCACTCTGGCCTCTGCCAAAGCCTCCTCTATCTTCTTCCAGTGTCCGCCCTGCCAATAGATCTTACCGCATCCCCGGCAGACCCAGAACTCGTCATACATCTTAAGGGTGTTCGGGGGCACCTTCCCCTCAACCTCCGACTTCTCAATCATCTCTATCGTCGAGTTGCATGCTGGGCAGCGTGAAACCGTGGTGTCAACGTCAAGCACGATACCAAGCCGCCTAGCCATGTTAGCCAGTCTCTCCGCCTCGTTTTCACCCTCAACCAGATAAGCCTCCACGCCCCTTCTCCTAGCCGACCGGTACAACGCGACATCATTCGTCAACAAGATCCTACCCTCTTCTTCTGCAATCTCCAATATCCTGGCGTCTGAGAAGTCGTTCAAATAGGTTACATCATATCCAAGCAGACGAAGCCAACGCGTCAACCGCCCCAGCATCCCGTCCGAAACAAACCTCATCCCACAGCAGCCCGCCTAACGGTCATGAATACTGGGCGCGCAGAACACGTCCGCTCCCGGGACGCGCCACCACCTCACCATCGTCCATCGCCAGTTTCCCGTCGACGAAAACCTTCACCGGCTTCCCCACCACCTCCCAACCGTCAAAAGGCGAATACTTCGCCTTAGAATAGAACTTGGAAGCATCTATCCTAAACCTCGCCTTCATATCAACCACCGTAAGATCCGCGTCACAACCAACCTCAAGACGACCCTTACCCCTAATATTGAAAATCGCCGCCGGCCTACCCGCCAAGACCTCGACCAAACGAACCAACGACAAACCCCCCTCATTAACCCTAGTCAAAAGCAACGGAAGCGTCGTCTCAAGGCCAGGAAACCCCGGAGCAATGCGCCAAACATCATCCACCCTCTTCTCCTCCAAACCATGCGGCGCATGATCACTCGCAACCACATCGACCAAACCACCAACAACACCATCCCACAACCCCGCAGCATCCCCACTACCCCTCAAAGGAGGATTCACCACCCCCACCCCCCCACCCCTCCCCACACAAAAATCTTCCGTCAAAAAAAGATGGTGGGGCGTAGCCTCACACGTAACCCTTACCCCCTTCCTCTTAGCCTCCCTAACTAAAAACAAGGACTCAGCCAAACTGACATGACAAAGGTGCACCCCAACGCTTCCCCCCTCCGCGATACGGCACACCCTTCCAACAGCATCGATCTCCGCTTCAGGCGGATGAGCTTCAAGACGAACCCTCAATGAATCTTCACCCGAGGCTCTAAGCCGCCTTTCATTACTCGCTATTATTGACGGGCTTTCGGCGTGAACCGCAACGATCAGGCCCGCCTGCCCAATCGTTTTAAAGGCTTTAAGAAGCGATCCATCGTCTTCGAAATCCACTTCGCCCGTACATTGAGACGGATAGATCTTTAAGCCGAACGCTCCTTCGTTTCCCAGCCCTTCGACCTCCTCCATCTTTGGCGGCAAGCCTGCAAAGAACCCCGTATTAGCAATCACCTTGCTTCTCGCGACCGCCACCTTCTCCCTCAGACGCGCGACGCTGTCCGTCGGAGGCCTTGTATTGGGCATATCCAAGACTGTCGTGAAGCCGCCGGCAACCGCCGCACAGGTACCTGTATAGAAGTCCTCCTTGTAAGCTAGCTCAAGGTCTCGCAGATGAACGTGTGCATCGATGAAACCAGGGAAAACAACGTTTCCCCGGACATCTATCACCGTTGAAGCCTTTGGCAGGTTTACGGTCTTTGCAACAGCACAGATCTTCCCGTCCTCAACCGCGATCCCACCTTCGATGAGACCCTTTCCCAACGCGATCTTGGCGTTCTTTAGAGCCAGATCCACCAACAACGCGATTACCAAGCCTACTTGTTCTTCAATAAATAATAAGGCTGAATAAAACAATTCTGGACACCAAAAACATACAAAACACGGGAGATCAACCCCGACGCACCAAACTATTAAACGCAATTACGACATAGTATGAGGAGGCACATCATGAGAGTACGCAGTCTCCTCGTCGTCGGCGTCGATGCATCCCAAATAGCTGTCTCAGCTAAGAAAGCGGGCTACAAAGTCTACGCCGCCGACCACTTCGGGGATCAGGATCTAAAAGCCGCTTGCAAAGAAAGCCTATCCGCAGTAAGGCAGAGAAGGGGAAGTTCATGCGGGCACTTCGCCGCAGACTACATACCGTCAACCATACTCAAAATGGTTAAGACCATTCTAGGAAGACACGCAATCGACGGAGCTATACTGGCCTCAGGCCTCGAGGACGCCGCTGACACCTTGAAAGAGATCAATGATCTCGTTCCCATCATCGGAAACACGCCCGAAGCTATCGGAAAGGTGCGGAAGAAGACGGCTTTCTTCAAGGAGCTGAAACGCCTGAACCTGCCGCATCCTGAAAGCCGCGTCGCCCACAGCCTAGATGAGGCAAAGACCATAGCCCAAGACATAGGTTACCCCATCGTCTATAAGCCGCTCACAGGCTTTGGCGGAACAGGAATAGGTAAGGCAGATTCGCCGAAAGAACTCCAAGACCTATTGAGGAATGCTGCGAAACGACGCAAAAGTATTCTGATCCAAGAATACGTTGAAGGAACGCCCGCGAGCGCGTCGCTCATCTCAATAAAGAATAGCGTCATGACGTTGACGATCAACGAGCAGCTCCTAGGGCTTCAGAGAGCGATGAAAGCTCACTCCTTTGGATACCACGGGAACATCGTTCCCCTCTCAGCATCTGAAGACATCGTGAGGAGGTGCAGAGAAGTCTCTGAGAAGGTTGTTCAAAGCTTCCACCTAATCGGATCCAATGGCGTCGACTTTGTGATAACTAAGGAAGGCATTCCAAAGATCGTCGAGGTAAACCCGCGACTCCAAGGGACTTTAGAATGCGTCGAAAGAGTGATAGGCTTAAACGTGGTGGAGGCCCATGTCCTCGCCTGTACAGAGCGCAGTCTTCCTAAACCTTCAGGAGTCGTTCGTAAATTCGCTACCCGCTTGATACTTTACGCCCCAAACCGCTGCATAGTGCCTGATTTGAGGACGTTTGAAGAGACTAGAGACATTCCTCTGCCCGGAGTCATTGTGGAAAAGGGCGAACCTATGTGCTCAATAATAACGGAGGCACCAACCCGAGACACGTCATTGAGAAAGGCAAGAGATATCATCGGCTCCATACTAAGCCTGCTAATAACGACATAGGATCCATACCCTCAGAGAACCAGAAATAACGCCCCCTTATTGAGCCGAAAACACGCATTGATTGTTTGAACTAACAGCGCAATCAACAATCGAAAAGTTAAAAAAGGGAAAAAAGCCAAATAGAGTGCAGTCCTTGAATCGAAACACCAGCAGACCTATGGTTTTTGAACGACCCCGATTCGGGATAGCGTGAGATTAATTTTGTCCAGTTCAGAAAAACGCTGTTTTCCTGAATGTGAGTTTTTTAGATGCGGACAACGTGCCCTAGTTAGAGAAGGTTCTAGACTTTACTGCCGATGGGCTGACGATGTCTGTGCCGGAACTACATGCAACTATGTGATCTGCATCAGAGGACGTCTTCTAGCGAACGGCGTATGCGGTTTAACGGTTAAGAGGAAGACTACTGAAGAGGAAAGGATGGAGGAAGAGAAGATACCTATAAGAATGAAGTCGAAGACCCTTCAGAGACTAAGGGGCGATGAACTCTTCTAGCCAAAAGCAATACGCCTAAGCTGGAGAACTGGAAATAAAAAAAGGGGAAATGAGGGTTTATCCTCTTTTCGGCGTTCGACTCTTTGCTATTAGGAATTCGCAGTACTCAGAGCCTGTGCCGCGACACTTTGTCTCAATGACCACAAAGTCGGTACCGAGCATTTTTCTCAGTGCGCCCGCGATAAAGCCTGCGTCGATCCAGCAGTATGTCTGTCCATCGTTTTCAGCCACACTACAGGTAGCGCAATCGTAGTTCCTAACTAACAGGAACCCCGTCTCAGCTCCGTCCATCACAAGTCTTCCAAGTCCTTGCTGTGTGTAGAACTCCGCAATCAGAGACAAGGCTCCATTCAGGTCTTTGGCAAAGGATCCTTGGAATTCCTCAGAGGCTAAGTTCTCACCGGCTTGGTACAGAACTTCTTTCGACGCAGCCTTCAGTAGCCTGCTGACGCTCAACATTCTAGTAGAGTAGTTTTCATCGCTCAATGAGAGTGTCTTCGCCATGTCTTTCCCTCATCTTAGAAAGGTCTTGGGTCACCTGGGCCAATTGGCATTTTTCTCACCGACCTATGGTCCGACGGAATGTGGTAATAAGACTTGGTTTAACAAAAAAATATCCCGAAAACTAGGTTTATTTCGCGGAAAAATATTGAAAGCTTGACTATCTGATCGATTCAAATGAAAATTGCAGAGATTTCCGAGAATCATTTGCAGTAGAGACTTATTTCGACGGAGATTTCCGCATGCGTAGTTTTGACATATTGTGATTTGACAAGTGAAAATGAAAAATATAAAAGTGTCATGGCCTTCGAATTGAGTACAATGAAACCCTCTGAGACTGCAATGCTTAGGGAAACTTGGGAAAACGACTTCAGACAATTCCCTATGGGAATAATCAAGTTCTCAGCCCTTATGAAAAGCGTGGCTAATACGGTGCCGATAGACGAAGGGCAAAAGAACGAGGTAACGTTCCTCCTGTGCAGAGGGTTCCACGAGCCAAAAGACTACGCGAAAATCAGCCATTCACTAATACCAGCAATGGCCCGCAATGAAAGCGTAAAGAAAGCTTCTATCGATTATGGCAGATGCCTACTTGCAAAAGCTATGTCGATCTATTTCAAAAACTCTATATCAAAATTCAAGAATCTAGCCGCTAGAAGAAAATTCTTAATCAATCTCGCAAACCTTTCCGAAGTTCTTCACAAAGAATCTTGGGGCCTCACCAAAAGCGGTTTAGCCGGTTTTGAGGCTGAAGCCTTCAACCAATTTATGAATCAAGTAAAGGCGCTACTAGATCGAAAATGGAATCTGGAAAGTGAGCTGCCGAGGAAGCTCGACGAAGCTCAAGGCGAATACTTAGAATACGTAAAGGCTATGGAGGAACTCACAGGATTCGCTAGAGGAAGCGTAGGGAAAGGCGCCGAAGACCTTCAGGTCGTCTCATTCTTCGATCCGTGGTATCTCGAGAATGAAGGAACCAAATTCTGGGGAACGGTGTTCTATCCGATAATAAATGTCCTAAACATACAGCCTTTCTATCTATGCTTTGACACTTTGAGGAAAGGGTTGATTGCCCGGGAGGTAGCCCACCTCTTCCAACACAGTTCGCTGGACAGGATAGAGTGGATTTACGAGCAGTCGGATTATTGTACATACAAGATCCTTGAAGACGACTTCGCAGGAGATTTCTGGATTTTTGCTAGGCATGGTTTAAGGAAGGAATCAAAAGAGTTCGATGGTATCGGATACTATGCCCAACGAGAGAGCGTCGTGGGCGCAGAATTCTTGAAGGAGGTTTTTTCGCGTATCAACAGCGTCAGCAGGTTTCGTCCATACATCGATGAAGTAGAGTATCAAACGATCTTAGATGCGCTTGCGCTAAAACCTAGGAAAGTTGAACTCAACGATGTCGAACTGAAGATTTTGGAAACGCTTGCCTCCGACCCAAGGACCTCATTGACAACCATATCGCAAAAGATCGGGTTCACCATGCCAACCACAAGAAGGATGATCGATGAATTGAATAGAAAGACAAATCTATGGTTCAGCGTACTAGTTGACGTCAACAGAATCGGCTTATCCGAATACCGCTTATTGCTTAAGGTAATACCCGGAAAAGAGAAGCTGGTGGCAGACCTCTTCTGGGAAATACCATATTGTACGAAGATTCACAAGACCTTCGGGCCCATGAATCTGTGCATACAGTTTGACTTACCACCCGCTGCGGAAGATTATTTGCAGCAATATTTGAACCAATTGAGAAGAAGATACCTCGTTGAGAACCACGCCCTATGTGAGGCGAAAGACCAGTATTACAACATTAACTTCCGATACTATGATACGAACAAGAGTGGCTGGAACGTCCATTGGGATGAATGGGGACTATGGGTCAAAGAGTTTCTGTTCGAAAAAGGCTGGTATTACGCATTGTATGAGGCAGCGAAGAAAAAGAAAGAAACTAAACTACAAGCTAGACTAGACAGGTTAGACCTGCAGATCGTAAACCAGCTCATACTTGACGCGCGTTCATCCTACACGGAAATCGGCAGAAATCTGGGAATCACAGGCGTCTACGTCGGTCAAAAGACAAATAGAATGATGAATCAAGGCATCATTCAACCAATAATGGGATCTTATAGAATAGGCTTGGACGAGGTGGCGTTAGTCGCGATTGACTGCGATGAAGATACAACCAAAGCCCTCGCTGTAGCCTTGAATGAGCTGCCTTTGTGGCAGGGCGTAGCAGTCACAGGCAACTTGGAAGGATTGATCTCTATGATCTTTGTGCCGACAGGAGACATCGAACAGCTCTTCCACATCATCGACTCGTACATAATCCAGACCGGTGTTGCCAAAAAATGCTGGCTTCATATGGTTGGAAAATGGGTGAGCAGAAGAAGGTCTTTGAGATGGTTGCCAACGGAGCTGTACTCTGAGAGGAAAGGGTGGATCTTCGAAGGCGAACAATACTTAGAAAACATGAAGAAACGTCTCGACAGCTCCACGTGAAAAAAGCAAACGTAACCTTTAAGAACACAGCAGAACACCAGTTCACCACCAAACGAGTGTTGTAAAATGTCAGCAGAAGTGCCAGAAGCCGAAGAGTTCATAAAGGTAGATCAACTGAAACCTGAATCACGAGGCGTGAACACCATTGTGAAGGTCGCCTCCAAGAGCGAGACAAGAGAAGTCCTATCGAGAAGAGACGGCTCAACCCATCGGGTTACTGACGCCCTAGTCGGAGACGAAACAGCCTCCGTATATTTGACGCTTTGGGATGAAAGCATCGACAAGATAAACGAAGCAGTCACTCTCCGAATTAGGAATGCATATGTAAACCTATTCAAGGGTTCTATGCGACTGAATCTTGGCAGATATGGTGAGTTTGAAGTAGTCGAAGATTCTCCGATCGCAGAAGTTAACACGGGGAACAATCTGTCCGATAAACAATACGAACAGGAAAGACGCTATCCAACCTTCCGCCCGCTGTACAGAAACCAAGGATATGGGGAAAGAGGAAGGGGCGGCTATCGAAGATCGCGAAGATAAGCGCGCTCCCCCTCAACTTTTTTGAGCATCCATTTTTTATGCGAATTTCGGTCTCATCGATAAAAGTCTAGGAAAGTTCAATGGAAGTCGAGGCCTATCGCCGATCTTCTCCTCCACTACGCCAATTAAGTCTTCGACCGTCATAGTCATTCCTTCTCTTTTTTCACGAATCCTAACAGAGACCTCTCTTTTCTTCCGCTCTTTCTCTCCAACGACCACAACGTAGGGAACCCACTCAACCTCCGCTTCTCTAATTCTACTAGAAACTGTCTGCTCCCTATCATCAACATCTACTCTTATTCCTCGAATCTCGATCTCTTCAGCGGTTTTCTTTGCAAAATCCAGATAGTCCTTCGAAACCGGAATTATGCGAACCTGAGTCGGACTTAACCATACGGGGAACATGGGAGGTTCTTCTCTTCTCTTCATCTTTTCGGCCTGCTCGAGTAGAGCGTAAATCCACCGTTCGATGGATCCGATGGAGCTGTGCAGAATTATGCAACCTTTCCTCTCTCCATCCGCATCGGCGTAGAAGATTCCATATCTTTTAGAGTCCTCCACATCCAATTGTATGGTGCTCAACTGAGCGCTGCCGCCGACAGAATCAATAAACTGGAATTCGTGCTTCACGATCCAGTAATGCTTCATCTCGGGCAGCAGTTCAATCAGAGCCGGCTTATTCACGATGTTGAGCAGTTCGACAAACCATTCCTTGTTTTCCAGATAAAACTCTTTGACCACTCTGAACGCTAGGACAAAATCGATCTTCATAGATGATATCAATTCCGTGTAGTTCTCGAGCAGTTCCTTATACTCATCCATGCCTTGTTC
>Ga0315282_10013601_pt1 | contig 12241 bp, 8 predicted proteins | sample YL17G07_20_MG_FD_203693 | JGI IMG/M metagenome (GOLD analysis project Ga0315282, IMG submission 203693) | Sediment microbial communities from Yellowstone Lake, YNP, Wyoming, USA - YL17G07_20 | ecosystem: Environmental > Aquatic > Freshwater > Lake > Sediment | place: USA: Wyoming | collected... | reverse complement strand
AGAGCACCCAAATCAAGAGACGACCCTACCTGATATCCTCGATCTTTAATGAGCAATCGGAGATGCTCTTTTTAGAACGTATGAATTTTCCCGCCTATGATGACCAACTCTGGTTTCCCGAGGACATCGAACGAATTGAGGGGATCACCGTTTAAGACCTGAAGATCCGTTAATTTTCCGGGTTCAACGGTGCCCAATTCATCTTGCTTTCCAAGAATCAGCGCTCCGTTGCGCGTCGCGGCGATTATAGCTTCCATAGGGGTCGCGCCAAGTTCAACGAAATACTTCATCTCTGTGAAATATATTTCGGGGTACATTTTCATGAAAGGGCCGACGGCGTCAGTCCCAATCCCCATTATTATTTTCCTGGCTCTCGCTTTTTTAAAAAGGCCTTCATGCATTGAAATCGTCCAGCCTCTCTTTTCTATCAACACTTTGGGAATATCATTAACTCTGTATTGTTCACGGTAAACGGATAAAGTCGGCACATTGTAAACGCCTTTCTTTGCCATGAGATCGAGAACGTCATCTTCCATTTCATTCAGGTGCTCTATACATTGCACGCCGGCCTCGACCGCAATTCGAGTCATCGTTGTGGGAACGGTGTCTGATTCACCTCCGCCGTGACTGGTAATTCTCATACCAAGAATCTTGGCCTCTTCAACCGCGGCTTTTACCTCTTCGTAGGTATAGGTTGGGGCAATCTTAATATGTCGAAAACCGGCTTTATACATTTCTCTCACAGCTTTCCGGAATTCCCACGGTCCATCAGCACTCATGACGCCCCTTAGGCCGTCTCCATGTCCACCCGTCACTGTTATCAAACGACCGCAGCTTATAAGACGTATTGAATCAATATAACCTAATTCTGCGCCTTGAGTGAGCGCCTGCATAGGCTGGACAGGTGATCCTACATCCCTGACCGCCGTGATTCCACTCTTAAGATATAGTTCCATATAATGAAGAGCTCTCAGCGTTGAAATGCTATCGTTATCGATATAATATTGCATATAATCGAAGGGATAAGTTAAGTGAATGTGGCAATCAATAAAGCCCGGGAGTATCCATTTTCCTTGGACATTGATAACCTCTGCGCCTTTAGGGATCTTGGTGACATTGACTGTGCCCACAGCTTGAATCTTTTCCCCTTTGATGATAATTGCGACATTCTTAGCGGGAGGAGCGCCGGTGCCATCAATTAAGGTGCCGCCAAGGAGGGCGATCAATTTTTCTTCTTTTTTCTCTTCCGATATAGTGACGGCAGTTGATAAAGAAAAAAGAAGAATAAAAAGTGCTATTCCTGATCGCTTCGAAAAGACAGATGGAAAGCTCATTTCATTCCTCCTCTTAGCACTTGATAATACAGGATTTTTGACAAGGGATATTTCTAAGACTAGCCTATACTATCCTATGTATTTGTGCAGTTTATATCATAGCTAAGAAGTGCTGGTCAATTTCAAAAAATGTGCTTGATTTGTTTTTGGAGAACCATTGTATTCCCCGCACTGTGAATAAACAAATTTGCCCGCTTATGCATGCACCTGGCGAAAAGGCCAAAGAATGGCATGCAGCCGACGCATTCCTAGAGTTAGGCGAGGGTTTTGGCTACAGGACCGGTTTTAGACCCGCGATTAGAGGACAGATCGAATTCCGTCTCAAGAAATCTTTGCCTTACCCAGCTTTCTTCCTCCATTTGCCACACTTTTCGTTATAGAGCCATCCTCAGCTTCCAGGTTTTTGCACCGGGCGTTAGAATAAAAACAGAACTCACCTCTTCATAATGGAATGGGCTGAAGCCATTTCCCTAGTCTGAAACCCATAGGCTCCAGCCCTCTAGTATCTTGGGCCTCAAAGGTAACCCTGCGGCCAGGATCCCTGGAGACCAAAGACCAGGCCGGGCTGCCAGGGAAGAATAGAGGGCCGAGAGTGTTTCCAACTCCCGGCCCAAAAAGGGGGTGAATGATGTGATATAAGATTTAGACAACAACCAAGTGGCAATCCTTGGTTTGCCCCAAATCAAAGCAAAAAATGCTCTGGCCAGGACCTCCGAAAAAATCGCAGAGCCTCGGCTGCCCGAGCTCCAGGGCCCCAAGCAAAGGCGGACCGAAGGCCTGCCGTATTCGCGATTACTAACTTAACCTAAGATCATCGGATCTCTCATCCGTAGTTCTCGCTTCCCAAGAGCTTTTGGAGCTTGATTAGTATCAATGGCTTATGATGTCCGTGACGCCGCAGCTCTATGTTTCTGTGGCCAAATAGTGACCTGCTCTTTCCGATTTACAAACGATTTGCGATGAGATAAGATGATTCAAACGCGCCTGTAGCTCAGCGGATAGAGCGACGGACTCCGGATCCGTAGGTCACAGGTTCGAATCCTGCCAGGCGCGCTCCTTTTCCCCATATGAATCAGTGTTTCCCTTTGAGCACCTGTTGTCAGGATTAGGCAATTTTAAGCACTTTTTGTTACATATTTGTGACATGGCCGTGACATGGGGAGGGAAGCCCGGGACGTCCGGCCGGGACAAATTTGGCGCCCGAGGCGGGGGTACGGGAATAATGGCTCGAATGACCAGCGCACGTATGATCGTGATTTCAACATAAATTTTTTATGAATTTTAATAAAAGGGCGCGTAGGGAAGCCCTGCAGCCGGCTCTTTCAGCGCAGATCGGTAACCTCAACCTCATCCATAAAGAGAGATTGAGATCAGGAAGGCCAGGATTGAGGTTCAAAAGCAAGTGTGGGACATTATTAGGACAAGGTCTTTTCAGGTATGATCTGGTATAAGAGGAAGCCCTGGACTCAAATTCTAATCCCTGACGACTTGGGTAAGGGTTCGATCCCCTCCTCCGGGCACCGATAGGTATCCGGCGAAGCGGGAACTTGATATCAGGTTGGAGAAGAGGTTCAAGATCCTGAGTGGAAGCCTGACCGCATATCGTGACGTCTTCAACCTTCTAAACAAACTGCAAATCTATTATACTTATTCCCTCTATAGCCCATTATACGATAAGATTTATATAGTCTTTTCCTCTCCGCCGCTTTAGAATGGACCTTTGTTTCACTTTTGGAGGAAGAGACCAGCAGAATGAACTGAAAAAAGAAAGGGAGAAGAGATCACCTGCCTCCCTTCTCCCTTTCTTAGGCGGCGGTGGTCTAGAGTGAATGATGAGACAGAGTTTTAAGTTCTGCTCAAGTTCCTAAAAAAGAAGGAGGTATTTTGTCATGAGGTCTGCCAAGGTTTTTTCCTATATTATACTGGCCTGCATCTTGCTGGGCATGACTCTAACGGGTTCTCTTGGGAGCGCGGAAAAATCACTCTTTACAATCGAGGATTATTTTAATGTCGCCAGTCTGGAATTGTCAGATATGACAAAAGACGGAGAATGGCTGGTGGGCCAGGTCAGCACTGGCCGTGATGCTATTCCCCGCGATAATTACCGATTCGGCGATCCCACCTATATCTATCCGAACCTATCTGATACCATCATCATAAATGTTAAAACAGGTAAACAGAGAAAGCTCTTTTCTTCCAAACAGCAGGTTCAATCCCTGATTTGGTCGCCGAGCGGAGAGATGCTGGCCTTCTTCATCAGGCGAGGGGATGATTTCCACTTGTCCATATGGCACCGCAAAACTGGAAAGTTCGAAGAACATGATCTCTCCAAGTACGGCCCGGTGGCAACGCGCTCGCAGCTCACCTGGTCGCCGGATGGGAAAAGAATCTTTTTGGCCATCCGGGACCTGGAGTGGACCAAAAAAAGCCGGGAGCTTTTCAACTATGCGACCAAGGGCCCGATCATTGTCCAAGATTCAGACAAACCTTTCCTCCTCTGGGATGAAATCGGGCAGAGAGAAGGACTCCAAATACCGGCGTTCTGGGATCGGGATAAAAAAACACTCACCAAGCTTTTGCCCGAGACCCCGATTGCTTCCTCTTGGGTATCCAAAGATGGAACATTCATAGTTTTTGAACGCGACGTCACGGAGAAAACAACTTATGAGTTCATTTTTGGAACGTCGAATCAGCTCGAGATTCTGCCCATCTCGGGGGGCCCTCCTCGCGTCCTGCTCAAAAAATATGAACAGAGGACGTTCGTTTGGAACAAAGAAATCACGATGCTCGCCTACACGGAAAAGGGCGATGTTTTTGTGATGCAGGTCAACGACGAGAAACCCCGCCGGCTGACCGGTGAAGAAGAGAAGAGTGAAAAATCCAAGGAAGGGGCCGAAAAGAACAAGTCAGGAGAAAAAGGCGAAAAGCCTCAAGAGAAAAAAGAATTCTTTAGCTCAGTCCGTTTCAGCCCCGACGGCGGCAAATTGCTGTGCTCCTGCTCTCCTTCACCTCCTAAGGAAGAAGAATACAGGATGACGGCTCCTCCTCTTCAGTACTGGCTCATCGATGTCAAGACGGCCGAGCGCAAAATGATTTATGAGTCCAAGGAGGATGCAGAGACCCGCCCGATGCTTGGGGTTCAAGACTGGAGTCCTGATGGGAGGACAATCTACTTCAGCTATTCGGCTCAGGATAAGTACGATCGGGGCCTGGTCAAGCTCGATCTCCAAACTCAAAAAATGTCGGATTTCATCCGGAGCGCCCATATTTATCAGGGCTTCCGCATGTCAGAGGACGGCCAGACGTTCGTTTTCTCGGATTCCGACGGTGATCGTCCGGGAGAATGGTACGTCGCCAACCCGGATTTTTCCCAAATAAAGAAATTCACTGATCTCAACCCGCAGTTGGAGGACAAAGCCCTTAGCCACACGGAACTTATCTCCTATAGGGATGCGGACGGGAAGAGACTCTATGGAGTTCTCTATTATCCCGCCAACTACGAAAAAGGGAAAAAGTATCCTCTGGTCACCGAAGTCTATGAAAACTTCTTTGACAACGGGTTTTCTCCTGATCTGAACATTCTGACGTCTGCCGGTTATGCTGTGCTTCATCCTTCTGTTCAATTCGAAACAGGGTATCCACGCGAGGCCTGGATAAAAGGCGCGCTCGCCGGTATAAATAAAGCGATTGAAATGGGATTCGCCGACCTGGATCGCCTCGGCATCCAGGGAACAAGCTATGGCGGCTATGCCACTGTTCTCATCATTGCTCAGACCGATCGATTCAAAGCGGCCATCAATAACTCGGGCAAGGTGGATATGGTCAGCTTTTATACCCAGAGCCCTCGGATCGGGGTGCGGAATATCCATGCCCCGGAACGGAGCCAGGATAGGATTGGGGGTACGATGTGGGAACACCCGGAGCGCTACCTGGCTCACTCGGCCATCCTTTTTGCCGACCGCATCAAGACGCCGCTGCTGTGCATCACCGGAGATCAGGACCCCAATGTTGAAGCCGTGCAGTCACAGGAAATTTATTATGCTCTCAGGCGGCTCGGGAAAAAAGTTGTCTGGGTGACTTATCACAACGGTTCCCACGGAGGCCCCAATACCATCGAAGAACGCAAAGACATGTATAAGCGTATGATCGATTGGTATGACAAATATCTGAAAGCGGAGAAGAAACCGACCCAACAATAAGACAGTGTCCTGCGCTTGCTTGTTGTCCCAATTGTAGCGATGGAAGTCCTGGCCTTGGAGTGTACCGGACGATGATCCCACCGCTGAACTAGGTTTGCGAGCCAATTGTTTAAGATGCCTGCCGGCGCGAAACCGGATACCTTGATTTCGGACTTGACAGGTTGCAGCGCTCGCCTTAATTTTATACGAAGCCGTTATCATGAGACTTAAGATGAGAGACCTGTTAAAGAAAACGTCCATGTTCTGCTTTACCAGCATGGTGGGGTATAAAAAAATATAATATGGATTTCTATGTGTCGGGAAAAGTAGCCAAACTCTCCAGATTCGCGCCCCATCCGTGTCATCACAGAGTTCGGGAGGCTTTTTGCTCTTCAACGGAAACAAAACAGGAGGACTCTTGAAAAAATCGAAAATCTTCACAGCCGCTGTTCTCTTCGGTTTCATCCTGAGTTTAATTGGCACTCTTGCCGCCGACGAAGGGATGTGGCTGTTCAACAAGCCGCCGATCAAGATTGTCAAACAGAGATACAATTTCGCCATCACCCCCGAATGGCTCAGCCATTTTCTGTTATCTTCAACAAACCTCGACGGCTCGTCCGGGTTCGTTTCTCCCCACGGACTTGTCATTTCTGTCCATCATGGAACTCCAGTTCTGATCGAACTCAGCACCAAAGACAGGGACATCATGAAGGACGGCTTCTATGCCAAGACAAAAGAGGAAGAGCTCAAATGTCCCAACATGGAGCTCTTGGTCCTTCAGAAGATAGAGGACGTGACCGCTCAGGTCGTGGGGTCGGATAAGCCCGCAATGGGCTATGCTGATGTTGTCAAGGCTAGAAAAGAGACCATCGGGCGGATCGAAAAAGAGATTTCTGAGAAGTCGGGCCTGAGATGCACGGTCGTCAGCCTCTATGCCGATAACATCTTTAATCTCTATAAATATAAGGTCTATTCTGATGTTCGCCTTGTCTTCGCTCCGGAGGAGGGCATCGCCTTTTTTGGAGGCGACAATGACAATTTCGACTATCCCAGGCATTGTCTTGATATCTGTTTGTTCAGGATCTATGAAAACGGAAAACCGTTGGAGACGCCGCATTATTTCAAATGGAGTCCAGGCGGACCCAAAGAAGGCGAGCTGGTCTTTTTGTCCGGCACCCCTGGCGGAACCTCACGATTTCTCACCTGTGCCCAACTCGAATTCCTCAGAGATGTGAGTTTCCCTTTTGATATCGCCTTCCGCCAGAAAAAACGGGAGGTCATTCATGCTTATGGTGAGAGAGGAGCAGAGGAAGCGAGACTGGCTTCGATCAGAGTCTGGGCGCTTGAAAACGGGCTCAAGGCGGTGCGAGGCTACTTCTCAGGTTTGCAAGACGAAGCGCTCATGCAGAAGAAGTCCCTTGAAGAGAAGGAAATCCGGGAATGGGTCAGGCAGAAACCCGATCTTGGGAAAGAGCTTGGCAACGCCTGGGAGGAAATTGCCAACGCACAGAAGGTCTATGAATCCATCTTTAAAAAGTACGCCTATCTTGTGGACGGAAGGGGGTTCGACACCGTCTATTTCCGGCTGGCCAGGTCCATCATCCGTCAGGCAGGCGGAGAGGAAAAAGCCGATCCCAGGGCGCTCGATTTTCCCAAGCCCAATGACGACGCTCTCGAAGTCATGACCTTGACGAACTCTCTGGCGCAGTTGAAAAATGAACTCGGCGACCAGCTCGAGGTCCGATGGCTGCTCGGAAACCGCTCTCCCGAGGATGTTGCAAAAGAACTCATCTCAGGAACTCAGCTTAAAGAGCCGGAAGTTGTCCGGAAACTCGTCGCCGGCGGCCTGGACGCGATCTATCAATCCAATGACTCAATGATCAAGCTTGCCCTTTTTATCGAACCTGTTGCCAAAGGATTGAAAGCAAAGTACGAAAAAGAAGTTCGCGCGGTTGAAGGCAAAAACAGCGAACTCATCCTCAAAGCCTGGCTGAACGACAAGGGAGAAGACCTGCGTCCGCCTGACGCAAACGGCTTCTTGAGATTTTCTTTCGGCGCGGTGAGAGGTTATACGGATGCGGGCCGGAAGATTCCTTACGGCACTACCTATAAAAGCCTCTATGAGAAGGCCCAGAAATATGAAAACAAGCCTCCCTATGAGCTGCCTGCCCGCTTCCTCCAGAAAAAATCTTCGATCGACTTCAACGTCGGGCTCAACTTTGTGACGACGGCGGATGCCATTGGAGGTAATTCCGGTTCTCCCTGTGTCAATAAAAAGGGTGAATTTATCGGCGTTCTGTTCGACATCAACCCTCCGGGGCTGGCCAACCGCTTCATCTATGACGACACAAGAGCGCGTTCGATTTTGGTCCATTCAAGGGGAATTCTTGAGGCCCTGCTTAAGGTCTACAATGCTAAGCCTTTAGCCGATGAACTCACGGGGAAAGAATGAGACTGTCGGAATAAACCGACAAGAACACGCAAGCCCGAACCTGAGCCGAGCGGCTTATGAAAAATTCACTCAAAGGCTGGTGCATTGATCGGGGGCAGGTCAATGGCCCGTGGAGAAGCAAGTGGATTTTACAGTCTACGCCTTCTGAAGCTGAATGGAGAATGGGACGGATACTGGCTGGAACGGAAGCACGCTCTGGCCCAATATGCCGCTTGACTCATCACATGGAAAGAGATGCTTACTCAGATGTCAAATGGTTGACAAAAGAACTAATTTAGGCATACTGAATTAAAAATTCAGATTATTTGGGATTAACCTAAAGATCAAAGGAGGTTATGGTGAGAAGAAGATGGGCTCTCATTTTATTTGTGCTGGCCGTTTTTCTCTGCTCTTGCCAGAAGGAGGCGAAGCTGACGTACCCGGTGGCGAAAAAAATTGATGTCGTCGATGATTATTTCGGAACGAAGGTCCCGGACCCTTATCGCTGGATGGAAGATGACAATTCGCAAGAGACGAAACAGTGGGTCCAGGCCGAGAACAAGGTCACCTTCGCTTATCTCGAAAAGATCCCTTTTCGTGAAAGACTTCGCCAGAGGATAACAGAAATTTATAACTATCCCCGCTATTCTTCTCCCCATAGAGAAGGGACTTACTATTTCTTCACCAAGAACGACGGGCTGCAAAACCAGGACGTGACCTATATTCAGAAGGGGCTTGAGGGTGAGCCCGAGGTCTTCATCGACCCTAACGCTCTTTCGCCGGATGGGACTGTGAGGATCTACCTCCTGGGTGCTTCCAAGGACAGCCGTTACGTGACCATTCTCCGCGGTGAAGCCGGCTCGGATTGGGGAGAGCTCAGGGTCATGGAGATTGCGACCAAGAAAGAGCTCCCCGACCGTATCAAATGGATTAAGGGCTCAGGAGGGACCTGGCTAGGTGAGGGTTTCTATTACAGCGGCTACGACAAGCCGGCTGCGGGCCAGGAGCTGACCGCCAAGAACGAGTTTGAGAAAATCTTCTACCATAAATTGGGAGATCCTCAGGAAAAAGACACCCTGATCTATGAGGACAAGGAACATCCTCTTCGCTACAAGAACCTTTCCATCACAGAAGATGAAAAATATCTGTTTCTTACGGTTTCCGAGGGGACTTATGGCAACGAGCTCTACTACAGAGACCTCAGCGCAAAGAAGACGGATTTCCAGCCGCTGGTCAAGGGTTTTGCCTTCAATACCTACGTCATCGATAATGTCGGAGACAAGTTTCTCGTCCACACCAACACCGATGCCCCAAATTATAGAGTCGCCCTGATGGATCCCAAGAAGGCAGAAAAAGAGAACTGGCAGACGATTATTCCTGAGAAGCCTGAAGTTCTCAGTTCGGCCGGCGCGTGCGGCGGCCAGCTCTTCTGCAGCTACCTCAAGGACGCCAACACCAAACTGTATCAATATGACCTCTCGGGGAAACTCGTGAAAGAAATCGAGCTCCCGGCTCTGGGCACGGCATACGGATTTGACGGGCATCGGGACGATAAGGTCGCCTTTTATACGTTCACATCGTTCACTTATCCCCCCACCATCTACAAATATGATATTGCCTCCGGTAGGTCTGAGGTCTTCCGGAAGTCCGAGGTCAAGTTCAATCCGGAAGATTATGAGACGAAGCAGGTCTTCTATCCGAGCAAGGACGGGGCAAAGATCCCCCTCTTCATTGTCTCCAAGAAGGGCCTGAAACTCGACGGCCAGAATCCAACTCAGCTTTATGCCTATGGAGGTTTCGACATTGGCATGCCTCCGTCGTTTGACCCCTCCCACATCGCCCTTCTCGAGAACGGCGGCATCTACGCCCAGGCCAATATCAGGGGTGGGAACGAGTACGGCGAGGCCTGGCACCGTGCGGGTATGCTGCTCAATAAACAGAACGTCTTCGATGATTTCATTGCTGCAGCGGAATACCTGATCAAGGAGAAATACACCTCCAAGGACCGGCTGGCAATCTCCGGAGCCTCAAACGGAGGTCTGCTCGTCGGCGCCTGCATGACTCAGCGGCCCGACCTATACAGGGTGGCTCTTCCCGCGGTTGGGGTCATGGACATGCTCCGGTTCCATAAGTTTACGATAGGCTGGGGCTGGGTTGTCGAATACGGTTCGAGCGACGACGAGAAAAACTTCAGGAACCTCTATTCCTATTCGCCGGTGCACAATATTAAGGACGGGGTATGTTACCCGGCCACTCTGGTGACGACGGCCGACCACGATGATCGCGTCGTGCCGGCCCATTCCTTCAAATTCGCGGCGACTCTCCAGGAGAAACAAGCCTGCAGAAATCCTGTACTCATCCGCATCGAGACGCGTTCCGGCCATGGTTCGAGCAACACGACCAAGGAGATCGATTTACTGACCGATGAGTTTTCTTTCATGTTCTACAGTATGGGCCTGAAGATTGAGTAGGAGAGATGGCGTTTGGGCTATCATGATGAGTAAAAGTATGCCGCAAACGGGGGAAAGGGCGCGGGAGCGGAATTTGACTCTTCCGCGAGCCTCGGTGACTTTGAATTTCTAGAACCGGGAGGTTTAACTGAGGCCGCAGAATGGAAGGTCAAATTCCCAAACCGCCTCCTGATTGACCTCGACTTGGAAGTTGAAATCACCGGATATATCGCTCGAAAAGAATAAGGCCTCGGGCCTATCAGATCGATGACTCTTGGACTTATTTCAAGTACTTGTCAAACCAGGCAAGAATCCGCTGCCACATATCCTTGATGACTCTTATCTTTGTCTCCCAATAGAGATGGTCTTCGCCAGGATAGCCGATGAGCGCGGCCGTCTTTTTGAGATGTCTTAATCCATAGTACATCTCTTCGGCCTGGGAAAAAGGCACGCCATTATCTTTTGTCCCGTGGATGATCATCAGCGGGGTCTCGACTTGATGGAGGAAAAAGACCGGGGAGTTCTTAACAAACCGGTCTGGAAATTCCCTGAGGTCTCCTCCCATCCTACCCTGGCCTCTCTCGTTGGATAATCTCATGAAGTCCCCAGGCAGGCCGTGGAAACTGACCCAGTCGCTGATTCCGGAGATGGCCACGGCCGCCTTAAACCTCTTGGACTGGGTGACAATGGCGTTAGTGGCATACCCCCCGTAACTGTGGCCCATGACGCCAAACTTTCCATTGGCAATCCCGAGTTCGAGCAGCCTGTCCTGGGCGGGCTCGACTGACCGAATGTAGGAAAGACTCGTATCCCCTATAGTGAAATTAACATCAGGCAAGAAGACGGCGTAGCCTTGATTAGTCAATACCTGAAGGTTATAGAGGTGGACATAAAAATGATGGAGCTCGCTGCTGAAGGTTTCATAAAGCCAAAAAATGACGGGGTATTTCTTCCCCTTTTCGTAATTTGCAGGATAAAGCAAGACGCCTTTCAAAGGATCACCGGCCGAGCCCTTCCAGGAAATCAGTTCCGATTGTCCAAAAGCGAAATTCATAGCCTGCTTATTCATTTCAGTGATTTGGCTTTTTATGAGTCATGCCAGAAAACCCCAGGCTTTTAAGCCTGGGGATGAATGGCATCCCGGAGCGAAGCGTAGGCCATTCATCTTCTTGGCCAAAAGCTCCGGCCTTTAGGCCGGAGATTGGTTTACTTTGGTCTGAAGATTCAACATCCAAAGATTTTCGGGAGTGGTTGCATTTTGGAGTGTGAAGAAGAGATGAGAACCAGTAAGGAAGGCATCTTTTACCATCCAATCTCCCAAGACCATTTCTTCGGATTTTTCATTTCTCAGGGAAACTCTATAAATGCCCTGCCTCCCGGTCGCCTGGTCTAAGACTTTGAAATAGAGGAACTTCCCCTGTTCGTCAAGACCAAAAGAGTCTTTTGCATAAGGCACGTCGATCTTAACAAACTTAGCTTTTCCTGTTGGAACCTCAAAGAGATAGTTCTCAGATCCGGCCACGCAAAATAATTCTTTGGACCCCGGAAGCCACAGGGGATCTCCGGTGATACGCATGCTATTTTTGCTCAAAAGCGTCGTTTTGTTCTCACCAAGAGAATAGATGAATAATTTGCCATCATCCACATAAGCAAGAAATCCGCTGTCCGGAGACCATGAAAATTGGGTTATTTCGCTACTGGTGACAACAATTTTAGGTTCGCCTCCTCCTATTGGATAAATAACTAAATTCAGTAGTGTCCCAACGTTGACACGTTAGATCCATCCATACTTCTCAATCTAAAGATGTTACGAACGATTCAGGTGGTAATCGATTTGAACTCGATTTT
>Ga0315282_10013600_pt1 | contig 12241 bp, 12 predicted proteins | sample YL17G07_20_MG_FD_203693 | JGI IMG/M metagenome (GOLD analysis project Ga0315282, IMG submission 203693) | Sediment microbial communities from Yellowstone Lake, YNP, Wyoming, USA - YL17G07_20 | ecosystem: Environmental > Aquatic > Freshwater > Lake > Sediment | place: USA: Wyoming | collected... | reverse complement strand
ATAGTCCTGTTCCTCATGCACAAGCCCGGGGCGACATTTGGCGACATAGCCGAGGGCCTGGAGATGCCGCCCTCGTCCCTGGCCTTCCATGTAAAGAAGCTCGTCGTGGCCGATGTCCTCGACCGGGTGAAGAAGGGCCGGGTCTCCTACTTCAAGGTCAAGGACCCCGAGAGGACCGCGAAGATTCTCATCGCCCACAAGCGGTCCTTCCTGGACGAGGTGGTGGACAGGTTCGTGAGCACGTGGACCGAGTACCACCCGTGAGGTCCCCGTTCGAATAAAAGTTTAAATACTTACCTTATAATTCGGCCCCGACGAGACTTTCCCCATACAACAATATCTCGGGAGCGGATGGACCTTGGACGAAAGCCTTTGCAATATCCAGATAATGCGAGAGTCCAGCAACTTCGTTGTGAAGATACAGACCGAGCTGGGCGGTATAAGGGAATACAAGAGCAAGAGCTTCGAGGGGGTCCTTCAGCAGATGCTCATCGATATCCAAGAGGAGTTCGACGGTTCGGTCTGAGGCCACTATCCCTTTTCAGCTCAGGTCCATGAGCTTGCCGTCCTTCATTATGATCCTGGACTTGCCACCTATATTCACGGTCATCGTGGGATTCTTGATTATCCCGTCCAGGTGGGTGAGCGTGTTCGCATCATCGTCGTAGTTGGCCCCTATGGCTATGTGGCAGGTCTTGAAGACCTTCTCGTCCTCGAGTATGTTCCCGACGATGGAGCAGTTCTTGTTGAGGCCTATGCCGAGCTCCCCGAGGTTGTATACGTTCTTCTTGTACTCGGGGGCCAGGGCCTTGTTGAGCCTGCCTTCCCTGACGAGTGTGTTGACCTGGTGGCCCGCTCTGGTGAGCGTATCCTGGAGCTTCCTGGCCTCGACGCCGCCCGAGACCTTCTTCACGAAGCCTCCCTTGACCTTGACCACGATGGGCCGCTTGATGATTATCTCGCCCATGTCGGACGCGATGCTCCCGTCGAAGACGATGGTCCCGTCCGAGGCTCCCAGTTCCGGCGATATGTAGACCTCCCCGCAGGGTAGGTTGCCGCCAGAGCCCGGCTTCCTGAAGTCCCCGTCGTCAGAGTGGCCCGCCCTGCCCTTGAGGCCCATTGTCAGGTCCATGCCTTTGGCGGTCGTTATGTGGGCGTCGCTGGCCTTCGTCAGGATCTTGCCTAGCTTCTTGCATAGGGCCCGCATCTCGGGATAGTCCACGGGCACGGTCTTGATGAACATGGGCTTGGTTATGCTCGGGGACCAGAATGACCGGCTCTTGCGCTCGCCGAGGAGGTAGTTGAAGATGTGGTCGTAGTTCTTCTTGCCGACCTTGATGGGTTTCTTCATGCAGGCCTTATCCTTGCCGAGCTTTTCGTGGCTGATCGAGAGGATGACGTTCGGCTCGGACCTTATGGCATTGATGACCGAGGGCTCGGCGAAGTCCAGCTGGGACTTGACCTTCTGGACCATGAGCGTCGGGGCGCCGCCGGCGGCCAAGGTCGCATCATAGAGCGCCATGGATATCTCCAGGACGTCCTGGACCGGGTTCGTGATGATGAGGACCGTCTCGCCCTTCTTGACGGCCATGACGTCGTCCATCGCGACCCGCGCGGCCTTCCAGAGCCCTGGTCCATGCCTCTTCGCGGGGTCCACTGTCCTGCCCTTTGCCTTCGACATATCGCTCCCCGATATGCCATAGAGTTTGGGGGTTTTTAATCGTTTCTTAGTTGCTGGCCGATGCCGGCCGAGGCCGAAAATGATAAGACACCATCGGTTCATACCCAGCCCTGTCAGTATCTGATTCACGGGGAGGAAGACCATGGAAAAGGAGGTATTGGGGCAGGAGTACGACACCGTCATCTCAACGTATTACGGTGACGACGTCGTTACCGCGATCATCACCGTCAAGGTCGACACCAAGGAAGCGGACAAGCTCGCCGCGGAGATGACGGAATACGATTGCATTGAAGATGTCTTCCTAGTCACCGGCGACACGGACATCGTCGCCAAGGCCAGGTTCAACACATACAAGGAGCTCAAGGAGTTCGTGGTGGGCAGCCTCGGCAAGCTCTCGGGCGTGAAGGAGACCAAGACCCTCATGGTCGTCACGACCTACAAGGAGCGGGGCGTAAAGAAAGAAGTCTGAGGCCCCATCAGTAGCTTTCTGTTCTCGGCCTCGGCCCGTCTCAGGGGCGTTTCCGCCTCCGGGACATTGGACACGAACGGCAAACCTTAACTAGGGAAACTGACATTCCGGACAAGCAAGTGTGGGGGGATTTGTTATGGAGACCGACGAGAAGCTACGACAAATTTCCCAGGTTCTGGACCAACTCGCCGAGGACACCTCGGTCCCTAGGAACATACGCCGGGGGGCCAAGGAGGCCAAGGAGCTGCTGCTGAACTCCAAGGACGCCTTGGACGTCAGGGCAGCAAGCGCCACCTTTATACTCGACGAGCTGGCGAACGACCCGAACATACCGTTGCACGGCCGCACCCTGATATGGAACATAATCAGCCAGCTGGAGACCGTGCATTAGGAGACCCGAACCACCGCTTTGCGACCGACCCGGGCCGGTGCCCGGGAGATAGGCGATAAGATGATCCGCTTCGGCCCCAGCGGCATTCCCCTGTCCTGCAAAGGCAGGACGCAGAAGGACGGCCTCGAGGATGTGCACACCCTCGGGCTCAACGCCATGGAGATACAGTTCGTCAGGGTCAACACATTCCCTCGTTTTGTCACCGACGAAGAGGTCGGGATGCACCCGAGGGACATCCCGGACGAGTACGTCGTCGATGTGGTCCGCAAGGACGGCAAGAAGAAGGGCTCCGTCCTGGCCGACAAGAACCTTGTGCTCGAGAAGGGCGATCAGGTCGTTATACTGATCTCCGGCGTGGCCAAGGACTATGCCGAGCTCAAGGAGATCGGCGACATGGCCAGGGACCTGGACATCCAGCTTTCTATCCATTCGCCGTACTACATGGACCTCGTCGGGTCGCCCGAGATGGTCACCAAGAGCATGGAGAACGTACGGCTGACGGGCCTCCTCGCCAGGGACCTGGGCTGCGACTACATCGTCACCCACCTGGGAATGTACTCGCAATACTCGAAGGAGGAAGCCCTCGAGGCAATGATGGTCCGCATCAAGGACATCAAGGACCTCTTCCGGCTCAACCGCATCAACGCCAAGCTCGGCATCGAGGTATCGGGCAAGCAAGCCATCATCGGCACCATGGAAGAGATCGCGAAGATGGCCAAGAAGTACGGCGGCGTCATCCCGGTCATCAACTTCGCCCATCTGCACGCCAGGACCAGCGGCATGCTGAAGAGGAAGGAGGACTTCCAGAAGGTCTTCGACGAGGCGAAGGCCATGACGGGCGAGAATGTCTTCTACACACACTTCAGCGGCGTCGAGCACGAGGGCGGCAACGAGAAGCGCTACACGCCCATAAAGAAGGGCGACCTGAAGTTCGAGCCGCTGGCGGAATGCGTCCTTGACAACGATTTCGAGATAACGGTCATCTCGGGCTCACCGCTGCTCGAGCACGATGCCATGTACATGAAGGTGATACTGGAGCGCGTCCAGCTGAAACGCGAGATAAAGGTCACCAAGCTCGAGAAGGCGGCCGTGAAGGAGAAGGAGGAGAAGGTCAAGAAGCCGCCCGAGAAGGTCCCGGCCAAGGCGAAGAAGCCCGAGAAGCCGGTCAAGGTAAAGCCGAAGGCGAAGCCGGCGCCGAAGGCCAAGGTGAAGCCCAAGCCAACGGCCAAACCCAAACCCAAGGCGAAGCCCAAGCCAACGGCCAAACCAAAACCGAAGCCAAAACCCAAGCCCAAGGCGAAACCTAAGCCAAAAGCCAAACCCAAACCCAAGGCGAAACCCAAGCCAACGGCCAAACCAAAACCGAAGCCAAAGAAGGCGAAGAAGAAGCGGTAGACCTCAAGGCCAGGGCGGTCAAGCCTCACTTTTCTGAATGTACTTTAAAATAACATACAGTATACTATATATATCTCAATTTTAATACTACCTGAAAACGAAGCACGTTAGGTGAACGGATGGTCCGAATCAAGGCAATTCTTGCATTCGCCCTTGTCGTCGTTCTGCTCGTGGCACCGCTCAACATGAGCCCCCGCGTGCGCGCCGGGGACATCAACAATCCCGAGGTCGTTGACACGGAGGGGGATTCGGTCTCCGGCAAGACATCCCAGGACGTCCTTTGGGGCTTCATGGGTTATGAGACCAACGACACCTTCGCCCTCACAATGGGCATGAAGACCCTGGACACCTTCACTGACCCGTCGGTGATATCGACCGTCCCGGTCACCACCTACGAGTTCTACTTCACGGTCAAGGGCGTGAACTACGCCGCCACGGCGTCGGTCCCGGTTCACGGTCCCTTCGGCATCGACATCAGGTTCGAGCTTATGTCCGTCGAATACAACGGCACGACGCCATCGAAGGAGACCAACAAGGCGTCAATGACCGGGAGCTACGATGCGGCCCACGGCATGATCAACATGACCGTGAGCAAGTCCAGTCTCGGCGGCGTCGAAGCGGGGGACAGGGCCACGAACCTCTGGTGCGGTGTCTACAGCAAGCAAAGGTCCAGCGGGATCAACATGACCGCGCCGGTGCTCCAGGACCGGGGCCCGGACAACGGCTACGGCGGTGAGTTCATCTTCGTGGGCTCGCCCGAGGGCCAGATCGTCGCGCTGGAGCTGTCGACGAGCTCGAAACAGATGCAGAACATAACTGCCTTCGTGACCCTCAAGTTCGACCTGTCCGTCTTCAACAATGGCACCAACACGGACCTCGTGGTGATGCGCAACGACACGGTGAACTCCCATTTCAACATCTCCTTCTCGTCCCCTGCTAGTGGATTTACCCTGGAAAAGGGCCGGTCCGCCAACATCACCATGGCCGTGAAGATCAAGGACCTAAGGAACACCAAGGACGGGGAAACGATCTCATTCTCGATCTGGGCCGAGACCAATACCGGCAACTCCACCCACCCGGTCATGGTGCCCTCCAATAAAATCATCTTCACAGTACAAGCCTCGATACCGGCCACACCCGTGAAGCCGCCGACGGGTACCGCTAAGTTCTTTGACGACATGTCAAAGTTCTTCAGGAACAACAAGAACACGGTGCTCGGCCTCATAATTCTCCTGATCGTCCTCGCGGTGGTCCTCGTTGTCTACAGCAAGCTCGGACATGGAAAGAAGGAAGAGGAGTTCGAGGACCTCGAGATGCATGTCAAGCACCACAAGAAGAAGGACGAGGAAAAGGAAGCGGCCGAGGATTGAGGCACCGCATTTATTTTCGATGTTCTGAGCTGCTCTGATCGAATGATTTCTCCACAGAATCCTAGGTCCGCCCAGCTCAGGCCCCGGAGGACCTCTTCTTGCTCCCCTTCTCGTAGATGGGCCCGCCCAGCAGGTAGGCGAAGATTGTGGCGAAGCCCAGGAATGTTATGACGTTGTATGTCGCGAAGGTCTGGTCCGAGGTCGATATGAACGCGGGGATGATCATCACGAGGAAGGACAGCCCGATGGCCATCGCAAGGACGATGGCGACCTTGCCGCGTACCTTCGGGTAAGGCACCGGCGCGACCATCAGGAGGGCCGCGCAGAACAGGATGGGCAGCGCGATGTACCACAGGTCGTGCCGCGTGCCGCCCATCGTGTGGGCCAGGATGACAACAAGGAAGGCGTTGGCCGGGGTCGGCAACCCACTGAAGTTCTTCAGCTTGTAGCCTTCCACCGAGAACTTGAACAGCCTCGCCCAGCCAAGGGCGACTATGAGGACCATGACGATTAACGCGAAGGCCCCCTGAATGGACACAAGCTGACCGTTGAAGAAGACCGCATACACCAGGACCGACGGCGCCAGGCAGAACGATATGGCATCAGCTATGGAGTCTATGTGCCGGCCATAGTCGTGCTTTGTCCCGAACTTGCGGGCGGCCGCGCCGTCACAGCCGTCCATGACCAGGGCCAGGATGATGAACGATGTCCCGACTCGGATATCGCCGTGCATGGTGAGCAAGAAGTAGATGGCCGTTAGGCCGCAGATGGCGCCCATCGTGGTGAATGCATCGGCGACCGAGAACTTCTTTATCCCCGATATCTTGGGCACGGTATTCATAGGGTCCTTGGCGTAATTATAATTTTCTGTCCTATGAAATGAAAATTGCAATGCACGGTTCATGGCCTTTGACGGAGGCCGCGGCCTATCCCATTTGATGGAAACGGTTTTAAAAGGGAAAGGACATGTTCCGCATCGATGGCGAAGGACGATAAGACGGAAGGGACCGGGCCCGGCACGGAGGGCCGCATAGATCCTTGGTCCAGCAGCATCCAGATCACGGACTACGAGCGGCTCATAAGGGACTTCGGCCTCGAGCGGTTCGACCCGGCCTGGCTACCCCATCCGCCGAGGATGTTCAGGCGCGGCGTGGTCTTCGCCCACCGGGGCTTCGAGTATGTCAAGCGCGCCATCGACGGCAAGCGCCCGTTCGCGATACTCTCAGGCCTGATGCCCTCGGGGCCCATGCACCTGGGCAAGAAGATGGTCCTGGACCAGACGCTTTACTTCCAGGGCCTTGGCGCCGACATCTTCCTGCTGGTCGCGGACATCGAGGCCTACGCCACGAGGAACGTGCCGTTCGAGAAGGCCCGGGAATATGCCATCGAGAACTACATACTCTACTACATCGCCTTCGGCCTGAAGCCCGAGCGGTGCCAGATCTATTTCCAGTCCAAGCGGACCGCCGTGAAGGACATGGGCTACACCATGGGCAAGAAGGTCAACTGGTCGACCATGAAGGCCATCTACGGCTTCGGCGACCAGACGAACATGGCCCATGTTTTCTCGCCGCTGATCCAGGTCGGGGACATCCTGCATGTCCAGCTCGAGAAGTACGGTGGCCCCAGGCCAACGATAGTCCCGGTCGGAATCGACCAGGACCCGCACATAAGGCTGACAAGGGACATTGCGTCGGCGTACCGGTTCTACAACGTCATGAAGGCCAAGGACGGGCGGATCGGGGTCTTTGTTAAGGTCGACGAGGACGTCGACAAGCTCATAGACCTCGCCAAGGCCGCGGCCCAGGGCCTCGGGTTCAAGAAGCTGGAGCCCATCCCGAAGTACAAGGCCGTCTACATCAACGATGCAAAGGACGAGGATCTCGTCCGGATCGACGAGGCCCTGATCAAGGTCGAGCTCGAGCGGGGCGGCTACGCCTTCTTCCCGCCGTGCGGGACCTACCATAGGCTCATGACCGGCCTCACTGGCGGCAAGATGTCGTCGTCGGTCCCGCAGAGCGCCATTTTCCTGACGGACACGCCGGACCAGGCGGCCGAGAAGATCAAGAACAGCAAGACCGGCGGTGGCATGACCATCGAGGAGCACAAGAAGCACGGCGGGAAGCCGGACCGCTGCAGCGTCTACGAGATGTTCCTGTTCCACTTCATCGACGATGACAAGGAGCTCGCGAGGATATTCGAGGACTGCAAGAAGGGCCAGCAGCTCTGCGGCCAGTGCAAGAAGCTGGCCCAGGAAAGGGCCCGTGAGTTCTTCAAGGACATCAAGGAACGCAAGGAGGCGGCGAGGGACAGGGTCAAGGAATTCCTCGTCGACGATTGAGGCCATCGGGCGCTCGTTCTAGGGGCAGGATCGCATGTCGAAGGGACCCACGGGCCGCAGGATGAGGGACAAATACAAGCAGAAGGGCAGGCCATCTATCGACGGGGCCCCAGGCCCGGAATTGATCTCCGCTTGTGAGAAGGAGGGCCTCGACCCGAGCGACTGGCAAGTGTACTTCGGCGATGTCGAGCCGCGCAAGGCCGGGTGCGATGACTGCTTCGAGCACAGGAACGGGCTGTGCGCCGGCGGGGTCGACCCCATCAAGTGCCTCAGGGACGACCGACGGGCCGAGATGCGCCTGAGGACCTCGAGGTGATGGCATGACGGTCAAGGATTGCATCCTGCTCGAGGACGGGGCATTCGACCTGGACATGGGCCTTCTGGTCTGGATGAAGCCACAGTACTATGGCAAGATTTACAAATGCATAGCGAGGTCGATGCTGGTGGTTACCGACGAGGATGTCGTCCTCATAGAGACAGGCTGCGGCGATGCCACCGACAAGATCGGGAAAGGCTACAACTTCAGACGGGAGCGCTCGCTCATCGAGGACCTCAAGGACAAGGGCTTCGGTACCGACGACGTGACCATGGTAATAAACACGCATCTCCATTTCGATCATTGCGGCTGGAACAACTCGTTCAAGAAGGCGCGCTTTCTCGTCCAGAAGGCCGAGCTAGATTATTCCTTCAACCCGCACAAGTTCCAGAGGGACGGCTACTACAGGCGCTATTTCGAGGACATCAAGTTCGAGCTGCTGGAGGGCGACCACGAGGTCAGCAAGGACCTGCGGCTCGTGTTCACCCCGGGGCACACGCCCGGCCATCAGTCCGTCGTTGTGAGATGGCGCGGCAGGAACATCGTCTTCTGCGGGGACACGGGCGCCGTGGCCGAGAACATACAGAAGCGGAACGTCATAGGCATCACCACGGACCCGGTGAAGTGCCTCGAGTCGATAGACCGACTGAGGGACGTGCCTGACGCGTTCTTCGTCTACGCGCACGACAATGCGCAGCCCGGGCTACCGAAGGCCTAGACCCTTCTGATCTTCCCGATGGCCGGCTCCTGCAGCTCCCCCTTGGCCTGCAGCAGGGTCAGGGCCTCCTCGGCCCTTGTGCGCTCCATGCCCTCGGCGATGGCGGAATCGATTATGTCCTGCCACAGGGCCATGCCGCCGCCCTTCTCCTCGAGCTCGGCAACGATCTCCAGGATGGCCCCCTCCTCCTCGGGCGATATCTCGCTACCCTCGTCGGGGACCTTCATCTCCTCGATCTTGACCTGGCGGCCATCTTCCTTACCGGTGGGCGCGAAGCCGCCCGCGGCCTTGCCCTTCTCCTTTCCCTTCTCGGGATGCTTGGGAGGGGCCTTGGCCTCGTGCTCCGCGGTCTTCAGCTTGGCGGGGATGGCCGGGGCCCTGGGCTCCAGCAGCCGCTCGCCGGATTCGGGCAGAAGGTAGCGGACCGACTCGACGAGAATCCTCTGGTAGCGGTCAAGCTCGGTGCCGGCGTAGTGCTTCAGGGCCATATCGATGCCCTCGACAAGCGCCCTCGGGAACCCGAGGGCTATCAGCTTCTGCGGGTCGAAGGGCTCCATGCCCGTGGCCTCGCGCATGGCCTCGATCCGCGTGGACATCTGGCGGCAGGTCTCCAGGACCCAGAGGTCGCGCCGCTTGGCATCGATGACCTTGATGGTCTCGGGCCTGATGGAGATGTACATGACGCCGGTCTCGGGCTTGTAGGTCCTGATCTTCCCGATGATGGCAACGAATTCCGGTGGTTTTATATTGGCGAGCGCGTGGGCAGCCTCGGGCTGGTACTGGCCGGCCGAGATGTAGAAGACCCCGGTCGGGTCAGAGACCCTCGCCCTCCACAGCGGCTCGGTGTCTCCGCCGGTGTTCTCAAGGTCGGTGATGACCCCTGAAATGTAGACGCGGTTGACCTTGGCGCCCAGGGGTGATATGAGGTAGAGCGGGGCCTTGTCGCCCTCGCCCTGGTTCTCCAGCGTCGAGGAGTTCAGCTCGACGGCGAAGATCCTCCAGGCCGTCTCCCTCTGCTGGGCCATCTATTCCGCCTCCTCGGGTTCCTCGAGCTCGCCAAGCAGTTCCCTGGCCTCCTTCTCGAGGTCGGGCTTGTACGGCTCGATGTCGTCAACGAGCAGCATGAGGCCGTAGTCGTCGCTTGTGACCCGGCCCGAGGCCTTGACGGTCTCGATCATGAGCTTCTCGCGGAGCTCGTCGAAGACCACCTCGGTGTTCATGGCCTTCTGGGCGTCCTTCTTGGCGGCCTCGAGGTCCTTGCCGAGCAGTTTCTCCGTGAGCTCCCGGTTGATGATGGCCGTGAGGGCCCCGGTACCGTCGTCGAGGACGGCCTTGATGCGCAGGTCGTGCTCGCCCTCGACCTTGCCGTGGATGCCGCAGGCGCCCTTCTGGATGACCCTGTTGCACTGGGGGCATCGGAGGACAAGGCCGCTGCCGGGCCTGATGTCGATGATCACGCCCTTGATGACGGCCCCCATGGCGCCGCCCCTCTCGAGCAGGTCGCCGATGCGGACCTCGGTGTTTGCCTGCAGCTCCTTCATGGTCGGGAAGTCCTTCTCCGGGAGCGTCCCGACATGGCTCTTGTCGTCGAAGGTTAGCTGGGGTATGCCCCGCCAGCCCTTGACATATGCATTGTTCACGTGAACGACCTGGCCCACCTTCAGGCTGAAGTCCGCCCAGGCCGTGAAGTTGACCTTGCCGCTGGCGTCGGCCATGATGCCCGAGAAGACGATTTTCTTCAGGCCCTCGACCTCGACCTCGCGGCGCTCGACCTCGAGCACGCGGGCCACGACGGCGACGTTCGTCATGCCCTCGTGGAGCTCGTTGACCTTGAAGTTGCCGCCGAGCTCCTGGAACGGCGGCAGGGCGCCGTCGTCCTCCTTGGTGATCCTCACCCGGTCTCCCATCTGGACCTCGGGGGCCTCCTTGAAGGCCCTGCAGTAGGCGTTCCTTATCGAGAGGACGTCGTTCTTCTCGAAGGGGAAGTCGCTGGTCCAGGCGGTGAAGGGCCTCGTGCCGGTCTCGTCGGCAAGGATGCCCGTGTGTATCACGCGCTGCTGGCCCTTGACGGTGACCTGCTTGGGCGAGACGGCCACGAGGCGGACAAGGATGTCCACGTTCTGCTCCGTGCCGTCGAGCTCGCCCAGCTTCTTGCGATCGCCCGTGGACCTCTTGAGCCCTCCGACGCTCCCGCCGTAGTGCTTCACTATGGCCTGCTTGGCGTCGTCTATCGCGATCTTGTAGATCTCGATGTAGTTCATCAACATCCGCTCTATTTCCTTCTTGTCCGCTTTGTCACCTAGCACCCGTGCTATGTCCTCGACATGGGGTGCGATCTTGTCTGGTTCCACCATTGAAATGCCTCAGCAGGTGGATTGCGGCCCGTATGTATATAGGGATTCGTACGAACGGTTCTAGAAAAATACGAACTTCAACCTGTGCGGCCGTTTCGTGGCAATATTTATTTCCCGCGACCTCTTCTACCTCAATTGGAGAACGGAGCCACCGATATGGGCAAGGCCGACAGCTTGAGCATGGGGGAGAAGCGCGTCCTGAGGGCCCTCGAGGGCAGCCCCAGCAGGACCCCTGCCCAGATTATGGCGTCGGGCGGCTTCAAGGAGCTCGTCGAGGTCATGAACGCGGCCTCGTGGCTGCAGTCCAAGGGCCTGGTGGACATCAAGGAGGATGTCGTGTACCGGGTCAGCCTCGACAAGGAGGGGCCTCTCTACGTCAAAGAAGGGTTCCCCGAGCGACGGCTCCTAAAGGCATTGGGCGATTCCCCCGACGGCAGCATGCCCATGGAGAAGGTCAAGGAGTTCATGGGCAAGACCGTCGCGGGCTTCAGCGTCGGTTGGCTTAAGCGGAAGGGCTGGGCCGAGATCTCGGGCAAGGGCGCCACGCAGGTCCTGAGGATAACGGACGGCGGCAGGAAGGCGCTCGGGGCCAGCTCCGCCGACGAAGAGGTCCTCAAGTTCATCTACGAGATGAGCGAGGTCGAGTCCACGGACATCGCCGACAAGGATGCCCTGGAGCTGCTCAAGATGCGCAAGGAGGTCGTCAAGGTACGCGACGAGGTCGTCCGGCACATCATCCTCACCGACAAGGGCAAGGAAGTACTGGCCGAGGGCCTCGAGATAAAGGACGAGGTCACGCAGCTCACGCCGGCCATGCTCAAGGACGGGAAATGGCGCGCTATCTCGTTCAGGCCCTACGACATAGACACCTTCGCGCCCAAGGCCAAGGGCGGGAAGCTCAACCCGGTCAGGATCATCACCGAGGAGATCCGCAAGATCTTCCTCCACATGGGCTTCACCGAGATAGACTACGACATGGTGCAGCCCTGCTTCTGGAACATGGACGCGCTGTTCATACCCCAGGACCACGCGGCCAGGGACCTGCAGGACACATTCTACATGAAGGAGCCGGCGAGGATACCCGTCGACCCGAAGATGGCCGACATCATCAGGAAGGTCCACGAGGACGGCGGCGGCACTGGAAGCACCGGCTGGGGATACCGCTGGTCCAAGGAGGAGGCCGAGAAGGTCGTCCTCAGGACCCAC
>Ga0315282_10013599_pt1 | contig 12241 bp, 12 predicted proteins | sample YL17G07_20_MG_FD_203693 | JGI IMG/M metagenome (GOLD analysis project Ga0315282, IMG submission 203693) | Sediment microbial communities from Yellowstone Lake, YNP, Wyoming, USA - YL17G07_20 | ecosystem: Environmental > Aquatic > Freshwater > Lake > Sediment | place: USA: Wyoming | collected... | reverse complement strand
CTCAAGCGCGTGTTCTTCGCCGTGACCGCCTGCGAGGTCGAGTGTCAGTATTGCACAGCCGCCCACATGATGGCGCTTCGAGGCAAGCACTGGACGACGGAGGAATGCGTGGAGGTCATCGACGGCAAGCCCTCGCCGCGGCTCACGGGAAAAGAGAATGCGGCGGTGAACTTCGCGCGTGTCGTTGGGCGACGGCCGGCGGAGGTGACGGACGAGATGGTCGACGAGCTGCGGGCGGTGGGCTGGACGGACGCCGAGATCGTCGAGATCATCGCATCGGTGGCGCTCATGCGTTACACCAGCACGGTTGCCGTCGCGCTCGACGTCCCATTGGAGAAGGCGATGGTGGACCTGGTCGAGAATCGCGGAGCGCGTCTCACCCCTCGCCCCGATTGAACGGCGTTGTGTCCGGCGTCTCTGCGTGACTGGCGGTCAATGATCGGCCCGTATTCCGCCTCTAGAGTAAAAGAGAACGAGGGCTCGACCCTCAGCGGCGGGTCGAGATGACCGTTGCCATTTTCTGATGGCAATCGCCGGACCAGGGCCGGCGCAATCGGTGGAGGCGACACTATGGAACTACTACCAAGTGAACTGCTGCCTGCTGTACCCCACATCCACTTCTCCATCTTCAACCTGGCGATACCCAACATAGCGGCGTGGGCCGTGCTGCTGTCGGTCTTCGCCGTCGCTGTCTGGACGAGGTTGCCGCGCATTTTCGAGCCCAAAGATTAGACTGCAGGGGAGGGTCAAGGATGAACCTAACCCGGTCTGCCCAGCGTTTGCTCACCGACAATCTCAGCCTGGAAGACGCGCTCCCTACCAGACTTCCGGCGTATGTCAACTCCATCGCTTACCTTTTCGGGGTGACGACGCTTTCAGCGCTGGGACTGCTTGTCGTCACCGGCGTTACCATGGCGTTGTTCGGCCCGGACTGGTATCACGGTCGCCAGGCCCCCGGCTCCGGCCTCGGTCGCTTCGTGAATTCCCTCCACTTCTGGAGCGTCCAGCTCTTCTTCTTCGCCCTGGTGGCGCACCTGGCGAGCAAGTTCGCTATGGCAGCATGGCGGGACGGGCGCTGGAAGACATGGACCCTCGGCGCGCTAGCATTGGGAGTGGCCATATTCACGGCTCTCACCGGTTTTCTGGCGCAGACGAACTGGGACTCGCAGTGGATCGCCCTGCAGGCCAAAGACGCGATGAACGCTGTGGGCGTGGGAGCCTTCTTCAACACAATGAATACGGGACAGGTCCTCACCTTGCACGTCGTCGCCTTGCCGCTCCTGCTCGTCCTAGTGGTGGGGGCCCACCTGTTCTTCATTCGTCGCGACGGTCCGGTGAAGCCCATCGATGCCGGCAAGCCAAATGAGTAAGCGCACGGAAGCGTACCTTCAAGGTGTGCCGACGAAGCCGTACGACTTGTTGAGGGAAGGTCTCATCGTCCTGACCCTCGCGGTCATTGCGATCGTCGTGCTGGCGGCTGTCTTCAGCTCTCCCGACTACCCCACCGTGCGGGGAGAGGACGTGGCGAAGCTCCAGCCCCTGGCCTACCTCAAGACCAGCGCGAACATCCTTGCCGGCAACCACAGTGTTCAGGACTACGGCCCGCCCTATACCTCGAACACTGAAAACGCGCAAAGCCTGTATGGGATAGCGCCTGCCAACTGGTTCGGAGTGACCATTCCGGTCGATCCCTCGCGAGACCTGGTGCTACAGCCACTGGAGCGAGTGGCGACGCTAAATCCGGGCGTTGCCAGCGCCCTGGACACGTACCAGGCGGCGAGCGCGGACCAGCAACAAGCCTGGGTATCCGCCTATCTAGACGCGCTCGACGGGGCCACAGAAGAGTCCGGCGTCGTCACCATTCCACCCGGCGATTACGGCCCCGTGGCCACGCTGATGAACGGCATGCTGGCCCTGGGACGCGCGGGCCTGCTCGAAGGCGCTCTGGACAGCAGCGATCGGCTGCCCTATTCCCTCGACTACACGAAGTCGCTCCTCTTCTTCCTGGACGACGTCGATGCGAGCGTGGCCGAGAAGCTGGACATGGCCAGCGACCAGTGGGGGGTCAGTCATGAGACCGGACGCTACCCGGGGGCGTGGTGGCTCTGGCCGTACACGTTCCTCTACCAGATCCCGCCGATGTCTTCGTCCGGCAACGCCGACCTGGAGGCAGTGGGGATCTTCACGGCTGCGTTCCTTCTGCTGCTCCTGGCGCCGTTCATCCCCATTCTCAACCGGCTGCCGCGCGCGCTCCGCATATACAGGCTTATCTGGCGCGACTGGTATCGGCGCCGGGGTTGTCCGCCGCCCAGATGACGTGTTTGTGCTTGCCGCCTTAAGGACGGTGATCGAAAGGGGGAAGCGATGATCACTATCATCATCAATGACTCGCCCTACGGCAACGAGCGACCTTACAATGCCCTCCGTCTGGCGATGGCCCTCGTCAGGCAGGGCGAGACCGATCTCCGCATCTTCCTCATGGGCGACGCTGTCGTCTGCGCCCTGGCCGGGCAGAGCACGCCCCAGGGCTATTACAACATTGAGCGGATGCTGAAGGGGCTCGTCGGCCGCGCTACCGTCTCGGCTTGCTCCAGTTGTATGGACGCTCGCGGCATCAAGAACGAGGACTTGACCGAAGGAGTAGGGCGGGGAAGCACCACACCCCAACTCGCTGAGTGGGTTGCAGCCGGCGACAAAGTCCTGGTGTTCTAGTCGACGGGCGTGAAGGGCGCTGTGGCGGGTAGCCGGGTTTGCTAGATCCTCAGGCTGCAGGTGATGAGGCCGTCCCACTCGCCGATCGTGTTGGCGGACGTCAGGATGAACACGTCACGGCTGTTGTCGTCCTTGTAGTCGATGCTCACTTCGCCGGCGAGCTCGTGCGTCGGCGGATCGATCACGAACGTGATACCGTCTACTTCTTCGACGAGGTCCGACTCGCGCGCCGCGTCCACAATCAGACCCAGCGACGGGTCGCAGCAACCGGTGAACTGGAGCTCGATGCGGACCGGCCCCTTACTGCCCTTTTCCGACAACAATGATTCGACGGCCTGACTTGCGGCCGGGTTCAGCTTGACCAGAGACATGCTTGCCATCCCGTATCTACGAAGTTCAAAGGGGCGGAACACCTGATGTTCCGCCCCTCCATTATAGCCGATTCGATTTCGCTAGTACGCTTGCTTGAAGACCTCCAGGATCTCGCCCGGGTCGCCGGCGGGGCGCGCGTTGAACATGATGCTGGAGTCGGCCATGGCGTGGAATGCGCACAGCCCCAGGCCCTCCTCCGGCACGCCGACGTCGCGCAGCCGCATCGGATGCCCCACTTCGCGCATCAGCGCCTCGACTGCGTCGGCCGCGGCCAGCGCCGCGTCGCGCTGCGACATGCCCTGCGTGTCGACGCCCAGCGTCCGCGCGATCTCCGCCAGCTTATCGGTGGCAGCGTCGACGTTGAAACGCATCACGTGCGGCAGGACGATGCCGCAGGCCGCGCCGTGTGGAACGTGATGCAGCGTTCCGACGGTGTGGGCCATCGCATGCGCCATGCCCACCTGGGCGATGGTGAACGCCCAGCCGGCTGTCGTGGCGGCAATCTGCATGTTCAGCCGCGCTTTCTCGTTGCCGCCGTCGGCCGCGACGAGAGGCAGATTCTCCTTGATCAGCCGAATGGCGTGCAGCGCCTGGCCGTCGCAGATCGAGTTCGCCATAATGCTTGTCAGCGCTTCGACGGCGTGGGTCATGGCGTCCATCGCGCTGCCGACGGTCATGCCCTTGGGAAGTGTCATCGTGAACCGCGGGTCGAGGATGGCCGCGTTCGGCGTTATCCTCGGGTCGGCGATGAACAGCTTGCGACCGGCCTTCTTGTTGGTTATGACTGCGGCGTTCGTCACCTCGCTGCCGGTGCCGGCCGTCGTCGGGACGACGATGTGCGGCGTCTGCGGCCCGGCAAGCGCGAACCAGCGATTGATGTAGTCGTTGGCCTTGCCGCCGTTCTTGAGGGCCACGCAGACCGTCTTCCCGGCGTCGATGACGCTCCCGCCGCCGACGCTGACGATGCAGTCCGCCTGCAATGCGCGCGCCTTTTCGACGGCGCCATCTACGGATTCGAGGTCCGGGTCCTGCGGGATCTGGTCGTAAATTCCAACGCAGAAGTCCACGAGGGCGCTCTTGACCAGGTCCGCCAGTCCTGCCGCCCTGACGCCGGGGTCGGTGAGGATCATCGCCCTCTTGCAGCCGAGGTCCACGATTGCCTTATAGATCCCGGACAGGGCTCCGTGCCCGGCGATTATGGCGGTCGGGCAATTGTAGCTGAAACCCTCCATCTTCTTATTGTCGGTGAGCATCGTGAAGGGGAAGTTGGTGTTGCGGTCTGAGATGGCGTTCACATGGATTCTCTTGATCTGGGTATACTCTTCTAGCCCCCACTTGCCGAGCTCGCGGCCGACGCCCGATTGCTTGTACCCACCGAACGGACAGTACTCGGCGAAGACGTGGTAGTTGTTGATCCACATGGTGCCGGTGCGGATCCTGCGGGCCACAGCCTCGGCTCGGGCGGTGCTGCTGGAGAACACACCGCCCGCCAGGCCGTAGATGGAATCGTTGGCAATGGCGACCGCTTCGTCGTCGCCGTCGTACTTGATAACGCAGACGACAGGCCCGAAGATCTCCTCTTGGGCGATGCGCATCTTGTTGTCGACGTTGGCGAAGATAGTCGGTGTGTAGTAGTAGCCACCCTCCATTCCCTTGACCTCTGCGCGCTTGCCGCCAGTGATCAGCTCTGCGCCTTCTTCCTTGCCGAGCTGGACGTAGTGCTCGACTGTCGCCAGTTGCTCCTTGCTGACGACAGGGCCCATGTGGGAGTTCGGGTCGAGCTGGTAGCCGATGCGCATGGCCTCCGCCCGCTTCTTCATCCGCTCGACGAACTCGTCGTAGAACTTCGCGGGAACCAGGACGCGCGTGCCTGACTCGCATATCTGGCCCTGGTGGAGGAAGGTGCCGAAGCAGGCGCCCTCGACGGCCAGGTCCATGTCCGCGTCGTCGAGGATGATGTTGGCGGACTTGCCGCCCAGCTCCAGCGTCACCTTCTTCACCGTGTCGGAGGCCAGGCGCATGATCTCGCGCCCGACTTCCGTGCTGCCGGTGAAGGCGATCTTGTCGACGTCCGGGTGCGTGCAGATCGTCTTGCCGAGCGCGCCGCCCGGCCCGGGGATGACGTTGAACACGCCCTTCGGAATGCCCGCCGCCTTTGCCGCCTCAGCCAGGATGAGAGCGGTGAGAGGCGTGTTCGAGGCCGGCTTTATCACGATGGTGTTGCCCATGATGAGGGCCGGCGCGATCTTCCACATCGCCAGAGCGGTCGGGAAGTTCCAGGGGACGATTCCCACGCACACGCCTATCGGCTCCCGGACGATGAATTCGCGGCCGGGCGAGAAGGCGTTGCCCGAGGCCGAAATCTCCTCCTCCATGGGGAATTCCGTAAGGGCATGCGTGGACAGGTTGCGCATCAGCAGGCTCGCCCAGAGAACGATGATCTTGGCGTAGCTGACTATCTGGCCGGCATCCATGCACTCGGTCATGACCATGCGTACGCCCTGCTGCGAGATCTGGTCGGCAAAATCCTGGAGCATCGCCACGCGCTGGGCCATCGGCAGACCGCTCCAGACGCCGCTATCGAAGGCTCTCTTCGCGGCTGCTATGGCCGCCTCGGCGTCGGCGGTCCCAGCCTTGGCGACCGTGGCGAAGGGCAACCCGGTCCCGGGATCGATCGTATCGAACGTCTTGCCGTCTGCGGCGTCGACAAACTCACCGTCGATAAACAGCTTGTACTGGTCCATTTGTTCTCTCCTTCAAGGTCGCGTCATGGCCCGACTTCCATCCGGCGACAGCCGATCCGGAAGTGCATGCAGAATACCACTAGGCCCATTATTGTGGAAGCTGGTTTCCGTGTTTGGTCGGTTTTCCCGCTGACCGCCTCCGCAGCGGTTTTGACATTCGGCTCCGCGGCGGCTATTAATGAGGGTAGTCAGTTCGTCCTTGGAGGGATCGAGAATGCCCCACATCGATGACGTCCTGAGCGACCTCAACCTGACCGGCCAGCAGCAGGCCGTTTTCGCCTACCTGGAGGCGCACCCGAACGAGGTCTTCTCGTCGGAAGACGTCGAGGAGTTGCGGACAAAAGTGGGCGCCGGCACACCGGCTTCCCTTGGGGCGACGCTCGAGACGCTCTACCGGATGGGCTGCATCGAACGGCAGAAGGTGCGGGCACGCTATTTCTACGGATCGAGCGAGGCAATCGGGCGGGTGCGGACGAGGATGACCGAGACGGCCTCCGAGCGAGCACAGCGGGAAACGTGACGCGTCGCGCCAACTTCCTGTCGCGCACGTAGTTCGAGGGGCCCCGTCCGCTGACAGGACCCCTCGAAATTAGGTCGTGCAGTCGGCCCGCGCCTACGGGACGAGCTTCGAATACCCGGTCTTGACCTGTAACGGCCATGCGATGTCGAGGTACTGGTCGCCGGCAGGGTCCCACGCCGGCCAGTTGACAAGGCCGTCGACGTTCGGGTCGCCGGTCTTTGCGTACTGGGCCCACATCGACATCATGGCCTCGGAGACCTGCTGATCGTCTTCCGTCAGGCCCGGGTCCATCTGCTGCGCACCCGAGGGGTGGGCAAATGCGTCGTAGAACACCTGGTTCGGCAGCACGGCGAGCATGCCAACTACGTATGGCAGCTCGATCCCGTGGAACGCCAGCACACCCTCTTTCTTCCATTCGCTCGGCACCTGAGTGAACAGGGCAGCGTAGGCGCCATTGCCGGCCTTTCCGACTGCCTCCAGCCTGGTGGTATAGGCATCGATAAGGAAGGGCATGAAGTCGGCCGCTATTGGGTGGTGCTCGTAGGCACATATCGCATGGGCGAACACTGGACTGTTCTATTCGGAACCGCCACTGTGACTGCCTTGGCCAAACACGGGCAGATAGAGCGCCGCCACGTAAAAGACCAGGGCCAGTCCGGCCCACAGGCCCACCGTGAAAACGATCTCCAGCACGTGTGGCACGTAGTCCAGCGCGTCAGCCGGCCTTGCCCAGGCGACGATGCTGACGTCGACGCGGTTAAACATCAGCCCTAAGATGATCATAAGTGCTGCCACAAAGCGCCAACCCGCGTTTTCCCTCACCGCCTTAAACATGAGCAGTATCATTGGGATTATGACTCCCATGGAGATTTCCGCTAGGAACACGGCGCTGTCGCGTGAGCCGTTGAATAGCAGGCCGAACTCCCGAGCGCCGACTAGCTCAGCGACCTTGATCACAAGGTAGAAGCCCAGGAGGAAGGGAAGCGCCTGCGCTAACGATGGCAGCAAGTGATCGAGCTTCCGCCCGAACACTCTCTGACAGAACGTGGCAGTGACGATTACTACGGCCGGGCCCACGTACACCGCCGACAGGAAGAAGAAGAGCGGCAGCAGCGGCGTGTACCACAGCTTGTTGAGCTGGTCCGGCACGTTCAAGAACAACGAGCCCAATGAAGACTGATGAAGCGTTGACAATACGGTCCCGCCTATCACCAGCGGAATCACCGCCCCGTGAAGAAGGGTCTCGGCGCGCTTGAGCCCGAATCTCTCAAATACCGCGGGGCTGAACTCGAACAGCATTACAGTCAGGTAGAGCATGACGCACCAGGCGACTTCGAACAGCGGCGATTCAGGGGACCAGTAGATCACGGGGAAGACGATGCGTTCCGGGTGCCCGAGGTCGATGAGGAGCGACATGACGGATGACAAGTAGCCGAGCACTCCCACCAGGATTGCCATGCGCGCCAGGGGACGATACTCCTCTTTGCCAAACATGTACACGGCAAAGGCTGTGGTGAAGCCGCTGGCGCCAAGGGCGATACCCACCAGCGTGTTGAAGCCTTTCCAAACACCCCATCCGTAGTTGTTGTTCAGGTTGGTGACCAGTTCCCAACCCGTAAGCAACCGGGCAACGAATATCCCCACCGCCAGCAGAGCGAGAAGGGCCAGGAAGACCACAGGGAGCGGCGGGCGCGTCGCTGGAAAGGGCAGCTCGGTCAGGTTCAACCAGGGGCGGCGCTCTTCACTCGCAACGGCCGGTGCTTGTTCATTGACCGCTTGTGCCATGGAAGTCTCCTTCATCCTGTTACCTCTTAGGCTTCGCCCCGTTCTTCTCCGCCATCTCTCGCCGCCGCTTGACGACCCAGTAGAAACCGGTGAGGCCGGCGACGAGCCCTGCCGCGGCGATAGGCGTCGCGAACATGGCGTCCTCGGCTCGCGCTGAAACGGGCTTGTCGCCCAGGTTCATCGGCAGGCCCAGGTGCTCGAACGGGACGTGCGATATATAGAGGATGCTTGTCCCGCCGGCCTCTGTCTTGCCGTAGACGTGCTGGAGATAGGTGTCGGGGTACTTCTGGATCCTCTCCTCGGCATAGGCGATGAGCTCGTCACGCTGGCCGTATTTCAGCGCCCCTGTGGGGCAAGTCTGGGCGCAGGCAGGCTCTCTGCCCACGCCCAGGCGGTCGGCGCACATCGTGCACTTCTTGATCCACGGTCCCTCGAACTCGTTCTGGTCCCACTCGAAGGTAGGGATTTCGAAGGGGCAAGCCAGCATACAGTAGCGGCAGCCAAAACAACGATCTGCGCGATACAAAACGGGGCCGTCCTCGGTCTTGTGCAGCGCTTCCAGAGGACAGGCCGATGCACAGGCCGGATGCTCGCAGTGCATACAGGCGCGCCGGCCGAAGGCCCAGACGAGCTTGCCGTCTTCGCCGCGTGTTTCGGTGAACTTCATGACAAGTAAGGTCTTGGCTGAAAGCCGGGGCGGGTTCTGGTAGCTGCCGCTGTTCTTCGTTTCCGTAGCCGGGAGGTCGTTCCACTGCTTGCAGGCGACCTGGCAGGCACGGCAGCCGGTACATAGGTGGGCATCGAACAGTAATGCGTGGCTCATATCCTTACGCCTTTCTAATGTCTACCAGGAAGGCCTTATATTCCGGGATCCCGGTGTTGCCGTCTCCCACATGGGGCGTCAGATCGTTCGCGCTAGCTCCGGTGGCTAACCCCTGCCAGCCGTAGTGCCATGGCATTCCCACCTCATGCACCGTCCGGCCGTTTATCTGGAAGGGTTTCCAGCGGCCGGTGACAATCGCCGCAGCCTGGATCTCTCCCCGCGCAGATGAGATGACCACCTGGTCACCGTTCTTGATGCCCTTTTCGCCGGCCAGTTCCTCACCGATTTCGATGAACATGTTGGGCTGGCATTCGACGAGCCAGGGCAATTGACGTGTCATGGAGCCGGTCTGCCACATCTCCGTCACCCGATAGGTGGTGCAGACTATGGGGAACTTGTCCGCCGCACCTGCTGCATCGCCGGTCTCCTTGTCGGCGTCGGTGGTCCAGATCTTGATCACAGGGTTGTTCTGTACGCTGGACATCTGATTCTCGACTGGCGATTCAAGAGGCTCGTAGTGTTCCGGCAGGGGGCCATCTTTGCAGCCTGAAGAGGCCAACAGCCACCCTCTGCCGTCGGACTGCATAATAAACGGGTCGGTGCCCGAGTGGGCGCTGAGGCCTGTCTTGGTGGGGTCGGCCTTCGTGGTTGGCGCCTTGGTGTCGGGGAAGTCCGGCACGTCGTAGCCGACCCACTTGCCCAGGATAGCGTTGCCCTGGGCGTCCTTTTTCCCACTGTCTGCGCTGGCGTCCCACCAGATGACCTTCTTGTTATCGGCCCAGGGCGTGCCGTCGGGCCTGGCGGATGCGCGATTGTAGAGGATGCGCCGGTTTGCTGGCCACGTCCAACCCCAGCTTTGGTAGAACCCCATGTTTCCCGGGTCCTTCTGGCCACGTCGTTGTACCGACGGCACCGTGTTGCCGTCGCCGTCGTCCCGCGGGTAGAAGTAGCCGCCGTATATCCAGCAGCCGCAGGCGATGGTCGTCGGGTCGGCGGCGCTGGCGATCTTGGCGAAGGAGTCGAGGACCTCGCCCTTCTTCACCAGGACGGCGCCGGTCGAGTCCTTGACGTCCTCCACGGCGTAGCCGTTGATCTCGCGGGCGACGGCCTCAGGGTCGGGCTCGACGCCGTAGTCCCAGACTAGGCTGACGATCGGGGCGTCTTTCGTGTCCGAAGACGCGGCATAGGCTTGCTTCATCCCCTTGGCGAGTTGGTCCAGGATCCACAGGTCCGACTTCGCCTCGCCGGGCACCCCCGCTACCTTGGGACGCCACTGCAATCGGCGACCGCTCGTCGCGATGCAGCCCGCCTTCTCGATGGCATCCGCGGCTGGCAGCAGGAACACCTCGGTCTGAATGTCGCCGGGGTTGACGCCGGGGCCTTTCCAGAAGCTGGCCGTCTCCGTCTCGAACAGGTCCATCGCCACGAGCCACTCGAGGTTCTCTAGGGCCTTCCGTTCGAGGCGGGAATTGGGTCCGCTCACGGCCGGGTTCTGCCCCATGCAGAGCAGGCCCTTGATGGTGCCTGCGTACATCGCCTCGAAGAGGTTTATCCAGGAATAGTCGCCGCTGGTCTTGGGAACGTAGTCATAGGCATAGCCGTTGTCCGCGCTGGCTGCGGTGCCGTACCAGGCGCGCATCAGCGACTTGAAGAACGCGGGTCCGGCGGACCAGTAGCTCGTCTTGTTGTAGCGCTTCGCGTACGTGTCGAAATCGGCCTCCTTATCATTCGGAGTGCCGAGATAGCCGGTCAGCTTGTCGTAGAGGAGCCCCATGTCTGTGGAGCCCTGCACGTTTGACTCGCCGCGGAGGGCGCTGATGCCGCCGCCCGGCATACCGATGTTGGCCAGCAGCACCTGGAGGATGGACATCGCGCGGACGTTCTGCGTCCCGACCGTGTGCTGCGTTTGCCCCATGGCGTAGAAGATGGCGCCGGTCTTGTCGGGCGCGGAGCAGCCGCCGCAGTACATCTCCGCGACTTTCAGGAAGTCCGCCTGAGGTGTCCCGCATATCTTCTCCACCATCTCGGGCGTATAGCGGGCGAAGTGTCGCGTGAAGTGCGCGAAGACGCAGTTGGGGTCGTCGATGCTCGCTGCTTGCTTGGGGACCGTCACCTGCTTCTCGACCTGCCGGTCCGCGCCTGTCTGCGGGTCCTTCTCCGTGACTGTGACCGTCTTCGTCTCGGTCTGGTATTGCCAGGTCGACGTATCGTAGCTTCGCTTCTCGGCATTGTAGCCGGAGAAGAGGCCATCGAGGTCGGCGGGACCTTTGAAGTCGGCGTTAATGAGGGTCAGGGCGTTCGTGTAGTACCTGAGATAGTCGTCGTTGTACAGCTTGTTCTGAATTGTGTAGTTGATGAGCGCGCCCAGGAAGACGATGTCGGTGCCCGACCGCAGCGATGTGTAGAAGTCGGCTGTGGCTGCGGAACGGGTGAAGCGCGGGTCAACAACGATCAGCTGAGCGCCGTTCTTCTCCCGCGCCTCGTTGATCCAGCCCATCGAAATGGGGTGATTCTCCGCCGGGTTGGCGCCGATGACCAGGATTCGGTCGGAGTTCTTCGTGTCGACCCAGTCGTTGGTCATCGCGCCGCGTCCGCCAGTGGGGCCGATACCGGCCACCGAGGGCGAATGTCATATGCGGGCCTGGTGTTCGAGGTAGACTACCCCCAGAGCCCTTGCCAGCTTCACCGACAGATAACATTCCTCGTTGTTATTGGCGGCGCCGCCGAGCCAGGCTATCCCCTCCGTCCGATTGGCGGGGACCGCCTTCCCGTCGACCGTAGCCGTTGCCACCCAGGTTGCGTCGCGCGTCTTCTTTATCCGGCTGGTTATCTCGCTGACGGCCCAGTCCCACGTCTTCTCCTCCCATCGATCGGAGTTGGGAGCGCGATACTTCACGGCGTGCAGGCGCAGGGGGCTGGTTGATAGTTGTCGCACGGCGATGGCCTTGGGGCAAAGGCGGCCGCGGTTGACGGGGTTATCGGGGTCTCCTTCCGCGTTGGTCACGTGCCCGGTTTCGTCTGTCGCGATGACAAGGCCGCATCCGACGGAGCAGTAGGGGCAAATTGTGTAGCTCTCACCGATTTTCTTGTGGAGTTGCAGGCCGCCGATTCCCTCGGCGGGGCCCAGACCCGCCGTCATGAGAAGACTACTGCCACCCACACCAGCGGCTGACAGCTTGAGAAAGTGCCTTCGGGTCAGTTTTTCCATGGATCAGCCTCCTGAAGGACAACGCGACAAGGGCAACCTTCTGACGAACGCCGGTTTCCGGCGACAATAGCCCGCCG
>Ga0315282_10013598_pt1 | contig 12242 bp, 11 predicted proteins | sample YL17G07_20_MG_FD_203693 | JGI IMG/M metagenome (GOLD analysis project Ga0315282, IMG submission 203693) | Sediment microbial communities from Yellowstone Lake, YNP, Wyoming, USA - YL17G07_20 | ecosystem: Environmental > Aquatic > Freshwater > Lake > Sediment | place: USA: Wyoming | collected... | reverse complement strand
GGTTGAATATGCCCTGGCGGTGGCCAACGGCACAGCTGCCCTGCACTTAGCCTGTATGGCCCTGGGCTTGGGACCGGGGGACGAAGTTCTCTGCCCGGCCTTGACCTTTGTGGCCACGGCCAATGCCATTCGCTATACCGGGGCCCAGCCGCGTTTTGTGGATATTGCCGGCCCCCATGACCTCAATATTTCCCCGGCTGACGCCGCCGGGAAGATCACTCCCCGCACCAAGGCCATCATGGTGGTGCATTATGCCGGGTTTGCCGCAGACATGGGGGCAATTGAGGAGATTGCCGCGAGGCATGGCCTGGCGATCATCGAAGACTGCGCCCATGCTCCGGGAGCAGTCTACACCTCGCCGCCCGGTAATCAGAAAGTGGGCGCCCGGGGTTCCATCTCCTGCTTCAGCTTTTTTTCCAACAAAAATATGACCACTGGAGAGGGAGGGATGGTGGTCACGAACGACCCTACCTGGGCGGAACGTTTGCGTGTGGCCCGCTCTCACGGGATGACCACCCTTACCTGGGACCGCCACCGGGGCCATAGCTTTAGCTACGATGTAGTGGCTCCGGGTTACAACTACCGCTTGGATGAAATGCGGGCCGCCCTGGGGATGGTGCAGTTGTCCCGGTTGCCAGCCGGCAATGCCCGCCGCCGCGAGCTTACCGCCCTTTATCGCCAAAAATTAGGGGAGTTGCCGCAGGTGCAACTCCCCTTTCTTTCTGCAAGGCTGGAGGCCTCGGCCTGTCACCTGTTTCCCATGCTGCTCCCTGCCGAGGTCGAGCGCGCGCAATTCATGGCGCATTTAGCCGGTCTTGAGATTCAAACCAGCATCCATTATCCACCGATCCATAAGTTTTCCTATTACCGCCAACTCTGGTCTGCAGGATATGACCATCAGCTGCCGCACACGGAAGAGGTGGCCGCCCGGGAAGTCACCCTGCCCCTTTATCCGGCAATGACCGACTATCAGTTGGAGGAAGTGACCGGGGCCGTGAGGGATTTTTTCGCAAAAGATGGAAGACCCCGTTAATGGTTGGGTTTCTCGGCTAGGTGATAGAGTTCCTGGATTTCCTCCCCAAAAATAGAGTGGTAGCCGTTACAGATCTTAAAGCCATTGGATTCCGGAGGATTGTGGCTGGCCATGATGATTACCCCGCCTTCCGCCTCAAAGTGGCGCACTCCAAAATAGAAGATGGCGTGGGGCAGACGCCGATATCGATTACCAGTCAGACGCTGCCTGCCAACGCCTCAACCAGCCGCTCTCGTCATTGCGGAGAACTTTCCCGGCAGTCCCGGCCCAAGACGATAAGGTTTTTTCCTTGGCGGCACAAGTGGGCGCCCAAAGCCCGGCCAAGCGGCAATACCCCATCGTGGTATAGATCGAACCCCACCCGGGCCCATATATTATGTTCCCGAAATATTGATGTAAATGGACAGGTCAGATTGGTTCTCATGGGTGAGGAGTATTTATTCTTGAACCCAAGAGCTTTTCAGAAACCACTCATAAGTCTTGGATAGGCCTTCTCTTAAAGGTGTTCGGGCCTGCCAGCCCAACCCGGAGAGGCGAGTGACGTCCAATAGCTTCCTGGGAGTACCGTCGGGATATTGGGGATCGAATACCAGCCGCCCTGAAAATCCCACCACTTCTGCGATTATTTGGGCCAGTTCCCTAATAGTCAGGTCCTCCCCGGTCCCCACATTGATAATTTCCCCGGCGTCATAATGTTCCAGCAAAAACAGACAGGCGTTTCCCAGATCATCCACATACAAAAATTCCCGCCGGGGGGCGCCGGTGCCCCAAACGGTCACTTCTGCTGCGCCCTTGATTTTGCCTTCGTGGCATTTGCGCATCAGGGCCGGGATAACATGGGAATCTTTGAGGTCAAAATTGTCCCCCGGACCATAAAGATTGGTAGGCATAGCCGCAATGAAGTTGGCCCCGTATTGCCGCCGGTAAGCCTGGCACATTTCGATGCCGGCAATCTTGGCCACGGCATAGGGTTCATTGGTGGGCTCCAGCTTGCCATCCAGCAGGTATTCTTCTTTCATGGGCTGGGGACAGAATTTTGGGTAAATGCATGAGCTACCCAAAAAAAGAAGCTTTCTCACCCCATGTAGATAGGCTTGATGAATGACATTGCTTTGAATCATTAAATTATCGTAAATGAACTCTGCCGGTAAATTGTTATTGGCCCAAATCCCCCCCACTTTCGCCGCGGCCAGAAAGACATAGTCTGGGCGCTCCTTCCCTAAAAAAGCGGCCACCGCGGTCTGGTCCCGGAGGTCCAGCTCCTTCAAAGTTCGGAATAACAGATTTTTATAGCCCGCGGCTTTCAGGGCCCGGCTGATGGCGCTCCCCACCAGGCCTTGATGCCCGGCTACAAAGATTTTTGCGTTTTTTTCCATAGTTACTTTTGGCAGGAAGGCGGGGTCCGGTTTTCCTGGGCCATTTGCCGGATGACATCCTGGCACTGCCGCATTTCCAGGAGGGCCCTGAGTTCCGCATCCACCATCAGGCGCACGAGCTCCTTAAAGGTCACTTTGGGTTGCCAGCCCAGTTTTTCCCTTGCTTTGCGGGCGTCTCCTAAAAGAAGTTCCACCTCCGTGGGCCGGAAATACTTTGGATCGATCTCCACATATTCCCGCCAATCCAAATCCACATAGGCGAAAGCTTCCTCGAGAAATTTCCGCACCGAATGGGATTCCCCGGTGGCGATCACGTAGTCTTCGGGGGTCTCCTGCTGTAACATCAGCCACATGGCTTCCACAAATTCTGGGGCATAACCCCAATCCCGGCGGGCCTCAAGATTGCCCAGGTAAAGTTTTTTCTGCAGGCCTAATTTAATCCGGGCCAGCGCCCGGGTGATTTTCCGGGTAACGAAGGTCTCCCCCCGCCGGGGTGATTCATGATTAAACAAGATGCCGTTCACCGCAAAGAGCCCGTAAGCTTCCCGGTAGTTGCGCACCATCCAGTAGGCATAGAGTTTGGCTGCAGCATAAGGACTGCGTGGCCGCATAGGCGTGGCTTCATTTTGCGGCGCCGGGGCATCACCATACAGTTCACTGGAAGAGGCCTGATAGAATTTGGTCTTGATACCGCTGCGGCGGATGGCTTCCAGCAGGCGGGTTACCCCCAGACCGCTGATGTCCCCGGTATATTCGGGCATATCGAAGCTCACCCTAACATGACTCTGGGCAGCCAGGTGATAGATTTCTACTGGTTGAATATTATAGATTAAGTGGGTGAGCTGGCCGGAGTCGCTCAGGTCGCCGTAATGTAAAAACAGGCGGGCCTCCGGCTCATGGGGGTCCACATAGAGATGCTCAATCCGACCAGTATTGAAGGTGCTGGCCCGGCGAATCAAACCGTGGATTTCATAACCTTTGGATAATAGCAACTCGGCCAGGTAGCTGCCGTCCTGTCCGGTAATACCAGTGATCAAAGCCTTTCTTTCACAACCCACATTACCACCCCTCATATTGGTTTTATTAAAAGCTCCTCCAAGCAAAACGGTCCGTCCCTTAAAGGAGGAGGCCGAGCTGCCTAAACTGACGGAAAAGGCAATCCCACATTAGTGAGGTCATCGATGATGGCTGACTAAGGCGGCGATGACTATGCCAATAATGGGCTTTTAAGTGTGGGAAGTGGATATCATCAGGTCTGGGCAGCAGCCAAACAGTTCGGAGGCTAATTCAATATGGCCCGGACAATCTGGAGTGCCTCTGCTTCGCTGACCCCCGCATGGGTGGGAAGATTCACCACTTTTTCGCATAACTCTTCAGCCACGGGGTAGGTTCCTTTGCGGTATCCGAGTTCCTCCCAGTTATCCTCCAGGGGGTGAACGGGGGAGATGAACCAATCCCCCACCTCCAGGCGCCGCCTGCGTGCGTTCTTAAGGGCGCCTTTTTTTATTGCATAGCAGAACCGGGTAGCGCAAAAACACTGCTGATGAGTCCTCGGGGATCTTGGGGTGAGGCAGGTTAACCCTGGCAAGTTCTCGCTCATAAAGGGCTGCTAACCGCCGACGGCAGTTCATGAGCGCCCCGGCTCCCGCCATCTTCCTGGCCAAAATCTTCTCCTGGAATAGGGACATGGTCAGGGTGTATCGGTGGGGCATTTTATTCCGAAACTCGTCATTCTCGGATGACCCAATAATCACACCGCACCTGCTCAGATAACGATAGATATCCACCAGCTTCCAGTAGAGCTTTGGTCGAAACAATCGCTGGTGGGCATCGACCAGAAGGCGTAATTTCATCACCTCAAGATGACCGGGGTTTTGAAAGCCCGCGCGGACCTGGGAAAGGCGGCGGGCCAAAACCGGGTTATTGACCACAGCCCACCCGCCGAGACCCGTGGTCACCGGCTTGTTCCATTGGCTGCTAAAAAAAGCTGCGACCCCCAAGGAACCGCAGGGGGAACCGCGGTACGAAGACCCCAAAACGTGAGCGCAGTCCTCAATCACCGCTATTCCTTCTGCTCGGGCCCACTCGACAATAGACACCGCCTCCACCGGGATCCCGTAAGTGTGCTGAATAATCACCTCTTTGGGGCGCGGGTGAGAACTTTTTCGCAAGGCTGCTTCCAGGGTCTGGATGGTCACATTATAGCTTGCCGCCTCCACATCGGCAAAAAGGGGTTGGGCCCCTGCAAACTTCACGGCGCTGGGCACCACCATGCAGGTGTAGCCAGGCAGCAGGACCCGGTCCCCGGACCCGATATCCAGGGCCTTCAGGATGGCATAAAGGGCAACCCGCCTTTTCCAGAAAGTAAAAAATAAACTTTTCCTTTACCTTCAGGTCATATGGCAAGTTTCAATCTTGGATTAAGCATAGTTTAAATGTGGTTCCCATTTGATCTAGCAACCCGGCATGTTAATGCCCAGCAACTTCCCAGACCATAGGCCACATGAAGCAAAAAAAACAGAAAAGGCAAAATCAGGGCTATCCACCATTGCTTCCTTCTGGCTGCAGATCGATAAGCAAACAACACCGATAGCAAGAGATATAAGATTCCCACGATAAGGAACATGTAGTAAAGGAAGGTCCATAAATAAGCAAGTGGGGGAACAACAAGTAAAAAGCAGACAAACAAAAAAGGAACCAGATGCCTCCAGGAACTCTCTCGCCACAAGACTAGGCCCCAATAGCCATTCCCAAAAGCTTGCTTGAGGAACGGGCCCATTTCTGAACGGCAAAAATAAGTGGTTTGTAGGGCGGGGGAGAGGAAAAACTTCCAGCCTTGTTTGCGGATACGAGCATGCAGCTCCACATCCTGACTGCGATCCAAGTCTTCTCGGAACAGGCCCACTTTCTCAAAGACCCATTTCCAGTAAAGACCACAAGGAACAGTATCCACATAGGCTGAAGTTTTTATATATCGGAACCTTGAGTTTCCAACGCCAAAGGGAGAAGATAGTACATCCGCGATAGCTTGGCCCCAAAAGCCGCTGCCCTTCGTTTCCCAAGGTCCTCCCACGCAGACAACTTCTTCTTTCTCAAGTTCGGTTAATAACCGAATCCCACTCCTCAGATAATCAGGAGGAATAGATACATGCGCGTCTATCCTGCAGACGATATCACCGCGAGCCGCCCGGATAGCAATGTTCCAGCCCGGCGCCAGGGTTTGCTTGGGATTGTCAAGGATGGTAATGGCTAACTCAGGATGCTGCAGGGCGAAATCTTGGGCAAGTTTTTTGGTATCGTCTTCAGAACCTCCGTCAACTATGATTAATTCTCTAAATTCAATCGAATAATCCTGCCGCAAGTAATCAGCAAGCAGATTACCAAGGTATTTTTCCGCATTTCGGGCGACGATAATAAAGGATACGAACGGCATTGACTGACCTGTGTGAGCTTCCATGTCATCTAACCTTACTCATGTTAAACCACCCATAAGTGCCATAATGTTCTGCCAAGGGAATAACTATGAAGTTGTCCTCTAAGGCAGCGTAACAACGGATCAACCAATGGCTGATAGTCTGGTTAATTTCTTCTGTTATTGCGGAGGTAAAGGATAATATCCTGGAAACGGCCCAAAAGCCGGCCTGCTTGCGAAAGAGTTTGGTTGCTTCTAATAGCGACAAGTTAAGCCCTATTACTTGTTTATTTCGGTAAGGATAGGCCTAAGGCTTATGCGCAACTACGCGAACTTGAAACCAAGAACGCTCCAGACGACCGTAAATCTTGCAACAGACCTCAAACAACGTTCTTCCTCCAATTTTAGCTATTTGCTTATAATATGGTGGCCATTTATTAATATAAGCTTTTGATTCTTTAACGATAAAACCAGCCTCTCCAAATAAATTGCCGATACACATTGGACTCCATGAATATAGATGATGATGGATATTATTAAGGACATATTTATAAGATACCGATTCACATGGAACTACAAATACGATCAGTCCACCATCTTTTAATGATGGATAAAGATTTTTTAAGTCTTGTAAAGGATGGAGGCAGTGTTCCAGTGCATTATTTGAAATAATTAAATCTGCCCAGGAGGGCTCAATCTCAGTTATAGATTCATAAGTCTTAATACCGTTTAGTTCGGCTTGCCGACGCGCCGATAAATTAACTTCAATTCCGATTTTATTTTTACATTTTATGTTTTTCAACAAGTAGCCACCACCACATCCAAAATCTATAATATTGTATTCCGGTTTTATATAGTCTTGAAATTTGGTAAGATTCGCCCATCCCCCAAATTCTCCAACTGATCTTTGCCATGAAAAATATTCATCATTGTAATGGGCACTCGCTGATGGTTCCATTTTACTCATGTCAGCATCCCTCCCCTCATTGTCCTGTTCCAGGCGGCATAGAACAATTTTGCTGAAAAAGTATTTTCTATAAAAACTTCACGCAATTCGATCTGAGCCTCTTGCCGCGCGTAATCAGAATGTAAATTATCAAGAGGTTTTTAAGAATTTCGCCCGACGATAATAAAGGATACGAGCGGCATTGACTGATCTTGGCGAGCATCCATGTAATTTCACCATATTCATTAATAATTTCTCTTGTGCTCCATCTCTTTGTAATAACCTCCTACCCTTGGCCAGCGACTAAGGTAGCCTATGAGGAACGCAACGATAAAAAAATTTATGGTGATTAATGATACTATAGCCCGGCCAGAATTGCGGGCTTTATATAGCCAATGCACCAGAAATAGCTGCATTACTATGGCCCCGGAAACCAGAAAGGCCAGGCTTGGAGAAGAGAAGTGGCGCCAGGACAGCAGGGTTATGGCCAGGAGCGCCAGGGAAACCGGATGCCATAAGTATAACCAGTAGCGCTTCCACAACATGGCCCTTACGGCCGGGTGGCTCGGCGCTTTCCTGGCCACCACCCCGGGAATGAAAATATTGGGAGTGAAGAGCGAGCGGCGGATAAAGTTTTTCCCCAGGCTGCCCTTCAGATCCCGGTGCAGCGCCATGGGAATGGTCAGATAAACCAAAATATACCCCTGGGCCAGGATCCGCAAATAGAGTTCTAACTCCTCTCCCAGGGTCAGGGTGGGGTCAAAGTCCCCGGCCTTCAGGAGCGCCTCCCGGCGGTAAATGAACCCGCCCCCCACATCCGAGGTCACCATCGCGCCGTTTCTCCTGATCCCCCGGTAGTTGGGAATCGTTCTGATCCGGTCGCCCTCGATGACTTCCCAATCCACAATGCCGGCCACCCCGGCCACCTCCGGATGCTGCTCCAAATATTCGATTCCCTGGGGCAGCCAGCCCGGGTACACTTCCATGTCGCCATCCACGAAGAACACGTATTTGCCGACGCCATGGGCAAAGCCCACATGCCGCCCCGCAGCCGGATTCGGCTTGCCTTCCACCAGGTAACAATCGGCTCCCAAATCCTGGGCGATCTTTAAAGAGTTGTCGGTGGACTGGCTGTCTACATAGATGACCTTGGGGCGGGGGTGACCCAGGTGCGCCATCTCCTCGCCGGCATGTTGGCAGGATAAGATGGCCTTGTCCAGAATGGCCCCCTCGTTTCTGCCGATTACGATTATGTCAACTACAATTTCCCTCACTCAGAAAACTCCCGGCGGTGTTCGGATCTTTAAGATTCATCTTGGTCATCAAGCCAGGAGCGCCGGGCCCGCCGGCGGCTGATAACGGCCATTACCTGCTGGTAATAGGGGTTTCCCCTGACCGGGTCCAATACCCGCAGGAGGAGACCATAAAACCGAGCTTGCCGCGGGGTGAGGTACTTGCGCCTCACTGCCTCAAATTCCGGCCGGCCCTTTTCCAGGTTGCGCTCTGAAAATCCCCCGCCCCGGTAGTCGGCGACGCAAATCGGCAGGTGCTTATAGGGAACCCGGTGGACATAAAACATCCGGCACAGGGCGTCGTAGTCCCCCTGGAATCTGAGGCGCGGATCAAACCCCCCGAGAGTGCGATATATCTCGGCTTTGACAAACCAGGCCTGGTGACAGACATTCCCCCGATAAAGTAAGAAGGGAGTCAAGCGGTCCGGCTGCACGGAAAATGGCCGGATGCTGTTTTTATAATAAACGTCCCCATAAAAGAGGCCGATATCCGGATGGCGGTGAATGGCCGCGGCCACCCACCGGAGCACCTTAGGGGCGTGAAAGGTGTCGCCGGCGTTCAGGAAACAGACAAAATCCCCGGAACACAGACTCAGCCCCTTGTTCATCGCGTCAAAGATGCCGCGGTCCGGCTGGGAAATATATTTATCCGCCCCCAGCTCAGGCAGTCGTGCAACCGTCCCGTCGGTGGACGCGCCATCGCAGATGATGTATTCCTTGTCAGGGAAGTCCTGGGCGGTAACGGACCGGGCCGTCTGGATCAAATTCGGCAGGTCGTTCAGGGTAACGGTGATAATGGAAAATAACGCCATAACTACAATGTCCTATTTCCTAACAGCCTTCTGGAGGATGGGCGATGGTATTCGTGCAGAGGATGGACCCGGCCCCCTAGGAAAAAGAAAAAGGCGCCTCCCAGAAAGCCGTCGATCAGCAGAGGGTCCAGCAATATGAGAAAAAAATAAATCACTATAGCACATAGGCCTGCATCACACCAGATTTCTTGGGGATTTCTTTTTCTGAGCGCTTGCAATTGCCGGAACTTGATTAACAGGAAGACCAGGTAAACGCAAAAGAGCAGGCCGTACATGGCAAAGCCATCCAATATTCCGGAATGGCCGCCAATCCAATAAGACTTTAACTCTACATCAGTTGCTTCTAGGCCCGCACCCAGAAAAGGAAATGCCACAAAAGTCTCTATCGACGCCCCGTATCGTTCAAACCGCTTTTCCGAGGTGTCCCCCTCGACCGTAACCCTGCTGGGGTTCATTAAGGCGTCTATTTTATTCATTTGGTATTTGAAGGTGTGAAATCCAGACAATCTGTACCCAAGAAAGATTATGACCAATCCTATAACTATAAGGCCCGCCATATATCGCCAGTTGCGCTTTAATTTAATAATCATTAAAGCAAAATACAGAACCAGGGACAAAATCATAGTTGTGAAAATGATTAAAAGGCCGGTGAGGTAAAGGTTGATTAAAATTGGGATAGATAGGGAGGCCAATATCAACCTCTTGATACGTTTTGCCCTGATTATCAAATCGGCAAAGAAGGGAGCCAGGAATACCATGACCCCATAAAACCCCAAGCTCCCAAATCCCAAGAGACCCAGATTTTGCTCCGTGACCGCGGTTTCCTGATAGGTATTAAGGTGCTCCCTTATCACTAGTTCGCTACCGAGGAGACTGGGAGTGGCAATGAGAGCGTTGACGGCCATCCCCACCAGGAGCCATTTGATTAAGAAGGGAAAAGCCCTGGATTCTCCCCTCACTTCGTAAGCTATGCCCATGAAATAACACATGGTGATGGGGATCAAGCCGTAGAGCAGTTTTTCCAGATCTCCCATGAGGACGTTGATATTCCCCGCTTGAGGATTAGCCAGCGGGTAAATTAATAATATCAAGCACCAGAGAGCGAATACACTCAGTTCAAGTCGGCGGCCGGAAGCTATGCGCATCAAAATATTCTTGGATTCCAGCAAGAAAAGCAACCCCCAGAGTGCCCACACCGCCACCAGAATCCTTATTAGCTGATACCCCAAAAGGGCCTGAACACAGGGGATGAACAGAATAGCCAATAATAAGGCGGCGACATAAACGCTCTTGGGATATGGGGTTCTTCGCTTTGTTTGCCTTTCACCTAAGAATAAGGTTAATGGTCTCGCATTCATGGTGACACCTTCATGGTTTCTAGATGTTGCGTATGATTTTTTGAAGGCCCCGCTTGCCTTAATTCTACTTTTCCGTTGACACCGATGGGATAGCTATTCATGAGGCGCTGAGCCGCAAGCAGCCCTGCGTGCCGGTTTCCTTTGATATCTAATAGCTGTCATTTCATCCTTTTTGAAGAACCGCCGTCATCATGTCTCCGTCTTTAATGAAAAAATCTCCCATGCGGCACATCAGCCCTGCGGCAAATAGTTTCCTGAGGGGGATTTTCTTATTATACCATTGTCCTTTCCGGCCCATTGCCGGGCGCTGATAATTTTTCTGGTGGACGAACCAGGTGGCAGGGGTTGTGGTTTCCAAAGAACTTACGGAGAACCCGGAGGATTCAGCCAGGCTCTTTAAACCTGGGGGGGAGAAGATTACCGGATGATATGGGCAATGCCAATTAATCCAATTAAGGCCGTGCCTTTTCCTGAATCTCGAGTCGGCATTGGGGGTTGAGAGCACCATGGTTCCCGTGGGTTTCAGCAACTTGTGGCAAGCCTTCAGAAAATCCCTGGGAGTATGAGAGTGCTCAATAACTTGACTGGCTAGAATCATATCGTACCTGGATCCCGGTTCATCGCAAATAGATTCCGGGGTCCCATGAAGACAGGGAAAACCGCGCTTCTCGAAAGCCTGAACACATTCTTGGTTGACGTCAAGCCCGACCCATTTCCCCCCTGACTGCTGAATAACCGATTCGGACCCGCCTCCGCCGCAGCCTATATCCAACACCAGGAATCCGGGAAAATTAAAGCCATGGGCCAGAGGCGCAATATTGAGGAGATTTAAGATAAATAAACGTGACTTGCTTAATCTTCTCCCTACGTCTTTTAAAGAAATTTTAGGATAGTATTGACTATAAAATTTGCTCAATGATCCTTCTGAAATATATCTCTCTAAATAAAAGGATTGGCAGTCCAAACATTGATGGAGCCCAAAGATTTCCGGGAAGGCATAGCGGTCGTCCCAAACTTCAAAGCATCTTTCCCCCCCAGCCGATCCGCAAACGGGGCAATCGCTCTGTTCCTCCAGGTGAATCTGAGCTTCCTGCTCCTTAGATCGGGACATTTGATACCCTCTGGATAAATTCCTGCATATATAATGGTCTTGACCGGCGCTTTTCTTTATTAATTTTCGTTCTGAAGAAAGTAACAAAAATATCTTCAGAAATCCTTGCTTACTAAATGGTTTTCCAGCAGAAAATTGTGGACTCCGGAGGCGATGGCGGCATGACCACCGGCGCGGGGGTGCCCATCATGGTAACGGGGGTATAAGGTCACTCGCTCCCGCAGTTTCTCTTGCAAGGCGGGGAGCAAGTCAAGGCAATAAATCCCCTTTTCCCGGCAGAAAGCCTGGATCTTATTTCTTACCGCAGATTCGCTTCTTACCAGTCGCAGGTATGCTTCATTAAAGGGAGGGCCATGCTCATCCACCAATGAGGCATAAGCCGATTCCTTGGTAGGAATCAATATTAACAAGAAGTTAATATTTTTTTCTTTTAATTTAGATTGGGCTTCCGCTATTAAATTGAGAGTGATCCTTAAACCTTCGGCTATACGAGGATCATCAACATTCAAGACATTATGTCGATAAGTGGTGGTAAAAACAGTCTCAATATTCGTGCCGTCGAAACTGCATCCCAATTCCGGGTTTTCGGCGGCCCATTTTCTGGCTGACTTTGCGTTGATCTCTTCGTAAGGGATAACCAAACCCAGTTTCATTCTTAGGTAATATGTGCGGTCTGCAACGGACGCATAAACTGCTGAATGTCCTCCCAGAAAATATCTAATTTTCAACAATATCGGGGTATTATTTATTCTACTGGCCTTCTCTCCGGGCACTACATTATCAAAACGGAAAGGTTTCAAGTTTAAATCAGTGCTGTCCGGTTAACAGATTAAAAAAAGTCCGAAAACTCCTGGAATCTGTTAGAATGGGTTAGCCCATAACTCATTAAACAGAAAGGAGAT
>Ga0315282_10013597_pt1 | contig 12242 bp, 12 predicted proteins | sample YL17G07_20_MG_FD_203693 | JGI IMG/M metagenome (GOLD analysis project Ga0315282, IMG submission 203693) | Sediment microbial communities from Yellowstone Lake, YNP, Wyoming, USA - YL17G07_20 | ecosystem: Environmental > Aquatic > Freshwater > Lake > Sediment | place: USA: Wyoming | collected... | reverse complement strand
CGGAATTTAAATTGACCGCGGCCGACGCCTATCCCATCAAAACTTACGTTGATTACAAATTGCAGGAGATGGCAACCAAGGAAGAGCAAAAAACAGACCCAATGACTTCTTTTCTTGAGTTTTTGGGTTCCATAAAAGCCGGCGAGCAGATTTGGTTTCAAATTTTAATCAGAGCCACAAAAAAAGAATGGAAAGACGAGGGTAAAAAAGTTGTAGAAAAGTTAACGAAATTAAAAGAAACCAAAGACAAAGAAGGCAATATTCTTTCTGGCATGCTCAGATTGACGCCCGGAGAACGGGCAGTCATTGAGGCGATTGAACGCGATGTTTCAAAACTCGGCTTTGATGTGGGAATCAGAGCAATGTATTTCGCCAAAAACGAGATGTTTAACGCCGTCAATAAGTCTTCTTTAATAGGTTCAATGAAACAGTATAATGCTTTAAATCTCAATGGTTTTAAGTCGGTTAATTCCACGGCTGTTGATTATTTTAAAAGTTTGAGAGAGCCAAGGCGGAGGGCAAAAATGTTTGATGCCTATTGCAAGCGTTCCATGTTTTATATGCCGTATCCCCGCAATCATTTTGTTTTAAATATCGAGGAGCTGGCAACTATTTTTCATTTTCCGGGACGGGTGGCAGAAACACCAACCCTGGGAAGGATTGAGGCAAAGAAAGGAGAGGCGCCGACGAATCTACCGGTATGAGATTGAGATTAATTTTTGTTTTACTCGTCGTTTTTTTTATTTTTGGAATTGTTTTTTCCTGGCTTCATTTTTCTTATTTTAAAAAAATAAATAATTATCTGCTGGTTCCGGTAAGGATTACTATTCCCGAGGGTTATAATCTTGAAGATATTGCCGCTAAGCTTAAGGTTTTTAAAAATTTTAATAGAGATAATTTTTTAAAAATTGCCAAAGAGGGCTATCTTTTTCCGGACACCTATTTTTTGACCGGGAAAGAAACAGAAAAAGACGTTGTGAAAATAATGGAAGATAATTTTAAGAAAAAAGTTGGTCAGATAGAACCAAAAATTCTTATTATGGCGTCTCTGCTGGAAAAAGAATCAAAGATAACGGAAGAAAGAAAAATTATTTCAGGAATTTTGTGGAAGCGTTTGAAGGCCGGAATGCCCCTGCAAGTTGATGCCGAACTCGACACATATCGTTATACAGAACTTCCGCCGGACCCCATCTGTAATCCCGGGCTTGAATCCATTGAGGCCGCAAAAAATCCCGTTGAATCAGAATATTGGTATTATCTTCATGACAAAAATGGCGTTATCCATTATGCCAAAACTTTTGAGGAGCACAAGGTTAATAAGGCAAAGTATTTGAGATGAAAAAGAAAAAAATAAAAGTTTTTGTGGGGATGTCGGGCGGGGTGGATTCTTCGGTTGCCGCCCTGACTTTGAAACAAAAAGGCTATGATTTAGTCGGATGTTTTATTAAAGGCTGGTACCCGTCAGGTCTTCCTTGCGAATGGAAAAAAGACAGAAGGGACGCAATGCGGGTTTGCGCAAAACTCGGTATTCCGTTTTTGACCGTTGACGCGGAAAAAGAATATAAACAAGAAGTGGTTGATTACATGCTCAAAGAATATAAAGCTGGACGCACGCCTAATCCTGATGTGATGTGTAATCGTCATATTAAGTTTGGAGTGTTTTTAAAAAAGGCATTAAAACTTGGGGCAGATTACATAGCAACTGGTCATTATGTAAAGAAATCAACGAATGGCGAATTAAGTACGAATATACAAATAAATAATTTCGTAAATTCGAAACAGATTCGTTATTCGTTGATGACTGCTAAGGATTTAAATAAAGACCAAAGTTATTTTCTCTGGACTTTGACGCAAACGCAATTAAAACATTGTTTATTTCCGATTGGTGATTTGGTTAAGCCGGAAGTAAGGGTCTTGGCTAAAAAATTCAATCTAGCGACAGCTGAAAAAAGAGAAAGTATGGGTGTTTGTTTTCTCGGCGAATTTGATATCGTGGATTTTCTTAAAAAATATATTAAACCGAAAAAGGGAAAAATTATGACTGCTGATGGAAAGATTATTGCTGAACACGAAGGCGTTCAATTTTATACCATTGGCCAGCGCCACGGGTTCAGTCCCGGCGGCGGTGTTCCATATTATATTGTTGATAAAAATCTTAAGAAAAATATTTTACTGGTGAGCGATAAGGCAGGGGAGAGCGAATTTTATAAAAAACAAGTGGAAATAAAAGATGTAAACTGGATTTCCGGCAAGGCACCCAAATTAAACAAAGTTTATAAAGCCAGAATTCGTTACCGCCAACCGTTGCAAAATTGCAGAATTATAAAATTAAATAAAATAATATTTTCCAATCCCCAAAGAGCAGTAACTTCCGGGCAAAGTTTGGTTTTGTATAATGGTCAGGAAATGCTCGGCGGCGGAATTATTATTTAAATTTTGCGGCGTGGCCGAGGCCGAAGAAAATAGTCACGGGAATATTGTAAATTTTTGATAACTGTTTGATTTTTATTTGGGCCGCGTTATAAAAATTGTAGAATTTTTCTTTATCAAAGAGAGTTTTTTTGATTTCAGGCAAAAGATTGGGATAGTATTTTTTAAGCACTATTTCCACCCCGGTCCAGTTTCCGCCAATGGTGTTAAAACTTTCCGTAAAAATATGACTCACCCCCTTTTTTTTGAATTCCTTAAATAATGCTTCCGGGTCTGTAAAAATCGGCCAATATGGACCCATCATTACATAAACCGTTATTCCTTCTTTTGTCAGTTTTTCCATTGCTTCTAATCGCTGTTTTATCGTTGATGAAAAGGGCTCGGTGAATTTTTTCCATTTTTCATCCAGGGTGGCGACGGTAAAATTAACGTCAATATTTTTAATTTTTTTTAATAAATCAATATCCCGAAGAACCAAATCAGATTTGGTCAAGATGCTCACGGGATTATCGTAATTTGTTAGAACCTCTAAAATACCTCTCATTAATTTATATTTTTTTTCAATTGGCTGATAGGGGTCGGTAACTGTGCCGATATTAATTTGTTGGCCTTTATATTTTGGCGATTTCAAATTTTTTTCAAGAACATCGGCAATATTTATCCGAACATCCACAAAATCACCCCATCTCTCGGTATGGCCGGTAAATCTTTTCATAAAACGGGCATAACAATAGACACAACTATGACCGCAGCCAACATAAGGATTAATGGCCAGTCCTCCGCCGGGAAATCCGCATTTTGCCAGGGCTGATTTGCATTGGATTTCGCGAAGTTTCATAATTTATAGTATAATATTTTTATGACTGCTGACAAACTCAGAAAAAAGTTTTTGGAATTTTTTTCCGCCAAAGGCGGATCCGCCTCGGGCGGAGAGGGGCATAAAATTATTCCCGGCGCATCTTTGATTCCGGAAAACGACCCGACTGTGCTTTTTACCACTGCCGGAATGCATCCCCTGGTGCCGTTTTTGCTTGGAGAAAAACATCCGGCTGGAAACCGTTTAGTCAGTGTCCAAAAATGCATCCGTACAGGTGATATTGATGAAGTAGGTGATGATGTTCATCTGACTTTTTTTGAAATGATGGGTAATTGGTCCTTGGGTGACCCCGACGCCCCAGACGGGGTCGGGGCAGGTTATTGGAAAAAAGAAGCGATTGAATGGAGCTGGGAATTTTTGACTTCGTCCCAATGGCTGGGATTGGATAAAAGTAAAATTTCTGTTTCAGTTTTTAGCGGCGACCAAGACGCGCCTTTTGACAAAGAATCTTTTGAAATCTGGAAATCATTGGGTATTCCCGAAGAAAAAATCGCCAAAATGCCCAAGAAAGACAACTGGTGGGGTCCGGCCGGCCAAACAGGTCCCTGTGGTCCGGACACGGAAATATTTTATAACGGCGTGGAAATCTGGAATGATGTGTTTATGGAATATAATAAAAATGTGCATGGCTTATATGAGCCGTTAAAGCAAAAAAATGTTGATACCGGAATGGGCGTGGAGCGGACCTTGGCAGTTTTGAACGGATGCAAGAGTGTTTATGAAACAGAATTATTTGCGCCGTTAATTAAAGAAAATACAAAAGCGGCAAGAATTGTGGCCGACCATATTAAAGCAGCTGTTTTTATTTTGGCCGAAGGAATTGAGCCGTCTAATATCGGGCAGGGTTATGTGTTAAGAAGGTTAATTAGAAGAGCAGTGAAATACGGGTTTGATTTTGGAATTATTGATAGGGTTATTAAAATTTATGAGCATACTTATCCGGAATTGGAAAAAAACAGAAGTTTTATAATTGAGCAAATAAAAAAAGAAGAAGAAAAATTCAGAAAAACTTTGGACAGGGGATTGAGAGAATTTGAAAAAGGGATTGACCCGTTTATTCTTTTTACCACTTACGGCTTTCCCATAGAATTGACTCAAGAATTGGCAAAAGAAAAGGGAATTAAAATAGACTTGGATAAATTTAGCGAGCAATTAAAACAGCATCAGGATTTATCGCGCACTGCTTCTGCCGGGATGTTTAAAAGCGGGTTGGCTGACCATTCCGAGCAGGTGGTAAAATATCATACTGCCAGCCATCTGGCTTTAGCTGCCTTGCGGAAAATTTTGGGAGAACATGTGGTGCAAAAAGGGAGTAATATCACAGCCGAACGCCTGCGGCTTGATTTTTCTCATCCCCAAAAAATTACCCCGGAAGAAATTAAAAAAGTTGAAGACTTGGTTAATGAAAAAATAAAAGAAAATATTCCGGTTGTTTGCGAAGAAATAAATTTAGAAGAAGCGAAAGAAAAAGGAGCAACGGGTGTTTTTGAAAATAAATACGGGAAAAAAGTAAAAGTTTATACTATTAATAATTTTTCAAAAGAGATATGCTCCGGTCCTCATGTAAATTCAACCGGCGAATTAGGTCATTTTAAAATTACAAAAGAAGAAGCTTCGTCAGCCGGCGTCCGCCGCATCAAAGCAATTCTGGAATAAACCTGTCTACCGACAGGTAGATATGTTATTATAAAAAAATGTTTGGATTTAACAAAAATTACGATTTCATTGCCATAGGCGATATTGTCACAGATGCCTTTATTAAAATTAAAGAGGCGATTATTGAGGATGGCGACGATGGCGGGACAAAAATCTGCATGCGCTTCGGCGACAAGATTCCTTATGAGGACGTTTACATCGTTCCGGCGGTTGGCAACAGCGCCAATGCTGCGGTCAGCGCTTCGCGGCTGGGCCTAAAAAGCGCCTTGGTTACCAATCTCGGAGACGACTATTACGGCAAAGAATGCCTAGATGTCTTAAAAAAAGAGAAAGTCGGCACGAAATTTGTGAAAATCAACAAAAATAAAAAAACCAATTATCACTATGTTCTTCTTTTTGGGGCGGAAAGGACGATTTTGATAAAACATGAAGAATTTGAATATTTGCTTCCCGAAATCGGAATCCCAAAATGGATTTATCTTTCATCATCTGGTTCCAATTCTCTTGTTTTTCACTCGGTGGTGGAAAAATATCTGAATGAACACCCTGAAATCAATCTCGCTTTTCAGCCGGGAACCTATCAGATGAAATTCGGCAAATCCGCTTTGGCCGGGATTTATAAAAGAACCAACCTTTTTTTCTGCAACAAAGACGAATCGCAGAGAATTTTAGAAAACAAAGAAACAGATATTAAAAAACTCCTTGAGGAAATACATAATCTTGGACCAAAGATTGTAGTAATTACCGACGGCAAAAAAGGCGCTTATGCTTACGACGGCGGCAAAATGTGGTTTATGCCGCCCTATCCTGATCCAAAACCGCCCATTAATCGCACTGGCGCCGGCGATGCCTTTTCTTCAACATTTACCGTGGCCATTTCTTTAGGCAAAAGCGTTACCGAAGCGTTAAGATGGGGACCGGTTAATTCAATGTCTGTCACCCAGCAGATGGGAGCCAGGGCAGGTTTGCTTACCCGCGAAAAACTTGAAGAATATCTTATGAAAGCACCGGCCGATTATAAGCCGAGATTAATATAAAAATTTTTTATGGACATTTCCAAATTAACAACAAACGGAAAAACGATGTTTCTGGCCTATGACCATGGCGTGGAGCATGGACCAATTGATTTAGTCGGGAAAAGCATTGACCCTGGTTTTATTTTGGAAATTGCGGACAAAGCCGGCTACAACGCGGTTGTTTTACAAAAAGGCGTGGCGGAAAAATACTATGTTGGTTCGCAATATAAGAATAAAATCCCCTTGATTTTAAAACTCAACGGTAAGTCAAGGTTGGTTGGGGGAGAGGCGATTTCCCGGCAAGTTTGCTCGGTGGACGAAGCCATTAGTTTGGGCGCGGTTGCGGTCGGCTACACAATTTATCTGGGCAGCGAATTTGAATCAGAAATGCTGGAAGAATTCGGGAAAATTGAAGAAGAAGCGCACAAAAATGGATTGATAGTTATTGCCTGGGTTTATCCGCGGGGAAAAAGTATTAAAGACGACAGCTCACCGGAGATTATTGCTTATGCCGCCAGAATGGCTTTGGAAATGGGCGCTGACATCGCCAAAATAAAATACTGCGGTTCGGAAGAGTGTTTTAGAAAAGCAGTGGAAGCAGCCGGAAAAACAAAAGTGGTGCTCTCAGGTGGGCCAAAAGTTACTAATGAAGAATTTCTAGAAATAATAAAAAATATAATGTCAGCCGGCGCCATCGGCGTGGCCGTGGGCAGAAACGTCTGGCAAAGCAATGATCCTCTTGGAATTTCCCAAAAAATTAAAAGTATTATATTTGCAAATTAATTTATGAAAGTTTTTGTAACAAGGAAAATTCCGGAAGAGGGGATAAAAATGCTCCGGGATAAAGGTTATGAAGTGGAAGTCAGCGATTTTGACGGAATTTTACCCCGTGAGAAATTATTAGAAAAAGTAAAGGGTACAAACGCCATTCTTTCTCTATTAACGGATAAAATTAATGCCGAGGTTTTTGATGCCGCCGGACCGCAACTGAAAATCGTTGCTAATTACGCGGTCGGCTATGACAACCTTGATGTGGCCGAAGCAAAAAAGAGGGGAGTGATGCTCACTAATACGCCCGAAGTCTTGACCGAGACCGTTGCCGAACAGGCTATTGCTCTGATGTTCGCCATAGCCCGCCGGATTGTTGAATCAGACCAATTTATGCGCGATGGCAAATATGTGGGCTGGGCACCTCTTCTTTTTTTAGGCAATGATTTTCTAGGTAAGACTTTGGGCTTGGTTGGTTTGGGCAGAATTGGGACAGCCGTTGCCAAAAGAATGCATGACGGTTTTGATATGAAAATTATTTATTATGACGTGAAAAGAAATGAAGATTTGGAAAAGCAGTATCATCTTGAATATAAAAATTTAGATGACTTACTGAAAGAATCTGATTTTATTTCTATCCATGTTCCGCTTTTACCGGAAACAAAGCATCTTATCGCTGAGCCGCAATTTAAAATGATGAAAAAGAGCGCTTATTTGATTAATACTTCCCGCGGGCCGGTGATTGACGAAAATGCCTTGGTCAATGCCTTAAAAAACGGAGAAATAAAAGGAGCAGGCCTTGATGTTTATGAAAATGAACCAAAAATGGCAGCGGGGCTGGCAGAACTTCCCAATACTGTTTTAACCCCTCATACTGCTTCAGCCACTGAAGAAACTCGTTCTAAAATGTCGGAACTGGCAGCGGAAAATATCATAGCCAGCCTGGAAGGCAAAACCCCCCCAAGCTTGATAAAATAACCCACTTGGAAGTTCAACTCCCAAGTAGTATGATAAAATCAATGACTATAAGAAAAGCTCCTTTTGTAAATGAGGAATATTATCATGTTTTTAATAGGGGAGTAGATAAACGGCAGATTTTTAATGAATATAAGGATTTAAACAGATTTTTTCAGAGCATTCAAGAATTTAATACTATTGAGCCAATTGGAAGTATTTTTGAAAATTTTTTTCGTAAGTCGCTTAGGAGTTCAACTCCCAAGCCGTTAGTTAGCTTTGTTTGTTATTGTATAAATCCTAATCATTATCATTTTATTTTAAGACAAGTTGTTAATAGGGGGATAGAAAGATTTATGCAAAAATTGGGAACCGGTTATACTAATTATTTCAATAAAAAATACGAACGAAGCGGATCTCTTTTTCAAGGAAGATTTAAATCTGTACGCGTAGATTCTAATGAATATCTTCTTCACTTGAGCGCATATGTGAATTTAAATGATAAAGTTCATCCACTTGGGAGTTCAACTCCCAAGTGGACCAAATCGAGTTGGGAGGAATATGTTAGTGGCGTTAAAAATGGTTTTTGCGAAAAGGATATTGTTTTGGGACAATTTAAAAATTCGGCGGAGTATAAAGAGTTTGCGGAAAGTTCTTTGATTGATATTAAAGAAAGAAAAGAGATGGAAAAATTTTTGTTGGAATAATCAACTTGGAAACCAACAGCAACAACTTATAAAAAACATATGATCATCAAAAATATTTACAACGAAATAATTACTGAGTTTGAGAAAAAAATCAATCCAAAAAGAGTGGAAAAGGATAAATATTATCACAAAGTTGGAAATCCGGTTTCGTATGGCTTATCCAGTCCCGAATATTATAAAATCATCAAAAAATATAAACATCAATTTAAAGAATTGGGAACAAAAGATATACTTAAACTGGCGGGATTATTTTATAAATCAAAAATCAGTGAACAGGTCTACACCGCCAATTATATATTAAGTCTACGATCCGATATTTTCACGCCGAATAATTTAAATTTTCTCGATAAATCACTAGAGTATTTTGATAATTGGGGAGTAATTGATGATTTTAGTATTCATGTTATGCAGCCGATATTGATAAAATATCCGAAACATACAATGAATCTTTTGCGAAAATGGAATAAATCAAAAAATTTGTGGAAAAGAAGAGTAAGTGTGGTAGTTTTTACAAGAAAGATAGGAGAAAGCGGAAAATTTACTAAAGAAGCCCTTGAATTGTGTAATAGATTGCTTGATGATAAAGAAGATTTGGTTCAGAAGGGGGTAGGTTGGGCACTTAAAGATAATATGAGGGGTAATAAAAGATTAGTTTTTGATTTTGTAAAAAAATTAAGAAAATTAAAAATATCATCTGTCATAACCCTATATGCACTTAGAGATATTAATGGGTGCGAAAGAATACAAGTTTTATCATCCAGAAGTTAACTTAGAAATTTAACTTCCAAGTATCATTGTATTTTCCCCAAAATTTGCTATTGTTTTATTATGCTTCAATTAAATGCGGAAAAGAGGGGTGTTTTTGGAAAAAAACTGAAAAATTTTAGAAAACAGGGAAAACTGCCGGCTGTTTTGTACGGCAAAGGGAAAAAGACCACTCCGATTTTTGTTGATTCAAAAGAATTTAAAAAAATCTGGAAAGAAACAGGAGAATCAACTCTTATTAAAATTAAAAATCCGGAATCCGGTGCAATCGAAGATGTTCTTATTCAAGAAGTGGCCCTTGACCCGTTAAAAAACGAACCTCTTCATACCGACTTTTATGTTGTTGAAATGGATAAGCCGATTACGGCCAAAGTTAATCTTGTTTTTGAAGGAGTTTCATCGGCCGAAAAGGATTTGGGGGGAATTTTAGTTAAAGTCAGGCATGAAGTTGATGTGGAAGCCCTGCCCAAAAATTTACCCCACGAATTAAAAGTTGATATTTCCAAATTAGCCAATCTTGAAGACCAGATTATTATTAAAGATATTGATTTACCTGCGGGCGTCAAAATATTAGCAGGTGAAAAAGACGTTGTTGTTCTTATCGAAACGCCAAAAGAAGAAATAGTTGAGGAAAAACCAATAACCATTGAGGAGGTAGAAGTAGAAAAGAAGGGAAAGAAAGAGGAAGAAAAAATTGAGGAAGGAACGAGTAACGCGCAACGTGTAACGCGTAATTCGTAATATGAAAAAAGGTTTAATTTTAATTTTGCTCGTTACCGGTTGCTCGTTACTGGTTACCGGTTTTTCTTTTGCCGAAGAAATTGACCCTAACGCGGTTATAAATCAACGCCAGCAATTACAAGAGCAATTAAATAATTTAGAGTCGCAGATTAATGGGCTTAATGACACTATCTCCGGCTATCAAAAACAAACCACTACCCTTGAACGCGACATCGATATTTTAAACGCTCAAATAGCAAAAATAAAATTGCAGATTAAACTGACAAATCTCCAGATTTCCCAGCTCTCGGACAGCATCGGAGAAAAGGCAACGACCATAAATGTTTTATCCGGCAAAATTGATGATGAAATTAATTCTCTTGCCGCGCTCTTGAGAAGGACGAGGGAAATTGATTCGCAATCTTTACTTGAAATTGTCTTAAGCCATACACAGCTTTCGGATTTTTTTTCGGAAACAGATTCTTTTGACACCATTCAGGCCAATGTTCAGGATTCTTTGGCTCAGATAAAAGGAACGAAAACACAGACCGAGGCAGAAAAAGCGGATTTGGAAGACAAAAAAATAGAACAGGTCCAACTAAAGGGCATCAAGGAATTGGAAAATAAAAAATTGGCTTCGGCCGAAGCGGACAAAAAAAGAATTTTAACCGCCACCAAGGGCGAGGAGGCAAAATACCAAAAACTTTTGACGGCAAAACAAAAAAGCGCGGCCACCATCAGGAGCCAGCTTTTCTTGCTCACCGGCTCGCCAGCCATCCCCTTTGAGAAGGCGGTTGAATATGCCACTTTGGCATGGAAGACAACGGGAGTACGGCCGGCTTTTTTGCTTGGGGTGATTGCCGAAGAATCAAATCTCGGCGCCAATATTGGCAAGGGAAATTGGAAAACTGATATGGCAAACTGTTCAAAGCAACGGGACGCCTTTGTTCAAATAACCTCGGAATTGGGTCTTGACCCTAATTTAATGCCTGTTTCCAAAAAAGCGTGGTATGGCTCCTGCGGCGGAGCAATGGGGCCGGCCCAGTTTATGCCCACTACCTGGCAGGGGTACAAAAGCGCAATTTCAAATATCACCGGCAATAATCCACCCAGCCCCTGGGATCCCAAAGACGCATTTGTCGCCGCCGCGCTTTTGCTTAAAGACAATGGAGCCGCCTCCAATGAACGAACCGCGGCCCTGAAATACCTCGCTGGCTCATATTGGAAAAAATCCGCCTATGCTTTTTATGGAGATGATGTAATGGATTTGGCTGCCAAATATCAAAATATGATTGATATTATTAAGGGGTCGTAAAACTTTTTACAATCGGTTCCAGATTGCCCTCTAAAATTTTCTCAATATTGTGCCAGGATTTTTTGATGCGGTGGTCGGTTATTCTGTCCTGCAAAAAGTTGTAAGTTCTGATTTTTTCTGACCTATCCTGTGTTCCTATTTGCTGCCGGCGTTCTTCAATTATTTTTCCCTCTTGCGCCCGGCGTTTCAAGTCGTTTATTTTTGCGTTCAAAATTGCCACGGCTTTTTCGCGGTTTCTTTGCTGAGAGCGTTCGCTCTGGCAGCCGACAATAATGCCAGTTGGTTTGTGCAGAACGCGGACAGCCGTTTCCACCTTGTTGACGTTCTGTCCGCCCGGACCGCCGGCTCTGGTAAAACTTATTTCCAGGTCCTGGGGTTTGATTTCAATTTTTTCGTTGCTGGTTTCGGGCAAAATTGCCACTGAGGCGGTGGAGGTATGAACCCGACCGGTCTTTTCTGTCACTGGCACGCGTTGGACCCGATGCACCCCGCTTTCGTTTTTTAATTTTTCATAAACATCGGCTCCGGATATTTCAAAAACCAAATCGTCAATTTTTACAACTTTCCAGCCCTGCTTCCCTGCGTATTTCGTGTACATTCCCGCCAAGTCAGAGGCAAAAAGAGAGGCCTCGCTTCCTCCTGTTCCGGCCCTGATTTCAAGAATAATTGTGTTAATCATAATGCTAAATTTGCGAAATAATTTGCGAATTATGCGAACAAATTTTTTGTATCATTCGCATACGTTTTCGTATTATTCGCATTATTTGCGCGCCTTGGCGCGTCTTGCTTTGAATTTTTCAACTCGGCCGGCGGTGTCAATTAATTTTTTCTTGCCGGTAAAAAAGGGATGGCAGGCGCTGCAAATCTCCACGTCAATTTTTTCTTTGGTGGAACCAACAACAATTTTATTTCCGCAGGCGCATTTGATAATTGCATTGGGAAAATATTTCGGATGAATATCTTTTTTCATATAAATTATCTTATCATTATTTATTTCCCCTTGCAAGATTCTTTATTTTCTGTTAAATTTATAA
>Ga0315282_10013595_pt1 | contig 12243 bp, 7 predicted proteins | sample YL17G07_20_MG_FD_203693 | JGI IMG/M metagenome (GOLD analysis project Ga0315282, IMG submission 203693) | Sediment microbial communities from Yellowstone Lake, YNP, Wyoming, USA - YL17G07_20 | ecosystem: Environmental > Aquatic > Freshwater > Lake > Sediment | place: USA: Wyoming | collected... | reverse complement strand
TTAAAGCCTATGCCGATCGTTTAGCCGCGGCCGGTACGGCCGCGCATCTTATGATCGTCGCCGTACCGGCGACGGCTAAGCGCTAAAGCCTATACCCATCGTTTAGCCGCGGCCGGTACGGCCGCGCGCCGTTCGCACAGGCGCGCCGGCACGGGCCGTGCTATGCCTTTTCGATGAACGTGATCCGGCCGCGGTTTCCGTCGACGCGGATCGTCTGGCCGTCGGCGATGGCCCGCGTGGCGCCGGGGCAGACGACGGCCGGAATGCCGAAGTCGCGGGCCACGATAGCCCCGTGGCTCAGCATCCCGCCCTGCTCCACCACCAGGCCCCTCGCATGGACGAACAGGGCCGTCCAGCCTGGATCGGTCGACGGGCAGACCAGGATGTAGTCCGTGCAGGCGCCGGCGGCGTCGTCCGGATCAAAGACGACCCTGGCGGGCCCCGTCGCGACGCCGGAGGCGATCGGCTCGGCCGCCAGTTCCGCCGCCGCCTCGATCGTTGTCGGCAACCCGAGCGCATCAAGGTCCTTCGAGTCGAGGACCTCGGGCATCTCGAGCCGCCGGGACGACTGCCAGCGGACCTTGCGCGCGGCAATCTTGGCGGCAAGGTCCGCACGCTCCGAAGGATAGCGCTGTAGTTCGTCCAGGCGAAGGAAAAACAGGTCGCGCCCGAGGCCCCACCGCCGCGCCAGTTCAAGGAGGACCACGCGGACGGCCTGGTAACCCATCATCAGGTAGTGCTTGCCGATCTCGCGGTAGGCGAGCATGGCCTTGGCGTCGGCGAGATTGGCGGCGACTTCCTCGAGGAAACTGCTGCCACCCCACTGCCGGAGCGTGTCGGGGAGCGCCCTTTCGGCCGCCCGCCGCCGCTCGACATTCGCCTGCTGCATCTCGCGCGGCGAAGGGGCCTGCTCATCCAGGTACACCGCCATGATCTGCTTGATGTACGACGGGTCTTCCTGCCACCGCGGGTTGGCCAGTTCCATCTCGCCGACCCCGCGGTGCCCGTAGCGGTTGTAGAATTCGGCCATCGACTCTGCGCCGCGGGCCACGCTGTAGAGCATGACGTTCTGCTCGACGGTCGTGTCGCCGTCGAGCCCCTGCGTCAGGGTCAGGGCCTCCCGCGTGCCCGCCTCCGTGCCCATCAACTGGCAGAGGCGATCCCGAAGTGCGGCCAGGGCCATGCCGCCGAAGAACCCCGGCTTGAGCGACTCGCCGCCGAAGTCGTCAATGACCCGCGCCAGCCGCTCGCCCAGTTCGGCCAGCACTTCGGCGTCCGACAGCGCCTCCAGGTTCTTGGCGCGCTGCTCCTTCAGCCAGTCGAGGTAGGCGGGCAGGACATGGTTCCTGAACCGGTCGACGGCCGTGCGCCGGATCTCGCGCATCCGCCGCGAGGCCCTCAGCATCGAGACCACCAGGCCGGGCAGGCCGAGGAAGAACCGACCTGTTGCCCGGTCGGGGTCGAACCGCGTCGGCGCCGACTCCATGATCTTGGGATTCCGCCGGACCTCCGCCAGGTCGTATGTCAGGGGCATGCCTTCCCAGAAGAGGCCGGCCGCCCGATCGGGGTCGGCGTATACCCGCCCGCAGATCAGTTCCAGGAAGCCGTCCTTGCCGGGCCGATAGCCGAAATCCCGGTACATGCGTCCCAGGCCGCCGTCGCCGCTCATGAAGCGGCGCGTGATGTCCCACGTCAGCGGCGTCGGAAACCGGAGCGTCTCGGCGAGGTTGTGGAGGACCCAGACCTTGCGCTTGTCGCCGGCGAGTTCGCGCAGGCGGTGGATTTCTTCTTCCCGCCCGATCTCGACGTCCTCGACGATCTCCAAGCCGCGGATCGGCCGGGCCTGGAGCAGCGCGAACCGTCCTTCGCCCAGGCCCCACTCGATATCCATCGGGCGGCCGCCGAAGAACGTTTCGATCTGAAGGCCGATCTTCGCCAGTTCCACCACCTGGTCGGCCGCCAGCGATGCCGCGTCGGGGTCGATCGCGCGGTCGTCGCCGAACGCCGCCACGAGGCGCACCTTGTGCCCCATAGCCGCCTGGCGGATCGAAAGGTCCTTGCGGGCCACCACGAAGCGGTCCGGATGAACGTCGCCCGACACGACCGACTCGCCCAGGCCGTAAGAAGACTCGATGATCATCTCCTCGGCGGCCATGTCGTTCGGGTTGACCGTGAAGAGGATGCCCGAAACCTCTGACGGAAACATGGCCTGGACGTTGACGGCCGTACCGTCACCCGACGAGATGCCGTGAGCCTGGCGGTAGGCGATGGCCCGCGGGCTGTCCCACGAGCGGAACACGGCCTCGATGCACTCCAGGAGCGTCTGCCAGGGGTTCCGCGGGAAGGGCCGCCCTGCCCGCTCGGTGTAAAGCCTGGTCAAGCGCTCGGCGATCGCCTCCAGTTCCACCGGCGTCCGGGCCGCGCCGCCGTGGCGGTGCGCGTGCGGCACCTCCTTCTCGGCCGCCTCGAAGTCCCCGGCCGAGAGGCCCGCCACGGTCCGCGCGAACGTGCGGATGAACTCTACATAGACCGGCCAGAACCGGGCCGGGTCGGCCTGGGCCATCGCCGGCGAAAGGCCGCAGTTCAGGATCGTGTCCATCATGCCCGGCATGGACGTCGGCGCGCCGGAGCGGACCGACACCAGGAGCGGCTTTTCGGCCGCACCGAATATCCGGCCCGTGGCCTCCTCGAGGCGCGCCAGGCCCCCCTGGACCTCTTGCTCGAGGCCCGGCGGCCACTGGCCGCCCGACTTGAGAAACAGGCGGCAGCATTCCGTCGAGAGGGTGAAGCCCGGCGGCACAGGCAGCCCGGCCTTGCTCATGGCAGCCAGGCTGGCCCCCTTGCCGCCAAGGATGTCCTTGCGGCCGGGGTCGCCTTCCGTCTGACCGGCGCCAAAGAAGTATGTCCACCGAGTCCCCACCCGCTACTCCTTGGACCCGAGGCAAACCAGGCCCGACGACTTCGTGACCAGGTACAGCCGCGAGTTGGCCAGGATCGCAGGGGCGGCGGCCTCTTTCAGGCACGCGGCCTCCGCCAGCCGGCTCTGCCTGCCCGAAGCCAGTTCCACCCGCTCGATGGCCCCGGCCGTGGCGTAGAGCACCTCCGCACCGCACAGCATCGGCGGCATCCCTGGCAGTCCGCCCTTGCGGCGGAGAATCTCCTTGCCCATCCAGTCCCACACGACGACTTCCCCTGTGTCGGTGGTGCATGCCATCCGATCTTCGTCGCAGACAAACGCCCCGGCCGAGGAGCCGCAGCGGGCCGACCAGAGCACCGCGCCGTCAACCACGCTCAGGACGCAGACCTTTCCGCCGGCGCCGACCACCACGAAATCCTCGGTGGCCACAGGCGCCGCCGTGATCGGCTCAGGCACGGAACTGAGCCACTTGGCATTGCCCGTCGCCACGTCAAGCGCCACCACGCCGCTCTTCGCGCTGCCGACCAGGACCAGGCCGGCCGCCGTCGCCGGCGCCCCGACGATGCCGGGCACGGCCGAAGACCACGTGGGCCCGGCAGCCCCGCAACTCACATCGATCATCGTGATTCTGTTCGGAGCGTCGCAGACGAACAGGCGATCCTGCGTCAGGAGGAGGCCGCCCGGCGCATCGTCGGCCAGCGGCTTCTTCCACCTGGCCTGGCCGGTGGCGATGTCGACGGCGTGCAGACTGCGGCCCTTGTCGCCCGGCCGGCCATCGACAAAGTACGCCACTTCGCCGCCCACGACGGGCGAACCGTGCGGCGCGCTGCGGGCAGCATAGAACCATTGCTCCGAGGGGCCGTCGCGCGGGCCGCGGCCCAGCGCCAGCCTCGCCAAACCCGCCTGCCCTTCCCTCCGAACGCCCACGTACAGGCTCCCCTCCAGAAAGGCCGGCGGCACATCGGGCACCAGAACCGCGGCAGGATTCGCCGCGGCCGGACTGCGCGGATACTGCCACAGCATGGCCGCCTGGGAAGGCGGCGCGCTGGAATCGGCCCACCCGCTGCGCCCCGGCCCGCCGAGGCGCCCGGCCCAGATCGGCCGGCTCGCCGCCACCGCTCGCCCCACGCACAGCAATCCCTTGCCGGCACTCCCAACGTATACGTGTCCGTTGGCGACGATGGGCGAACTGATGCATGACCCGCCCTCGCCGACGTCGGCCTCGCAGACCGGCCGGAAGGTCCCCCGGTTAAGACCGTACAGCCGGCCCTTCTCGGTCACAAAGTAGACATGGTCCCGGCCGACGGCGGGGGCCGAGATGATCGGCTCGCGCGCGTTCCACTGCCGGAGGGTCTTGCCGTCGGGTTCCAGGCAGTAGAAGAGGCCGTCGCGGCTGCCGAAATATAGCCGCCCGTCGGCGGCCGCGGGGGCGCCCAGCACCGTCTCCTTCACGGAAACCTTCGAGAGGACCCTGCCGGTAGCGGGGTCGAGCGTCCACACTTCACCGGCCGGGGCAAGGCGTTGGCGGGCCTCGGCGATTTCGGCCGCGCTGGCGCTTTTGCGCCGCATCTGCTCGATCCGCTTCTGGGCCACTTGCTGGGCGCTATCGATGTAATTGCCGTTGCCCATGCCGACGAACAGTCTGCCCCCTGCCAAGGTCGGGCCTGCAAAGGCCGGATAAGGCGTCGTCACGCGCCAGATCTGGCGGCCGGTCCGGGCATCGACGCAACAGATGCCGCAGCCCTCCTCGCCGAGGCAGAAATAGACTCGGCCGTCGCAGGCCAACGGCGACGCCTCGCAATCGGGATAATCCTTGCCGTCCAGGTGCCAGAGAACGCGCGGGTTTCCGTCCGCGTCGGGCTCAAGAGCGATGCAGTAAAGGCCGTCGTCGCCGGCGCCGACGTAGGCCTTGCCGTCATAGATGCTCGGCGACGACTCGACGTGGCTGGCGGTGCGAAACTGCCAAAGCGCTTTGCCGGTGGCGGCCTCGAGGCACGTGATGCGTCCGTCGCGGACGAAGTGCAGCCCCTCGCCGCTGACGACGTAGCCGCCTGCCACGGCCGGCGAGGAGAAGGTGGCGCGGAAATCGTCGGGCGCGTATTTCCAGACGACCGCCCCCGAGTCGGCGTCCAGACAGTAGATGGCCCCGCGGTCGTGGAAGACCGCCTTGTCGGCCGACGTGGCGAAGATCCGCCCTCCTGCCGCCGCAGGAGAGCAGAAGAAGGTCTTATCCTTGGTGAAGGTCCACACCGTGCCGCCGGAGACAGGGTCGGCGCTGCCGGGGTCCGCCCCGCGGCGCTCCGGGCCGCCGCGGAAGGCCGGCCAGTCGCCGCCGCCCACCGCCGCCGACGCCCGCGGCGCCAGCCAGGTCGACGTCCACGAGACCAGGCAAACCGCCCCCACGATCGCCACGACAACCCCGGCCGTCAGCAACTTGTTCCGCCACATCACCCGCAGGGCCACGCGGATCGCCGCCGGCTTGAAAATCGCCAGCAACATGGCCCCCAGGGCCCCCAGGAGCGGCGGCAGAACCGCCACGAGGATCTGGAGCGGCCCAATCAGAACGGGCACCACAGCCACGCAGTCGAACGAAATGGGGTCACCAGTCAGCATCGACAAGACCTCAAGAACACGCAGTCGCCTTCGGCTCCCCGCTAAAGGGGGTTCACGAAATCGGCGGGCGGCATTCCCACAGCCTGCCCGCCGCGGCGGGCCGCCGTTGCGTGGGCATCCATCCTGCGGAGACGCCCACCAATTTACTTAAACTCGTCTTCGCGAAAGACTACCCGGTGTTTCCCCGCCTCGACGGTCACGGTTTTCCAGGCCATGCGTCCGTCGCTCAGGCAGAAAGAAACCCTGCACTTGCCGAGCGGAACCGCCAGATGGGCAACCTGGCTCGCCTGGCCTCCCAGTCCCTCTGCGCCGCCCAGTTCACGCAGGCCCAGAAGACGGTCCTTTTCGTCCGTCACGCGCACCAGGGCGCCCGTGAGGCCCTTGGCCACGTCCGCCGCGACCGTAACCGGGGCGCGGTCCCTGGGGTGCTCCATTCCGTTAAACGCCACGACTATCTTGTCGCGGCAGTTCATAACGAGGTCCGGGTAGCCGTCGTCATCGAGGTCCGCCCACGCTGCCGAGTAGACCCCATCCAGACCTCGCAGGCCGACCGCGTCAGTCGCGTCCGTGAATCCGCCCTTCCCGTCGCCCAGGAAGAGCCGCGGCGAACCGCCGGGGTAACATACCAGGAGGTCCGTCCGGCCGTCGCCGTCAACGTCGGCCCAAGCGGCAGAGACGCTCGGCTCGGTCACCTTCGCGAGGTCGCCGGCCGCCTCCATCACATTGGTAAACGTGCCGTCGCCATGGTTCCGGTAGAGCCGGGCCGTGCCGGGGCCGGGGACAAACACGTCGAGGCGTCCGTCATTGTCCATGTCTCCGGCCGCCGGGCCGCAGCGGTATCCCGGCTGGCAGGGCTCCATGCCCGAGCCGGCAATCAACCTGAACGTCCCGTCGCGCTCATTGTGGGCCAGCACGCCCTTACCTTGATTGTAAAAGAAATCGGTGCAGCCATCGCCGTCATAATCAAATGAGAGGAAGAACTGGCCCGGCCCGTCGGCGAGGGCCTTCCGACCCAGGCCTGCCTTCTCGGTCGCGTCGACGAACCAGTTCGGCGCCTTGCCGGTGTTCTGGAAGAGGCGTATGCCCGCGGGGCCGGCGACCAGGATGTCGGGCAGGCCGTCGCCGTTGGAGTCGATCCAGGCGGCGCCATCGCCCTGCGCCTCGCGGGCGGCAGGAAGCAGCCGCGAGTCCTCGCGGAAACCCCCGCCCACGTTCGTGTACAGGCGAAGCGGGTGCAGCAGCACGTCGACGTAGCCGTCGCCGTTGTAGTCGGCCCAGGAGGCGGCCCGCGACCCCGCCCGCAGGTTCAGCAGGGCCGCCATGTCCTCGAATGTGCCGCCGCCGTTCACGAGGAGGGCGTTGGCTGCCCCGCGGCACGCATAGATGTCGAGGCGCTCGTCGGCGTTGGCGTCGGCCAAGGTGGTGCCCCCCGGCTCGCCGCCCTCGCACTTGAAGACCAGCCGGTGCCGGAAGCCTCCCTTCCCCACGGGGGGATTCAGGCGGGCGGAGCCCGGGCGGCCGGGGTCCAGCGGCGGCAGGCTCGGATTCGGCGCCGGCGCAGATCGGCGCTTCGCCAGAATGTCCTCGGTCAGCAAGATGAGGTCCGGCGTCGGGCCGTTGTAGGTCCGGTTCAACCGGATTTCGATGTGCGACATGCGCCAGGCAACCTGATCGCGTCGTCCGGGTTCGTCCTCGGCGTAGAGTTGAAACCACGTGCCGCCGGAGTGCCACTCGGACGCGATGGCCGCGGCGTCGCGCTTGTAGAACCCGATGACCTCGTCGCCCGGCTTGATCCGCGCCATCAGGTACGCCGCGTGGTCCGGGGCCGAGAGGCCGATGTGCATCTCGACGCGCTTGAACTCCTGCTTGCCCTTCAGGGACCGCTCGATGGCCGCCACGGCGACGTGTTTCGATACGTCAACAGACGCGAACTTCCCGACGACGATCCAGGCCGACTCGTCGAGGATTTCCTGGAAGGCGTAGAGGCGCTCGATATAGGCATAGGCGGCCGCACCGATGGCCGCGATGAGGGCGGCCGCCAGGCATCCCGCGCGCCAGGGCATCTTACGGCCCCTCGACGACGACGTCGAAGGCCTCGAACTCGCCTTCCGGCGTCTCGTCCTTGGCCTCGACGGACTCGACTTTGGCCGACCGCGGGCCGCGCTTGACCTCCGCCAGCAGGTCCTCGACCGCCTTGGCGGGGCCCTCCAGGACGGCCTCGACCCGCCCGTCCGGCAGGTTCTTGACCCAGCCCGCGACCTTCAGGCGCCGCGCCTGGTTCTGCGTGAAATCGCGGAAGCCCACGCCCTGCACGCGGCCGCTCACGAACACGTGGACCCGGCGCGTCCCTTCGGCGATCTTCGGCAGGACCCGCTGGAAGACGATGCGGACGGCCGTCCCGGCGGCGGGGAGAATCTTCATGTTCGCTTTATAGATATTCGACTCCCTGCACTCGACCCGCGAGTTCTCCAGCAGCGGCGACGTATCGTCATAGTGCAGGCCCACGAGGTTCGCCGTCTGGGCCGCCTGAAGAACGTTCGCGCCAGTGTCGGGGTTGATCGCCCACGTCGAGCCGGTGAAGAGCCACGGCGCCGGCTCCGCCGGCTTGTCGGTTTTCACGTACGCCAGAAAGTCGTCGATGGGCCGGCGGGCGGGCTTGCCATCGGCCTCGTATTCCACGAAAAGGAGCACCGGCTGCCCCTTGGGCGGGGCGTCGGCTATGGCCGGCCGGCCCGGCCTAAGGCCGATCTTCCGAAGCCCCTCGTACACCTCCTGCGGGGCGCACGGCGTCACGAAGAGCGTCTCGTAGTCCTTGCCCCCCTTTGCGACCAGGGCGTACTCGATGGCGCCCTTGAGGACGTCGTACCTGCCCTGCTTGGCCGCCGCAGCGGGGATGGTGACCGTGCGGGCCTTCTCGTCGACCGCGACGGCCGCCTTGGGCTGGCCGGGCGATGCCGCCTTGCTCTCCGCAGGGGCGGCCTTGTTCTCGAGGGCTGGTGCCGCCGGTTCAGCGGCGTGGGCGAAGCCGGCCCCGATCGCCACCGTGATGGCGACCACCAGCACCGCCGCACGACCAGGACGCTGATCCATTCAGCCTTCCTCCCGACCCCTGAGTGCCTCTTTTTCAACCTTGGCGCGCAGCCCGAGTTTCGGCGAAAGGCCGACACTGCGGGGTGGCTAACGGGTGCGCCGGCAGTTCTCTCAGACTTCATCCTTCGGGCCAATGCGCTTGCCGCGGAAGAATTTCGATAGGATCTTGCCGCAGGCTTCGGCCCGCACGCCGCAAGTCACCGCCAGGCGGTGGTTCAGGCGGGGCTCGTCCACGAGGTGGAAGACCGACTCGACCGCCCCCGCCTTCGGGTCCGTCGCGCCGTAGACCAGGCGGTCGATCCGGGCCAGGACCATCGCCCCGGCGCACATGGCGCACGGCTCAAGCGTCACGTACAGCGTGCAGCCCTGGAGCCGCCAGGAACCGAGGGCCTCGGCCGCCTGCGTGATGGCGATCATCTCGGCGTGGGCGGTCGGGTCGCACAGGGTCTCGCGCTGGTTGTGCGCGCGGCCGATGACCCGCCCCTGGTGGACGATCACGCAGCCGACAGGCACCTCGTCCTCGGCCAGGGCCGCCTCGGCCAGGCGCAGGGCTTCCTGCATCCAGCGCTCGTCATCGGCGCCCGCGGAAGCCAAAGGAACGCAGGCGCGGAGGGACGAACGGACAGAGGGACAGACGGACAGAGGGACGCAGGGACAGACGGACGAAGGCACGGACGGCGCCCCGGCGTTCTTCTTCTCTTTGGGCCTTCGTGCCTTCGTGGCTTCGTCCCTTCGTGACCGTATTCCTACGCGCTCGCCTCCGGTTCGCCGCCAAGCGCGCGGACTTTGAGACGGCGCCCATCAAAAAGGCGCCCGCCCATCCGTCGCCGGGCCGAGCGGGAAACCTGGTGCGCCCGGCAGGACTCGAACCTGCAACCTTTGGCTCCGCAGGGCAGAATCTCAGTTGTAAGACGTTGTGGCAGCAATGCTTACATCGCGTTTCTCAGGCAAAAACGAGGATCCTATGTTACTGACAGATCAGCGACAAGTCAACCAGCAAGTGGATACGCAGACAAGACGGGTGCGCCTGGAGAAAGTGGCACGGTTGTCGGAGTTTGTCATTCTGAGCCGCCTTCAGGCGGCGAAGAATCTGAGCCGCCTTCAGGCGGCGAAGAATCTGCCGTGGCGATTCGCACAGCGAGATTCTTCGCTCCGCTCAGAATGACAAACACGACGGTCCTGCCACGAATATTAGGTGCGCCCGACAAGACCGGGCGTGACCCCGATGCCGAGGGCTGATCTACGTGTATACGCCGAGACAAGGCCAGTCTCTTGCGTTCATTTACTACTACACCAAGGTGAACGGCCGGCCCCCCGCCGAGAGGGACGTGGAGCGTTTCTTCAAGTAGTGTGCTCATTCAGCCATCGGCGCACATGAGAAGGCTGATAGCGCGTTGGGGACACGCGCCCGCCCGGGGCGGTATACGGCCGCGCTACCTGACGTGAAGGACAGCCCGACGATAGGCCGTCAGCGGCGGATCGCCACTGTCAGTGACCTCCAGGATCACATGGACCGTCTTGCCGACGGCATCCGTGGGAACCCGGAGCGTAACATCAGGCCCGTCGGCGCCCTGGAGCACAACATTGCCCTGATACGTTCCCGCCTCACGGTATACCCACCAGCGATGCGCAACGGCGTGGCCTTCGGGGTCGGACGAGCCTGCGGCGGACAGCGCGAAGGTGCTCCCGGCGTCGGCCCTCAACTCAAGAATGCGGCGCGACGTGTCGCCGTTGAGCACGGCCACAGGCTTGTGGTTGGCCTGGACGCGGGGCCTGACGCACCAGTCCATGCGGGCCTGAAACTCGTTCTGGTACGCCGGCCGCCAGCGCCAGACCGCTGCGCGGGCATCCCGCTGCCCGTTCACATCGTCGGCGGCATCGCGGTATAGGCCGCCGGGGGCGTGACCGAACCGCCCGCCCCAGCCGCCCCACTCCGGATGCTCCGGGTCCTGGAGACCGTTGGGCAGGAAATAGAACCACGAAGGCGTGTCACCTTCCTTGAGGGCCGCGTGCGGGTTCGGGGCCGTCCACGTCTTGGGCGGGTAAAGCGCCCCGAGCGGTCCGTGGCCGGTTCGCACGTGCGTGTCGATCCACGCGAGGCTGGTCAGCGATTCATCGCCTCCCAGGTACATGCCGCGGTAGACGGCCTCGCGTTTGTCCCGGCCCTCGGGGGCATTGCCCAGGACGTAGAACAGGGCCGGGAAGTTCTCGACAATCCATGGGCCGGTGTCGTCCTGGTGGCCGACTGCGTAGACGCGAAGTCTGCCAAGAAATGCCTGGAGGCCATCGGCCGTCCGGTCGTGGCGCGCCCGCCACAGGGCCTGCGCGAGTTCCGTTGAGCCGCCCCAGATGGCAACATGCACGGGCCGCGGGTCGGGCCGGTCGGCCACGGCGATGATCCAGTTCGAGCCTTCGGTGTCCTTGCCATCGCCGACGTTCTTCACGCCGCGCTGCGGGTTGCCCGACTTGATGCGCGCCAGCAGCACCTCGGCGGGGGGGAACGCGGAGCCGTGCTGTATCAGATTCGGCCGCACCTGGCCGTAGGCCGCGACGATCTGGCGGATGAGTTCGGGCTCAACGACATCGCGTTTCAGTTCCCCTGGCACGCCGGAAGCGGAGGCGATAAGGCCCTCAATCTCGAACTCGCTGGAATGCACCATGAGCCGGATCATGGACTGCTGGTCATCCGGGTCGCCGCCGATGTCCGTGGTGACGATGAGCCGTGGCTTCGTCGGCGTGGTTTCCGCGGCGTGCACGCCGCATAGCCATGTCATCATAGCCGTAGCGATGGCCGCAGCAGCAACTGCGTCCCTCGACATGGGCGTCGTCCTTGCGCTCGGCCCCCTTCTCGACGGTGCACAATTGCACCGGCCTGGGGTTAAACACGTGCGCGGACCGTTCAGTCCTATGAAAGGAAGCCGCCATGCCCAGGGGCCGCATCACGTTGCCCGTCGCATTGCCTGCAACGAGCCCATCTTGACAATCTACAGCGGCGGAATGAAGATGCAGTCGACCAAACGCACACCGAAGTTCGAGTGTCCTGGGCGGATTATTGGTCGGAAGCGCCCCGTGACGCTGGCGGACTTTGCCTTGCCGGCAGCGCGGACCGCGCGAATGATCATTTTCGCGTCTGCGTTCCTACCGTGCAGTAGCAGCCGGGTGCGATGCGGTTTCCGGAGCGCCGCTGTTGCTGACTGCCTGGACGGCGAGCAGAGGGCATGGATGATCCGGAGGTCGCGCGCGAAAAACAGGTTGCTTTACGCAGCCATGGCGCACAGGTGTCCGTTGCCGCAGGTTTTCGGAGGCCATGCGTCCGACGGCCCAGTGGAGGCGGCCAATGAGATTGCCGCGTTGACGATGGGCGGGTATGTGGGTGATCGCGGTCCTGGCGGGAGCGTGGGCGGGCGGAATGGCCCGTGCGGCCGACGGGACGGACGCGCTGCTGGACCGCGCCTCGTGGATCTGGTGGGACAAGGACACGAACGCCATCCAGCCACCGTACAAGGAGTCGGAATTCACCTTCACCAAGGAGATCGCAATCGCGGGCGAGGTCCGCCAAGCGACCCTCCGCGTCACGGCCGAGAGCGCCTACCAACTCCTCGTGAACGACAAGCCCGTCGGCG
>Ga0315282_10013594_pt1 | contig 12244 bp, 8 predicted proteins | sample YL17G07_20_MG_FD_203693 | JGI IMG/M metagenome (GOLD analysis project Ga0315282, IMG submission 203693) | Sediment microbial communities from Yellowstone Lake, YNP, Wyoming, USA - YL17G07_20 | ecosystem: Environmental > Aquatic > Freshwater > Lake > Sediment | place: USA: Wyoming | collected... | reverse complement strand
CTCATTGAGGAAGCCGATTTTAACGCGGCTCCCGAGGGAATCAAGATGCGTTCGATGGATCCGTCGCACGTGGCCATGGTGGACTTTGAATGGAATAAGTCGGCCTTCGAGGAATACACTTGCCTTCAACCTACAAAAATCCGATTGAACGTATCGGACATTGTGAAGAAACTACGAGGCGTCGGCCAAGAACCCTTGGAGATGTCCTATGACGAGAACACGAAGAAATTGAATATGATAATTAAAGGAAAATGGAAGACAACCTTCACTCTCCCCACCCTAGACCCAGGAGATGAAGAAGTGCCAACGCCGAAGATAGCCTTCAACACCAAAATGAAAATGATTAGCTCCAGCTTCAAAGACATAATCGACACGATTCAAACGGTCAGCGACAACGTACGCTTCGAAACAACTCAAGAGAAGTTCGTCGCAGAAGCCGTAACAGAGCTGAGTGGTGCGAAAATTGAGCTCGAGAAAGGTAGCGACGCCTTGCTGGAACTGGAAGTTAAGGAACCTTGTAAGGCAACCTTCAACTTGAATTACCTAGGGGAAATCTCAAAGGCAGGATCCATGGCAGCGGAACTTGTCACAGTGGAATTTTCGAGCAACATGCCAGTAAAGCTCGAATATGAAATGCCCCAACAAGGAAAGTTACTGTATTACTTGGCACCAAGAATTGAGGCGGATTGAGAGAGAGCACCGAGGGCAGCACGTAAAGCCGATCACCTATTCGTAGCGGCAATCGCCATGCAAGCTCTCCTAACAAAGCTCGATCTTGCAAAATTCCCCTTCTCCGCAGAAGCTTCAGAGTACGTGAAGTCGCGCGGAATCGACCCCTCGGAACTAAGCAGACCAGAACTAACCCCGATCCTCGAACGCGCGATGGAACGGATCAGGCAAGGAGTCTTTAGCGGTAGGATATCTGCTGAATTGACACAGGAAGATGTGGACATACTGGCATATCCGACTGCCCTCATGCTGATCACTGCCATCGGCGACGACAGGACCAGAAGACGATATGCACTGGCCGAAGCAAAGAGAGCATACCAATTACTAAGAGACGAATCACCCGAGAAGCTGCTCCAAATTGCCACAGCCTCTTTTGGGTGGGACGCAAAGCAAGTCGACCGAGATGTAGGCGAGAGCCACTTCGAGTTTGCGCTCCACTTCAGAGATTACGTGCGCAATTCGTCGAGAATACATGACTTGAAGTGGAAATTAATCAACCGCGTGCTATCGGAGGGTTATGTGCTACTCCCGCGGGAGGACTTCGCGAGGTTGCTCGAGGAGGAAGTCCAAGTTCGGGTAATAGAGAGAACCGCAATAGCGGATGTTAGCTTACCCGCTGAACTCGACAAGAGAGTGGAACCACTCCGATCCACGCTCCAAGCTCGATCTCGGTATCTTGCCGCTGATGAAACGCCGAGAGCCGTTGTGGCTTCTGCGATGCCTCCCTGCATGAAGAACCTGCTCAGCCTTCTTCAAACCAGCAAGCACATCTCTCATATGGGACGGTTTGCGATGGCCGCCTTCCTACTGAATATAGGCACGAGCGAGGAAGAGCTCCTGAAGATGTTCAAGTCGTTCACAGACTTCGATGAAAGAATAGCTAGGTATCAGGTAGAGCATATTGCTGGAAAGCGTGGTTCGAGAAGGAAATACACGGCACCTAACTGCCACACAATGCAAACCCACGGCATCTGCGTAAATCCGAATGAGTTGTGTGGAACGATCATACACCCGCTCGCGTATTATCGGAAGAAGGCAAGACTGATGTTCAGAAAGGATAAGCAAAGAAATACTCGAAGACGATCCTAAACTCGAACTAGGAATACCCAATGAATAGCCAGAAAACTCTGCTCATCCTCACGCTTCTAGCACTAAACATCAGTTCCGTCGCCATGTCCACGCAAGCAATCACTATGTCTCAGATATCTAGAGACAAGTTCGCGTTCAGTGTTCCCACATCCTCGTCGAGCTCAATCTCCCTTCTCATCGAAAGTGAGCACGATCTGAAACGAGAGGAGAGTCGATTACTCTCCCAATATGGAGAAGTGACTACCGTGGCTGGCCCGATAGCTGTCCTGAAGACCGAACCAGCCGAATTGAACAACCTTGCACGCCTACCCTTTGTATCTCGCATTTCGCGCTCTCACCCTCTAAGCCTCTATCTTGACAAAAGCGTCCCAGATACAGGGGCCAGCACAGTTTGGGACAAAGTCAAAGATCCAAATGGGCGAAACGTCACTGGTGCAGGAGTGATCATCGGGTTTGTAGATACGGGAATCGACACCGCGCACCCGGATTTCAACTTTCCAAACGGTACAACTAAGATTCTCTTTGTGTGGGACCAGACAACTCCAGGTCGATCCCCGAGCGGTTTTGACTACGGATTCGAATGCACATCTGGAGACATACAGAACAAACTCTGCCCAGAAGTTGACACCTTCGGCCACGGAACCCATGTAGCTGGAATAGCTGCAAGTTCTGGAAAGGCAACTGACAAGTACGTAGGAGTCGCACCCGACGCTTCGATAATATTTGTTAAGAGCGGTAACGAACTTTGCAATGGAGCCAGCTGGAACTTCTTCACAGCCCAGATTCTGGACGGCATCAACTATATCGTGAAGAAGGCTGCACAACTCGGTAGACGGGCAGTAATCAACCTAAGCCTCGGCGGCAACATTGGTGCACACGATGGAACCGATCCCCTCGAACTTGGGTTAGACGCGATCGTCAAGGAAGGCACACCAATCGTAGTCGCCGCTGGCAACGCAAGGCAGGATAACGATCATGCTCAAGGACAACTGCCATCGTCTACTGATGTTACGCTCAAGTTGGCCGTGAAACCAACTACGACCGACCTAGCAATCGATATCTGGTACTCACCTCAGGACCAAATCGATGCCACAATAAACACACCCGACGGTCAAGTATACGGTGTACCGACTCCTCCGGGCGGTAGGATGAGTAAGTATGGCAACCTAACTGCTATCACTAGTCCTTCTGCGAACGGAAACGAATTGTACTTCGAAGTCAATTCAACGACTCAGTTGCCCACTGACGGCTGGAGCATCACTCTCAAGGCGAATCAAGTGAATTCACAAGGAGTCTGGGATGCATGGGTAGACACGTACAGCTGCTCCTTTCCGGGAGCCTCCTTCATTCAAAATGCTGGATACGATATCGACCCCTATGGAACAGTAGGAGTACCGGGAACTGCAAAATACGTGGTGACAGTTGGAGCTTACGTGTCCAAGACGTCGTGGCGAGGAATGAACAACCAAACGCTTGGATCCACGAGCGCGTCTGTGGGCGGGATCGCTCCGTTCAGTTCCCTGGGACCAACGAGAGACGGAAGAATAAAGCCCGACGTGGTAGCTCCGGGGATGTTGATAGCGTCTGCGAGATCCAGCAGAGTCACCGAGCGCTCCACTGATCCAGATCCCTATCATAGAATTCTCGCAGGAACGAGTATGGCGACTCCCCACGTAGCGGGTGTAGTCGCCTTGATGCTCCAGTATGAGCCCGATCTGGTGGCAACAGGCATCCCGGATGCCCTGAGAGAGACTGCTCGCATGGATTCGAAGACCGGCCTTCTGTCGTCTGGATCTCCGACCTGGGGATTCGGCAAGGTTGATGCTCGAACCGCTACGGCTCTGTTTCGTTTGACATTGGTTCCGAACGGGATTCCTCAGAACGTGAATATTCCTGTTCAGATTGATGGTAGGGAGGCAGTGAGTATTACAGGTGACTCTTGGAACAACTTGTATTTCCAAAGAGGCACAACACATACTGTTACCCTCAACAGCGAGTTACTGATCGGAACCGGAAGGCGCTATGAACTTGGCGCTGTGCAAATACAAGTGTCGGCAACTTCACTAAAGGTGTTGAACTACACTGTCCAATATCTTCTGACAGTGAATTCGAAATACGATTCCACTACTGGCTCAGGGTGGTACGAAGAAAACGCCACGGCAACGTTTCACGCGCCGAGGAATGCGATGGCTCCCGGATTGTTGGGATACCTTGGAGTCGAGTATACGCTTACTCACTGGGTTACTGAAGACGGGAAGATTATTTCCAACTCTGTGGTAATGGATGGTCCGAAGACCGTTACGGCGGTTTACGAACCTACCTATTCCATTCTAGCAATTATCCTCGCCATCACCTCAGCAGCTGTTGTTGTACTGCTAGTTGTATTGGTGCTAAGGCGTCGAAGAACCTGATCTAGAGAATATTCTACTTCCTTTTGAGCAGCACGTCTGTGCCTTCGATTCTGACTTCGAAGGACACCTCGTCTTTCTTGGGAGGTGGTGCCACAACTTTGCCAGTTGTGATGTCGAATTGCCCACCATGATAAGGACAGATAACTGTCGTGCCCTCTAGCTCGCCCTCATCGAGGGGGCCACCTCGATGAGTGCACATGGCCGTCATAGCATAGATCTTGCCGTCTATATTGGCTATGACAACGTCTTCCTTGGAAACCTGAACCTTTTTCAATTTGCCAGCTGGAAAATCGCTTACCTGTCCTACCTTGGTGTAACCCTCACTCATTCCAATCCCTTCGGGAATTGCATTGGACCGAATTCACATTTATGAAGTCAATGCGACTGTTTAAGGATATATTTGCGGCGTCCCATTCGAACTTAAGGTGTCGGCTGGCCACACATGAATGAGGAAAAGAAACTGGTGTCAACCACTCAGACCACTCAACGTTTCGAGTTCCTGAAAGGCCAGTTCCTTAACTATTACAAGAAGAACCTGACTTCAATTAAGCCTCCTTACGCTATGGCTCAACGCGAGTTCGGCTTTCTCCTCTTCCGCGAGAAAATCATGGTTCGCCACAAGGCGTTCAAGGATTTTTCAGCGTTCGGTGAGTCTCTCCTGTCACTCCTTCCTTCCGACGTTTACTACTCAACTGCCTATTACGAGCGGCCCGATCTTGAAATGGATCGGAAAGGTTGGCTTGGCTCAGATGTAGTTTTCGACGTTGACGCCGACCACATCGACACACCATGCAAAGAGACACATGACATGTGGATGTGCCCTAAATGCAAGGAAACTCGACGAGGACAGAAACCGGCCAAGTGCCCCAAATGCGGCTACGAGAAGATTGAGGAGAAGGCATGGCTCTGCGACCGTTGCTTGATTGCCGCAAAGGAGGAAGTCTTGAAGCTACAGGAGTTCCTCGTTGAGGATTTCGGAATCAAATCAGACGAGATGCACCTCTTCTTCTCTGGTCATAGGGGATATCATCTTCATCTGATATCGGAGAAGTTGAAGACGCTGGATGACGTGCAAAGAAGGGAACTTGTCGACTATGTGATTGGATTGGGATTGGATCCCGCGGAGCAGGGTCTCTACCAGGGACCGCCTGATTTGTTTTCGGACGATAAACATTCTGTTGTCGTTGGGCCGCAATTGGCGGATCCTGGTTGGCGTGGGAGATTGGCCAAAGGCGTTTACCGAATCATTACTGAGCTGGATCAGAAGCAGCTACATGAACTGGGATTTTCTCGTGGCGCTGCCAGTCAAATCGTGAAGGAGCGGGAGACGATTGAGAGAGAATGGTCGAGGAAGATGCTTTGGAGCTACCTTCAGGACAGATGGGGCGTAACCGATCAGGTCTGGAAGAACATTATTGAGAAAGCTCTCTCCTTTGTGGCTCTGCCAGCGAAGATCGACACGGTAGTCACAACTGATATTCACAGATTGATACGAATGCCTGAGACATTAAACGGGAAAACAGGTTTGAGGGCTGTGGTGGTTGCCATAGACAAACTAGAAGAGTTTGATCCATTCAGTGAGCCAGTGGTTTTCGAGGGAACACAGAAGGTTCATGTTGAAGACGCACCCGAACTACGTATTCGAGATCGGCATTTCGGTCCCTTCGTCGATGAAAAGGTCGAGTTGCCAATGGCCGCAGCGGTATTGCTCATCGCCAAGGGTGTAGCGATTCCGGTGGAATAGAATTGTACAATGAACTTTACAAAGCATGGAAATCTGAGAAAATAACTCAGGACCCTCAACCACTACCTGTTGATTTCTATCAGCGGGCGACAGGATACCTGAACGGCTTGAAGGACGACGCGGCATCGACAGACGTGCACGCCATACAGGGCCATTTGATACTAAAGGAAAAAGAAGTGGCAAGACGCCTCCTTGACGAGCTCAGAGAGACGCGACTCATGAAGATTGTTGGCGCGGCAAGAAGTGGTAGATCGGTCGATTCTGCGAACCTGACAGAGGAGGAGAAAAGTCTCATCGCCAGCGTGAATGAGTCTCTGACATCGTTCAAGGAGAACCGAAGCCAGAAACCTTCGCCTGCATCTGTCCCAAATGAGAAAACGGAATTAGCGGTTGTCAGATTCCTCCAAGACATCCCAGAAATTGTTGGTGTTGACTTAAAGATCTACGGCCCATACAAGAAAGAGGACGTAGGTTCTCTGCCGAGAGAAAATGCTCAGGCACTCATTATGCAGGGTGCTGCAGTACAAATCGAGGTCAAGGGTATTCCATGAGAATCAATTATGAAATGGATTCGTCCCAGCAACAATAAATAGAACCCGTCCGGCTAGGTAGCAAAAATCAAGCTGATCAGTATGAAAGCTCCGAAACAGATGCGCACATACTGTCCCAAGTGCAATTCCCATACTGATCATCAGGTATCAATCTACAAGAAAGGAAGAGATCGAGCCATGGCGGTCGGAAACAGACGACACGAGCGAGACGAACACGGTTACGGAGGACAGAAGTTTCCGAAACTAAAACGAACCGCCAAAACCACCAAGAAACAACTACTCAAACTCACATGCAAGACATGCGACACCGACGTCTACAGGCTCGGCATCAGACTTCGAAAACTAGACCTCACCTAGGCACCAAGAGAAAGCGCCTATTTCACCTATGGCCTGTTGGCAAATCGCCTGCCATAATCCTTATGTGGAGAATTCCCATTGGACTTCGATTCTCAACAAAATTGCGAGTGACGTAGAAAATGGTCAAACGAGAATTGATTCCAAAACCCAAAAGCACATTCATCCGGATCAAATGCGGTAAGTGTGGAAACGAACAAGTAGTGTTCGATAGGCCGTCGCTTGCTCCTCGCTGCTCCGTATGCGATGAAGTCTTGGCTGAACCTACTGGAGGAAAGGCCAAGCTCAAAGGAGAAGTAGTCCAAGCGCTCGGATAGGCCTACAGAACATGTCAGTCAGCATCGAATACCCTGAAATCGGCGACCTAGTAGTAGCATCCGTTACGCGGGTAGTCGATTATGGAGCTTACGTGAAGCTAGATGAATACGATAATGTTGAGGGGCTCATCCACATCTCGGAGATAGCGAGCACATACGTCAGGAACATTAGAGTCCACGTTAGAGAAGGCCAAAAACTAGTTCTCAAGGTCCTGCGAGTCAGCTCTCAACGTGCTCAAGTCGATCTGTCGCTTCGAAGAGTCACGGGCCGTGAGAAATCCGAGAAGATGCTCGAATGGAAGAAAGTAAAGAAAGCAGACTCAATAATCAAAGGAGCGGCTGAACGGTTGAAGATTAGCGAAGAGGATCTTTCTAAAATTAGGTCTGTGATCTACGAGAAATTCGACAATCCATACGATGCTTTCGAGGAAGCGACAGACGAAGGAGAGGAAACCTTCACCAAACTGGGGATAAGTGAAGACTGGGCAAAGATTCTCACCGAGGTTGCGCGGAGCAAGATTAGACTAGAGAAGGCAAAGGTCACCGGGACTGTGGAGCTTATCTGTACTCAGACCGAGGGGTTGGAGGCAATTAAACAGGCCCTGCATGGGGCCAAGAAAGTCAAGAAGAGCAGAGGCACTACCATCAAGATCTACGCGGTGGGTTCTCCGCGTTACAGGTTTGAAGTCAGGAGCAAAGAGATAACTGATGCTCAGGCGACACTGAACCTCGCTGTTGAGGAAGCATTGACCGCAATCAAAGGTCTGGGTGGGCAGGGTCGTAAACTCAGTTGAAATGGCTACTGAGAAAATGCCCGAACTGTAAGACCTACACTCTGAAACAAAACTGCCCCAAGTGTGGTACCACCACAGTAACCCCGCATCCGCCGAAGTTTTCCCCACACGACAAGTACGCAGGGCTTAGACAACCACAGGCACCCCAAGAGGGCGCTTAGGCTAACCTATGTTCTTGATGTGATTCTTATCGAAGGGCTTACCGCTCTGCCATAGTCCTGACTACCAAGGAATATGACACGAACCCAGAAGGTCCCCTGCAAGGTGACCTTCCAACTGTAACTCATCGAAGAGGAAGACATCACGAAACTCTTGATTGGAATCGCAGTCTTGTTGTCGAAGCTGTAGACGAGGGTGACGTTCATGTCCTTGACAAAAGGCGACATCTGCCACTGGAAGGTTATGTTCTGTCCCACAGTGACCGTCGTCGGTGAAACGGAGAGGCTCAATGTCACATTGGCTCCCGATACGTCGAGATTCTGTGGATCACTGGTTGATTCAACATACTTGGTTTCTAGGCCGAGATAGTGAGCGCGAACAAGGTAGGCGCCAGCATGCGGAGTCCACGTGTAGTTGAACTGTCCTTTTGTCGAGACTGGGACCGTGTCTATTGCGTCCCATGACTGCCCGTCAGTTGCCGAATTTTCTAACGTAACCGCTACAGGCACTGTTGTTGGCAACGGTGTCTCCTTGTTGTCAGTCAAGTTACCCATTAAGTTGACAGAGTCACCATAGCTTATCTTGTCTGGTATATGGCGCAATGAGATCTTGGTCTCAGTTACGTATCTAACTTGATAGAGGAATACGAAGTGGTTTGTGGAGGAGAATACTTGGGTGAAGTACGGTGATGGAGTTCCTGTACCGGAAGCGGTAGCCTCCTGCATCATGTAACCTAGCATGCTCTTATCATTTAGTTGGTTGTTGTCGGCGATTGTCTCATTTGACAGGGGTTTGTTGGCGGCCACATTCCAGATCTCCCTGAAGTAGGTTGTGGTCTGAGCTTGCGGATTAGCTCGGGTCTCTCGGTACACAATCTTGTAATTATTCCACATCGTGTTATTTCCAATACGAGCCATCCAGTACCATTTCCCGTCCTCTCCGAACCCTTGGTAACTCTGGCCAGCCTGCCCTCCACCGGAAGAGGGTGTGATGAAGATGGCTACATAGGAGACGTTGTATCGTTGGAGGTTCGGAATTGCCATAGTGATATTGTCTAGGAAAGTCTGGGCTATCATTCCGATCTGTGTTGAGTTCTGGGTTCCGTTATCGGCTACGCTTCTCCGATCTCCTAGTGCAGTTATCCAGTACCCGTAGTCCCACCATGCGAATACGACAGATCCTGGAGCAGTATTGTATCGCATCCAGGAAAGGGCTTCAAGCCAGTCTTGGTACTTCAACTCCCCGCCCGCGGTCGGAACGGCTGGGATACTGGAGGTTACGATCGTGGCGGGTTGGTATGAGGTTTGCACAGCCCTCCAGAAGGATGGGACGATGATTATGAGGAGGATAAGGAATATGGCGACTCCGAACTCTCTTCCAATTCTAGCGATAACTCGAGTCTTGCGTTTCGGATAAATGACGGCTTCTCTTATGATGTCGACGGCCGGCTTGCCAAGCTCAACGGTTCCTATTGCAGCTAGGATGCAGAAGGCTGGGGCCATGATTAGGGTCAATCGGACGAATGAGGCCGCGAAGTATACTGACGTGACACCCCATAGCAGTACGAAGATGTCATCATTGCGAGCTCTCTGGAGTATGAAGGAGAATCCGAAGAGCATCAGGAACATTAGCGTTCCAAATTCGTAGAAGAAGGATGACCATGTAGCCGGTTGATGTTCGGCTACGCTTTGGATTATTGGGACATCACCTCGAACGAAGGGATTGATCACCGCGTAGAACTTTCCGGCCGGATTCTCTATGACATGGAAGTACGAGAGCAGTCCAACAATCGCCGCCGTAGCGACAACTGCAACCGCCAGCGTGTATACTTGCATTCTTCTAGTGGGCAGGTAGCTTGAAGTTTCGCGTGCAAGGAGCACAACTCCTCCGGCGGGCACAACAAGCCAAGTCAGGTCCTTGAGTGCGTCAAAGCCAAGTTTTGGAACTAGGAACGGCGTGAAGAGAAGGAAGATACCCATCATCACAGAGTAACCTAACAGGAGTTTCCTTGAAGACCGGCCTATGACTGCGAGAACGACCGCATATACGACAATGAGATCTAGGGGATAATATGAGGCTGCCCATGACGCCGCCAAGTAAAACATGGATAAGCCGGCGAGGCTTGCATAGGTCAGAGTCCTCCTCGTGGGATTCTCAGGTTGAATTGCTCGTCTGAAGAATAGGAAGATCAATATCATGAGTAGAATGCCGAGTGGTTCGTGCCTTAGGAAGCCGAGTTGCGTTCGTCCAATGCTGCTGGAATTCAACGCCAAGAATAGTGCGGTGAACATGCCAACGCCTCTTCCCCAAATGTCCTTTCCGAGGTAGTATGCGGCTATCACAGTGAGCGTTCCCGCGACCACGGGGAAGATTACTGCGACGTCGAAGACTGACGCGGCGACGCCGAGTGCCTTGAGGATCATGGTTATGGCAGCTACAACGAATGCCTCACCATACAGATTCCATGTTGGCATGTCAGCGCCGTATGGATACCAACTCATTGTGTCGTGCCACTTGAACCAAGCAAGGAACCCATGGTCAACCACGTACTGAGCCATGCGCCATTGCAGATAGGGGTCGAACTCGTTTAGGTAGAAGCCCCATCGTATGGGCATGATGCGCACTGCGAGAGCGATGATAACTACCAGACTGAGTGCCACATACTCAATAATGGTTCCACGCGAGAGACCTGACATGGATTTTCTGGCGCTTTGAACGCGTTCGGCGAGCACCTCGCGATTAACGTACTTGCCCAAGAAACTAGTGAGTGTCTTGAGAGCTCGCCGTGTAGCTGACATTTGAACACCGTAGAGATTTTTCTGATTACCAACTAGTCGCGTTATAAAAGCTTGATGAAGCAAACAAAGAGTTTGGAAGCGGTCAAAACCGCTCTTGATATTGATTCCCCGAGCAAATCACCATTCAACTTTGACAATGGCAAACTCACGATAACCCACGATGATTCGCCAATAACCTCGAAGCGCGTTATCCAACATTCGATCACCAGTATCAACAAGAAATCTGCGTTCAGGCAGATCGAGCAGCTTGCTCCTAGTGCAGACCACCATTATGTTCTCTTTCCCGATCTTCCGGATGACTGAAGGTGTTAGCTGCTGGTTGCCCCTACCCAGAATGTATCCCTGTCCCCCGATTGGACTGACTATTGCCTTCGTCGCGCGCCCTTCAACAAGCTCTTCGAGTTCTCTGCCCGTTGTATCTTTCGCGATCAACCTCTTGTCAAAGATCACATCGACACTCAGGATTGTCTTTTCAAGGTTGAGAGCATGGGCGATTTTCCTTGTGGTTGACCCCGGGCCGAGGATGTACTGAAGATCCGGTCTCATCTCCTCAACGATAAATTTCGCGATAGCCTCCTGCTCTTCTTCTTCGTCAGAGGCATACGATGGTGACTTGGCGCCTTGCATGAAGCGCCTAGAAGAAGGTACATTCAAAGACCCGAACATTTTCGTGGTGATAGCTCCTATTCGCATCTGTTCCATGTCATAATCCAGTACTTCACGCTCAAGCGTGGCCACTTCGCCGCGCAAGTACGAGGCGGCCACCTCTCCAGCAGCCTCTGGTGATGTTGCGAAGACCGCAGAAAAATTCTTGACGCCACACGGTATGCCGACAGCGGCAATGCGTGCGTCTACTACTTGCGAGATGTCTCGGGCTGTTCCATCGCCCCCGGCGAATAGGAGTAGTCTCACGCCTCTTTCTTCAAGTAGTTTTGCTGCGGTTCGGGTATCGGCCGCGCTAGTTCGTTGATCAGGAGTGGGCAACTGAAGCAATTCGTGTGGAAATTGTGCGGCAACAGCTTCGTTTTCTCCCATCTTACCTCTACAGGTGAGCAGCCTCGTAGATGGAAGGCTCCGCTTCAGTGAGAGGAGAGCTCGAATGGCACGTCCCGCCGCAACGGGATGAGCGCCACGTTTCAAGGCCTCCTCTAAGACATCGGAGCCATCGGTTCCCTTTAGGCCGACCCTTCCACCCATTCCTGCAATCGGATTGACGATGAGCCCGACGATTGCGCCTTCCATGATCGCAGTGACTCTTTGTTGCTTTGATGAAGAATTGCTAGTCTGCATACTTAACT
>Ga0315282_10013593_pt1 | contig 12244 bp, 15 predicted proteins | sample YL17G07_20_MG_FD_203693 | JGI IMG/M metagenome (GOLD analysis project Ga0315282, IMG submission 203693) | Sediment microbial communities from Yellowstone Lake, YNP, Wyoming, USA - YL17G07_20 | ecosystem: Environmental > Aquatic > Freshwater > Lake > Sediment | place: USA: Wyoming | collected... | reverse complement strand
TCCACTCAGTCAGTTCGACGTGCGCGGCAATCCACTTTCTGAGCACTTCCTGCCGCCCGTTGAGAAACTTCACGCTGCTGACGAGATGGGTGGTGACATATTGGCCACCGGTTTCCGGCCAAAGCGAACTTTCGTCAAGATAAACTTTTCCTTTCGCCTCCAGCACCAAACGACTCACCCACGGCTCAACCGTCCACACGGCGTCAATCTCGCCTTTTCCAAACAACGCGAGTTGATCGGGATTGGCCGTCGGGACGACCAACACGTCCCCGCCGGTCATGGTGACGCGAAATCCTTTCGACTGCAACCACGCGCGCGCGGCCACATCCTGAGTGTTGCCAAGCTGAGGCGTTGCCACCTTCTGGCCTTTAAAATCAGCGTCTCTCTTAATGCGCCCATCCGATTGCACGACCAGGGCCGCTCCGCCGCTGCACGCGCCAGCCACGATACGGATCTCATCGCCGCGCGATTTCAGATGCGCATTGATGGCGGGATTCGGTCCGACGTAAGTCATATCAATGGATTTGGCAAAAATCGCTTCCATCGCGCTCGGCCCGGCGTTATAGACGAACCACTGCACCTGCACGTTCGTCCCCAGCCGTTGTTCGAACCACCCCTTGCCCTGCCGGCTCAGGCCGTGGCCGATTACTCCTTGGGCGTGGGTGATGTTCGGAAAATGTCCGACCCGCAAAACGATTTTCTCGGCAAGAACCGACGACGGACTGACGAGAAGTACGACGATTAAAAAGAATATCCTTATCATTGCATGAATGAAACGAGCCGGTTCCTGCATAAATTACCTCATTGTTTGGCGATCTTTAGTTTTTGTTCCTAAGCTCCATATAAACGCGGCATTGCGTACATTTTTTAGTCTTTTCGACTGCTTTCCCCTGCATCTGACCGTCACACCACGTGTAATCGATATCCCAGCAGTTTCTACCATTATTGGGAAACGCAGGGCATTGCACCTGCCGCTCAGGCGGACAATTCATAAAACTCCAGCAATAGGATCTCTGCATGGTATGGCAAGTGTTCATGAGTGTCCCCATCTGCTGTTTCATCTGATCAGTGATTTGTTTGGCCCTTTCGCTTTGCACAGCCTCATGGGCAAGGGTGTCGTCAAGCTTTTCGAGGAGTTTCCCCATCTCTCGGCAATAGTCATCCAGATTCGACATGAGCGAATTTAGGCGGGAAGTCATTTCCGCGTCAGGCATCGCATCTCTCCACATCTCAAATCCTCCCAAAACTTCACCGCTCATATCAACCAGGGCCCCTGCGCTTACGATGATGGTATGCCGTTTGCCATTCTTGTCCTTTACATTGACTCTTTTGCCGACCACAGGCCTTTTCGTCATTATGGCCTGTTGTATCGCACAATCCCCCTGGCACAAATCGCTCTCAAAGATGTCGCGGCAGGCCATCTTATCGCTTATCTCGGGGAGCTTCAATCCCGTGAACTCAAGGCAAGCAGGATTCATGTACTGGATGCTAAGATTTGTATCCACCACGAAAAAAGGGTAATTGGAGGCTCTGTAAATGCTGGTCACAAATGCCGACATCTCCTGGAATTCCTTGAACGCCTTGGTCTTCGTCATCAGAAACTCCGTGAACGAATTTTTTCCGAAATTAATGGTTTCCTTATAGATCTTTTCCTCCATTGATTTTTCTTCCTTCATGCCTGTTCTCCTTTCTGCAACATCTGTTATTTATCTTTTTTGGAAAATCCGGCTGCGATCGGCAATGTTACCTCCGTAGCACACCGGCACGATTGCCGATTCCGATGAGACCGGCCGGTCGTTCTGATTCAAATCGGCCACCCTGTCAGAGCGAAGCGACGCTGGTTTTTAGTGCTTTCTCATAATAATTTAATTCTTAACCAACCCATTTCTCTCAATCTCTTGACTCTCTCCAAGGCCGACCACAGCGCTGCCGGAAATTCCTCACGTTTGAGAACTCGGCCATTTTCGGCCACAGCCAGGAGGAAACCCTCGGCGCAATCGAAACGGGCAGAGGTCCGCCTATCAAAAAGTGGAATGGCAATTTTCATTCTATCTCACCACTTACCCTGGGAATTGGTTAATTACCTGGGACTCTTCCACAGCATGAGTTGGCTCTGCTAGCAGTTCGAGCTGATTGAGACGGTGCCTTTGCATGATTTCCTTCACTGAAAGACCCTCCTCAACCCTATACACGTCAGCAAGCTTATCTTTCAACATATAGTAGGCTATTTCGCCGATATTTGAGACAAAGACCAAATCTGATCTATACTTGATAATGGCCCTTACGATTTTTATTCCAATGTGTACCTTTTCATTAAGGAATTCATTCGTATAGAAATCTTCAATTTCCACATTCCCGTTTTCCAGCCTTACGATGACAAAGTAGGGAGCCCGTCCAAAGTGACCACTGACTAGCGAATCCACGCCCTTTATATCCTGGACCGGGATTATGGCCGATACAATCTCATTTTTCAGGGGCTCAACATGAATAAAAACCGACTCAACGTTCTCGTAATCTCTTGCTATCAACTCTTCAACTTTGTTTGCTAATTCATGTGCCCTGTATAAGGGAAGTGAAGGCCGAGTCTTTATTGTGCATTCGACCATCCTGAACGGGCCGGACTGACGGATTTTTACGTCGCTGACCCCTTTGACTCCGTAGATTTCGTTTATTTTTTTTTCAAGTTCATATTGCAATTCAGGATCCAGGTTCGCATCCATCAAAACTAAAAGAGAAGTCCATGTATTCGCAATTCCCAATTTAAAAAGGAGTAACGAGATCAAAATAATAATGGCGCCTTCTATGTAAGGAATTCTGAAATAGGCCAGCAATATACCAATTGAGACTATCAAAGAAATATAAATATCTAGAAACACTCCACGCGAAGTTGCAATGAGCGATTGGGATCCAATTGATTTACCAACTCTCAATTCCATTTTTGCAACAAAAAATGCTGCGATAGAGGATATTATGCTTGCGGCAACAGGTAAAATCGGGAAAGACTTTACAGGTTCAAGATAGAAAAGCCTGTGGTATCCTTCTCTAAATATCTCAATTCCTGCCATCACTATGAATCCCCCCACTATTAAACAGGCAAGTGTTTCCGCCCTGTATAATCCAAATGGGAATTTGGTCGTCTTGCTTCTGGAGGCTATCCAAAGACCAAAGCCGGAAGCAGCATGAGTCATAAGATCGGCGCCGCTATGAAAAGCGTCGGCTATTAAGACCTGTGAGCCAAACAGATAACCGATGATACCCTTCATTACAGCTAAAAGAAGCGATACGATCGATGAGATAAAGGCAATTCTCCGGCCCTGTTTCAGTCTCGCAATTTTATTCTCCATATCTTTACCTATGCGCTGCTACTCATCGGAAAACCCACGAGTCATCGCTGAACCGCATTGGGGGCATCTCAGTTTAAAACACTGAACCCTCTGTTGATGAAGGATCGACAACCCGCATTGGGGGCAAATACACTTGATTTTTTGCGCATCCGCTTCAAGAGATGCTCTCCCCCTTCCAAAACGAAAACCTCTGCCCCGGCCACTTCCCTTGCCTCCCTGGCCGCTTCCAACCCTTTTGCCAAACCCAAATGGCATCTTATACCCCTTTTCTTCAAATACCTTCTAACTTAGTAGTTTTTTGACAGCAGCCACTCTCAGCGCTGCAAAGGCGCCGGATAAAATTTCATTGTTATATGCCCCGAATTTGACATAGGGGAGAATGCCGCTCCTAGGTTTTCCATAGCAGTAAATAAACAACCGTTCTTCCTTTGAAAATCCTTCAACGTCCACCCCTCTTGACCGCAATATCATCCGGAGGTTATCGCTATCCTTGTACCCGTCTTTTGGCCTTAATTTAATCCTGAGGGGGCTCATCGGAATAATAATTTCTTCTCCATCAGCCATCTCAAAGGCAGCGTCCCCGATCTTTTTTAGCATTTTAAAATCTAGACAATCGACAAGGGCCCCATTCCCGTCCCTTTCTATCACCCGACGTTGAGCATCCTCTATCTGACAATCAATATATATGATTGCATCAAAATTATCGATATCTTGGGTTCTGAAAAGCCGGATGTTTTCGTAGATGTGCCCGGGCAGGAAAAAATATGACTCTCTCATGTCTCTCAAATACAGGCACCTCCACTTGAGGCCCGTCCGTTTTGCAAGACTTCTCCCCAGGGTGCTTTTTCCGCTGCCCGGTGGGCCATCAATACCGATCGTTTCCGGAGATATTTTTTTCCCCTCAAGAATACGCACTATTTGATCGGCGTATTCCTCAACTGCCGAAACAGGTCGTTTTCGCCTTTCCGAATCTCCGGTAAAAAGCTTTCTTGCTCTTCCTTTTATAGCCGATCTTATGGTGTCTCTTGCCAGAAGGTTCATGATGGCAGCGGTGCCGAAAGCAACAGCCATCTGGGGCAGGGATTTCTTAGTGAAATCCTTTAGATCTCCCATAGTTATCTCCAGTTAACGAAAAAAAGATTGGGATATCCGGCACTAAGCCTTCACTCCGAGCGGAAATCCCTTAACGCCCGGGTGAAGTCCGGTTTTCAATCTATACCACAACTGCCTCCAATGCATGAAAAGGTGTAACATTGCCGTTCCCACAAAGCATAACACCGAGACAACATGAGCCACAGTCGATTTTTTTACACCAGTGACGACGGCAGTCCCCAAGCTCACCGCCATGCCGCCCACGATGGCCACATGTAGCCAGTTGTGTTTTCTGTGGTGTTTAATCTTATTCGTTGATAAGTTTAGGTCATTCTCGTTTCCCGACATGATCATGCCCTCCTCGCAAACTGCCTCCGAGTGCTGGTGAACTCCCCGTTTCGTCGGCAGCAGAATTCTGTCCTGATTTTTCAGTGAGCTTGCGAATCACTTTTTGGAGAACCAATTTTCCTAAAGGAAGCAGTATTGTCGTTAGGCCAATCATCCCATATTTTTTGTAACTTGACATTTGATATCTCCTTATTTTTCAAATTGTTGTTAGTAACTACTTTTTTGGCGATAAAGGCAATGGAAGGGTAAGTTCCCTGTGCGCGAGAAGCGTCCGCAACTGCCGCCGCCTTTACCGCCAAGCGCTCGAGTGATATTATAAATCTCTTAGAATCAATAGCATAAATGGTGGTTATCAGCCGGCTGTCCGGCTTTTTCCCGTACCGCCACCGCCGCCACAACCACCACCGCCTTTACCACCACCCCGGCCACCACCGCCGCCACTACCGCCACCCCGGCCACTACCGCCACCCCGGCCACTACCGCCACCCCGGCCACCACCGCCACCTCTACCGCCACCCTGGCCACCGCCGCCACCTTTACCACCGCCGCCCTTACCACCGCTGCCCAGGGTATTCATTACCTCTGAGAGAATCGTTTCAATTACTTTTTTCACGATCATTACCTCCTGTTGTTCTTTTATTTGTTATCTGTTATCGCGCATCCTGAAAATCGGAATCGGACGCTCAGGATACAAGCCGAAGGATTCGCGCCCCCAGCCTGTATCCTACAGCATCTTTTTTACATCACCGATTACAGGATCACGGATAACCGCATTTTTCATTCACCCTTCGTGGGGGTCTCGATCTTCTCGATCCGGGCCGAGATCTCTTCACCTGCTTTCTTGAAATACTCAGCCTGCTGCTTCAGCATCTCAAGCTCCTGCTCACGAGTTGCTGCGGGTGCCGCATCGGGAATGCCTGTGATGCCGCCGCGGCAGCGCCTGCCGCGCCCCCTGCCAAAACCTCTGCCATGGCCCCAGCCCATACCGCTATCGTAGCCCGGGCTCGCGTACCCCGGAGCCTGTTGCCCGATATAGTATCCTGCGGCCTTGCCGCTCATCGGGCCCATGCCCCTTGGTCCTGTTCTGTCTCCTGCTGGCACAGTAATCACCTCCTTTCTGTTTCTATGGAAGTTTTCAGAAGTCAGGAGACAGGAGTGAGCAGCTCTTTGCTCAACGCCTTTTGCTCCCGATATCGCCTGACTGCCTGCGAACCGCTTCTCCGCAAACGATGGTACGTTATGCTGCGTGTCTGTTGTTTCATCTTCCCCTTCGCGCCTCTATCTTCTGCGTCCGCGTCCGCCTTTGCGGCCTTTGCCTCCAAAGCCGCCGCGCAATCTGTGCTGCCCGAGATGCGCGCCACAGCCAGGCATCATAAAACGCGGGTGCGACAATTCTCCTGCACTCAGGGCCCCCAGCACATCATCAATATCTCCGGACACTCCAGGAATAACGCGGGTACCCCTGGCCTCAATCAAACCCAGCAGTATTTCGCCGATCCCGCCGCACACGACCAGGCCGGCTCCCAGCTCGACCACTTGGTCGGCCTGCCGTACCGGGTCTGCGTCGGCAGCTGCAACTTCACTGCGTCCCACCTCCCGTCCCGACTGAATCTCAACCACAAGAAGATTGCTGCACCAGTCAAAGACCGGGGAAACGCGATTTTTAAAGACCGGTATGACTATGTTCATTACACACCTTTCTGCTGCTCAGGGCGCGATCTGTTTATTGCCCGGTCTGCCGCCTCCCGTACAACATGAATGAGCCGGAAGTTTTTCAGCAACGCCAGAGGCAGAATACATCCTGCAATTCCCAGCGGCGAACCCAGGCGGGCAATCCGCAGCAGCTTCATGCCTGCGATAACGGCAATCTCAAGGCCCGAAGACCCCGTGGATACGGGTGACGCTTTGTTGGCGTTAGAATTGATGCTGGCTGACATGGTCCATCCTCCCCCGCTTTTATTTATTTTATACCGCTTGTGCCAATGACGCTCTGCCTGCTGCCAGGACTCCTGCCGGAAAAACGGTGGCGGATTATCAGAAGTATGAGCGGCTGTTATAAGGGATAGCATAGTGTGTGCCAAAGCGCTTGGCCGGCAGACATCCAGCCTAAGTCACTTATTTTACACACTTTTTTTAAAGGCCGGGGAAAAAGCAGTTGAGTGGATTACAGAAATTGGTGCATTATGCAACGTCTGGACAACAACGATGTTGCAAATTGCAGCCGCATGTGGTCAATAAAGAAACTGGATGCGGTCACTCCGGATCTTTCGCCGAGCATTTAATCCCTAGTTTCCTGATCTTTCGCCACAGGGTCGTCTTATCGATACCCAGCTCCCGGGCAGTCGCAAGCCTTTTATGGCTGTTCCTCACCAGTGCTTCCTCGATGAACCTCGCTTCCGACTCGGCGAGCGTTCTGGCAGCATGAGATTTTCTCTTTGCTCCGGGTGCCGCAATTCCGTCCGGAAGATGCTCGGTACGGATAAGACCGGACCGGCACAGGATGAATGCATGCTCGATAACATTCTGCAGTTCACGAACATTTCCCGGCCAGCTGTGGTGCATGAGATCGCTGAGCGCTTCCTCCGAAATCCCGGAGACATCCTTGCCCTGGATCCGGTTCAAGCGGTCGATGAAGAGTTCCGCCAGGAGAGGTACGTCCTCTTTTCGGTCTCGCAAAGGCGGCAAAACGATCTGCACAACGTTCAGTCTATAGTAGAGGTCATCGCGGAAAATTCCCTCTTTGACCAGGTCTTCAATATTTTTGTTGCTGGCGGTAATGACCCTCACGTTGGCCTTGACAGGGCCGGTGCTGCCAAGCGGCTCGAACTCTTTTTCCTGGAGCACGCGCAAAAGGCGCACCTGGAGGGCCGCAGAAATGTCGCCGATCTCGTCAAGAAATATCGTGCCGCCTTCGGCTATTGCAAACCGGCCGGGCTTGTCTTTTTTGGCATCCGTAAAAGCTCCGGCCATGTAGCCGAACAGCTCTGATTCCAGCAGTGTGTCCGGCAGCGCCCCGCAGTTGACCGCAACAAAAGGGCCGTCCTTGCGGCGGCTCAGGCTGTGGATTGCCCTGGCGACGAGCTCCTTTCCCGTACCGCTCTCACCTCCCAGCAGTACGGTGCTTTCACTCTCGGCAATTTGCGGAAGGATTGAAAATATTTGATGCATGCGGTGGTTTCTGCTGAGCATGTCGGCAAACACATAGTGATTGCGCAGCTGCTTCCGCAATTCCTCAACAAGCGTGAGATCACGAAATGTTTCCACACCACCCATGAGGCCCCCCTTTTCATCCCTGAGGGCCGCTGTGCTTACGCTTATGGGAATCCGTTTTCCCAGCGCCGTCATTATATACACATGTTGATTGACTACGGACGTGCCTGTTTCAAGAGTCCTGCGAAGGGCGCATTCGTTTTCGCAAATGTTTGCGCGAAAGACCTCACAACACGGCCGGCCGATTGCTTCCTGGCTGCCGATTCCGGTGATTTTTTCCGCTGCTTGATTAAAGGATGTAACGATCCATTCATGGTCCACCGTGAAAACACCGTCGTTAATACAGTCTAGGATAGCTTCCGTGACTTTGCTATTTTCCCTGGGCCGATTGCCGCTCATCGTTCTCCCCCGCCAGCACCCGTACCGTAACCGTTGTTCCCCGGCTCCGGCTGCTTGCGATTTCTGTCGCGCTTTTATGCGCTTGGATTATGCCGTAGCTAATTAAATGCTTAAAACTCCACTAAACACTTTTTTTACTAACATCATGCGTTCAGGCACAAAGCCGCTGCAGCCACAAGGCCTCCGACCGCGGCCCCGGCGAGCACATCGGACAGAAAATGCTTTTCCAGATACAGGCGGGAAAACCCGATCAGCACGGCGGCCGGGAGCATGCCTGCCAGCGACCCCCGGTCGTGTGCGCCGAATACAACGCTCAGCATGATCATTCTGGCGGAGTGATGTGAGGGGAACGAATAGCGGTTCCAGGGGTCCAAGGGCCTGCCGCCGTGATCGGGGCGTGGCCGCTGCCTCCGGGTTAGGTAGCGCAAAGTGAGAATAATGACGAGCGTGGCCAGTTCGGCCTCGAGGACGGCGGTCAGCAGCGGCCTCAGGGCCCTGGGGGCGAAAACAAATATGCAGGTATATGCGGCTGCCCAGAAGGGAGCGGAACCCAGCTGGGTGATGATTGCCATAATGGTTGTCAGCCATGGTTTGCGAAAGCCGGCAAGCTTGCTCTCGAGCTTCCCGTCAAGCGTAATGATTCCGGCAATACGCATGCTTATCGCCGGCCCCGCCTGGGATTGGGGGTGTGAAACAAGCCCTGTCTCAGGGTCAGCAGCAATTCCTTATCATAGGCGTGCGGGTTGAGGTAAGCGCTAAAGCCCTTTCTGGCTTTGCCCTCAACACACAAAAACAGGGCTTGCTCCTTGTTGAAGCCCTTGCTGCTCAGCCCCTTGGCGAGCAGCTCCGCCTCGATATTTTCAAGGCACCTGAACCCGCCTTCGGGTCTGATCTTGACTCGTACGAAGCTGTCTTCCACTGCGATGCATTCACCGGCGGCCACGGAAAAAGCCTTGTGGCCGACGGCTTTCAATCTATCATAATTCATAATATCTACCAGGTATCCGCCCCTCTTGCGCTGCAGAACTTTCTGCCGGGAGGTGTCCACCGGCTCATCAATGTAGATAAGTGCATCGAAGCTGTCCAGGCCCTGGGTGCGCAGCAGCCGGTGATGTTCGTAAATAGTCCGGTCTTTGGCAAAGCTGATTGCCCGGTCCATGTTTTTATGGTCAAGGCACTCCACAGTCATATCCAGCTCGCGGGCAAGCGCGGCAGCCAGCGTGCTTTTGCCACTGCCGGGAATGCCATCCACCGCGATACGATTGGGTGAAAGCCCTCTTAATCTGAATAGGCTGAGGATTGCATCGGCTGTCAGGCTGACCTCCTCAGGGCAATTGCCGTCCTCAGACCATCCATGAAATATCCTTTCGATCTGGTATTCCAGGTAGACCCCAGTGCCGGGTTTGCTCAGAACGCCCTTTGTCAGGGTCAGGCCTGCCCTCGCTGCAATGCTGACCAAGCCCTCTTTGTTTTTGCTAACTGCTTTAAGCAGCTCTTTAACGAAACCACCCATAATGTACTACCATTTTACTTTCAAAGCTCCTTGAGAGGCAGGCGGGATTGCCTTCTGCTTATAATATAGCACCTCTCAAAGAAAGTCACCACGGGAAATCTCAAGACCCGAATCCGTGCCGGCATAGAAACACCATATACATGCCGGGAGCACAACGGCTTACGGGCATTCGAAAAAGGCATCCTTAGGCTGAAAGCTCATCCACACCGTCGATGAGCCTGGCCATTCCGTCTTCACCCAACAAAAGTTCATCGATGATCGTGCCGCGCACATCGATCCATTCATCGTCCATTGCTGCCGGCCCCCGAAAAGCAGCGTCCTCTTCCCTCGGCGCCAGACACTCCGCAAGGACAAGAATGGCCCAATTACTTTCCCGTTCCCCAACGACGGTGCAAGAAACTCTCAAAAGGCGAAAACAGGATTTTGTCCGTTAATAAGCCGATGAGGACGATAACGATCATGATGCCGATGACGGTGTCCATCGCGTGAAGCTCGCGGCCGTAATGGAGCAAGTGTCCCAAGCCGAACCCGGTCAGGATCGTAATGTAAATTTCAGCCGCCATCAACGAGCGCCAAGCAAAAGCCCAACCCTGTTTCATGCCACTGGCGATGAACGGCAGCGACGCGGGCAAAATCACCTTGAGCCAGGTATGCAAACCCCGCGAGCCCATCGTCTGCGCGGCACGCGCATAAATGGGCGGGACATTGCGGACGCCCGCATCCGCGGCGAGGGTGATCGACCAGAGCGAGCCCATGATCACGATGAAGAACATGGCGGTTTCCGTCTGCCCAAACCACAGTAAAGCCATAGGCGCCCAGCACACGCTCGGCAACGTTTGGAAACCGAGCGCCAATAGGCCCAGCGTGTCCTGGAAAAACTTAAAGCGCGCGATCAAAAGTCCCAGGGGCAAGCCAAAAACTAGGCCAACCGCGTATCCCAGCAACAGTCGTTTGAGAGTCACATAGCTCGCCTCCAGCAAGGTTTTATCCTGGATGGAAACGACCAGATACTTGCCCACATCCACTGGCGAGGGGACGAGCACCGGCGACCAAACCCCGGCGCGAACCAGCCATTCCCAGATCGCCATCAAGGCGCCAAAGACCAGCAGCGCAGTCGTCCAGCGCCTCATTCGGACACCTCCGCCAATTCCGGTTTCAAGTGTCGCTTCAAGGCGCGCGTGATCTCGGTCGAATATTTCGCCAGGTCCACGCTATTGATGTCCCGTGGCCGCGGCAACTGGATCTCAAATTGCTCCTGGATGCGCCCCGGATGCGGAGAGAACAACATCACCCGATCGCCGAGACAGACCGCTTCGCGCACGTTGTGGGTAACGAACACGATGGTTTTGCGCCGCTTCGCCCAAATTTCCTGGATGTCGCTATAGAGCTGTTCGCGGGTCATGGCGTCCAGCGCGGCAAAAGGCTCATCCATCAGCAAGACGCGCGGATTCGGTGCCAGCGCCCGCGCCAGCGCCACCCGCTGTTTCATGCCGCCAGACAATTCGTGAATGTTCGCCCGAGTAAATTTTCCCAAGCCAACCAGCTCCAAATAGAACATGGCCACTTCGCGGCGCTCCTCCTTGGAAAACTGAGGCTCCAGCTTCAGCCCAAACATCACATTGCCAAACACGTCCAGCCAGGGATACAAAGACGATTCCTGAAACATCACCATCCGCTCCCTACCCGGCCCGTTTACCGGCTTCCCATCCGCCAACACTCGCCCGGTATCCGGACGGTCCAGGCCGGCAATGATGTTGAGCAAAGTTGATTTGCCGCACCCGCTCGGCCCGACCAGGCAAACGAATTCGCCTTCGCGCACGTTAAGACTGATGTTTTCGAGCGCCAGGATTTTGCCGCTACGCGCCCGGAATGTTTTCGACACACACTCCACGAGCAGTTTTTCCGACGGTTCATTTCTTAATTCGTCTGCAAGAGTCATCCCCGGGTCTCCGGCAAACGCTTGGCGCGCAAAACGTCGTTCAAAAACATCAAATCGTAGATGCGGGACAGGTCAGGCTTTTGCTTGATGAATCCAATTCGGTGGGCGTCCTCAGCGGATTTCAACAGGGAAACGCGCACCGGGTCGTTCGTCAAGGCCAGCCGTTTCCAGGCGCTGTCCAATGTTTGCTGGGGCAACGCCTTGGTGGTTTCGGCTTTGATTTCGTCGTTCAAAATTTTCTTCGCTTCGTCGGGTTTTTTGTTAATCCACTCGGTCAGTTCGACGTGCGCGGCAATCCACTTTCTGAGCACTTCCTGCCGCCCGTTGAGAAACTTCACGCTGCTGACGAGATGGGTGGTGACATATTGGCCACCGGTTTCCGGCCAAAGCGAACTTTCG
>Ga0315282_10013592_pt1 | contig 12244 bp, 8 predicted proteins | sample YL17G07_20_MG_FD_203693 | JGI IMG/M metagenome (GOLD analysis project Ga0315282, IMG submission 203693) | Sediment microbial communities from Yellowstone Lake, YNP, Wyoming, USA - YL17G07_20 | ecosystem: Environmental > Aquatic > Freshwater > Lake > Sediment | place: USA: Wyoming | collected... | reverse complement strand
AGTATAATGGGCAGTTGAGACGGCTTTTTCTTGAAGACGATCAGGCCAGGATACTTCGGTTAGAATGACGCAATATTTGCAATTCACCACGTACTGCCAAATCCGATTTGTCGGCCCTGTGTCTCCCGTATAGCAAAGTATATGACCATCACTTTCGATTAAGAAACCAGTCGCTGAGACAGTATGATTCACTTCAACAGCCATCACCCGATAATTACCTATTTTGATCCATTTTTCAGGGTCCATCGGAATGAGTCTCAATGCAGGCGAGTCTTCAGGAATCCGCGTAAAATCCGGCCATAGCTGGTTGTTGAATAAATGTTTGTGCAAGGAATCCAAAACAGTTCTGATGCTGTGCACAAATATCGGAGATTGAGGTCGGATTGTCATTGTTTTACTTACTAAAAACGGCATTTGCATAACGTGATCCAAATGAGAATGTGACAAAAAAATCCGATCAATTACTTTTATTTCTTCCTCTGTCAAAACCGAAGTGGTGGTTCCTGCATCCAGGAGAATGTTGTCGTCCAATAAAAATGCGGTGGCTTTGCGGGATCCTTCTATGCTGCCTGAACATCCAAGAACTCGACAGTGCATCATTTCTCCCAGCTTGATGCGCCCCCGGCAGGAATCGAACCTGCGGCCAACGGATTAGGAATCCGCTGCTCTATCCACTGAGCCACGGGGGCATATGCGTGATTGGTTATACGAGATAATATTAAAATGCAAGAGGATAAGCGCAATAGATATTATCTTGGGACGTTATTCAAATATTTTGGAAAATATCAGACCTTACATATTGTTGGCGCAAGCTTTAAAAAGCATTCGACAATTAGACCTCGCGCGATTAGATTAAAAAGCTTAAAGTAATGAGGATTTTTTGAATGGATTTTCAGCATGAGAATCGTTCTAGTTCAACCGCAAATTCATAAAGGTTATAGGCTTAATATAACCCTGGAGCCGATTTCTGTAGCGTGCCTGAAATCCGCTTGTTTAAAAGCAGGTTTTAATGAAACAAAATTATTGCTTGCCTCTGACGAAAACCCTGAAGTCACTGCCGGCAGAATTGCAAATCTAAAGCCTGATTTGGTCGGCATTTCCGCTATGACATTCACTTATCCTTTGGCTCGGCAAATTGCAAAACGAGTTAAAGAGACGACAAAAGCAGTCACAGTATTGGGCGGATATCATGCCTCGATGATCCCGGAACAAGTGATTTCTGAAGGCGATTTTGATTACCTGGTTCACGGAATGGGTGAAGTTTCATTCCCAATGTTGGTCGGGGCGTTGGCCGGAGGTCCGCCTTCTTTTGCGACATTATCGACCATTCCCGGTCTGGTTTGGAAGGAAAACGGCGGACTGCAAATTAATCCGCCATATTTTTCTGAAAATCTGGATGAATTCCCCTTTCCGGATCGATCCGATTATGATCTTCGATCCTTTCGGGAGCACTGTGCGGAAGCCTGGAAAAAGCCCAGAGCCATTGTGATCGGCTCAAGGGGTTGTCCGTTCAGTTGTTTTTTTTGCTGCTCAGCAAAGGCATTTGGAAAAAAACATATGAAAAGAAGCCCGACGAATCTCGCAGAAGAATTATATGAATTACGGCAAAAGTACAATGTCAACCACTTCTATTTTGGGGATGAAAATTTATTTCTGGATCGCGAATGGTTTTACTCTTGTGCTGAATCTTGGATGTCTCGTGTGCCGGATATTCGTTGGTTTGGTTTTGGAATGTTGCGGATCATGGATGACGAATTGATTCGTTCGGTCGCCAAAAGCGGAGCGTTTCGATTGGGTTTCGGCGTTGAGCGTTTTGATATGGCGGATAAGATGCCGGATAAACTGAAAAGTTTGGAGCATGCCGAATATGTGATACGCACTTTAAGGGTCAATGGGGTTTTTTCGACAATCCATTTTATTATCGGTTTTCCCGATGACTCTGTTGAAAAACTGCAAAAAGAGTGGCGAAAGCTCCGAACTTTTACAGCGGATTATCTTGGTCTTCCATTAGCCACGCCTTATCCCGGAACTGTTTTTCGAAAAGAATTGGAAGAAAAAGGAATGGAAATGAGTAGGGATTGGTCAAGATATGATATGGACACGCCTACCATAAAATTGGATCAAATGCGTACGGAAGACCTTGAGACAATCCAAAGTTGGCTTTTAAAAAAATATCATTTCAGATGGGCTTATATTAAAGTGGTTCTTTGGAGGATTAAAGAAAAGCCTTCACGATTAATCACCTATTTCTTATTGTTCGCCATTTCCGTCATTCACGGACATTTCAGAAGTCGCAAATGGAATGAATGAAAATCGCCTTGCGCAGCGCTCTAAGAGGTTTTTGCCTTGCAAGTTGGAATAAGGCAATTTATTGCATCCGATTCAAGACCGTGATAGTACGATCAGCAATTGATTTTGCGATAGGAAGAGGATGAAACGTATATCCTTAGAAATGAAAGTCGGCATCTTCTTCGTAGGAATTTTTATCCTTATTGCATGGATTTCCTTCAAATTGGGTAATTTCAGCACTCCATCCGGTTATATCGTCTCAGTTCTCCTCAAATCTGCAGCGGGCTTAAATGATGAAACCCCTGTTTTGATGGCAGGATTGAAAATCGGCACGGTGAAAGATCGGAAATTGGAAAATGGAAAAGCCAGAGTTTTTTTGACCATTTTTAAAAATAGCCGAATACCGAAAGGTTCGAGCATTTCGGTCCAGTCTCAGGGTTTTTTAGGATCGAAGTATTTGGAAATACAACCGGCTGATCAAAGTAACGGTTATATGAATACCGGTGATTCTTTCCCCGAACCTAGAAGCGCCGGCGGAATCGATGATATGACGGCTAAAATGTCTGAAATAGCAGAAGACATCAAAGCTGTGACCGCCAATCTAAAACAGGTTTTCGGATCTGAAGAGGGAGGAGCGAATCTTCGCGCGATCTTCAATCAAATGGGCAGGATCAGCCAAAGTCTGGCCCAAACAATGGAGGCCAATCAGGAACAGATTCGCGCTATTGTAACTTACGTCCAAAGAGTTACCCAAGCTCTATCTATAATTTCGACTCAAAATCAGGAGAATATGGCTCGAACGTTGGCCGCCTTTCCGGAAATAGCGGAAAATCTTCGCGATATCAGCAAAAATTTGAATGGAATACTTGGCAAGAACGAGGTTGAAATCAATCAATCCATTCAAAGTCTTTCCTCCGCCACCAAGCGATTCGAGGACACCATGTCTTCCGTCTCCGAAATAACTCGTAAGGTGGAGGCAGGTGAGGGCGCTGTCGGCAAGCTGGTTTCGGATCGTGAAACCGCCGAAAAACTTACAGAAGCTTTGGACGGCTTGAATGAATTCGTTCAAAAAGCCAGACGACTCCGCACTGAAATAGCGTATCGTGGAGAATACCTTCCGAACGATGGCGGATTAAAAAGTTATCTCAGCCTGAAAGTGCAGCCGAAATATGACAAATATTATCTTATCTCTCTGATCGACGATCCTGTTCCGCACCCGGAAACAAAAGACGTACATACTGAAGTTACTCAAAATCCGGGTTCTCCAAACCAAAAAACAACAGTGACCGAAGTTCATCAGGAGACATCCCGTTCGGAAGAATTCAGGTTCAGTGCTCAGATTGCCAAAAGATGGCATGATTTCGTATTTCGTGGGGGAATTATCGAGAACACCGGTGGAGTCGGCGTCGAATATTGGGCATTTACAGATCATTTCAATCTTGAACTGGAAATGTTTGATATCGGAACTAATGTTAATCCGCGATTGAAAGCGCAGACTAATCTCCTGTTTTTAGATCATTTTTTTGTAACGACAGGGATTGATGATTTTTTAAACCGTTATCGCAACCCAATGTTCTTCGTCGGGGGCGGTTTATATTTTGCCGATGATGATCTCACGATATTGCTTACTAGGGTCCCGATGCCGAATCTATAACGGGAAAATTTTCCGCGCATGAAGATAGCATATCCTGTCATTCGAATTCAGCGGTTGTATTTCGGGATTTTCTTTTCTATGATTTCGTTCTAAAACGTGTTTTTGGGATAGGCTTATTTACAAATGAATGACCCTATGAAAAAGAACGGATTTTCAAACTTGGATTTGCTCGTTGCACTGCCTGCTTACAACGAAGAAGCGGCTTTAGGCAAACTGATTGAGAACATTTTAGCGTTGCTTCCCCAAAATAGCGGAATATTAATTGTTGATGACGGCAGCAAAGATTCTACAGCTTCAATTGTTGAGAAAGCCTCATCAAAAGGACCTGTCGCGCTTATAAAGCATGGAACTAATAAAGGCTTGGGAGCGGCTGTGCGGACGCTATTTATTCATGGTGTCCCAATGTTGGCTGAGCGCGGTAAGCTTGTTCTTATGGATGCGGATGGAACGCATACTCCGGATCAGATTGCACAACTGAAAGCAAAATCAGAACAAGGATATGATCTTGTCGTATGCGGTCGATATGTCGAAGGCGGGCAAAGTCATGGAGTGCCGGGATATCGCAGGTTTTTATCTGTCGCTGCTAGATGCATTGTAAGCATCTTTTTAGGTGAGTTGCCTGCAAAAGACATAACCTCGGGATATCGGATGTATGATGCTAAATTATTGCGCGCGGCCATGGCTAAATATGGCGACAGATTTGTGACTACCTCGGGATTCGGCGTAATGGTTGAAATTTTATCCAAACTGACTTGGATCGGCGCCAACGTCGCTGAAGTGCCGCTTATTTTGCGTTACGATCTGAAAAAGGGCGCAAGTAAAATGCGTCTTTTTAAAACGTTTTTTCAGTACCTGCGCTTGTTGGCGGCGCTTAGAGTCGAGCGAAAGGCTTTGACCCGTTAATGATTCGACGGACTCTTCTGTGACAAAATATTTTCCTCAAAAACTTTTTAAATATTTGCCTGCTTTTTTATTTATTTCCGCCGGAATTTTTCCGGCAGCATGTTTTTTATACGTTGCAAAAGCTCGGTTGAATTTTCCGTTTGAATTGGAATGGCTCGAGGGCCACAGCATGGAAATGGCTTGGCGCTGGGCGCAGGGACTTCCAATGTACAATGCCCCATCGATTAATCATGTGGCGGCTCCATACTTTCCTCTTTATTTTATTTTACTGGGTTTTATTTATAAATTTACTGGTCCGGTTTATTGGGCAGGTCGATTATTTTCGACGCTCTGCGCTGTTGCGACAGGCATTGTTGTTTACAGGATCGTCAAGCGAGAAGCCAAAAATCATTTATTAGGGCTTTTATGCAGCGGGATTTGGTTTGCCGGATTCAGTCAAACAGGATTTTTTTACGACCTGATCCGAGTTGATTCTCTTGCCATTGTTTTATTGATAGCCGGTTATGCCGTCGGCTTTTCGAAAGACGGATGGGTCACGGGAGTTTTAGCCGGATTGTTTTTGGCGATGTCTGTCATAGCAAAACAAAATCATTTGGCCTTTATTGCGCCTGTTCTGTTTGCAATGATCATCCGAAAAAATTATCAAGGAGCAATAGCATGCGCTGGAATTTTTGCTGCTGTCGTTCCTACGTTCATTTATTTTTACGATCAGGCTAACGACGGATGGTTCATCCGCTTTACGATGAAATATATCCGTTTTCGAGTTATGGAAGAGCACATCACCGAATATCCAATGTGGTTTTACAGCCGCTATATGATTCCAACGGCAATAGCATTTGTTTTTGCTTTTCGAAAGATAAGAGAACGAAAGTGGGCTGATTTTTTTGGAAATCCATGGTTAGGATATCTGGCGGCTTCTTTTGCCTTATCTTATGTATTCAGACTTCCGGGCGGCGGATATGTCAACGCAAAAATTCCAGTTGCATTGGCGGCTGCCTTGGTGACTGGAACATTATTGCCGGAAGCGATCGGCCCGGCTTGGATAGGTAATGAAAAGTTTGCGAATTCATTTCGTTCATGGGTTTTGGTTGTAATGGCTTGGGTCACAATTCTTGCATTATACAGGCCTTTAAATAATCAGATTCCGGATAAGAGACAATGGATTGCAGCGCAAAATCTGCATAGCTTCGTTCAATCTCAAAAAGGGCTTGTGGTAGTTCCTTATCATCTTATGCCTGAACCGAATGTCCTTAAATTTCATGAAATGAGCTATCGAGATCTGTCTAATGGCATTTGGTCAGATCAATATCTGGGACAAATCAGAAAAGATTTGAATGATCTTAAGCCGGAAGCAGTTCTAGCCGACAAAGATTTTTCCACCGAAAAGCCTGCATACATGGGAATGATAAAAGGAATGGTAAAACAGCACTTGGATCGTTCAATGAGGGTCAAGATGACTACCGGAACTCGGTGCGAAATAAAATATCTTTTTTACAGGTCATCTCATATGCCTGATATGCAAGAGGTAGCAGCGCCATCCCATGAAACCGAAGAAGAGCCGTAGGCGATGTCTTTCAAGATGAAAAAATTTACTGCTTTCAAGGTCAAAAATTGAGAAATAATTTTAATTTGGTCGTTAAAGAATATTTCCCATTAGTGGTGGCATTATTTGCAGGAATATTTCCGATATTCATATTTCTTTTCGTTTCCATGTCACGAATGTTTTTCCCTTTCGATCTGGAATGGCTTGAAGGAGGCAGCATTGAGATGGCATGGAGATGGACCAGAGGGCTGTCGCTATACACCGAGCCGTCAATTCATCATGTGGCTGCTCCTTATTTTCCGTTTTATTTTATGGTCTTGGGATGGCTTTACCATCTGACCGGACCGGCATATTGGGTCGGCAGACTTATATCCACGGCGAGTACACTGGTTTCAGGCATTTTAACCTTTTGGGTCGTAAAACAAGAAAGTCGTTCTCTTTTGCTGGGACTGATTTGCAGCGGCATATGGTTCGCTTCATTCGGGCATTCAGGATTCTTTTTTGATCTTAACCGAGTGGATTCCTTCTCCATCGTATTTCTGATGGCTGCTTATGTGATTGCTTTTTATAAACCCGGCGAGATTATGGGTGGTCTGGCAGGGTTGTTTCTGGCGTTATCCGTTTTGACAAAACAAAACCATTTGGCTTTTATCGCGCCAATCCTTTTCAGCAAATTGATTCAAAAAGATTTTAGGGGCGCCGCAGCGTTAACAATCGTTTTTGCAGGTGTTATTTTTCCTTTCATCATTATTTATAATCGTGCATCCGACGGCTGGTTTTCATTACTAACCCTAAAATTCATTCGATTTACAATTATGCCTTCGCGAATATTCGAATTTCTGTCGTGGTATTTCAAACACTATGCAATACCTACGACTATTATTTTGGCATTCATAATTAAAAATCTCGCCGAACATCGTTGGAAAGATGTTTTAAGAAATCCCTGGCTTGCTTTTTGGGCGGCGTCGTTTGTGCTCTCTTTTTTATTTAGATTGCCGCCAGGCGGATATTTGAACGCCAAGATGCCGATATCTCTTTCCACAGCCGTTACGGTGGGAGTTTTGCTAGCTGATTTGATCGGAAGCCAAAAAGAGCTCAAAAATCGTTTGATTACCTTTCCGTTTGTATGGCCTCTGGCTGTGGCGGTTGTTTGTATAGTTGCCGTGCTTTACATGCCGTTTTTAAGTCAAATTCCCGCAAAATCGGAGTGGAAGGCAGCAAAGAATCTGCGAAAATTTGTTAGTTCTCAGCAAGGGCTTGTAGTGATGCCTTATCACCTAATCCCAGAAAAAAATGTATTGCAATTGCATGAAATCAGCTATCACGATTTAGGAAATTCTGATTGGGGTAGAAAATACCATCAAAAAATACAGGAAGATCTTGCATCATTAAAACCCAGCATGGTTATCGCCGATGCTGATTTGCGCCAAATTGATGCTTATAAGAACTTAGTAGAAGGGATGGGACACGGGATAATCGATTTCGCTTTAAAAGTCAAAATGGTCACAGGCGAAAAATTTTCTTTGCAGTATGTTTATTATCAAAAACATAAAAGATCTGACCAATCATTTTCAACATCCGAAATGAAGCAATAGGCCCTTTGCCTTGACCGACTTAAATGCTCATGTTAGGTTTACTTTCAAAATTACACTGAAGTTTTTAGCCACATTAAGTGGGCAAATTATCGTCTTGAAGGGGGCATTCATGTATTGGTCTAAAATATTGGCCATTATGGCAGTGATGATAGTCATTACCGCGGCAGCCTCCTGGGCGAATCCGGATTTTTGGGTGGGGATAACCTTAAACAATTTTATACCCATTAATTCTGAAATGTACGGTGGAAAATTGATTCATACAGAATGGGGAAAACAAATTGAAGGGTTATCATGGTCGCAAGGTCCGAGCCGCGTGCAATATTATGGCGTCAACCGTTATAACTATATGCTCTCACCCAAACTCACTCAGGCCATATCGTTTGATATGGGTTTGATCTTGGAGCTGTCGGAATCTTTTACATGGATGATGTTTGCTCCGAATTCGGAAGTGGATATCATTTATCAACGTTTAATGATTCCTTTGCTGTTAACTCCAAAATATGAGTTCAAGCTGGCCGGAGGAAAAGTTCGCCCCTATATCGGCGCGGGTGGAGGAGTTTACTTTGTGAATACTCATATTTCAGGGAAAGATTTATATGATAAAAAGCCCAATCCGAAATATGTCGAACAAGCGAATTCAGACACTAATAAGGGCAATAATGAACCCGAGTACATTTTTAAAACCCATAAATTTGGAACTGAAAGATGGGTTCCGGGTTGTCAAGGTGTTGTAGGTGTTAATCTACGTGCAACGCCTCAGCTATATGTCAATTTAGGGGTCAACTGGTCTTATATCCCCGTAACTGATGTATATGCACAATTGAACAAGATCAATCAAAACACGTGGAATTGGGAATCCAAAAGAAAAAATGGCGACGCCGGTGGACCTTCTTTAGATATCGGCGTGAATTATAGTTTTTAGGAGTTTACCGATGAGATCCGGCAACGTTAGGCGCGCGGAGGAAACAATGAGATTCATATCAGGATTGCTATTGGCGCTGATTATTTTTATACCCACGGTAGTTTTTGCCGATACAGAGCAAGAGCAGCTTCCAAAGGAGGAAAAAGGCGGAGTCGAGTGGTCTTTGTCGGGATATTACCGCGTCCGCTTTTTCAATAACTTCAATCAAGGATGGAAAGTCGGAGATGCCGGATCCAATTGGCAACAGTATTTTGACCAAAGGGCTGAGTTGAACCCAAAGCTAACGATCAATGAAAAAATCTCGATCAATATGCAACTCGATCTTCTTCGGAATATCACATTCGGGCAAAACCAAATCGTGACCAAGGATGTATTATTGGTTGACAGAGACCCGAATGACACCGAGAAGATTCGAAACATTCAAATTGGAACAATAAATCTTCCTCAAGGGAACGTGTTGAGCCAAAATGTATCGAGCACCAATCTTTTGGGCCAGGATGTTCCCACCATTCAGGTGAATCGGCTGTGGGGTGATGTGCTTTTGCCGGTAGGCAGGCTGATGATCGGCCGGCAATCCTATAATTTTGGAATGGGGTTATTATCCAATGATGGGAATGGACTGGATTCCGATTACGGCGACACGTACGATCGTATTTTATGGGCCATGAAAATAGGGAAATATGTAATTCCGGCTCTCTCCTTTGACAAAGTCGTCGAAGGATCGACCTGGCAAGCCTATATGGATGTAAATCAATATTCATTGATTTGTCTTGTCAAGGATGTGAAATGGAGCAAATCCAATCAATTCGACGGCGGTGCTGATTTGATCTTTCGGACTCAAACCTCGACAGATGCAAATTTGTTCATCTATGATCTATGGTTGAAATTCCAATTTGGCGGATTCTTGCTGGAAAACGAAGATGTTGCAATTCAAGGTTCCATGGTCATGTTCAACCATGATGAAGTCGATCAAATTAAGCAGCAATTGGGAAAAGATTTGGTGGGAGTAGGTGGAGGCAAAATTGAAGCCAACGCCTATTTGAGCGCCACACGATTCAAGTATCAATCCGATCTTTGGAGCGCTGGTGTCGAATATGGCTTCAGCTCGCCATCCGATGCCAATCCGAACAGAGAATTTGATCCGGATCAGGCCTCCAAAATAGCTTTTGCGCAAGCAAAACTTAAAGCCGATCCTGATAACACTCAAAGACAAAACGATTTTATAAATGCGGTGCTGAATAATCAGTCGGCGTTTGGCAAAAAAGTATATACGTTCCCATTCGATAAAGATTACATTGTGGATTTGATTTTATGGCGCCAACTCATGGGAGGCGCAGTAAAAAATGCCATGTACGCCAAAGCAAGCGGGTCGGTATCGCCGATTGAAGAATTAAAAATTGGCGTCGATGTAATCGATAGTTATATAAACGAATCCGGAAAAGGCAAGGATACAAAGGATGCGCACCATGATCTAGGATGGGAAATGGACTATAATCTTACATTGAAAGCGGCTCAACATTTCACTTGCCGCTTTGATTTCGGCTATTTATTTGCCGGCCAGTATTTCCGTGATGTTTATGATAATGTCAAAAACATTTATACATTCCAGGTGAGAACAATTTTTGATTTCTGACAGAGTTTATCTGTGAATGTGCCTTGAGTACTCCACATCTGATTACGTCTATTTGAAATAGGGGCGGTAATAATTGAAACTGTTTCGCATAAGGCTTTCATGTTGGGTTCTTATTGTGGCGTGCCTGATGCTTGCACTGTCTTGCGGCCTGAAAATGTCGCCAAAACCTCGACCTGAACATATGCCTGGCGTTCCAAGTCCGGCGCCGGATGAAGTCGATCAAGGTTTCGCGGTTTTTACGCCGAAACCAATGGAATCCGCAGATCCTCTCGGTTTGGGAAACCAAATGGCTCCCCCAAGGAACAAGGGAGAACATTTAGAAGGCAACACACCGCAGAAAACACCTGGCGCGCCGACTCCCGTTCCATCTCCTTCTCCTACACCTACGCCGGAAAAGAAAACAACTCCAAATTCTGCCGGTGACGCCAAGTGAACAAATTCGAGTTTAAGAACGAAAGCTTATATTGTGAAGATGTGTCAATTGAAGAATTGGCCCGCACTGTGGATACGCCTTTTTATTGTTACTCTGCCGAGACCTTGCTTCGCCACTTGAATGCATATAAAGCAGGTTTTCGCTCGATCGATCACCTGATTTGCTTTTCGGTCAAAGCCAATCCATCTCTTGCGATCCTTTCGCTGTTGGCTTCCGCAGGCGCCGGCGCCGATATCGTATCAGGCGGTGATTTGTACAAAGCCATAGCGGCCGGAGTGCCGGTAAGGCGGATCGTATATTCGGGAGTCGGCAAAACAAAAAAAGAGATCGATTACGCTTTGAATGTAAATATATTAATGTTCAATGTCGAATCCGAAGAAGAATTACAAGTCATTAACGAAAGAGCGATTGCAATTGGAAAAAAAGCGCCGATTGCGCTTCGGATCAATCCGGATATCGATCCGGAAACTCACCCGCATATTGCTACCGGATTAAAAATCAACAAATTCGGTATTGATATCGCAAAGGCTATGGAGAGTTATGCCCATGCATCAAAATTGAATGGAATTGAAGTTATAGGAATTGATTGTCATATAGGAAGCCAGTTGACAAGATTAGAGCCTTTTCAAGAAGCTCTGGATGTGTTGTTGGATTTGATAAAGCGCCTTCGCGACAAAGGTCATTGCATTAAATATTTGGATATCGGCGGAGGATTGGGAATCGCATATAAAGATGAAACTCCGCCTCATCCGAACGAATTGGGAGCAGCAGTGGCTGAAAAAGTGAAGGATAAGGATGTGGTTCTTATTGTGGAACCTGGCCGGGTCATTTGCGGAAATGCAGGGATTCTGGTGACCCGCCTACTTTATCGAAAGTTTGGTGAATCCAAAAATTTCTACATCGTCGATGCCGGAATGAATGATTTGATCAGACCCGCACTTTATGGTTCTTTTCACAATATTGTGCCTGTGTCGCAACATACGACATCGCCGGAAATCATATGTGATGTTGTCGGCCCTGTATGCGAATCTGCTGATTTTCTTGGAAAAGATCGCAGGTTGCCTTTATTGGAGCCTGGGAGCTTATTGGCGGTTTGCTCTGCAGGAGCTTATGGCTTTGCTATGTCGAGCAATTATAATTGTCGTACCAAAGTCGCCGAAGTTTTAGTATGGAAGGATCGTTTTGAGATTATCCGGCAACGGGAAAACGTCGAGGATTTGTTGAAAGATGAGAAAATTCCTTCATGGCTTAAGTTGGCGGCGCAACAGGAAT
>Ga0315282_10013591_pt1 | contig 12246 bp, 14 predicted proteins | sample YL17G07_20_MG_FD_203693 | JGI IMG/M metagenome (GOLD analysis project Ga0315282, IMG submission 203693) | Sediment microbial communities from Yellowstone Lake, YNP, Wyoming, USA - YL17G07_20 | ecosystem: Environmental > Aquatic > Freshwater > Lake > Sediment | place: USA: Wyoming | collected... | reverse complement strand
GACGACCTGCCGCTCTCGGGCTTCCTGTCGCGCATCTGGCCCGCCGAGGCCGCCGCCGTCTCCCCCGAGATGGTCTACTGGTGCAGCCTGCTCTCGATGGCCGAGATGCTGCTGGCGGGCACCACCACCCTTGCCGACAGCTACTTCTTCGAGGAGGAGGTGGCGCGCGTGGCCACGCAGGCCGGGATGCGGGCGGTGTGCGCCCAGGGCCTGCTCGACCTGGCCACGCCGGATGCCGCCGCGGGCCGGGGGCTCGAGCGCCTCGAGGCATTTCTCGAGAGCTGCCCCGCCTCGGAGCTGGTCCGCCCGGCCGTCTTCTGTCACTCGGTCTACACCTGCTCGGCCGCTACCTTGCAGGCCGCCCGCGAGCTGGCGCGCCGAGCCGGTTGCCGCTTCTATATCCACCTGGCCGAGACGGCGCAGGAGCAGCGCGAGTGCTACCGTAAGCGCGGCGCCACCCCGCTGCGGCTACTCGACCGGCTGGGGGTGCTAGGCGGCGGCTGCGTCCTCGTCCACGCCGTCCACCTGGACGAAGACGAGATTGGGCTCGCGGCTGAGCGGGGGGCGTGCGTGGTCCACTGCCCGGAGTCGAACCTGAAGCTCGCCTCAGGGATAGCCCCGGTGGCCCTCATGCTGGGGCGCGGCCTGCGCGTGGGCCTGGGCACCGACGGGGCGGCCAGCAACAACGACCTCGACATGTTCGGCGAAACGGCCAGCGCGGCGCGGCTGATGTCCCTCACGCGCCTGGACCTCCCCCATCTGGACCTCATTTGGGGCGGCAGGGGAGGGCAGGGGGGGCGCCCTGCCGGTCAACGAGCTGGCTTGGAGCTGGCTTGCCTCCGCATGGCCACCGCAGGCGGGGCGCAGGCGCTGGGGCTCGAGTGCGGGGAGCTTGCGGCGGGGAGTCTCGCCGACGTCGTCATTGCCGAGCCGGGGTTGGAGGGGCTGTGGCCGGGGGAGCGCGAGGCGCAGGCCGTGTGGGGGCTGTCGCGGGGCAGCGTGCGCACGGTTGTCGTCGGTGGGCGCGTGGTGGTGGAGGAGGGCAGGCTGCTGACCGTCGACCTGCCCGAGGTGCTGGCCAAGGTGAGGGAGCTGGCTGCCGCCCTCCCTCGACCCTAAACCCCCTGCCCTAGAGACTGCCCTACCAGAGCCAGCGGTAGGAGGCGCGGTGGCCAGGGCTGCCATAGTGGCTGCCATAGTGGCTGCCATAGCGGCTGCCATGCTGGCCGCCGCGGGGGTGCCGCCGGCGCCACTGCCATGGGGGCACGGGGCGCGGGTCGGCCCACAGGCCCCGGTGCGCGCGCGCGGCCCCGTCCTCGAGCCAGGCGAGCCTCGGGGAGTGGGCGTACCGCACGTAGTGCCAGGCATACCCCTGCCAGATCATCGTCTCATTGACGTTGAGCCGGTCCGGGAGCCGGAAGACGACCGCCACCGTGCGCTTATAGGCGTCCGTCTCCTTGGCGTCCACCTCGACCGTCTTGCCTAGCACCAGATAGCGCATGTACTGGCCGGCCTGCTGGCCGTAGGGCTGGCTCAGCTCCGGGGCGTCGATCCCCTGGAGGCGCAGCTTGACTGCCTTGCGGCCGCGGGCCACCACGACCGTGTCGCCGTCACTGACGCGCGCCACCACCCCCTGCCAGGCGAGGGCTGCCGAGGGGGCGAGCAGGAGGGTTGTCAGGAGGCAGGTGAGGGCGCACCAGCGCTTAAAGGAGGGCATGGCTGACTAGGGTCGATGTGGAGGAGGTGATGGGCAGGGTGAGGGAGATGGCGAAGGGGTTGTGACTTAAACCGGCACGCCACGCAGCGCCTGTTTTAGCCCCGGTGCCTTCGCCGATGCAGCCTAAGGGACTTCTTGCGGGCACCACACCTGCCCCGCCCGTACTTTGCTCCCTATTCATCAGAAGTGTGCTCGGAGTCTGTTGGCTGAAAACCAATCGCTACTAAGAAGCGTGTCTGCACAATGCCAATCTGGGAAGCCCTCCCCAGCGGCGTCAGTGACAACAGTGCGCTGGGAAGTATCATGACCCACTGCGCAGCCATAGGGCCGAGGAACGGCCAAAAGAGCGCCGCTGCCGCAATTGGCATTTCGCCTCGTTGCCAGAGGAGGTACGCCATCGCTGGAGCGGAAATGAATTTCAATTTTACGAATAGAGGGCCGATGTAGGCTAGGCCAGGGGAAACCCAGAACGGCACGACGAGTGCCCGCCAAACGAAGGCCGCCGCCGCGACCGCTCCGAGCACCACCCACCAGTCGTAGAAGTACAACAGGACGGGGACGATTGGTTGACTAATGAAAAGAGGCCAGCCGGTCCACTCTACGGCCCTAAGCCACGACCACAGCATGTTCTCGTCGTTGGAATGCTCTTCCGGGTTCCACATATCCGTTGTCCCGACCGCCGCTGATGCCGGTCTGTACGAGTGGAACTAACTGCTCGCTCCCCCTTACTCCCCCAGCGCCTTCTGCACCGCCTCCTCCGGGCTCCCCGCCTTGAGCACGCCGGGGACGCTAGCCCACGGGGTGGCCAGGCCCACGACCAGCTTGCCGGTCTTGAGCCCCAGGGCGATCTCGGACAGCGTCCCGTGGCCGCCCCCGATGGCGATGAGGGCCTCCGCGGCGCGCACGACGAGAAAATTGCGGCCCTCGCCCATGCCGGTGGGCACGATTAGGTCGATGTAGGGGTTGGCGCTGCCGCGGTCGTCTCCCGGCAGGAGCCCCAGGGTCAGGCCGCCCGCCTCCTTGGCACCGCGCGCTGCCGCCTCCATGACGCCGAAAAGGCCGCCGCAGACCAGCGCACATCCGGCCTCGGCCACTAGCCTGCCCGCCTGGCGAGCGGCTTCGTAGAGGCCGGCCTCGCAGCTACCCGCGCCGATGACGCCGATGATCCTCATTCCTGCTCCCTCGGGCCGCCAGGTAGACGTAGCTGCCATCCGACCAATGCAACCGCGACCGATGCAATCGCCCGCTACGCCCCGCTGTCAACGGCAGCGGGGGGCAGCATGCAACAGGCTGTTTCGCCCCCTCGGCAACGCCGAGGGGCACCCCGCCCCCACGTTGATAGTTCATTGGCCCTTGAGCCTCAAGGGGGCGGCATTGCCCGTCGCGGCTCGCGACCTAGGCTTTCCAGGCGTGCTGGCCCAGCAGCGGCACGAAGCGGCACGCCCCCAGGTCCTCCTCCTCGAGTTCCTCGCCGCGCCGGGTGTAGCGCTTGAGCTCCTGGTTGTAGCGGTCGCCCACGGGGATGACGAGTTTGCCGCCGTCGGCCAGCTGCCGGGTGAGCGGCTCGGGCACCTCGGGGGCCGCGGCCGTGACGATAATGGCGTCGTAGGGGGCCTGCTCGTCCCAGCCGAGCGAGCCGTCGCCCAGCTTGATGGCGACGTTGTAGTAGCGGAGCTGCTCGAGGATCCGGCGGGCCCGGTCGTAGAGTGCGCGCACGCGCTCCACACTGTAGACCTTGGCCGCCAGCTCGGCCAGGACGGCGGTCTGGTAGCCCGAGCCGGTGCCGATCTCGAGCACCTTCTCGGGGCCCTTGAGCTGGAGGGCCTCGGTCATCTGCGCGACGATGAAGGGCTGCGAGATGGTCTGTTTCTCGCCGATGGGCAGGGGATAGTCGCCGTAGGCCTGGGGGGCGAGGGCCTCCTCGACGAAGAGGTGGCGCGGCACCCGGCGCATGGCGTCGAGCACCCGGCGATTGCGGATGCCGCGGGCCTCGAGCTGCTCGGCCACCATTCGCTCGCGCAGGCGCGGGTAATCGGTGTATTCGGCCAAGGCCGCCTACTCCTGCTGGTCGCCCAGATTCAGGGCCAAGAGCTTGGTTTCCGTCATCTCTTCGATGGCCGGCCGCACCCCCTCGCGCCCCTGGCCGGAGAGCTTCACGCCGCCGTAGGGCATGTGGTCGAGCCGCAGCGTGGGGATGTCGTTGATGATCACGCCGCCGACCTCGAGCTCGCGCCAGGCCCGCATGATGCGCTGGGCGTCGCGGGTAAATATCCCCGCCTGGAGGCCGTAGAGCGAGTCGTTGACCAGCCGGAGGGCGGCGTTGAAGTCGCTGAAGGGCTCGACGGTGACCAGCGGCGCGAAGACCTCGCAGCAGTTGACCTTCATCTCGGGCGTGGTGCCGGTGAGCACGGTCGGGGGCAGGTAGTTGCCCTCGCGCTTGCCCCCGGCGAGCACCCTGGCCCCACCGGCGACGGCCTCCTCGACCCAGGCCTCGGTGCGCTTGGCCGCCCCCTCGCTGATCAGCGGGCCGATGGTCGTGTCTTCATCTAGGGGATCGCCGGGCTTGAGCTTGGCCAGCTCGGCCACCAGCCCCCGGCAGAAGGGCTCGAAGACCGACTCGTGGGCCAGGATGCGCTGCACCGAGATGCACACCTGCCCCGAGAAGGCGAAGGCCCCGTAGGCGCAGCGGGCCGCGGCGCGGGCCACGTCGGCCGTCTCGTCTATCACCGTGGCGGCGTTGCCCCCCAGCTCCAATGTCACGCGCTTGCGCCCGGCGATCGACTTCAGGTACCAGCCGACGTCGGGCGAGCCGGTGAAGGTCAGCATGGCGAAACGCTCGTCCCTGGCCATCGACTCGCCCAGCGCGGTCGAGCAGGGCAGGATGCTCAGTGTCCCCTCCGGCCAGCCGCAGCCGGCCACGATCTCGCCCAGCAGCAGGGCTGACAGGGGCGCGGCCGACGAAGGCCTGATGACGATGGTGTTGCCCGCGGCCAGCGCCGGGGCGACCTTGTGCGAGACGAGGTTGAGCGGGAAGTTGAAGGGCGTGATGCCGTAGATGGGCCCCAGCGGGAAGCGGCAGTTGAGGGCGATGGCCCCCCTGGTCGCCTCCGTCCAGTCGAGGGGAATGACCTCGCCCCCCAGGCGGCGGGCCTCTTCGGCGGCCACTGAGAAGATCTCCACCGTGCGCCGGGCCTCTATGCGGGCCAGCCGGATGGGTTTGCCGGCCTCGGAGGCGACGGTGCGGGCCATGTCTTCGCACCTCGCGGCCAGGCGGCGACTTGCCTCGGAGAGCAGTTGCGAGCGCTCGTATGAGGCCAGCCTGCGGGTGCTGGCGAAGGCGCGCACGGCGGCCGCGACGGCGTCCTCGACGTCCTGCGCCTGGGCGCGGCAGACCTCGGCCAGGGGCTGGCGGGTGTAGGGGTTGTGCACCACGAGCAGGTCGCTGGAGGTGCGCCTGACGCCACCGACGATGAAGCCGTACCTGGGAAGCATGCTCTAGAGTCCTCAGCTATTTCTGGGCAACGATCCAAGTCACGACAGGCCACTTGGGGTCGTTGTGGACAGCCATCCGGTGCAAGGGATGCCACCTGGCATCCGGGACCGCTTCGAAGCGCAGCCCCAGGGGCTGCACGAGCAGCCAGACATAGCGGTTGCCCCAGGCCCCTATCTCCACGATGCTCTTGAACTTGCGGCAGAGCAACCTCAGGGCCTCGGGGCTGAACCGCCACAGGTCCTGCGGCGAGCCATGAAAAGGCATCATGAAGCAGGTGGTATGCATGGCCAGCCCGCCCGGCTTCAGAATGCGCCAGGTCTCGTTGATGGCGACCTGGGGGTCGCCGACCACGTGCTCCAACACCTGATCGCTGACGACGTAATCGAACTCGGCCTCGCCAAAGGGCAGGGCCAGCATGTTGAACTTGGGGTAGTTGGCCTCCACCACCTCCGGCTCATCGACGTCCAGAAGCTCGCACAGCTTGGTGGAGTGGCTGATAGAGAGTATGCGGCTGCCAGGTCGGACCCGGCTCGCCATGACCTGCGCCAGACGCCGGTACATGGCATACCGGATGATGTGCGGGCCTCGGGGCAGCCCCAAGGCCGACAGCCGCAGGGCTGTGCGTAGGGGGTTCACGCTTACTCCATTTGGGACCAAGTGAGGCCACCCCCGGCAGGCTCTCAAGCCGAAGGCGGCCCCAATAAGCAAGCCAATCGCTGCGACCTTTGTGGGGGAGCGGCCCCCCTAGCAGACCGTTGAAAAACGCCCATCTGCCGCGCCCGCGCTCATCCAACGCCCTGCGGCGTACTCACATGTACGCCTCATTCCGAAGGATTTCGCGCGCCTTGGCAATCTGGACATTTTTGAACGGCCTGAGTGGCCCTGTTTTTCAACAGGCTCCTAGGTCAGGTCGTAGTAATCGCTGCGGGACGAATCCCGGACCAGCAGGAGCGACTCGCGGATCTCGCGCAGGGATTTCTTGAGCGTGATCACCTCGCGGGCCAGGCCGTCGCGCTCGTCCTTGATCTCCTCGCACTCGCGCCCGAGCTGTGCGTTCTCCTCGGCCAGCGAGAACTTCTCCTTATCGAGGAACTCGGCCTTGATGCGCAGCATCTCGCCATCGGCGCTCGCCGCGCGCAGACTCGCCAGCTCCGCCGCGCTCGCCTGGTTCTCCAGGGCCAGGGTGGCCAGCCGCTCGCGCTGCTCCTCGCTGTCGGCCTTGAGCTGTTCGAGGCGGCTCAGGACGTCGGCACTCTCTTCTTCGAGCAGGGCGTTCTCCTCGCGCAGGCGGGAGAGATCGGCCTGGGCCACCTCGGCGGCCTCCAGCTCGGCCCGCAGGCCCTTGTTGTCCGCGGCCAGGTGCTCGACCTGCCGCCGCACCGTCGATAGCTCGCGCTCCAGGGCCCGCTTGGTCGTCTCCAGGGCCAGGAGCTGCCCCTTGAGCTGGCCGACGATGCGCAGGACGTCGCCGCCTTCGCGCTCGGGGGCCGCGGCGCGCCCGGCCAGGGACTCCACCGCCCGGGCCGGCCTGTCGGTGGGCTCCAGGTGCATCGGCTGCGGCCTGGGAGCGGGAGCGGCTGCCTCACCGATCGACTGCCGCAGGGCAGCCGCGGCGTCGATGGCCTCCACGGCCTCGGCCTCCGGCCTGAGCACCTCACGCAGTGGCTTCAGCTTCTCCGAGCGTGTCTGTGTCCTAGTCGAGGGCATACGCTGCGCCACACTGCTCTCGAAACCGTCGCTCATCGGCTCCTCCCCGCCCGCACGCTTCCATCACGCTTCCGTCCTGGGCGTGCCGGCCCGCCTTGGAATTATCCCTCACCCGCCCGGCCGTCCGGCCCAGGGCAGGCCCCTGCCTTGTGTCCCAAGTGCCTATCCATATGCGCGGCGGCCTCGCCACCGCGGCGCCAGCGGCGCGTTAGTCGAGCACCTCGGCCAGCACGGTCTGGACGCGCGACAGCTCTTCGACGGTGCGCTCCAGGCTCCGCTTGATCGCCGTCACCTCGGCCAGCGCCTCGCGGGCGGAGCGCAGGTCGGCCTCGAGGGCCTCGCGGACGGTGAAGGAGCCACGCAGCTTGCCGTGGGCCTGGCGCAGCGCCTCCACGGGATCGGCCGGCAGACCGCCGTTGCCGGGGTCGGCCCCGATGACGACGTCCCAGGGCTTGCCAATGATCGTGCTCGTCTCGCCGTTGGCTATATTTGGGAACTGCTTGGCAACGTGCCGTTCGAATTGGTCACTCATCAAGGTACTCCTGTCAGATCTTCATGATTTCCCGGACCAGCCGGTCCACATCGGACGCACCGCGCGAAGAGGGCGCATACTGGAAAATCGTCGCGCCTTCGCTGGTGGCCTCGGCGATCTGGGTGTTTTGCCGGATGATCGTCTTGCAGAGGTACTTGAGGTAGTGCGTCTCAAGTGCCTTGCGAGAGCGGCGGCAGATGCGGTGGGAGCTGTTATAGCGATTGAGGAAGATATGAATATTGTCAAACATGAAGGTGAAGTCTTCCTCGATCGTGGCCAGTGTCTCGAAGAGGATCTTGAGCCCGTGGTAGGACAGGAAGTCGGCCAGCACGGGGATGACGAGGTCGTTGCACGCGAGGATCGCGTTCAGGTTGAGCAGGCTGATGGAGGGCGAGGCATCCATGACGATGACCTCGTACTCCTCCAGGATGGGGCGCAGCGCGCGCTGGAGCCGGTGCTCCCGGGCATTGAGCGGCTGGAGCGCGATGTCGATTGGCGAGAGCGCCAGGTTCGAGGGCAGGACGTGCAGTGTCGGCAGGTCGCATTTAGTGATGACGTTGCGGATGTCCTCGCCACGCACCAGGACGTCGTAGAGTGTTTTGCCGCCCGCCAGGTTGCTCAGCCCGAGGCACTGCGTCAGGTGGCCCTGCGGGTCGAGGTCCATGACGAGGGTCTTGACACCCAGCTCGGCCAGCCGGTAGCCGTAGGAGGCCGAGACACTGCTCTTGCCCGTGCCGCCCTTGAAGTTGAGGAAGAGCTGCCGGCGCTGGCTCTTGATCGGCGAGGGCAGCCCCAGGAAGGCGCGGTAGCGCGGGATGTCCTCGGCGCGGTAGTAGCGCACGCCGGAGGGCAGGCGCCGCGGCTTGGGCAGCAGCCCCGAGGTCTCCTTCTCCAGCAGCTCCTGCCTGTTCAGCCCCAGCAACTTGGCGAACTGGTAGGGCATGTAGCTGCCTGGCCCCGCCTTCTTGGCCGCGGCGCGGCGGTGAGCTGGTTTCGGCGTTGCCTGGCTCAATTCGCCTCTTTCCCTTTCGGCGGCCTGGTCTGCCACCAGCACTTCCATCTGAGTTCGGCCTGTGGGCCCTGCCGCTGCGGGTCGCGCCCAAACAACCCTTCGAGCGCCTTCACCGCCTGGCGCCGGACCCCGGCGTCGCCGTCGTCGAGGGCGGCGACGAGACGTCCCCCGGCCTCTTTGCCCGAGAGCGCGGCCAGGGCGAACACGGCGGCCCGCCTGACCTCGGCCGCGGGATCGCGCAGCCCGTAGAGGACGGCCTGCCTGGCCTCGGAGCTTCCGGTCAGCCCCAGATAGAGCAGGGAGCGCCGGCGGATGAGGGCCGACTCCGAGCGGGCCTGGTCGAGGAAGATGTTCTCGGTCCCTTCGCCTCCGACGCGGAAGATGCCCTGGAGGGCGGCCAGCCTCACGGCCGGCTGCGGGTCACCCAGGGCCTGCACGAGAGCCCCCAGCGCCTCTCGCCCGAAGGAGACCAGGGCCTCCAGGGCGGCGTGGCGCACGGCGCGGTCGGGGTCGCTTGCCGCGGCCACCAGATGTGGCAGCGCGCGGGCATCGACCAGACGGCCGAGGTACTGCGCGGCCAGCCGGCGCAGGGCGGCATCCGGCTCGTGGAGGTCGGCCAGCGCCTGGCGCAGCCGGTCTTCATCTGCCGGGCCCAGGGGCCTCGGGGCAGGGCTGCGGCCGGAGAGCGACCCGTCCATGATCATGATCCGCCTGGTTGTGCGAAGGTGCGGGGCGCCAGCCGTCCCCCACGCGGGCCGAACACCTGTCCTGGCCCAAGCTGTGGCGCTCCCCCAGATAGCGTCACACCATATATTGTCGGTATACAGTCCGTCAAGCCGGTTTCGCACCGCGCGCGTTAAAGAGTTCGCTCTGCGTCGCCCCCTCGGGGGGGAGCTTGCCGAAGTGCTCATAGGCCAGCCGGGTGGCCACGCGGCCCCGCGGCGTGCGGTGCAGGTAGCCCCCCTGAATGAGAAACGGCTCGTAGACGTCCTCGATCGTGTCGCGCTCCTCGCACACGGCGTGGGAGAGTGTCTCCACTCCCACCGGGCCGCCGTCGAACTTGTCGATGAGGGTGAGCAGTATCTTGCGGTCCATGCTGTCGAAGCCGAGCCGGTCGACCTCGAGCATGGCCAGGGCCTCGTCGGCCACCTGGCGGGTGATGACCGGCGCCCCCTTCACCTGGGCGAAGTCGCGCACGCGCCGCAAGAGGCGCAGCGTGATGCGCGGGGTGCCCCGCGAGCGCCGGGCGATCTCGGTCGCCCCGCCCGGCTCGACGGCGCACTCGAGCACTCCGGCGCAACGGCTGACGATGCGGGACAGCTCCTCGGTGCCGTAGAAGTCGACTCTAAGCTGCACGCCGAAGCGGTCGCGCAGCGGAGGCGTCAGCAGGCCCGCCCGCGTCGTGGCGCCCACGAGCGTGAAGCGGGGCAGCTCGAGCTTGATGGTGCGGGCACTGGGCCCCTGCCCGACAACGATGTCGAGCCGGAAGTCCTCCATCGCGGGGTAGAGGAGCTCCTCCACCACGCGGCCCAGCCGGTGGATCTCGTCGACGAAGAAGACGTCGCCCTCTTGCAGGTTGGTCAGTATTGCGGCGAGGTCCCCGGGGCGCTCGAGCGCGGGCCCCGAGGTGGCCTTGAGGCCCGAGCCAAGCTCATTGGCGACGATCTGGGCGAGGGTGGTCTTGCCGAGGCCGGGGTGGCCGTGGAGGAGGACGTGGTCGAGCGGCTCGCCTCGGCCCCGCGCGGCCTCAATGAACACGGCGAGGTTGCGCTTCAGCTCCTCTTGGCCGACGAACTCAGCCAGGGTGCGTGGCCGCACACCGACTTCGTAGGACAGGTCTTCTCTCTCGGCTGAAGGGCTGAGGACGGGCATCCGCGTAAGCTCCCGCGAGGCAGGTCGCGGGCTATCTTAGCAGAGGCGGCGGGGAATGCAAGGCAAGATGGAAGGAAAAAGTTCCACGGGGGCGGCCGGCGATGAGCTAAGCCATACGGCGTTCTCGGGCCTCGGCAGGCAGTGCCTGCACCAGTAACACGGCGCACGAGGCGTTAGCGACACCCCGGCGGCAACGCTGCCGGGTAGCCGGCCCTCCACACCGACCGCTGAGGATGCTACGGCGCCCTATGGGGCCGGAACAAGCCCGTGGCGGCTCGCCACCGCCTGCGGCTCCCTCGGCCCTGCGGCCTTGTCTGGCTTGCTCCTCGCCAGCCGCAGGGGAGCCGACAATTCAATCTGGCCTAGTTGCGGAGCCCCGAGCCCTTACGAGTTCCCCTTGGGGCTGGCCAGAAGCGAGTAATGGCGAGGTCTGGAGGGCGTCGCCACGCGGAGGCGTAGCAGCGCTACGTTGAGCAGTGGCGGCGCGTGAAGACCCGCCAGGACGAAGCTTATCGCCAGCCCTATGCGCCCTTCCTGCGCTGGCGAATGTAGCCCACCAGGGCCGCGCCGCTAAATCCCACGGCGGCCGTGCGCAGGGCCATCTCGGGGTTGGCGCTGAGCTGGCAGGGGCCGAGCGCGCCGCAGGACTTGAGGCTGTAGATCACGGTCAGGGTGGCGAAGGCGCCCACCAGGCACAGGTGGCGCCAGTTGCGGCCGCGCAGCCACACCCGCAGGAAGACGGCCGCGTGCACGAGGAAGAGGGCGGCCAGGAAGACGTAGAGCTTGGTGCCCATTACTTGCGGCCCAGGCGCTCCAGCAGGGCGCCCACGAGCAGCGGCAGCGCGATGGTGATGTCGCAGACCACGCTGGCCGTGGTGCTCTCGGCGGTGTACTTGCCCCAGCTGATCGACTCCGAGAAGGTGCAGCCCGACAGGCCGCCGAACTCCGGCCGGTCGGTGGCGATGCGCACCCCGTAGTCGTAGCCGAGGAACTCCTCGCGCCGGCCGTCGTGGCGATGGACGTGGGTGAGATAGGGGAAGACCTGCTGCGCCCAGTTGCGGGGCACCCCGCCGCCCAGGATGAAGGAGCCGCGGCGCTCGCGCTTCTCTATCAGCTCGGCAAACCGCACCACGTCGCCCATCTCGTCGATGACGATGGGGTCCTTGGCCATCAGGTTGTAGACGGCGATGTTCAGGGCCAGCTCGCAGTCGGTGAAGGCCGGCACGAAGACGGGCACCTGGCAGCGCGCGGCCGTGGCCAGCACCGAGTGGCCCTTGGGGTCGAGGCTGCCCAGGAAGCGGGTCATCTCGGAGGGCGTGTAGCGTTGCTGCGTCGCCTCGCCCAGGCGCTTGTCGAGCCACTGCTGGGCGGTGATGTACTCGGTCTCGGGGAGGAAGGTGTCGTAGATGCGGTTGATCTCGAGCCGCTGCAACTCCGAGTCGTCGACGTGCTCCGAGCCGATGTAGTGATGGCCGCCTGCCTGCTCGACCAGGTCGTGGGTGACGTTGGCGCCGGTGGAGACGATGCAGTCGATGACGCCCGTCTCCATCAGGTCGCAGATGACCCCGCCCATGCCCGCCGGCACCAGCGCCCCGGCCAGGGTGAGGACGCGCAGGCAGCCCTCGTCCTTGGCCATGCGCTCGAGCACGTTCAGGGCGTGGCCGAGCTTGCGGGCCTGGAAGGACAGGCGCGAGTAGGCCGTGAGGTAGTCGTTGGCGCTCGAGAGCTGGCGGACGTGGATCCGCTCGACGGGGTGGCGGGTGAACTCCTTCAAGTCTGACAACTTGCCTTTCCCTCCGAACATTAAGCACAGAAGGCTATTCCGGCAGCCCCAGGTGGCGGCGCAGCTCCTCGAGCGAGCCGAAGACACCCACCGCTCCCAGCAGGTGCTCGGGCGCCAGCGTCGTGGTCAG
>Ga0315282_10013590_pt1 | contig 12249 bp, 9 predicted proteins | sample YL17G07_20_MG_FD_203693 | JGI IMG/M metagenome (GOLD analysis project Ga0315282, IMG submission 203693) | Sediment microbial communities from Yellowstone Lake, YNP, Wyoming, USA - YL17G07_20 | ecosystem: Environmental > Aquatic > Freshwater > Lake > Sediment | place: USA: Wyoming | collected... | reverse complement strand
TTGTTTCAAGTCCTGCAATTTGAAACCAGAAAAATTTTGTCACAGCTTCAGGGGGGCGAGGGGGGATTTTGATCGTTCGCGGGTGTCAAGCCCTCATAGAAAATTTCACAGAAATTATTTTCCGCCCCACCCCGAACTCCACCCCCCGGAGCCAGCGGCGAATAATTCTGCACCCTCCCCCACTCCTTCCCGGCAACGGGGGTTGGATATCGCCGGCTGGCGGTTTCATTCCCGCAGATGTTCGGTTAATCGAAGAAGGCAAAGCGGATCGACCCGCGCCCCATTGATTCGGATTGCCCAATGGAGGTGGGGTCGTGTGGACCTTCCCGTGGAGCCCACCCGGCCAAGCATGGCTCCTGTGCGAACTCTATCCCCCTCCCCCGCCAGGGTTTCGGAGAGATGGAAATACATGGAGTATAAGCCCCACCCGTGATCGAGAATGACCGATTTCCCGGAGAAGAAAAGCGGGTCAACCAGAACCACCACCCCGCCATTGCAGGCCAACACGGGGGTTTCCTTCTCCGCCCGCAGGTCAACGCCCGTATGTGGACTTCTGGGCTGGCCATTAATAATACGGCGCAGGCCAAAGACCGTGGTGGCTTCCCCCGGCACGGGACGGACAAAAGCGCCGCTCCAGAGCCTTTCCTCCCGGAATCCCTGGAACAAGGCCTTCAGCCGCCTCTCCTCTCGATCCACCCGTTCGAGGGTTTCCGCATCCAAATCTACCATGGCGGACGGTAGGGATAGTCTCTGGGTCTTGAAGTCGGCCTTCTTCACCTTTAGCAAAAGGCCGCTCCTATGAACCTTGCCCTCCCCATCCGTGGCGACCACTTTTATTTCGTATGCCGCAGGGCGGATATTTAGATCAATCCCCAGCAGGCCCTCGTAGGTGCCCTTTTGCGCCCCGAAGGCCATCGGGAATCTTTCCCCCTGAAACTCCCCATGGATGGACGTAAGCGATGCAGGACCAGAGGCTCTTATAAAGCATACATCCCCCTGTTTGACCACCCCGGGGACGGCCTCGACACGGAGAATTTTTTCAGCGTACGCAGGCCCTACCGCCGGAAAAAGGAGAACGGTTATAAAAAAAAGAAAATACCGCCTCACCGGATGGGCCCGCCCTCTCCTCTCCAGTTGGCCGCATGGCTCGATCAGCAACGCTCACCCTTCTTTTCTGACGATTTCTGCTTCTTCCCCACCTTAGCCGAGTTTTTCCCCCAGCCGATTCAGGAGCATTCCATAAGCCTTCTGGCCTCGTTCATAGCTGGACAGCCGGAAGAATTCATTGGGCGAGTGCGGCAGCTCGTCTTCCAGGCCGAAGGCAAAGATGATGGTGTAAGCTCCCAGGATCTTGAGGAACAAGGCATTGGCCGCGATGGTCCCGCCCGTGCGAATCCGGTAGGGTTCCTTGCCGTAAAGATCCTTGAGGACCGACGCGGCAACTCGAAGACCGCGGTGATCCGGGGGAATGAGGTAGGGAATGGCCCCGCTTTGGGACTTGACAACCGCAACTTTCACTCCCCGCGGGGCGACTTTATTCACATGGCGTACGAGGAGATCGGAGATTATGGAAGGATCCTGGTCGGCCACCAGGCGGCAGGAAATCTTGGCATGGGCGGAGCTGGGCAAAACGGTTTTCGTTCCTTCTCCCTGGAAGCCACCGTACAGGCCGTTGATTTCAAGGGTCGGCCGGGCCCAGGCCCGTTCGTAGGTTGTAAATCCGGGCTCTCCAAAAAGAGAGGTTGATCCAGTCTCGCGCAGGTATTCAGCCTCGGCGAAAGGAACCTGGGCCATTTGGGTTCGTTCTGGATCGCTGAGCGGCCGAACGTCATCGTAGAATCCATCCACCGTGATTCGCCCCTCCGCATCGTGCATGGAGTCCAAGATCCGGACCAGGGCATGGAGGGGATTGACGATCGTGCCGCCGTAGGTTCCGGAATGCAGATCATGATCCGGACCCTGGAGATCAATAAAAACAGATGTCAGTCCCCGGGTCCCCAGGATGATCGCCGGCTGGTCCTCGTCCCACTGGCCGCCGTCGGAACTCAACACCATATCGCAGGACAAAAGGTTCTTATGGGCGGGGATGAAATCCGCCAACTGGGGGCTGCCGATCTCTTCCTGGCCGTCGAAGAGGAACTTGAGGTTGACGGGTAATCTTCCACCGCTTTTCAACATGGCCTCAACGACAATAAGAGGAATGAACAGGTTGCCCTTGTCATCCGTCGCTCCCCGGGCGTATATGCGGCCATCCTGGATCACCGGTTCAAAAGGAGGATGATTCCATAAATTCAGGGGATCTACGGGCTGGGTATCGAAGTGGCCGTAAATCAACAGGGTCGGCTTCCCGGGTGCATGAAGCCACTCCCCGTAGACGACCGGATGGCCGCCGGTGGGCATGATCCGGACGGACTCAATCCCGGCTGCTTTCATGCGAGCCTCCAGCCATTGCGCCGCTCGTTGGACGTCGGCCGTATGCGCAGGCAGAGCGGATATACTGGGAATACGCAGAAATTCCATCAATTCGCCGAGGAATCGTTCCCTTTGTTGAACCCGGTACGTTTCCCATGCCGCCATGGCTCCGGTCTCCTATCTTGTAAGGTTTTTTGCAGAATGGGGGGCGAGTTAAAATTATGAGAAATTCCCTTTCCCCGCTGTTCGCCTTTTCAGCCGAGAGGAAAAATCTTATTTCTTCTGGCTGATAAAATCTCGCAACTGGCTCGTGTTGGCTTTTCCTGCATCCATGAGCATGCGGATTTCGTTTTGGAAAGTGAAGAAGCGCATACCCTTGGCCAGCCATTCTTTGGCCTGCTCGAACTCGGTCAGATGGACACCCGCAGCCACATGGTTCTTCCGGCAGGCCGCAATGACCCGCTCGAAGGCCTCGGCCATCCGGGGATGCTTCACCTGGCCCACAATCCCCAAGGAAAGAGAGAGATCCTGGGGACCGATCATCACGGCATCCACGCCGGGAATGGAAACGAGTTTTTCGATATTATCCATGGCCTTCTGGGTCTCCGGTTGAATCACAATTAATGTGTTGGCATTGGCCCATTCAACATAGTCCTTCTGGTTGGTGCGCCGGTGGGCGATATGGACGTTGCTCATGGAGAGGCCGCGCTGGCCAAGGGGCGCATAAAAGCAGCTATCGATAATGTGGTGAACCTCCTCGGGCGTGTCCACGTGGGGACAGATGACGCCCATGGCTCCCACATCGAGCGCTCGGGCCAGATAGGGATAGGTAGCGACCGTCACCCGAACCAGGGGTACGATCTCCTCGGTCCGGGCCACTGTAAATATATCCGCCAGGGCCCCGTAGTCGAAAAAACTGTGCTCCGTATCCATGATCAGGTAATCCCAGCCCTGGACGGCATAGATCTGGGCGATTTGGGGGGTGCGAAAACTGGAGACCATACTGCCGATGCAGACTTGCCCGGCCTTGAGAGCCTTTTTGACGCGGTTTTCTTTTAGGTCCATCCCATCTCCTCCTCAAGAAATTTTCTTATCAACCTGGAAAATCGGTTTCCCAATGTGTGGGTAAATCATATCACGGTCCTGGGTCAGAATCCACTTAAAGAAAGAAGCAGGACAGGAGGCTCAAAACCGCGGGAAAGGAAATATCCCCTTTTCCCAACAAAATAAATGATGCGTCCCAAGCATTATTTTAGGTAGGGTTGGAAAAGCCGAAATGGAAGCCAGACTTTTAATGCGAAAATCCCTGAATACCATTGACCCCATTATAATAAGGACATTCAGAAACAACGCCCATTTATTCCGCGTCGATGTCCTTACTTGGGGCGGCATGATTGGTTTTTTCGTCAGCCAAATAGGGAGCATATTCTCTGTCCATATTCAGGATATGATTCAACCACCAGGCCTTTAGAAATTGAAGAAGTTCAGATGAGATATCGCCAAACCTCCTGTGGTAATCGATCATCAATTCATCAATTTTTTGCGAGTAATGCTCATGTACTTGCTTGTGGGAAGAAAATTGGGGGAACCCGCTTTGCAGCATGATCTTCTCTTCATCTCCAAAATGCCTTCGGCCGTAATCGAGTGCTCCATCAATAATCTGTTTCAGTTTCCCGGTTTCATGCCCTTCTCGGACTGACGCAAAGAGTTCATTGATGAGCCCAAACATCTTTTTATGCTGCGCGTCAAGCTGGGCGGAGCCGACCCTGAATTCATCCTTCCAAACAATATAAGCGGTCATCCCTTAACTCCCAAGTTATTATTAGATAAGTCATATTATGGCTATCTGCCCTTCTCTCCTCGCTATTTCGGCAAAAAGACCGTAAATCTAAAACTCTCCCTCCCGGCTTCTTTTGTCAATAATAATTTGCTTTTAAACGATCCGTATAAACATGTATGCGGGCGGTATTTGATAGGGTGTCCCCGTTTTAAGGTCACATTTTGTGACCCTATTGGGATCGTCACATTTTCAAATTCTGCCCGCAATGGGGGCAAACGGTGGGGTTACCTTCATAGCCTTGCCGGCAATAGAAGCATAAACTCAAAGAGGAAGGGGTAAGAGCCTCTCGGGCCGCCGCCTGGATTCTCTCCTTTTTCTTCCGGGCAGCCAGGTAAAGAGGAAGGAAAACGATCAGAATGAAAAAAACGCCGACGGCCCAGAGGAGACTGCGCCATACGGTGGATCCCCGTTTCTGGGAATCGTAAAAAACCCACAGGGCAACGGCCAAGCTGATAATATTCGCAAGAAGGAAAAAAACCATAAATAGCATCAATAGCCGTAACAGCTTTCAGCCATCAGCGATCAGCTTTCAGCAAAATAAATGGATTGGACGCAGATTCTCGCCGAAACACGCAGAAAAAGATTATCGGTATATAAAGCCTCGATCCCGCGAAACGTGGCTTGTCTTTTGTCCAGCAAGAGTTATGGTAAATGGTCACATCTAAATCGTTGCCTCATCCTCATTTTATCGAGTGCCGACGGATAATGTCTGATTACTGAACGCGGATCGCTATTTTTTCAGACTGTCGAACCACTCTAGATTTTTCTTGATCAGCTCCGGGATGGGCAGTTGATAGGGGCAGCGCGGCAGGCAATCTCCGCATTCCGTACAGTTCCTGGCTTTCTCGATTACATCCTTTATCCATCCCACTTCCTCGTGGGGAAACCGTTTGATGACCGCTGGCAGCCCCATGGCCATCTGAATGTTGATATTCTGCGAGCAGGGCTGGCAATAATCACAGCGGCGGCAGAATTGCCGGTTGAACTCCTGCCGGACCTGTTTAATCCGGGCTTGATCTTCTTCGGTGACGGTATGGTCTGGCAAACCTTCTTCGAAGATCTTCCAATTCTCCTGGGCCTTTTCCACCGTTTCCGAGCCCGGGATGGGTACGATGTCGGGCGTGGAAAGGACAAAGCGCAAGGCTGGCCCGGCCTCACTGATCACTCCACCGGAGAAGGGTTTCATCGTCAGGACACCAACATCTTTGGCCCGGGCCAGGGGAAGAACTTTATTGGCGGCTTCGGGCTCGAGGAAGCTGTAACAGGTCATAATGACCTCGACGCGATTCTCTCCGAGCACCCGTTCCAATACATCTAAACTATGACTGGTCAGGCCGATATGGTCAATCAGCCCCTCATCGCGTGCCCGCTGCAACCCTTCGAAGGCCCCTCCCGGGCTCATGACTTTCTCATAATCTTCGAATTTGGAGACGTTGTGCAGGTGATAAATATGGATTTTTTTCACCTGCAACTGCTTGAGACTTTCGTAGACCTGGTCATAGATTTTATCGGTTCTTACGGGAGATTTCGAGGAAAGGATAACGGGCTTATCTATTCCTTGCAGGGCCAATCCGACCTTGCGCTCGCTATTGGTATACCCGCGGGCTGTGTCTAATAGGTCCACACCCATATCTACCACGGCCCGGATGACGGAAACCGCTTGGGCCTCTTCCGCCCGCTGGATCGGAATTCCTCCCCATCCCAATTTGGTCACGATCAGGTTCGTCCGGCCCAGTCTGACTTTCTCCATTCATACCCTCCAAGCTAAGTGCCTAAAGTTTTCAAAGCGAATAGGTATTGACTTTGATCCATTAGCTGATTGCTGATCGCTGCTTTTTAATGACTGAATGCTAGTAATCCTCTTCCTCGGGTCCCACTTCTTTGGATCCCACTTCTTCGGATCCCATTTCCCCTGAAGATATAATATGCCTAAAATAACCAGGATCCCGATTATGATAAAAAGAATCGTCCTCCATGAACTGGAAGAGGGATGGATGGGGTCTCCCCCGGAGGTCGTCGGAGGAGCCGCGGCAACCGGCGGAGGGGGGTACAGCACAGGCGGCGCGGAGGTGGCAACCGGAGCGACGGGCACATCCTGCAAAACCGTTCCCAGGGTGATCTGCTCTTTTTTCACCCCTTGCAGCAGAATGCTGGCCCGCTGTCCCACCTTTGCTTCTTCCACCAGGCGGCGGGAAATCTCGATCGCCACCACCAGGGCGCTGATCCGTTTTCCATCCGTTGCCAGGAACCCGATCTCTGCGCCCACGGAGATCAAACCCTCTTCCACTTTGCCCGTGACCACGACGCCCCGCCCCGGGATGGAAAAAGATTCTTCTGCAGTGAAACGAAATCGGCCCTCTCCCTTCATGTTCTCACTTCCTTTCCTTGATGAGCTTTCAGCTTTCGCCATCACCTGTCAGCCAATATAAAACCTAAAACCTGAAATTTGAAGGTCTCGTAAAAAGTCGTCATCCCGGTGAAAACCGGAGTCCAGGGAACTTATTACCCGTGGAAAGAACTAGATTCCGGCGCCTGCCCCGGACCCGATCCGGGGTTCGCCGGAATGACGGAAAAACCCATTTTTGGACTTTTTACGAGTTCATTAAACTTGAAATATGAAATTCTTTATTTTCAACCTGTCTCTACTGTGACGCAGGTCATCGTCCGGGAAATTCCCTCCACCCCCCGAATCTTGGTAAGAATCACATCCCCCAATTCGTGGAGGGTCTTGGCTTCCACTAATAGAATTATATCAAAAGGTCCGGTAACCGTGTGGGCCATTTTGACCCCTTTAAGCTTGGTCAGAGTTTCGAAAGCACTTTTCGTCTTGTCTGCTTCTACCCGAATTAAGACATACGCTGAAACCGCCATGCTCGCTCCTTTCTCCGCTAAGGGTATTGTCAAAATCGAACCGCAGAGGACCCAGAGAAATTACCTGTTCTTATTATATGCAAAAAGCTGCTCTCTTACTCAATGAAAATTCATGAGCCAAGGCTTTCTTATAGACACTCTCTAATAGAGCAGGCCGTAAGGCGGAATGAATTTCGAGAACCCAGGATATCATTCTTTCGGTTATCTCTTTTAAAGGAAACTCTTTCGGAGAACACAGAGTGTTTCTCTGCGACCTCTGTGGTTTCCTGTGTTATTACATCGGTAAAAACAGGTAGATCAAAGCCACGAGAACGAACATAAAAAAAGTAGCCAGCAGGCAGTATCCCATGATGGTTCTCATCTCCGTTCCTGTAGCTCCCAGGAGGGGAAGAGCCCAGAAGGGCTGGATGGTATTGGTGAGCACCTCCCCGGCTGTAAAGGCCATCACCACCCGGTTGAAGGCCACTCCCAATTTATTTGCCGCCAGGATCATAATCGGCCCCTGGACCATCCAGATCCCGCCCGAAGAAGGGATGAACATGTTGATAATTCCTGAACTAATCTGGGTGACCAAGGGATAGAGGAATGGGGTCGAAATGGCTACGAACCATCCGGCGACCACTTTGAGAAGCCCGGTGTAGGCCATGATGCCGAAGATGCCGGCATAGAATGGAAACTGCATGATAATACCGAATGCCGCCTTGGAGCCCATTTTCACGGATTCTACGAAGCGGGCTAAGTTCTCGTGGAGCAGCATGGCAATGCCGATGAAGATGAAGTTGTACATATTTAAATCGACCTGCATGAAGGACTTGCCCCGGAACCAAAGGAAAATAGCAGCGAAAGTCATGATACAGATCAGGATCCAGAGGGTCCGGCTCCAGTTCAGCTTATCGGCCAAGGCCATCTCCTTGGGTCTTTCCAGCTTGAACTGTGATTCGGCCGCCAATTTTTCCAGGGCTTCAGGGGAAATGCTCTTGGTCCGCTCCGGAGTCGGATGCATTAAGTAGCAAGTAAGCACGGCGACAATGGGCGTCAGGATCAGGCCAATAACGCTAGCCGTAGCGTAAATGGTCTGATCGAAAGGCATGGGGGCTAATTTCCGCCCGATCTCTTTCTCGATGGCCGGGACAATGTCCGGCGTCCATCCCCAGCCTGGGCTGTTGAGGAGCAAAGGCTCCGTGATCGACATGGACCAGGTGATGGTCGAGAAGGCCCCGATGTATGCGCTGGCCACAAGCAAGGGCCAGTGGATCCCTTTCACCCTTCTGGCCGCCCCCAGGCATAAAAAGATTCCCCCGACCAATCCCAGTCCCCAGTTGATGGCCCCCAAAATGGCCGCCACCGCGGCTACGACAGCCACTGCTTGCGCTGGAGTTTTGGCAATCCCCGTGACGGCATCGATGGCTTTTACTCCCAAGCGGGTGATGGCCAAAGAATAACCAAAGACGAGCAGCACGACCATTTGCATGGAAAAGCCCAGGTAGGCCCAGAATCCCCTGTACCAGGATTCTACGATTTTGACTGGAGAAGCCTGGACGAATATCAAGGCCATGATGAAAACGATGAAAGTTAGCAGGATGGCAAAGATAAAGGAATCTGGCATCACTTTCTCCATGGCAAAGTGCCACTTTTCCGCCGTATTGCGAATAAAATTTCTCATCGCCCCGTTTCCTCCTTTCTGATTAATTAGGACGCAGATTTGCGCCGATATTCGCAGAAAAGAATTTTATATTTATTATATACAGCGTCATTCCCGCGAAAGCGGGAATCCAGGAAAGCACTGGATTCCGGGTCAAGCCCGGAATGACGAAGTGCATAAGACTTATGTCGTCATGTATAAATCCTGATAATCTGCGTTCATCTGCGTCCCAAAAATTGAACCGTTACCAGCGGCTCATACTCCCCGAAGTGCTTTCGATCTTCTCCGGCGGCTTCTTCAGGCATCGGGATTCCCAATCTTTTCTCCCGGCGGCTATTTTTTCGTCCATCTCTTAAAACCCCTCCTTCCGCAGCCCTCCGGAAGGAATCTGGCCATCCAGGGCGCGAGCGATTCATAAAGTTGGTGATATAATAAATGATCGCCCAAAAAATTACAAGGGCCTCCGAATAGCGGATTGTGAATTTCGGAATTGAGAAATTAAAGATCCGCAACCGAAAATTGGTGCACCGATTCTGCTTTCGCTAACATCCTCCCCGCTCGGGCCGTAAGAAAGATGGATTTCAAAAACGAATTCCTATGGCCGCATGGCCACCCGCGAACGGTGAAAATCCCCCCTCGCCCCCCTGAAGCTGTGAAATAATCCCCTAAATCACCCCCACCCCTGAACCATGTTAGGTTCAGGGCTTTGTCCTGCACCCCACGTGGTGCAGGGCCTCTCCCTCCCCTCTCAAGGGGGAGGGAATTTATTTCTTATTTCAATATATTTACCCTCTCCCCGGGCGGGAGAGGGCTTCGACCGTGAGCTCAGCCGAACGGTAGGGTGAGGGGCGATATTCCGATTTTTTCACACCTTCCCTTTGATAAAAGGGGGGTGGGGGCGGTTGAAAGGTATTTTCTACGCCAATTAAAAGGCAAAGGGATGAAATTATTGCTTGTCAATTCCGACGAATTAGGGTAATTAAAATACGTTCTCTAAGAAAGTGATATGGTTGGTTGGCCAGATAGGAGGAAGTAATGTATCAAAGGCTTCTTTTGCTTTCCCTGATTGTTGTATGCCTTTTAGCCTTCACCAGTCCAGCTTTTGTCCCCCTGGCGCAGGGCGCACCCGTAGAAACCAAGGATGTGGCGGCCGGGAAAGGGGGGGAGAAGGAAGGCCATACGGCCGCAGCCAGGCACGACGCGCAGGAAGAGTTGGGGAAGATCCTGCCCTACTGGTCGGTCATCCCTTTCATCGTCATCCTCCTGGCGATCGCCATCATTCCCTTGCTCCATGGTCCCTGGTGGGAGTCGAATCAGAATAAAGCTGTGGTAAGTGTGCTCTGCTCCCTGCCCATCGTCGCCTACCTGCTCTGGCTCGGCCCGGGCGGCCAGAAAGTGCTGGTAGAGATCCTGCATGACTACTACGCCTTTATCATCTTGCTGGTGGCCCTATTCACCATCTCCGGCGGCATACACCTGGAAGGAGACCTCCGGGCGACCCCCCTTGTGAATATGACCTTTTTAGGGCTGGGGGCTTTGCTGGCCAGCCTCATTGGCACAACCGGGGCCGCGATGCTCCTGATTCGGCCTTTGCTCAAAACAAACCAGGAGAGGAAGAAAACAGCCCATATCTTTATCTTCTTTATTTTCCTGGTGGCCAACATCGGCGGCTCGCTTTTGCCCGTGGGAGACCCGCCTCTGTTTCTGGGCTATCTTTTTGGCGTTCCCTTTTTCTGGACCCTCCGCCTTTGGCCCCTCTGGCTGACCGAAGTCGCCATCCTCTTGGCCATTTTCTATATGTGGGATACCTGGGCTTATTCTAAAGAGAGCAAAGAAGACCTGCGGCGCGACCTCCGGGAGCAGAAACCCTTGAAAATTCACGGGAAGATCAACCTAGCGCTGATCCTCGGGGTCCTTTGTTCGGTCATCCTCTTCAGAGCCTATGAGGTGAATGGGACATCCATCGACCTGTCCTGGATGCAGCAGCCATTCATGATTCTGCTGGCGTTGATTTCCTTTGTCCTGGACACCCAATCCAAGAAAAAAGCTCACAAGCGCGGACATACCGAATTCAAAAGCCCCCGGGAGCATAATTATTTCACCTTTTCCGCCATGGTGGAGGTGGCCTTGTTGTTCATCGGCATATTCATCACGATGATTCCGGCGATCTGCTTGCTCAAAGCCCATGGCGCGGAGACCGGGGTTACTCGAGCCTGGCAGTTCTTCTGGATGTCCGGGGGTCTGAGCTCTTTCCTGGACAATGCCCCAACCTACGCGACTTACTTTGCCCTGGGGCAAGGCGTTACCAAAGGACTGCTGGCCTCTTCTGCCAATCTGCCCGTCGTGCCGATTGCCAGCGGCCCCATCGGGGAAGAAATTCTGATGGCCATCTCGGCGGGCTCCGTCTTCATGGGTGCCAATACCTACATCGGCAACGCCCCGAACTTCATGGTCAGGTCCATCTGCGAAGAAGCCAAAATCAAGATGCCCAGCTTTTTCGGATATATGCTCTATTCCTGCTCCATCTTGATCCCTACCTTCCTGCTCATCATGTTCATTTACCTTATGTAAGAGGGTGGGTGTCCTGACCTATACTTTATCTGACAGACAGTGTCAAAATAAGTAGTGGTCCGATTCTCGACTTCACCTACTCTGGGGCCAGGGGTTATCTTGCGGATTGCTCATTACCGGTGGAAATGATGCATCCCGATTCAATAAATGTTTATCGATACTTTTTCGATGATCGGGAAACAGATGGAGATATAGCAGTAATCGAAAGCTTGGATCTATGGCATCAGGAGAGAACCTTTCTCGGATCCGCTTTGGCTGGGGCCCAAAATTTTTCTTGACAACTCATCAAATAATGAGTGTACCAAAGGCGGAAGCATGAAACGCGAAATCCGATTGATTTCCAATGTTATCTGCTCCTGCCACCGTTTACCGTCCCCGGAATCCCCAATCTTCCGAAAAAAAGGGAGTGACTCCATAAGTTGAGTCACTCCCCTGATTCGAGGAGTCATCTGAGGCGTTCAGGATGATCCCTGCTTTCTTCTCAATATACGCCGGGCAGTCCGCAGGTGATCAATTCTCTACCTGGGAAGCGGTAAAAGACTTCGAAGCCATCATCGGTGACCACACCACAGTGCTCGACTTTCACGCCATCCTTGGCCCATCTGTCGCCAAGCCAGGTATAGCAGCCGCATTCAATGGCAAAGGTCATATTTTTCTCAATTTCCACAGCAGGGAATTTATAGCCGGCGGAAGCACTGGCTCCGGGAATCGTGGCTCCCGGATCGCCGGAACGGAGGCCGATCAAATGCGCGACCGTCCCGAAGAAATGCCGGCCCGGGTCGGGCCACTTGGGCGGGCGTCCCCACCCACCCGGGAAGTCTCCCCGTTTCATCCATTCTTTTTGTACGTCTTCGGTGGTGATACCGGGCTTAATGGATTCGGTCATGGCCATGAGGCCGTCATAAGCGGCCTT
>Ga0315282_10013589_pt1 | contig 12251 bp, 13 predicted proteins | sample YL17G07_20_MG_FD_203693 | JGI IMG/M metagenome (GOLD analysis project Ga0315282, IMG submission 203693) | Sediment microbial communities from Yellowstone Lake, YNP, Wyoming, USA - YL17G07_20 | ecosystem: Environmental > Aquatic > Freshwater > Lake > Sediment | place: USA: Wyoming | collected... | reverse complement strand
CCTTCGGTGGAGGAGAAGTTCAATCTCCTTTTGTTGATCAGGCGATGTCTCCTCTAATGCCTTATCGACATAGGCGATCGCTCCTTCAAAGTCTTTGAGCCGATGTTCATGGTATTTTGCCAATTCAATGTAAGGATAGGTGTCCTTTTTATAAGGCCAGGTCACCATCTCCCCCCAGAGAGACCGGGCCCTTTCACCCTGTCCGGTTTTCCTAAGGGCCATGGAGAGCCACCTCATCACCTCCCAAGCCAGATCTTCATCGCACTGCTTTAACGCAATTTCAAAGGACGGGATGGCCCTCTCCGGATAGCCATGCTCCCAAAAAAGTCTTCCCAATGCGAAGTGTTCAACACCCTTTCTGGGCCGGGCGACCTGGGGGTCGTGATAGATGAGATGGATCCTTCCAGCCAGGGCAACCATGGAGAGGATATCCATCTGGTTATGGTAAAAAACCCGATAAATCTTTTGCGCATCACCCGTTCTTAGATAATCGAAATAGAGATAGGGGATCCATTCCGACGGAATGTCATCCACCCTCTCCATACCCAAAAGTTGAGATTCGAGGGTGATCAGGCGGCAATTCTCGTAAGCTCCCTTCCAAATCCTCCGAGAAGGAAAAAGGAGATCAAAATTGGGTATCTCCTTGATCCTCGATCTCATGCGGGAAAGGATGAACCGGGTCTCGAGTAGCGGTATGTCATAATGCTTTCCATTGAAGGTGACGAGGAATTGAAAGGATCTCAGCAGCTCATTCACAGCGGAGAGTGCTGCCCTCTCTTCGGAATAGTCCCTCATAAAGAATTGGTGGATCAGGAATTCATCTCCTTGGAAGAAACCCAATCCGATCATAAAGGCAAAGGTTCCTGTGCCTCCAGACAATCCGGTCGTCTCCGTATCAAGGAACAGGGCCTTTCGGAAGTCCAATTCCTTAAGCCGGCCGTCCTTCGTAAGGAGATGGGCAGGGTAGGTAGGAATGTTAAGGATTTCCGCCAGGGCCATCTCTCCATATCGAAAATGGGGAGGAAAATATTCCTTGGCCTGGAAGGTCTCCCCATCAGGGGTCGAAATCACTTCCCCCTTGACCAACTGTTCAATAGGAAGAATCTCCTTCTTCCGATAGATCCTCCTCGGTTCAAGAAGCCGATCCAGCCTCTCTCTTAAATCCCTCTCTCCCTCGCCCTCCCCCTCGAAGGGGGAGGGACGGGTGGGGGAAGGTTTAGAAACGGAAGTGAGCCGATTGAGACGTTCTTTGAGATCCATCATTCTTAATTGCGGATTGCAGAGTTCTTAGACCATTAATAAAGAATTTGGGTTAAAGATTCCGAAATCCGCCACGGTACCGGCGGTCGTACCGACCGCATTCTGCATTCCTAATTTTCTATTTTAAAATCTCCTTGAGTAGTGCTAAGGCCACTTCTTTTGACTTCTCACCCATCTCTTTGGTGGGACCTACACAAGAGGGGCATCCGTAACCACACTCACACCTCGAGATGAGCCTCAGGGTCTTCTCAAGAAGCTCTCGGGTATCATCAAAGAGCTGGTGGCTGAAGCCCATCCCACCCGGATAGTTATCGTAAAGAAAAAGGGTGGGCTCAAAGAGATCCATCCTTTCTTTCGGTATCTTTTCAGGAGCGTTAAAGGAGGTATAGATCCCTTTGGAGTCCTTCGAAATTCGGAGGAACCACTTCGCCCCCCGATCTCCCACACAGCGGTTCAGATCATGGGGGTCGCACATCAAGTGGAGTGCAGCCATGGAATGGAGGGCGTAGCCAAGCCCTAACACCCCATCGATAACCTCCAGGCGATGGTACGGGAGTCGCTCCACCAGACTCCTCTTAAAAGTAATCCAATAGGACGTTGTATGAAACTGAAGGTCTGGAAGTTCAATCTTTCCGTAACCTAAGTTTTCAAGGGTGTAGAACTTGATCTTTTTATACCCGACGATACGGGTGGCCACTCTCACCTCGCCATGTTCGTAGATCGTACCTTCCCCCTGCTTCCTCTCAAATCCCTCCAGTATGGCAACATCTGTGTAGTCGATGGCATCGGTGTAGTAGTCTCCTTGGGTCTTCTTCACATAAGCCCTGCGATTGGGGTAGTCGAGTCTCTCCACGGCATAGAGTTCTGATTCACAGAGGTAGACGGCCCCCTCATAGAGCGTAGTGTGGGCACTATTGAAGTCGACCTCTGCAATGACTTCCTCTTTTTTCTTCGTGGTATCGATGACGGCGAAGTTCTCCTCCGACGCAGACCGCAGGCTGACCTTCTCCGCAGGATAGGCATCTCGGGTCCAATACCAGTGCTCACCCACATGATGAAGAGTCTCCTTCTCTTCCAGGTATCTTAAGATCTCACCCAAATCTTCTCGTCCAAATTTTTCTCCATCTCTAAAGGGAAGCTCAAAGGCAGCACACTGAATATGGCTGAGCAGGATGAGGAGGTTATCCGGATTGATCAATCCATGCTCCGGCGGCCTTCCGAAGAAGTAGTCCGGGTTTTCGATAATGAATTGATCCAGCGGTTGGCTCCGGGCAATGAGGACGACCAACGCCCTGTCTGATCGTCTCCCCACCCGTCCTGCCTGTTGATAGGTGCTGGCGATCGTGCCGGGGTAACCGACGATCAGACAGACATCCAGATCCCCGATGTCGATCCCAAGTTCAAGGGCATTGGTGGAGACGACCACTTTGACCTCCTTCTCCCTCAAACCCTTCTCAATCTCCCTGCGAACCTCAGGGAGATAGCCTCCGCGATATCCTCGGATGCTTCCCTTATCCTCCAATCTCTTCTCAAACCGATCTTTCAAATATTTTGTCAAGATCTCAACATTGAGACGGCTGGTGGCAAAAAGAATGGTCTGGATCCCTTGCTCAATGAAGGGCGAAGCCAGCCGTCTGGCCGAATGGATAGGACTTCCTCGGATGCCCAATTCTTTATTGACCACTGGGGGATTATAGAAGATGAAAACCCTCTCTGAAGCGGGGGCCCCGCTCTGATCAATCAGGAAGACCTCCCTTTCTAAGAGCCTTTCCGCCAATTCCTTCGGATTGGCGATCGTCGCAGAACAGCAGATGAATTGAGGCCTTGATCCGTAGAAACGGCAGATCCGATCCAGGCGTCTCAGGACGTTGGTCATATGAGAGCCAAATACACCTCGGTAAGTGTGAAGTTCATCGATCACCACAAATTTCAGATTCTCGAAGAAGCTCACCCACTTCGTATGATGAGGAAGGATTCCAGTATGAAGCATATCAGGGTTTGTGATCACAACATCCCCTTGGGTGCGAATCGCCTGTCGGGCATCTTGTGGAGTATCTCCATCATAGGTGAAAGTGGCCGCCCGTTCTCCAACCTTTTGGATGAGGTATTGAAGCTCAAACATCTGATCTTGGGAAAGGGCCTTCGTCGGAAAGAGGTAAAAGGCCTTTGAAAAAGGGGTGCTCAGTTTCGAGTTCAACACTGGAAGGTTATAGCAAAGGGTCTTCCCGGATGCGGTCGGGGTCACCACCACCACATCCTTCCCTTCCTGAACCGCCTCGATCGCTTCGGCCTGGTGGGAATAGAGACGGTCGATTCCCTCATTTTTCAATGCCTCTCTCAGAAGGGGATGGAGGAAATCTGGGAAGGGGCGATATTGTCCTTCTCTCTTCTCAAAAACTCGTAGGTCAGTGATACAAGGTAAGATGGTACGGGAACGCTTCCAGGATCGGATGATCTCTTCAATGGACATCAAACATTCTCCAAGAACTACGTTTATAAGTCATGAGGTCAATGGTTATTCGAGTCATTGAGTCATTAACTCTAAGGTATTTACCCTTCTATCAGCTTTTAGCTTTCAGCTTTTAGCTTTCTGCTTTCTGACTTCTGCCTTCATATTTCCCCTTTCCGATAAGCTCTAATAAAGGCTCCCACCACTTCTTTGTCAAATTGTGTCCCGGTGCACCTCCTCAGTTCCTTGATCGCAACCTTTTTCTCCTTTGCCTTCCGGTAGGGTCGGTCCGTAGTCATCGCATCGAAGGTGTCAGCAACTGCCACAATCTTTGCGAGAATGGGTATATCCGCCCCTCTCAAACCCTCCGGGTACCCCCTCCCATTGATCTGCTCATGATGGTATTTCACTCCGGGAACGATCTCTCTCAGTTGCCGGATATGTTCGATGATCTCCGCTCCTATATCCGAATGGTGTTGGATCGCTTTAAACTCTTCAGGGCTCAACCGGTCTGGCTTTCTAAGAATCTGATCCTCAATCCCAATCTTCCCGATATCGTGAAGCACAGAGGCGATCTTCAGCCATTTTTTCTCCAAAGGGTTCAATTGAAGGTACCTGGCAATTGCCGAACTATATAAGGTGACTCTCTTCGTATGTCCTCCGGTGTAGGGATCCCGTTTCTCAATCGCATCTGCCAGAGACTCCGCAGTTTGAAAGAACATTTCTTCCAATTCTTGGTAAAGCCGTGCATTATCCAACGCAATGGCCACCTGATCGGCAAGGGAGGTGAAAAGAGAGAGATCCTCCTGATCGAACTGCTCCCCACCCTCCTTATTGATCGCCTCCAGAACCCCGATCACATTTTTTTTCACTTTCACAGGGACACATACGAGGTTTCTCGTCTTGAACTCTGTCCTCTCGTCCACCCCCTTAAAAAACCGAGGGTCCTTCTCAGGCCTATTAACAATCAATGGTTTCCCTTTCTTTGCGACCCATCCTGCAATCCCCTCCCCTAAGTTGAGGGTGATCCTCTTAATCTCCTCCTCTCGATGACCCAAGGCCACCTCAAAATAGAGTTGGCCTTTCTCCTCATCGACGAGAAGAAGGGAGCTCACCTCTGCCCTCATCAATCGGGTGGCAGCCTCCATCGCCCTTCTCCGAATCTCTTGATGGTCCAACGTAGAATTGAGAAGCTGACTTAATTGTGAAAGGAGGGCAAGCCTTCCAACTCTCTCCTCGATCCGCTCCAGCTTGGACGTCCATTCATTTAAATCTATCTTCTTCATCGTCATTCCTCCTCTCAGAGATCTCTGAAAAACTACTTCACGCTCTCTTGATTACAGAGATTTCTGAACTTTTTCAGAAATCTCTTCTAAAAGCGGTAATCGATCCTATTCCCGTTGCGAAGCCGCCCATCCACCTCCCTCTCAATGCCTGCATGCCCTGCCTGCTGCCGCCCAAGCGGCCACTACGGTATCCAGCCCCACGGGTTGGACGGATGGACGATGGGGCTCCAAATTTAAAGGTTTGCCATCCGCTTCGTTTCCTGATAATAATAAATTTAGAAAGTAGAAGCAATATGACATTATCGATAAATAAATTTTTGATCTTATCTTGCCAGATCCAAACCTGTCTGTGGTGGTGGGGATACCGCTCCTCAAGGTGTTTCAGAAAACGCTTTATTGATTGGCTTCGAGAGGAAAGGACTGTCAGGCCAATCACGATAAAAAGTATCCCTTTCTTTTTGTTCCCTTTCATTCCATTGATTTCTTGACGAGGGTAAACTTTTGTCTGTCCGTCTTGATAATATAACTGCCTTGCAAAATCGGGCAAACCTTGACTTCGATTGAGGTTCCTCTTAATTTAACACTGAAGCAATATATGAATAATTAAAACTATTTCCCGTCTAAAGAGGTAAGGGTCAGTGAATCAAGGGGAGGCGGAGCTAATCTCCCGATGTCAGCAAGGGGATCAGGATGCGCTCAAGGAGATCTTCGATCAGTATAACAAGAGAGTCTACCGGATCGCCTACGGGGTGGTGAGACAAAGGGAGGATGCACTCGATATCGTCCAAGAGGTCTTTATCAAATTGTTCCGCTCCATTCGAAACTTTAAAGGGAGATCCAGATTCTACACCTATCTTTATCGATTGGCAATGAATACTGCCATTGACCATGTTCGGAAGGCCGGGAAATATCCTGCTTCAAGCCTTGACCAAGAGGGGGTTCTCCAACCCGTAGATGGGGTTGAAAAAGGACCGGACAGGATTCTTCTCCATAAGGAGTTGGAAAGAAGGGTGAACTTGGCAATGGGAAAACTTCCCATCGATCAGAGAACGGCCCTTGTCCTCAGGGAAGTAGAAGGTCTCTCCTACCAAGAGATGGCAGAGGCAATGGGATGTTCCATCGGGACGGTGATGTCCCGTCTCCACTATGGCAGAAGGAAAATGCAGGAATTATTGAAGGATTATGTGAAAAGAGGGGAGGAGGAATGAAAGATCCGTGTTCTTCCATATCGAAACTCTTAGAAAAATATTTTGACCAGCAGGTGACGGATAAGGAAAGATCTCTTGTTGAAAGTCACCTTCGAGATTGCCCTAATTGTCAGGGTGAGCTAAGGTCAATGGAAAAGCTTAAGGACTTGGTAAAGGCCCCCATTGAAGGCGCTGTCCAAGAAGAAGACTTTCATTGGGTATGGCAGAAGGTCCAAAGGGGGATCCAGCTTAGAGAAAGATCTACTGGGTGGGAATCCTTACGATCCTGGCTTGATCTCTCTCCCCTGTTTCGAAAAAGAGTCTTGATTCCTGTAGCGGCGACCATCGCCGTCCTCCTCATCGCGGCCCAACTCCTTTTTAAAGAATTTTCTTCCTATCCAAGGCTATCTGGTGTAGAATACATCGAAAGTCAAACCCACAACGTGATGATCTATGAATCAGAGAAGGCGAAGGTGACCGTGATATGGCTGTTCGAAGAGCCCGAGCAGGAGCCGTCCATCTCGTGAGAAGGGTAGATGTTCTCTTCGCCTTGGTGTTTATTATACTTTTCCTCTCCACCTCTGCGGTCTTTGCCGAGGTTCAAACGCGGGTTAGGATCATTGAGGCTTCAAATGTCGGATCGAGCATCGACCCCTCTTTGGGGGATGTGCACGATCAACTGGGAACCCTCTTCAATTTCACCTCTTACCGCCTTTTGAGGGAGTTAAATCTGAACCTTGTTGGAAACCGGCCTGTGGAGGTTCCTATTCACGCGGGAAGATCCATGGAGGTCACCTTGTTTGGGCAATATCTGAAGACGGTTGAATTGAGAATAAGGGTCAGACGAGATGGAATGAATATCCTCAATACACAGGTTAGACTTTCACACGGAAGGACCGTTTTGATCGGTGGTCCACAACACGGCGAAGGTGTGATCATCCTCGCCATCTCCGCCCGCTTTTAATCTACGGGAAAGCCCCTTATTTTATTTTTCGCAGATAACCCTTTGGATTAAATGTTAAATAGAGCTTTTCTCTGGTTTCATCCACCACAAAATCTTCGTTCTGCCTCAAAAATTCCTCGATGGCTTCCATCGGACCCGGACCAAACTCTATAAATACCGGATGGCCGTTTACATTTGTATCCTCTACAATCAAATAACTCCCTTTCGTCACAAATTTGCTATAGATCATTAACTCATTAAGCACATGTTCTTTATGATGGTCTGAATCCAGAATAACCATTACTTTATAGGAATCCTTGATGAGTGTTCTGACATGCTCTTCAACTTCTTTTGAGGCAGATGATCCAGTCAAATAACTTATTCTTTTGTGCTGAGGTCTACCTTCTTTCTCTCGAATATCGATGCTGATGACCTTCCCATTATCCACCAAATCACACATGGAGGCCAGAAACAAGGCACTTCCCCCATATTCCGTCCCCGTTTCGATAATGAGATCTGGCTTTATCTCATAGATCATTTCCTGATATATCCAGAGATCCAAGGGAAGTTTCTGGACGGGAACACCCAACCAAAATGTATTGCCCCATGTTCCCCCGAAAACGAAATAATCGTAGTAAAGTTTATGGAACTGATCGATGATCTTTCTTTTCAATTTCGGGTTGACGTAAATTCTCTGGAATATAAGCCATCGTAATAGATGCTTATCCGGCTTTATCCAACGCAGGAATTTCTCCGGCAGCCTCATCGAATACCTCCTCGCTTTCATCTCTTCTTTATATTTTAAGACCGATCAGATATCGGGCATTTAAAACAGAATCCGTTCCATTATATCGCAATTTGGGGGGATCGTCGAATGGGAGCGGCTAAAAAAAGTGAAACCTTGTGGTTTCTGATTTGCTTCGCAGAGATAGGGCTATGTGCCCTTGAGATACTTGACCATGCAAACGGAACTGGCAGGGCACAGGCCCTGAAATTCAGCCGTCTCCTTTATCTGTGCCGGAACGGCATTGCGATCTAATCTCCGGTAAGCACGATCTGCAAAGAACCTCTCAACGGTTGTGGTCAGCAGATAGAGTGCATCCACGTCCAACGAAGATGCGTATTCCTCTGCCTTATGGGCCAACTGCGACGCAAATCCCCGCCTGCGATAACGAACGGGAACGGCCAGCGAACGCAGTAGCGCAACCCGGCCATGGACCTCCGGCCCAACTACCCCGGCAATTTCTTTTTCTTCCCACAGGATGAAGAAATGGCGTAAATGTGCTGAAGTGATGTCCTCATAAGGCAAACCACATTCTGCAAGTAGTTGTTTTATCAGAACCTCATCATTTGTGGACGCAAATTCAATCTTCATTTCGAATTTTTCTCAAATCACAGAACCGTTCGTGTTGATCAACTCGATAAAAAACTCAACAGATTTCCGGACCGCACATCTGGCGGACAGAGCACATCACGCAAGAGGAGTTCACCGAAGAGGCGAGTTTACTTCAATTTCACGCAAACCTTTTACACGTTATTAGGCAAACCGTCATGACCGGACGTCACCCGCGAACCATGAAAATCCCCCCATCCCCCCTTTAGTAAAGGGGGGATGGGGGGATTTAGAAGGTTCTTTTCTAACTAATCTTTTTGCCGGCCTGCGGTGGAGCAACGGCATAGACCTCATCCACTTTTATTGTTCCGACAGCCTTTATATTGACTTTTATCCTTTCCTTTATCTCTTTAGCAAATCGATCAAATAGTTCTCCAGAGGTTTGGAATCCTAAAAAGGTGCCTTTTATCTGGTAACCTGCCAGTGGACTCATCTTGAAGGCTAAGGCTACAACCTTTTTATTGACCTCCAAATTTTTGTTCGTTTTATCTCCGAATATGTCGGCGAAAGCCAATTGCTCTTCGCCAATCGCTCTCAAACTCCCTTTCGGCACTGCATTGATTTCCAGGACAGTGCCTGCCGTGGCTAAAACTTTTGCACTACCAGGATCATTAATGACATCCATCACTTCTTTTGACATCTTGGCCATGTTCACACCTCCTTGAAACGTTTTAAAAATAAATTACATCCCGAGGCAAAGGAAGTCAAGCCATTTTATTCTGTCATTTCGAATCTCAATTGTCCCGCCGGTTTCCAGAATATGTCATCTGAGTTGCATAATTCGGGTTAAACTTCTGATATATCTTCTCTGCTGGAAAGATTGGTACGAATAGGGTTGGGTAAGCAAGTGGAAGGGACTCATCCTTCCCGATCACCAGATACCCCTCCCCTCTTAAACTGGTGACGATCTTTCTTAACACATCAATCTGACTTTCTTTGGAGAAGTAGGTGAAGGCTAAATTTCGGCAAAAGACCATATCCATTTCCAAAAATGGCTCTTCGTGAATCATGTCATGTCTTCTAAATTCGACGTTCTCACGAATACCCTCATCGAGAACATAAAATTCGTTATCCTTCTTGAAGTACCTTCCGAGGATATCCTGGGGAACTTCCTTAAGGCTGCTTTTTTTATATCTCCCTTCCCTTGCCCTTGCGAGGAGATTCTCATTGATATCCGTGGCCAAGATGGAGAAATCGATTTGGGGCGAAATTTCCTTAAATTTTTCCTTCCATAACAGGGAAAGGGTGTAGGGTTCTTCACCATTGGCACAGCCGATCGACCAGATTTTGAAATCAGCCTTATCCTTTTTCTTAATGATCATTGGAATGAGGGAGGTTTCGATGGTGTTGAACACCTCCCGATCTCTGAAAAATCTCGAAATGGTAACAGCGAGGATTTTGGATAATTGATTTAATTCTGCGGGATCACTTCTAACCTTGAGTAGATATCCCTCAAAGTTAGAGAGACCGATTTGGAGAATCCTATGTTCGATCTTTCTCTTGACCCCTCTCCTCTGAAAGGGCCGCCATTGCAAGCCAAAGAGCCGAGCAGCCTCTCTGAGAAATTCGTCAAAGTGCATGGGCCTTTTCGAAGTCCAGCAACTGCTTCTTCACTTCAAGTCCATGGCCATAGCCACCCAAGCCTCCGCCGCTATGAATCACTCTGTGGCACGGGATAATCAATGGCAGAGAGTTGCGACCATTGGCATTCCCCACTGCCCGAAATGCCTTTGGATGGCCAATAGCCTGTGCAACTTCCTGATAGGATCGGGTCCTGCCATAAGGGATTTTTGCCAGTGCTGACCACACTTTTCTCTCGAAGGGAGTCCCTTTAATGTCCGATGGGCAACTGAAACGCTTCAGTTCCCCTTTCAGGTATCTTTTCAGTTGAGATAGGACCTCTTTATTCTTTTGATCGTTTCTGATGATCTTTCCGGGAAACCGTCCCCCCAATCGTCTCAAAAAGGCTTCCTCTGATTTGAGAAAGTCCACCATGCACACACCTCTCTCCGTGGACGCAACAAAAACCTTTTTTAATAATGGCGATTTAAAAGAAGAATAGTAAACCGTTTCCATATTTCGCTCCTAAAAAAGAAAACTCTCCTCCCTTGACGGGAGGGGATTAAGGGGAGGGTGAATTCAAGAATATTTCATTATTTCTTCCAACACTCCTTCTATATTTTGCAAAACTTCATTGTTCCAAAACCTCAAAATTTTAAAACCATTTCTTTTTAAATAATTATCCCGCTCAGCATCTCTTTCTATCGAATGTTGGCCCCCATCTACTTCTATAACAATTCGTTTCTCAAAACACACAAAGTCAACTACATAATCGTCAATAGGCTGTTGTCTTCTGAATTTAAGTCCAGTAAGTTGTTTTCTTCGCAAATGTCTCCATAATAAATTTTCTGCATCTGTAGAACTTCTTCTAAGGGTTCGAGCAATAGTAGTAGTTTTATTCTTTACTTCCACACCCGCTTCCACCCTCTCCCCCTCCCTCTCCCGTCGAAGGGAGAGGGAATTTATTATTTTCTAAAACGGAATAGTGCTGCTTTGACCAAGCCCATCGGTCCGGTCATCATTGTATTCCCACCCGGGGCGGCGTAGATAAATTGAAATGAGGTATCCTTGAAGAGATCGCGGTTTGGACCGGTGACGAATACGGATACCTCCCCTGGGTAAGGTCTCAGTGTAATCACTCCGTGGCCATTTCCTTCAAAAACTTCTCGATGACTCAATTCACCTCGAACGAAAAGCCTCAAATCATGTTCAAGTCTCTTCGAAGTGAGTTCATGGGTATGATGTTCATAAAGCCCCTCAATTTTCCCCTCGATCAATAAAGCGGCGATCGTGTGTCCATTGCCTGCATTGACGATCAGGGAAGGTCCGCTGACTTCATCGACACAACCCAAAATCGCAGAGAAGGAGGTATCCATGACCAAGATTGGGGCTGAAGAAGTTCTTCTCACCGCTTTAACGGCTGACCTCATCCGGAGGTAAGAGGTTGGGACCGTTTCCTCGCAGAAATGAAAGGCCTCGGGCCTATTCTCTTTTCGGAGCATCGCCTCCATATTTTTAAACCGAAAGGCCCGGTCTGAAACCCCTTTCGGTGATACACCGTGATCCTGGACCGCAACGGCAATCACATCAACATTGAGATCTTCTCCAAATTGTGAAAGGAATTTTTGCAGAAGGGCAAGATCGAGCTCCCGGATCTCCAACTCCTGAAAATGGTCGGATTCAGGCCTCCCTCTCACCTCAATCCCCATCGACTTGACCTCATCCAGGTCATTTCGAATGGAGTAGGCAGCAGACTCTTCCATCACCACACAAAATCCCTTTTCAAGATGGCGCAGGATGGCCCGACCGAGTGATCCACCTCCGATGGTATCACCGGAGATATAGACATCCCCCTCGATCGTCTTTAACTTTTCCGCAAAAAATTTGGATGGGGTGGGGAGGACGAGACTCGTACAATTCTCGATCTTTCTTCCCGAGTCGAAAAGGAGAATATCCTGTGTTCCGGCCCCAATATCAATAGCGAGAATCTTCATGATCTAAATCTTGGATTGCGGATTGATGATTGCGAATTGGAATTCCGAAATCCGAAATCTAAAATCCGCAATTGACTTTGGCTACTATCCTTTGATCACTCCCATGGGTACCAGTTTCGCCACTTTATGACTGATGCCCGCATGATGGACGATGTTGACGACATCGGTCACATCTTTAT
>Ga0315282_10013588_pt1 | contig 12252 bp, 10 predicted proteins | sample YL17G07_20_MG_FD_203693 | JGI IMG/M metagenome (GOLD analysis project Ga0315282, IMG submission 203693) | Sediment microbial communities from Yellowstone Lake, YNP, Wyoming, USA - YL17G07_20 | ecosystem: Environmental > Aquatic > Freshwater > Lake > Sediment | place: USA: Wyoming | collected... | reverse complement strand
CTTCTACAAGAAAAAATTTGATGAGATGAAATTTGAGCCTGGAGACCTGAAGAGCCTGGAGCAACTGTCCCGGCTTCCTTTCACCACCAAGGACGACTTGAGGGATAATTATCCTTACGGCCTTTTTGCCCTGCCGCTCCGCGAGGTGGTTAGGATTCATTCCTCCTCCGGTACCACGGGCAAGCCCACGGTGGTGGGATATACCAGGAACGACCTGGACACCTGGTCCGAGGTGGTGGCGAGGATGATGACCGCAGCCGGGGTGACCGCGGATGATGTGGTGCAAATTGCCTTCAACTACGGCCTGTTCACCGGCGGCTTCGGCCTGCATTACGGGGCCGAGAAGATAGGCGCCAGCGTCATTCCGGCTTCAGCCGGAAACACCAAGAAGCAGGTTATGATTATGCAGGATTACAAGACCACGGCCCTGGTCTGCACCCCGAGCTATGCCCTCTATCTCGCCGAGACCATGGAGGAGATGGGGGTTGACCCCAAAAACCTTTCCCTCAAATGGGGACTCTTCGGCGCAGAGCCTTGGAGCGAACGCATGCGCCAGGAGATCGAAAGCCGGCTCTTCATCGTGGCCACCGACAACTACGGCTTGAGCGAGGTCATGGGCCCGGGAGTCTCCGGCGAATGCCTGGCCAAAAACGGGCAGCATATCGCGGACGATGTCTTCATCGTGGAGGTGGTGGACCCGCAAACCCTCAAACCGGTCCCGGACGGGGAATGGGGGGAAATCGTCATCACCACCATCCACAAAGAGGCTTTTCCCGTGATTCGCTACCGCACCCGCGACATCAGCCGGTTGCTTCCCGGCAGATGCGACTGCGGCCGAACCAACCGCCGGCACGCCCGCATCCGGGGCAGAACCGATGACATGCTGATTATCCGCGGGGTCAACCTGTTCCCCAGCCAGATTGAAGAGCTGCTCATGAAAATCGAAGGCGTGGAGCCCCACTATCAACTCATTGTTGACAGGGTCAATAATCTTGATACCCTGGAAGTGCTCGTGGAATGCAACGAGAATGTAATGACCGACATGGTCAAGGAACTCGAAGCGCTTCAGAAAAAAATTGAACGCGAGATAAGAGAACTGTATAATGTCAGTGCCAAGGTCAGACTGGTGGAGCCGCGAAGCATCCAGCGCTTTGAAGGAAAAGCCCAACGGGTTATCGATAAGAGGAATATATATGAGACAAAGTAATAGCGAAGAAAGGGGGGGAGGAAAGAAGGTTTTTTGCGGGTATGAATTTCGGGAAATCTTAAAAACCATTTCAAAGGAGGGGTTGGTAAATGAAGAAAACAGTTATTGCATTGGCGTTTGTCCTGGCAATAATTTTGTCAGGAGCGGCCAAGGCTGGTGATGTCACCAGCAGCGTGGATGTGACTTTTTACGGCTATGTCAAGGTTGACTCGATTTATGAGGACGCCAAGTCCCTGCAGTTAGATTATTTGGTTTGGGTTCCGCCCAACAATCTTCGTGATGGGTATAGTCCAACAAGTGGCGGCGATTATGTGAAAAACGGGGACGACCCGGCCTTCGGAATCACTGCGCGCCAGAGCAGATTCGGGTTCAAGCTCAAGGGACCAACCTTTGGCAGCGGCGGCCAGGTGCTGGGCAAGTTCGAGGGCGATTTCTATGGCTCCACCTATGCCGCCGGCACTGACAGCTGGGAAAACAAGGGCAATTTTGCTCTGCGCATTGCCGAGGTTGAACTCAAAGCCAAATCCTGGGACCTGCTTGCCGGAAACGATTGGATGGTGGTCAGCCCGCTTGCTCCTCACAGCTCCAACTACACCTATGCCGCGGAACTCGGCAACCTTGCTTATCGCATGCCCCAGATTCGACTGACCACTTATTTCCTGGACAACAAGCTGCAGGTGCAGATGGCCGCGAACAATAAAATCGGAGACTACACCGGCTTCGGCACTTTCAAGGATATTGACACCGGACGCAATTCAGCAGTTCCTGACGGAGAACTTTTGATTGGCTGGGACAGCAAACTCAATGACAAGCCCTTCAAGCTCGGCATATCCGGCCATTACGGACGGGAGGTGCTGGGCGGAGAGCATAATCCCAGCGTGTCCAGCTACAGCGCGAACTTGCATTTCATGCTGCCCTTGACCAAATGGCTCTCGCTCAACGGCGAATATTACCAGGGCGCCAACCTGGACGGCTATTACACCGGCGGCCAGGGCAAGGGATGGTATGTCGATAACGATGGCCATTACAAGCCTCTGCAGGACACCGGCGGCTGGGGAGAGATTGAGCTTGGACCGTTTGCCGATGGCAAAATAGTGCTTTATGGCGGCTACACCTGGGACGATGCAGATGACGGTGAGCTCAAGAAAGCAGCATCGCTGAATAACACCACCACGACCAATCCGGTATGGCAGTCGGTCACCCGGAACCAGAGCTATTATGCCAGCGTGCACTACTGGGTGGTGCCCAAGTCCACTGACATCTCCCTTGAATGGATGCAGGTTGACACTAAATACGGCCTGGCCCATCCGGGGAACTACGGCGCAACCGCTCACTGGGACGACGGAATCGCCGACCGCTACACCTTGAGCTTCTGGCTGTTCTTTTAACGAAAGGAACCGAAAATGAAAAAACTAGCTTTGTTTACGGCAATCCTGGTCATCTGCGGCTTGACCTTCGCATCTGCAATTGCGCAGAACAAGCCGGCCAAGGCGCCTTATAAAATAGGCGCGGTGATTGATGTGACCGGGAGCGCCTCGGGTCTGGGCGAGCCGGAGAAACAGACCCTGCTGATGTTGACTGATGAACTCAATGCCAAGGGTGGAATCAACGGCCATAAAATTGAAATGATTATCTATGATAATGAGAGCGACCCCACCAAGGCGGTCACCAAGGCCAAGAAGCTGGTAAGCGAGGACAAGGTAATTGCGGTAATCGGAGCCACCCAGAGCGGAACAACCATGCCCATTGTGGACATTATCTCCGAGGCCAAGATTCCCCTGGTCAGCGTTGCCGCCAGCTGGAAAATCGTGACCAATCCGGAAACCAAGCAGACCCGTCCCTGGGTCTTCAAAACCGCGCAGTCGGACAGCCTGGCTGTTTCCAAAATCTATGAATACCTCAACAAGAATAACATCAGCAAGGTTGCCCTGATCACGGTTAGTAACGGCTTCGGCGACTCTGGACGAGGCGAACTGCAGCGGCTGGCGCCGAGTTTCAAGATCACCATCGTGGCTGACGAGCGCTTTGGCGAGCAGGACGCGGATATGACCGCGCAGCTCACCAAGATCAAAGGCACGGATGCCCAAGTCGTAATCTGCTGGTGCATTCAAAAAGGAGCGGCGCTTGTGGCCAAGAACTTCAAGGACCTGGGTATGCCCCAGAAGCTAATAATGAGCCACGGCATCGCTAATCAGAACTTCCTGGACCTAGCCGGTGCGGCTGCCAACGGCATCATCCTTCCGGCCGGAAGGCTGATCGTGGCCGAGCAGCTGCCGCTGACCGACCTGCAGCGCAAAGGACTGCTTGATTACAAGTCCAAGTTCGAAGCCAAGTTCAGCCCGGCCAAGGTGTCCACCTTCGGCGGCCATGCCTATGACGCCTTCAAGATTCTCACCAATGCCCTTAAGAAGGCAGGCCCCGAGCCGGAAAAACTCCGCGCTGAAATCGAAAAGACCAAGAACTATGCCGGCTGCGGAGGCATTTTCAACATGAGCGCAGCCGACCATGAGGGCCTCACCAAGGATGCCTTTGTCATGGTGCAGATCAAGGACGGCAAATGGGAGCTGATCAACTAATCGCTGCTGATTAGGGAAAAGGAGGTTTGGGCTTTGCTCAAGCCTCCTTTTCCTCTATATTGAGGTCTAAAGTGGAGTGGCATAGCCAGTTGATTCAATACCTGGCCACAGGCATCACCACCGGCGCCATCTATGCGCTGGTGGCCCTGGGGTTTACCATCATTTACAATTCCACGGAAATCATCAATTTTGCCCAGGGAGAGTTTGTGATGCTGGGCGGGATGATTGCCGCGAGCCTCTTAGCCATGGCCGGTATGCCGATGTGGGCCGCGATTATGCTCGCCATTGCCCTGGCCACCCTGCTCGGCGTAATCTTCGAGCAGCTCGCCATCCGGCCGGTCAAGAATCCCTCGGTGATGAACCTGATCATAATCACCATCGGCGGGTCCATTTTGCTTAAAGGCGCGGCCATGATTATCTGGGGCAAGGATGACCGGCCTTTGCGCTCCTTCTCATCCAGCCAGCCGCTCCATATTTTCGGCGCCGCGGTCACCCCCCAGAGCCTGTGGGTGATGGCCGGAACCCTGGTCGCGGTGATCCTTCTCCATTTCTTCTATGAATACACCATCACCGGCAAGGCGCTTCGCGCCTGCGCTTATAACAAGAAAGCCGCCCGGCTCTGCGGCATAAGCGTGGAGCGCATGGTGCTTTTCAGCTTTGCCTTGAGCGCAGCCATCGGCGCCTTGGCCGGAATCCTGATCGCGCCCATCACCTTCACCTCCTACGATGTCGGCACTATGCTCGGGCTGAAAGGCTTTTGCGCAGCCATTTTCGGAGGACTCGGCTCCAACCCGGGTGCGGTGCTCGGCGGCCTGGTGATTGGCGCCCTGGAATCTTTATCCGCGGGTTATATCTCCAGCGGATACAAGGACGCGGTCGCGTTCCTCATCATGCTCCTCGTCCTCTATTTCCGGCCCACCGGAATCCTCGGAAAACGCTCGGAGAAGGTGTGATGAAGCGCGACTGGAGCTTATGGGCCGGCCTTGCGGTTTTAATTTTCCTCCTGCCGCTTTTCGTCAAAAGCCCCTATTATTTTTCCGTGCTTATTTTCATTGCCATTTACGGGATGATTGTTCTGGGCTTGACCATGCTCATGGGATACGCCGGCCAGATTTCGCTCGGCCACGCCGCGTTCTTCGGCCTGGGAGCTTATTTCTCCAGCATCCTGACCCTCTATCTCCACCTCAATCCCTGGCTGGCAATGGCAGCAGGCCTGGTCGGCACAATCGTCATAGCCTTTCTGCTCGGAATCCCCACCTTGAAGCTGCACGGCCATTACCTGGCCATGGCCACCCTGGGTCTGGGAATCGTGCTCCAGATTATTTTCAAGGAAGAGGTTAAGCTTACCGGCGGGCCGACCGGCCTGACCGGCATACCCTATCTCAAGGCGTTCGGCATCTCTTTCTCCAATGACCGCGCCTATTATTTGCTGTGCTGGATTTTTATGCTCGTCCTCCTCGGCTTGTCCATCAACCTGGTTCACAGCCGGACAGGCAGGGCGCTGCGGGCCATCAGCCAGAACCAGGTGGCCGCAGGCACACTCGGCATCTCCGTCAACTGGCTTAAGTTGATGGTGTTTGCCTTGAGCGCAGGATACGCTTCCATCGCCGGAAGCCTTTACGCCCACTACCTTGCGTTTGTGAATCCCAGCCCCTTCGGGTTCATGGTTTCCGTCAAGCTGGTGGCAATGGTGGTGATTGGCGGCAGCGCCAGCCTCTGGGGCGCTTTGCTTGGCACCGCCTTGCTCGTGTCTCTGCCCGAATTTTTAACCAGGCTCCAGGATTACGAAATGGTGATTTACGGCGCCATCCTTATTCTGGTCATGGTCTTCGCGCCCAGGGGATTGACCGGGATCGCGGCGAAAATTTTTGACTTGCTCCGCGGTCGAACCAGGGGGGAAAATGCTCAAGCTGCATGAGATAAGCAAAAGTTTCGGAGGAGTGCACGCCCTCGAAGGCGTGAGCTTTGAGCTTAAGCGCGGGGAAATCCTGGGACTGATCGGCCCGAACGGCGCCGGCAAAACCACGCTCTTCAATGTCATCAGCGGCATCCTCCCCACGGACCGCGGCAAAGTGGAACTGGAAGGCAAAAACATCACCGGATTTGCCTCCCACCTCATCGCCCGCAAAGGCATTTTCCGCACCTTCCAGAACCTGGCCATTTTTGACGAGATGACCGTGCTCGAAAACCTGTTGGTGGGCAATCATCTCCTGGGACGCGCCGGGGTTTTTGCCGCGTTTTTCAAGACCCCCTGGGAACGGAAGGAAGAGGCAAGAATCCGCTCGCGCGCCCTGGGCCTGCTCAAAGACATAGGGCTGGCTGATTCCACGAATCATCCTGCGCGCAGCCTGCCGTTCGGCAAATTGAGAATGCTGGAACTGGGAAGAGCGCTTTGCCCAAATCCCAGGCTCCTGCTTCTGGACGAGCCGGCCGCAGGCTTGAATCAACGGGAGACCGAGGAGCTGGCAGGATTCCTCGCCGGTCTTCGCCAAAAGGAAATCACCATGATCGTGATCGAGCACGATATGAGCCTGGTGATGGAGCTTTCCGACCGGGTCGTGGTTCTGGACCAGGGACGAAAGATAGCGGAAGGCGCTCCGCGCGAAATCCAGCAGAACAAGGCGGTGCTCACTGCTTACTTGGGCGAGGAGGACTGGATTAAAACCCTGGACAAAACCCATGCTTAAGCTGAAAAACATCTGCGCCTTTTACGAGCGCATCCAGGCGCTCCGCAATGTGTCGCTCCACATCCAGGAGCGCGAAATCGTGTCCTTGATCGGCGCCAACGGCGCGGGCAAAACCACCTTGCTCAACACCATTTCCGGAATCCTGGCGCCGGCCGAAGGCGAAATCAGTTTTAATGACCAGCCCATCCACGGCTTGTCCCCGGAAACCATAGTCCGGCTCGGCATTTCCCAGGTGCCCGAGGGCCGGCAGATTTTCAATCACCACACCGTGCGCGAAAACCTGGAACTGGGAGCGTATTTGAGGTATCGCCTGGGCAATAAGCAAGAGGTCGCGTCCGACCTGCAAAAAATTTTCGAACTGTTCCCGATCCTGGCCGAGCGCAAAAAACAACTCGCCGGCAACTTGAGCGGAGGCGAGCAGCAGATGCTCGCCATCGGCCGCGCGCTCATGGCCAGCCCCAGGCTCCTGCTCCTGGACGAGCCGTCCATGGGACTCGCGCCCAAAGTCATGCGCGAAATTTTCGAAACCATCCTGCGGCTGCGCAAGGATGGCACAACTATCCTGCTGGTGGAGCAAAATGCCCGGGCCGGCCTGGCCATTTCCGACCGGGCCTATGTCCTGGAAACCGGAAAACTCGTGCTCCAGGGCGAGGCCAAGGAATTGGTCAACGACCCTGAAGTAAGAAGGGCCTATCTCGGCAAAGACTACCGCGAAGTCTGGGAATAAAAGTTTTGACTTCAAACCGCCCCTGATTTAGACTCATTTTATGAGGCGCCGGCTGAAAATTTTCATCTTTCTCATCCTCGCCGTGCTGCTCCCCCTTGTTATCACCAACGAAATCATCCGCTTCACCTGGTACCGCCGCTTATTTTTGGTCAAGTTTCTCCGCAAGGACTGGGAATTGATGAGTTCCCTCCAGCCCGGCTTTGAAGGGAAGTTCCAGGTCGGTCTTCTTAACTACTCGGTCTGGAAAGGCACGAATGCCGAGTGGGAGTTGAAAGTCAACTCGCAAGGATTGCGGAGCTTCAAGGAAATCGGCCCCAGGCCCGCGAATGTCTTCCGGATCATCTGCCTGGGCGATTCCACCACCTTCGGACTCGACCTCAACTACCCGGACACTTATCCTGCACAGCTGGCGTCCATCCTTGAGTCAGCTGTGGCCCAACCGGCCCGGATTGAGACCATCAATGCCGGGGTGCCCACCTATTCCAGCCGGCAAGGACTGGTTGCTCTCAGCACCAGGCTGACGCGCTATCAGCCCGACCTGGTGATTGTTGAACTAGGGTTCAACGATGAAGGCTCGCGGACGCTCGGCTATCTCTCACCCACCGACAACCAATTGCTCCCAGGCGATATCCGGAACGGTTTTAGCAAAATTTATCGCTCGCCGCTCAACTTGGCGTATTTCGAGCTTGACCGCCAGCCCTTGATCGCTTTCGCCAAAAATTTATTCCTGAACTGGGTGATGGTATTCCGGCTGTATCCCGCCATCAACGAAATGGCCAAGCATCCCCAGCCAGCCGGGGTCGAAGAAAAAAGAGAAAGAAGGGCCGAGGCGTTCAAACGCTCCCGGATTTCCCGGGTGCCTGCGAGCGACTTGGTAGCGAATTATGAGGGAATAGCGGACCTGGCCGAAAAAAATGGTTTCCGACTGGTCTTTTATATCCCCTATGTGCTCCACCCGGCTTACCGGTTCCTGATCCTAACTGTCGCCCAGGAGCATCACATCCCGGTCGTGGACTTTTACGGCAAGATGATGCAATACAAACTGGAAATGCTTGCTGCGAACCCCGTTTATGCAGAACTCCTTTCCGACTACCGGCACCGGCTGGGGGATGATTTCCTTCGCAAGAATCCTCAATATCTGGTTACCACTGACGGCTTGCACCCCAACGCGGTGGGCAACCGAATTATCGCCGAAAAGATCGCCAAAGTTATTTTGTCGCAACGCGCACCTTAGGATTCTCTGGGGCTGCCGCCGGCTTAAGAGTCCGTTGCGAGCGGAGCTGCTCAAGGTTTGACTAGCTTAGCCCGTGGGCTATTATCGTTTAGAATGAGGAAGGTTATTAAGTTCTCCATTTTTTTTCTGATCGCAGTCTTGGCTCCTTTCGTGATTGCCAATGAAGCCCTTAGATGGACTTGGTATCGGAATTACCCGCTTGCAAAAATTACCAGATGGGATACCCAGCTGATCTATTGCCTGAAGCCGAATTTCAGCGGCCATTTCCCCATCGGGCTGGTCACCGGAGATGCCTGGAAAGGGAAGAATGCCTATTGGCAGCTGAAGATAAATTCGCAGCAAATTCGCAGCCCCTATAAGGTCAACCCCAAGACGGCCAATAGTTATAGGATCGTTTGCCTAGGCGACTCCATCACATTCGGTTTGGAAGTGGACGACCAGTACACCTACCCCGCCCAGCTCCAGTCGATTTTGAATAATAGTTCGGGCCGACCCCTAAATGCCGAGGTCATCAACGCCGGGGTCTGGGGCTTTTCCAGTCGCCAAGGACTGGTGTATCTGGAGCAAAGGCTTCTTAAGTATGAACCCGACCTGGTTATTTTGGAATTCGGCATCAACGACGGCCAGAGCTCCCTTATGGCGCGTTACCCGGACCGGGAAATTATCCGGGGCGACATCGCGAGCGGCTGGAAGAAAATATATGCTTCTCCCCTTAGCGCCTTTTTTCTCGTGATTGATGTACAGCCCCTGGTGGTTTTCAGCAAACACTTGATCCTTATGATGAGGGTTGGCATTTTGATGGCGAACCTGGGCCAGATTGATAAAGCCGGAATCAAGACCCGGGGCATCGGCCAGGAAAATATAAACTCACGCCGCTATCACAAGCTCCGGGTTCCGCCCAAAGATTTTCGCGATAATTATCTGCAGTTCATCGCGCTCTCGAAGCAAGAGGGCTTTGGACTGATGTTTTATATTCCGTATGGCGTGCCCGAAGTCTTCCGGAAGCAAATTTTGAGCCTGGCTAATCAATACCGGATCCCGGTGCTGGATTTCTCTGACCGATATGAGAGCATCACCCTGAAGGAGCTGACGAGCCATCCCGAGTACAACCGCCTCCTGGGCTATTACCGGAACAAAGTCGGCGACGAATTCTTGAAAAAGCATCCCCGGTTCCTTATTTCCACCGACAACGGCGTACATCTCAACGCGGTGGGCAACAGGGTCGTAGCTGAAGATATGGCCAGGATCATCCTCTCCAATTACACAGTCCCAGCAAAACCTTGAAAAATCTCTATCCTTTTAGTTGTTCCGCTTCACCGGCCAAGGCGTCGCGCAAGCCGTCCCCCAGGAAGTTGAAGGCCAAGATGGTCAGGAAGATGACCAGGGAAGGGAACAGTATCAGGTGGGGATGGAAGCGTAAATGAGCAAACCCGGTGTTGGCAAGGGTTCCCCAGGAGGCCAGCGGGGGCTGAATGCCCAAGCCGATGAAGCTCAAGGTGCTTTCCGCAAGAATCACCGACGGGATGCGGAAGGTGATGGTGACAATCAAAGGGCCGAGCGTGTTCGGTAAAATATGCCGGAAAAGGATGGAACCCGGCTTTGAGCCGAGCGCCCTTGCGGCTTCCACAAATTGCTCCTCCCGAATCCGCAGAACCTCGCCCCGGACCAGCCGCGCCACATACACCCAGCTCACCAGGCTCAAGGCAATGAGCAGGGAGATGATTTCAGGATTAAGCAGCCGCAAAAGCCAGGCCGCATTGATTCCGGAAAAAGCGCCGGCCAGGCGTTCGCGGTTAATTGAAGAATTGATCAGGATAATCAGGAGCAGGTCCGGGAAGGAATAAACCACATCCACGATGCGCATCAGGAAATTATCGACCTTGCCCCCGGCATAGCCGCTGACCGCGCCGTAAACCGTTCCCAAAAAAAGCGAAAAAAGCGTGGAGAAAAAGGCGATGGCAAGTGAAATCCTCGCGCCGAAAATGAGACGGCTCAAGAGGTCCCGGCCAAGCTCGTCAGCGCCCAGCCAGTGTGCCCGGCTGACCCCGGCCAAAAACGCGCCGGAATCCTGCCGCTCATAAGAATAAGGCGCGAGCCAGTCGGCAAATATGGCCATTAACGAAATCGCCACTATAAAAACCAGCCCGGCCATGGCCGCATGATTCCTGGAGAGCCGCGACCAGGCAAGCTTCAGCGGACTTTTTGACTTTATTCCCAGCACTTGAAGACTACCTTTAAACTATCTCTTGAAATTGATTTGTGGAAGGCCGATGAGAATTCATCGAGCGGATATATTCCGCTGATTATGTCCCGGGTTCGAATTTTGCGCCGGGAAAGCAGGGAGAGCGCTTTCTCAAAATCTCCGCATCTTGACCCGAAGATTTTTATCTCATCAACCACGATGCGCGCGAGATTGAGCTTTGCGGCCTGGTGAAAGGTGCTCTTTAATACCATAGTTCCTTCGGGACGGCAAAGTTCCATGGCCTGTTCCAGCCCCTGGGGATTTCCGGTGGCCTCAATCACGATTTCAGCTTTGTGGCTGGCTGGAATTTTCAGGCAATTTTGAGCAAGCGCGGTTTTAATTCCAAGATTTTTGGCCAGCGCCAGCTTCTTCGGATGCTTGCCGACCATAAGCAAATTCCTGGTTTTAAGCCTGACCGCTCTTGCGATTAGCTGTCCCAGCTTGCCGTCTCCGAGCACCAGCACTTTTTGATTGCGCCTTATCTCAACCTGGTCCAGGATTCGCAAGGCCGCGGCCAGCGGTTCCACCAAAACCGCGTCCAGGTCAGAAACCGTGTCCGGGACCTGGTGCAAGTTAGCAACCGGTAAAGTCAGGTATTCGGCAAATGCTCCGTTTTTTTTGGAAATGCCAAGCACGGTTCTTTGCGGGCAGTGCCTGGCCCGGCCGGATTGGCAATAGCGGCACTTACCGCAGGCCAGGTTTATCTCGCCGGTGACTCGCTTCCCCAACCATTGTCCCGGCCCTTTTTCAACCGCGCCCACGAATTCGTGGCCGGGGATGCCGACAAATCGCATATAGCCCTTGAAGATTTCAAGGTCTGTGCTGCAGATGCCGGCATAAAGAACGCGAATCAGCGCCTCGTTTTTTTTCATAACCGGCCCGGGCATTTCCTTGAGCCGAAGATTCCGGCCGTCAAACCAGAGCGCCTTCATTTCAGCCTCACTCTCGGGTCCAGAATCGCGTAAGCGATGTCAACCAGGATGTTCATCAGCACAATCAGCGCCGCGTAGACAATGGTCACGGCCATGATCAAAGGATAGTCGCGGTTGGTCACCGCGGTGATGAAATATCTGCCCATGCCGGGTATGGAAAAAATTTTCTCAATCACAAACGAGCCGGTGATGAGCATGGCGACCAGCGGTCCCAGCACGGTCACCACCGGGGAAAGCGAGTTCTTGAGCAGGTGCCGGAGAACCAGCCTCGCGCCGAAAATTCCCCGCGCTCTGGCCGCGGCCACAAAGGGCCGGGAAACCGTCTCCAGAAAACTGGACCGGGAAAGCCGGGCCAGGTAGGCCGCCGGCCCGGCCGCGAGCGAGAGCGCGGGCAGGAGGTAATGCCTCCAGTCCTCAAGCAGGGCCGGGGGCAGAATTTTCAGCCGGTGGGCAACGAGGTAAATCAGGAGCGTGGCGAGCACAAAGCTGGGCAGCGAGATTCCGAGCGTGGCGAGCAGCATGCTCATGCGGTCAAAGGGCCGGTTGTGCTCCAGCGCGGAAACCATCCCGGCGCACAGCCCGAAGCTTACGGCCATCAGCAGCGCCCAGAAGCCGAGATAGATGGAAACCGGCAAGGTCTGGCCGAG
>Ga0315282_10013587_pt1 | contig 12252 bp, 8 predicted proteins | sample YL17G07_20_MG_FD_203693 | JGI IMG/M metagenome (GOLD analysis project Ga0315282, IMG submission 203693) | Sediment microbial communities from Yellowstone Lake, YNP, Wyoming, USA - YL17G07_20 | ecosystem: Environmental > Aquatic > Freshwater > Lake > Sediment | place: USA: Wyoming | collected... | reverse complement strand
TCAGTGGCAAAAATCCAGGCATTGGGTATCCGCATCATCATGCTAACAGGAGATACGGTCGGCACCGCCAAGGCAATTGCTGAGCAGGTGGGGATTGGCAATCGCATTGGTACTTTGAAAGATGCACTGTCCAACCCGTTGGATTTCGACGGATTTGCAAATGTTTATCCCGAAGATAAATACAAGATTGTCAAGGCCCTACAGAATTTAGGCATGGTGGTTGGAATGACCGGGGATGGCATTAACGATGCGCCGGCGCTGAAACAGGCAGATGTGGGCATTGCGGTCAGCACTGCTACTGACGTGGCAAAATCGGCTGCCAGGGTCGTTTTAACCGAGGCCAAATTATCTGACATCACCAAAGTGATTGATGCCGGCCACCGTGTTTATCGGCGGATGATGACGTGGACGATTACTAAATTGGCCCGTACCGCCGAATTGGCGGCGCTTCTGACCTTTGGATTTATTTTTACCGGTTTCTTCCCGGTTTCATTAAGTTTAATTGTGTTCATCGTGGTGATGAATGATATGGTTACCTTAACATTAGGAACTGACAAAGCCTGGCCAACCACCGTCCCCGAAAAATGGAATATGCCTCAACTGGCCAAGATTTCCGCTATTTTTACCATCGGTTGGTTGGCTCTTGGAATGGGGCTCCTCGCGTTCTACCTAAAAGTTCAAAATCTAAGTGCCGCCCAAATTAGTTCCATGATGTTTCTGTACTTAATCTATTCGGCAATGGAAACCATCCTGATGACGCGAACCCGCGATCCATTCTGGTCATTTGCACCCAGTCAATGGGTAATCGGCATGGTAGCTATCAATATTGTTGTTGCTACACTCATGGCTGCCTTTGGCTTGGTGATGACCGCGGTTCCCTTCCAATTTATTCTCACTTTATTGATCATCACACTCATTGCCATGTTGATCTTAGACGGTTTAAAAACGAGGTATTACAGAGTGACGGGTATTTTAGGAACGGAACGGCATTCTTAGCGCATAATCAGCGAGATCATTTTGTATTCGATGGCTTTGGTCATGTTGAACGCGTAAGGATGTAATATAATTTTTAGTAATAGATAAGCGATGAAGCTCGCTAGTTTGCCATATCCTATGGCTAATAGCTTCTATCAGAATTTATCCTGGTAGAAGCTTTTTTATTATCTGAAGATAAAGATCTCTATCTGTCGTAAAAGGAGTTGAGGAAATGATGATCGTCAGGGATTTCATGCATAAGAATTTTAATTGCGTATCTCCTCAATGTACCATGAGATCTGCCGCAGAAAAAATGATCCGGGAAGGGGTTGAAACGTTATTTGTAATCGAAAATGATCAGCTCGTTGGCGTTATTGGGATCCGGGATTTGTTTACCCTGCCGGTCCCCGCCAGTTATGGTGGTCCGATGCGCAGCAGGCAAGATGAGGAGGCTTTGGTCCGGCGGTGGGGGACTACACCAGTCGTGCAGTTGATGAATACCTATATAATCAGTGTCACAGAAGAATGCCCATTGATGTCTGCCGCTGAGATGATGGTCAATAAAGGAAAGCATCCCCTGGCTATTTTGCGCAGCAATCAATTGATTGGGATTATCGATCGAACCGATATTATTCGGGCTCTACTAGAATTGGGGAACACAACCCAAGAAATGAAAAACACATGAGTAACATAATGCAGGAGACGAACAATCCCAATGTGAAAGCTTCCCCTGAAATTCCGGAGGAGAAACACTTGGAAAGAAACGTGGTGTCATTGGGATGGGTTGCTTTCTTTGGAGGGCTGGCTCAAGATATGATCCAACCTATCCTTCCCACTTTCTACACTTCCGTTTTAGGTCTTAATAAGGAATTCATTGGCTTAATAGAAGGCTCCTTGACCACAGTTGTTAGTTTAATGAAAATCGGTGCCGGCTATCTTTCAGATGCCCTGGGAGTTCGGAAGATCATTGTATTTATCGGTTACGCGCTTTCCGCTATAGCCCGGTTCACTCTCGGGTTTGCGGCCAATGGAGCCGCAGTTTTTGGCTTGAGGTTGACCGATGGAGTTGGCAAAGGATTAAAAGACGCTCCTCGTGATGCCCTGGTGGCGGGTTCAGCCGGTGAAAGAAAATTAGGATTCGCCTTCGGAATACAGCGAACCCTCGATACTTTAGGATCTGTAGCCGGCCCTTTGATCGCCTTTGGGTTACTCAGCCTTTGGGCAGATCACCCTAATAAGTATCGCGAAGTTTTCTTGGTGGCAGGCGCCATCGCAGTTGTGCCACTCCTGATTATAGGCTTGTGGGTAAAAGAAAGAAAACAACCCATCAATAAGCAGCTAATTTCACTCAAAGTATTACGGGGCCCATTTGCTGTTTTTCTGGTTATCATGCTGCTTTTTACTTTAGGTAATTCTTCGGATGCTTTCCTGATTCTAAGAGCTGAAAATGTGGGTGTCTCCAGTACTGTAATTCCCCTCGTCATTGCGTTATTCAATTTGGTCTCTGCCCTTACCGCTATTCCAGCAGGGAGATTGTCAGACCGCATCGGTAGGCGGAAGGCTATTTCGATTGGTTGGGGTGTCTATGCATTGGCTTATTTGGGATTCGCATTAGTACGGCAGCCTTGGATGATTTGGGTATTGTATGCATTCTATGGGCTGTATTACGCCTTCACAGAAGGATCGGCAAAAGCAATGGTAGCGGAATTAGTTCCCGAAGCAAACCGGGGCACCGCTTACGGGCTTTACAATGCATCGATTGGGATCATGGCGTTGCCAGCCAGTGTATTTGCGGGTTTCTTATGGAACAGTGTCTCCGCTGCGGCGCCCTTTGCATTTGGCGCCATCATGGCCTTCCTTGCTTTCGTGGCGCTGCGCTTTATTCCTAAAGGAGAATGAATTACCGGACACTCCAATTCCTGTCTCGTTTACCTGGTGTAAAATTGTGTCCGGTAATCAATTAAATATTTTTCGATAAACATCCTCGCCGTAACTGGTTTGCGATGGTTCGCCTTCGATTAATTTAAAAGTTCGTCCTCCGCCGGCTTTCCTTTCAGCCTGTAGAAAAATGGCGTTTGCCATTTTTTTATCATAAAAACCATGAGCTAATTCATATAAATGCGTCACGAAGAAAACCTTGATGCGTTTTTCCAATAATGCGCAGGTGATTTGCCTTGCAATCTCCGAGCCTTCTCGCTCGTTTGTCGCGGCAAAAGATTCATTTAACAGCATCATGGAATTTGACGTGATAGTGTCTGCAATATCGCTCATTCTGCTGAGTTCTTCATCCAGTTTGCCGCTTTTCATAGTAGCATCTTCTTTCCGTTTGTAATGCGTGAAAAGGCCTTCACAGAGATTTGCGCAGAAATTCTCGGCCGGCACAAACATGCCGCATTGCATCATCAATTGAGCCAAACCGATGCTGCGCAAAAAAGTTGATTTGCCGCCTTGGTTGGCGCCCGTGATGATCACGAGGTCTTTGTTATCAGCGATCACATCATTGCCTATGACCTTTTGCTTCATGGTTAAAGCCAGGCAGATATCGTATAAGCCATAAAAAGAGTGTTTGCGTTCGTTTGCAGGTGTGGGCAGGGGAAAAGATACTGTCTCACCCATTTGAGCAAGTTGCTCATGCAAGTTTATACAACCGATATAAAAAGCCAGTTCGATCCGCAACATATTAAAAAAACTATTTATATGATCAGTGGATTGGGCAACAGCATTGGCAACCAGGTTGATCCCTCTGTCCTTCAATTCCGACAGCGCTCTTGTACCAGCATCATCGCGATCACTGATATAGAAGTTGTAAACGGGTTTTTGGGGGGTAAAGAACTCCTTTATCCAATTTCGCCTTTTGGCATTTGGTTTACGAAGTATGTAATCGGAACCTTCATTGCCTTTTCCCAATTCGGCGCTGAGTAAAACTCCGTCACGGAATTTTAGCTCCCTTAAGTGATTTTCCACGATGGCAAAATATTCACCATCCAGCTCTTTTTTGATCATGGCGAAAAATGCCGTGAAGCCCTCGGACTCAAATTTATTGGAATGTTCATCGGCAATATTCCTTAGTTTTTTAAGCAATTCCACAAACATCTGCATCAATTCAATCGAGCTGCTCAGCACCCCGCTTGGAAAATAGGTGAAAATACCCATCCAACGCTTATTTTTATTCTCAATAGAATCTATCGGGATTTGATAGATATCCCTGACAATGGAAGGATTTTTAAGGCAATCCTTGAGGATATTTTGACGATATCGTATCGCGTCCAGATCGCCTAATCCGGACAAAAGAACTTTCTTTACGATGTCAAATAAAAATTTGTCGCCGAGCGCCATGGCGTTGAACAGTGTGTTTAATTCCAGATCTTGTGTCAACCCTTGTTCATTCGACGGTAATTGCCGCTGCAGGTCAAAATCCCGATCTTTATGCATGAGGAAAGCTTTCATGATTTGATGCGCTCCTTTAAACATTCGTATGTAAGGCGATATTTCTCAGCAATGGATAACGCGTAAGCAAGTCCGTCAGCAGGTTTTCTTACAATTTTATAGGTTCGCACTGCCGGATTTTCAGGGACAACCGTGCTGACCATGCTTATGGTTTTCTCGCTTAATGAAGCCAATTCATCGATGAATGTTACGCAAACACATAACAAATCCAGTTGGATTATTTTCTCCAAAATCTTTTTGCTTAAGAAAACGGCATCTTTCAATGTCGTTGAAGTGAAAATCTCATTCAGGATGATAATGCTGTTTAGTGTAGCCTGGTCTAGAATGGCGTAAATTCTGACCATATCTTCCTGCAGTTTGCCCCGAAGATTTTTGATGTCTTCTTCTTTTTCAAAATGGGTAAAGAGCTTATCGTACAAAAAAAGTTGCGCTTCCCTGCCCGGAACGGGACAGCCTAAGCTGGCCAGGTAATGTAACTGCCCGAAAGTGCGTGCAAAGGTTGTTTTACCACCCTGGTTCGGTCCGGATACTACAATGATGCGTTCTTTGCCCTTTAGGTAAAAATCATTACACACGACCGATGAATTTTCGGAAATCCGTTTATTGGCCAGGGCTAAATCAAAGCCCTCATAATCATAAACTTCCTTGCGTGTACTGATGATTTCCGGAAAACAAAATTTCAATCCTGCCTGTTTGATATTTACAACATAATCTAGATAGGAAACATAAAATTGTATTTCCCGGTCAAAAACGCTGATGGTTTCATCCAGAAAACTGCTATGTTGCGCACAATACTGGTCAAGGCTGGAAAATATGTCGGGATATAGTTTGGCTACAAAATCCAGGATTTGCGCTTCAACCTGGTTCATGCCAGACCCCATGGAAAGCTTAACCTTGTAATCTTTCACCGCGCCCAGTTTGAATTTTTCGAATGTTTTCTCCACCTCTATGCTGTAATTTGTTTCCAATTCGTATTTACGAACCTTGACGTAGTCGCCCTGTATGATCACACAATATTTTGCGGTGGACAAATCGGTTTTTAGCTTTTTCGTTTCCGCCAGAAGCAGTGTAAATTGGGGCGACCAGGCATAGTTCGTCAAATATTCGCGAAAGGCCAAAAGACCGCGTGATTTTAAATCTACCAGGGATAAATCTTTTACCAGGCAACTGACGGCATCGCAATAGATTATTACCGCCTCCAAAAACCACCCTTCTTGATGGTATTTGTAATAAAGCTGATTTATCATGCCAAGATACCGGCGCATTACAATCATGTTTTGGGAAAACGATTTTATATTCTGCATCAGTGTTCCGTTTTCAAGATCCTGAGCGACTTCTTGGCGGTACTTGATGGCGTCAATATCATGCAAAGGAGAGTAAAAAAAAGGTTTTAAGTTGTATTCCTGCCTGCGGGCCGTAACAGCGTCTATAATCTGATCAAGATTTAGATCAATTAGAAAAGCGGGCGCTTCAAGAGTTTCTCTTGTCGGGCTGGCTTCATTTTTTTCAAATAGTATGCTGTGGAAAGTCATAGGAAAAGCACCTCTCATTCAATTGAGTCGTGGAGATTAGCTAACTCCAGTCATAACAGGTAACGGATCAGATGGCGGTTGAGTAATCCCATAGGATCTAAAAAAGCGCTGGCTTATACGCCTGTTTGGGTCGTAAGCATCAGTGGTGATAATAGACCATCCGATCTCCAACCATTTTCACCAAAGCGCGGATCCAGGCAGACTGTTCTTCTGTGTTTAACAGACCGCGCTGGATTGCGGTACGTTTCAAGAGAAAACTGCGCAAATCCTCCGAAAGCTCCTCGAAACGGTGGATCTGCGTTTCCAAAATCATACGGGATAAATTGGCATCCGATATTTTTTGGAGGACGAGCGACATGTGGGGCAGGCACAGTCCTCCGGACCGCGTATACTGGTCCTGCTGTTCTGGCGATTGAAGCAGTTCAACGATGTTTTGGATCTGGCGGGTTTCCATTTCCGCCAAAAATTGGCAGGCAGGGCAATGAACAGTCCCTGGAAAAGAAACCTGCGCAGACGGCATTGCATCCATTGCGGCTTGCATGTCGGATAGGATGTGTTCGATCAGCAATGCATACCCGACGCTGATCCCTACCGGCGAAGCGATTTTCGAATACAGCCAGGTGTGGAAATGACAAAATCCTTTTCGAGCCAGAAACTTCTCTTGCACCTCCGCATTACGGGTCACTTCGTACTGATAGGACGCAAAGAAATTAAAAATCGCCTGAGACTGCGCGGCGCAGATCGAACAGGTGAAACCGGAAAGCAGATTAACAACCTTGCCTTGCTCCTTTTGGGAGACTTCTCTCATTACTACATCACTCTTTTCCGCCAACTGATCATCTGTAATCGTAACAGGAGCGATTACCACTTGCGTTTCGCCAGTTAATTGCGAACGCAGTGACTGCAAGGTTTGCTGGATTTGGTTCCGCTGGCCCCCATTCTCGGCTTCGAGTAATTCGCTGCCCATTCTTTGAATGAGCTGCAGAGTACGATCGAGCGTGGAAACCAGGAATGAAAGTTCTTTTTGTTCTGCCAGAAATACTTCCAATGCGGATTCGAATTCCTGCAGCCCGCTGGCTTTTTGCGCTTGCGCATTACGCTGGAGTTTGGCCTGCATCCCTTGTTTTGCGGATAGGGGGAACAAGCGCGGAACCGCCGTGCCCAGAACTTGTTCCATTCCTTTTTGGATGTAATCCGTAATATTCTTTAATTCGCCATGATCCACCAAATCCGTCTTATTGACCACCACAAAGAGCTTGCGTTGATACTGCTGGATATCCCGTAAGAACTGCTCCTCAACTTCCGACAGCGGACCCTCGACGCTGGTCACAAAAATGACCGCATCGGCTTCTGGCAGAAACTCATAGGTGGTCTGGGTGTTTTCATGCCGGCTTGAGCCGATCCCCGGTGTATCGATGAAATACAGCCCCCGGCGAAGGAAGAGTGAAGCGATCTCGATCTGTGCAAAGAGCAGCCCTCTGGCATTTCCAGGGTTTCCTTCTTCGGTAATGTATTCGCGCAGCTCCGACAGCTCGATCTCTTGCTCCAGAGTCCAGCCCTTGAATTTTAATAAGGCGCGATCCTTTGGGCCATAACACAGAGCGGTAATCGCTGAAGTCAAGGGTAAATAACCGGTCGGCAGCAGGTCACGGGCAATAATGGCGTTCATCAAAGAACTCTTGCCGCGTTTGAACTGCCCCACCACCACCAGGTTAAACCGGTCCTGGGCTAATTTTACGAGCAGCTCCCGCACCGGGTCATCGTATTCCGTTGAATCCACCAGATTTTTCAGATCCATCAATGCCGCAGCCAGAGTTTGTTTTTCAAGAACGTAATTCCGGAGTGGGGAAGAATTATTTGTCATGTTTATTTGCTCGTCGCCATTGGTTCTTTTCTTAATCCAATCGATGCCCAGGGTTCACAAAGCAGGTTTTCTTCATTGGAGCCAAAGAAGCGCAACGCCCGTACCCACGGGATGTGCTCGCCATCCAATCCTCCTTTACGACGAGGATCCCAGGCTTGTTTATAAATAAAATTGGTCAGGTCATCGCCCAAGGAGTCCATTTTTTGAATCGTTGCCTCGACAAGAAAACCCAGCTCGTTGGATAATTTCGGATTTCCAAAGGAAAACGCCTTGCGAAAATGGGATAAACATAGCCCTTCTGAAGAGAGATAGGCTTCTCGGATTTCATTGCTTTCATCCCCAAACCCCTCGATGAGAGAGTACAGGTAATAATTTTCATACTGCTCCCCTACCTGGCAAACATAACAGCCCTTGACGATCATTGGCGCAAACGGTTCTTGTTCAAAGGCTACCGGAAGTTTCTTTCGAAATAGCCGCAGGAACCAACCATTGATTCCCTTTTCCCGTGATTCTTCTTTTTGGCGATACTTAATAAGATGATGCAAAGTACTTTTTACTAAATATTCATAGATCATACTGTTCTTGACAGCAACCTTATACGTCGCCAGGTCGAGAAGGCCCATTTCCCAGGTGTGTTTATCGCAGTAACCTAAAGAAGCGATAATATTGTCCCGTGTCTCGCCATCGTTGACATGCTCCAGGAGGAGGTTGTCCAAATAGCGTCTCTCACACTCATTTCGAATATGACAGATCGGACAACCAGGCTCTTGCATCGTAGGAACCAATTTCAGGAAGGATAGACTTGGACTCATCCGTTCAACTCCTAAGAAAAAGCTTCTACCCTGATTCTTGATCGGGTAGAAGCTTTCTAACAGCCATCCGGTTTGGCCCTGTTCCCAGGATGCGCCAGTCGCCTTGCCATTAAAAAAGCTTCTACCCTGCAACCCATTTGGTAGAAGCTATCAGACACATGCCTGTGTCAGTTAAGCGAGCCTCATCGCTTGATTATTATTGTATGACGATGCTTCCGTCAGGTCAAGTCTATTCAATTTAATGGACGCGACGTGTTTGCCTGGCAACAGATAAGAACCACGGTATGGCCGCCAACTGCAGCACGACTGAGAAAGCAATCATCGCAGGCAGAGAAACGCCGTAAAGGAACCCGATCCCAGCGCTCCCCAAGAACCAAAAGATTCCGTAACCCGCCGTGAACAATCCGTACGCCGAGGCCCGGTGCTGTGGAGCAACCATCGGCGCCACTGCCGCCGGAATAATCGATTCATGCACTCCCATACCCAATCCCCATAATGCCATACCGATGAGAGCAGCCCAAAATCCTCCTAGAAACACTAATGGCGCAAAGAGAGCAGCGATGATCGTCAGGACGATCAAAACCGAAAAACCAAACCGGTCGTAGAGGCGTCCGAACACCAGTGAACCGGTCCCACTCACACCCATCGCCACGGCGTAGAACACGGGAATTAATTCCGGTGAAACTGTGGACGTTTGGGCGAAATGGTAGGCGATGAGAGGGAAATCAGCGAACCCTGCCGCGACCAGAACCGCGCCGGCGAGATACAACCAGAAGACACGTGGCAGACCCCGTGTTTGAACATCCGGCGCGCTCCCTTCCATTTCTTCAGGATGTGGATAGATCCTATGCGCCAACAACAGCAAACTCAAGTTGATCACCGCCGGCACGGCTAATGCGGCAAAGGCAAGGTGATAATCCCCGCGCAACGCCAACATTCCTGCAATCGTCAACGGCCCGAACAGCGCCCCGAATTGATCCAGGGCCTCATGCACACCAAATGCCCACCCATACCCCATCTGCTTGGCGGCATGGGATAACATCACATCCCGTGGCGGATTGCGGGTGGCTTTGCCCACCCGTTCCAGAATGATCAAAACTGCCGCCATTTGCCAGTTCCCCGCCAGGGCAAGCAGCGGCACCGACGACATTTGGACGAAATAGCCAACGATCGTGATCGGCCAGAATTTCTGGGTTCGATCTGCGAGCCTCCCTGAGACGAGCCGCAGGCCGTAGCCGAGAAGTTCACCCAATCCTGAGACAACGCCGACGACGAAGGCGCTTGCCTGTAGGTTTGCCAGGTATGGTCCCAGAATGCTGCGCGAACCTTCATAGGTAAAATCGGCAAAGAAGCTCAGGATGCCAATCAAAATCACAAACTTGAGAGCTGTCTTTCGAACAGCGGATTTCGTAGAGATATCAGAGTCCTTATTCATGTGCTGTCCCTCGTAACATCTAATTAATTTGCCAATGAACAATCAGGCCAAGGCAAACATTTGCCCGACATAACGCCGTCGAACATTTTTCTCTTTATTAAAGTAATGGCCTCTGCCGAAATTATCATCTGGCAGAGGCCATCAACCTTCATAGGTAGTGCGCCTTACGGCAAGCGAGCCTCATCGCTCTCGGACAATCATAAATCCTTTCATAGATGATGTCAAGCGGATGGTTCTTTGGGTTTCCTGTAGAGTAATTCATTCGCTTGACAGGTATCCCCTTTGGATTAGAATATGAACAGCGATGAGGCTCGCTAGTAAATAGACGAACCGCCGCTCCTGGCTGATAGCCTCTGTCTATGATATAGGTCATAGGACAGAGGCTATTTGCTCATAAGGTCATGCTCATGATAGATAATTCAAATCACCAACGACCCGCCAAACTGTTTAATGAATACCAGATCCGCAGGGTAAAAATTGTCCTGAGAGGATTTGAAGAGGATTTACGTATGGCGCTGCGCTGTCTCGATGGGGAGCAGGATGAGGGGTATATGTATCAGCGGAAACTTGTGCTCTCGGAAGAACTGCGGGAAGAGGCGAGGCTCTGCATTTTGAAAGGTTTAGAAGAGATCCACCGCCTGGCGGATACTCTCGATTTTGAGCCAGAAGTTGAAAACGCCTCGCGGGTACTCATGGGACTCCTGAATATCGATTGGGAATATCTCAGCAACCTGCATGCCAAAGGCCTAAAGGGTTATGGCGTCATCCACCCGGATTTGAGCAATATCCTGGATGAGTCTGCAGAACGGATGTCCAGAATTGCGCTGGACCTGGGCAATATCTTTATGCAAGGATCGACAGGAATTGACGATAACGATTAAATTCATACACAAATCGCTGCTTGACGAGTCGATTCATATCGCTTAGAATAGTCCTTGAGCGATGAGGCTCGCTTATCCAAACCGCCTTTGTGCTGATAGCCTCTGTCTGCAACTGTGTTGCAAGGCAGAGGTTTTTTTATACCGCAGCAACGCGGAAAGGTTATTACCATTGCGAAAGGTCGCAGAACGGAAATGGAAGGAGCTAATCGCTTTTGTTTTCTAAGGCGGCGGCAGAAACTGGTGCGGGTTTTGCCGCGCTCCATTCAGAATCATCTCGAAGTGCAGGTGCGGCCCAGACGAATTGCCCGTGCTGCCTACGTTGCCAATCACATCTCCCTTATACACGCTTTGGCCGCAGCCGGCGCGCAACTGGCTCTGGTGAGCGTACAGCGTCTGCCAGCCATTGCCGTGATCGATCACGATCACGTTGCCGTAGCCGTAGTTGTTCCAGCCAGAATAGACCACTACCCCGCTGTCGGCCGCGTAGATAGCGTTGCCTAACTGCCCGGCGATGTCGATCGCCATATGGTTGATCGCCGGTTCGAAATCGAAGCCTGACACCCAGTGCTCTATGGTCGGCCATATGAACGAGCCTGTGCCGACTGCCCCGGTCATCACCTGCCCGCAGAAGCCTGGGCCGAAAATCTTGGCGGCGGCCGGGTTGGTTCTCGAAATGGCCCCGCCGCTCCAGGAAATCATCTCGCGTACTCCGCCGGGGACGATGATCCAGGCGCCGTCCTTGATCGGAGGATGGGCTATATCCGTGATGGCATTTTTATCGATGTGGTTGCCCGGGAAATCCAGGATATCTTCGGGCTTGACCCCGAAGAAACTGGCCACTTTGTTCAGGTTGTCCAACGCATGCCACTGGTAATAAACCCCGTCTACCGGCAGTATGTTCAAGGTTTGGCCGGGTCTGAGCTGGTGGGGATCGTCGATCAGCGTGTAATAGTTGCCCCACAGGATCGTTTGCGGGTTCAAATCGAATTTTTGGGCGATGCCAAACACTGTGTCGCCAGCCTGGACCACATACTGGGTGATCTCGAAGCGCGGCCTGGCGGGCAGGACGGTATGCGGCTGGGCCTGGCGGGCGATACCGTTCGCAGCTGGTGTGGCAATTGTCATGGTTGCCAGCCCGTCCAGGCTAACCGGCGCAGTAACAGCCGAGAGGGTCGGGCTGGTTTCGGCCGCGACCACAGAAAGCGACAGCCGGCTGCGGTACCACCAGGTAAAGCCGATCACCAGGATGCTGGCCAGCAGCGTGATTGAAATCGATAAAACTTGTCCCTTATTGCGCAAGATAGTT
>Ga0315282_10013585_pt1 | contig 12253 bp, 4 predicted proteins | sample YL17G07_20_MG_FD_203693 | JGI IMG/M metagenome (GOLD analysis project Ga0315282, IMG submission 203693) | Sediment microbial communities from Yellowstone Lake, YNP, Wyoming, USA - YL17G07_20 | ecosystem: Environmental > Aquatic > Freshwater > Lake > Sediment | place: USA: Wyoming | collected... | reverse complement strand
GAGTGGGGCCTCTTCGACATCGCCCGCGGCTACATCGACGACTACTTCACCAACTCCGTCCGTGACGACGGGTCGATCGACACCCGCGGACACGAGGGCGGGCAGGCCGGATTGATGCTCGTCACGGTGGCGAAGTACTACAACTATTCCCGCGACGTCGACACGATCCTCAGGCACCTGACGAGGATCCGCGGGATCGTCAAGTATTTCACCGACCTTCGGGCCGAGGCGAAGAAACTCCCCGCCGACGACCCGGCCTACGGCATCATGCGCAGCTGGTCCGAGCATGACAGCTGCCTCAAGTACGATCCCTACAGCCTCATCCAGCCCTTCCTCTCGAACAACGCGACCGCCAGCCGCGGGTTCAACGACGTCGGCCAGATGTTCGTCGAGATCGGGACCAAGACCGGAAATCAGGCCCTCGTCGCCGAAGGGAAGGCGATGATCCGCGAAGCCGCCGACATGAAGAAGGATCTGTACACGTCGATCCAGAAGTCGATGAAGACGAACGTCACGCCGCCCCGGATGCCGGCTACGGCCGGGGACGTATCGACCATCTTCCAGGGCCGGGTCCACGCGGAGATGATGCAGTCCGGCGTGTTGACCAAGGACATGGCCAACTCGATCGCCCGGTTCCACACGGACAGCGCCCGCAGGCTGATCGGCCGGGGCGGGTTCCTGTACTACGGATTCGGATACGGAATCCTCCAGCACGACTGGATCCGCGAGTTCATGCTCTCGTACTATTCCATCCTGGCGCACGGTTACACGCCGGGCACGTGGGTATCCGTCGAAAGCGCCGCCCTCGACAACTCGCGATATGCCCCCTACGCCACCCCCTCCGAGCTGAATATCCCGGTCCTGACGCGGTGGATGCTCGTCTTCGAGGATCCGAACGAGCCCATCTTGTGGCTGGACAAGGCGGCCCCCCAGCACTGGCTCGAGAACGGCAAAAAGATCGGCGTCAGCGGCGCACCGACCCGGTTCGGAACGGTTTCTTACGAGCTCCGCTCGGAAATCGCCAAGGGCAAAATCCTCGGCACGGTGAGCCTGCCCGCGGGTCCCGCCAACCCGACCGTCAATCTCAGGGTGCGCGTGCCGGGCGGCAAGAAAATGAAGAGCGTCCTGGTGAACGGCAAGCCGTGGAAGGATTTCGATCCCGCTCTGGATATCGTCATCCTGAAACCGTCTGTCACCGGCCAGGTCAGCGTCGAGCTGACCTATTGACCGGAGGCCGGCGTTGTGAGATCGTTGACTGTTTCGTTCAACGAAACGGAGAGTTTGGTACCGCGGTAAGACAGATTGATCATGGAGGAAGCATGAAGCGAATTTCTTTGGTTCTGGCTGCGTTTTTAGCCATCGGATTTGTTTTCTTCGCCTGCGGGAAGAAGGCGTCGGCGCCGGCGCCGGCGAAAGCCGACTACACGGTCGAGGCCGTTCCTCTGACCCAGGTCGACATCACGGACAAGTTCTGGGCGCCCCGGCAGGAAGCGAACCGGACCGTATCCCTCCAGGCCGTCATGGAGAGGGGCGAAAAACGGAGGGGAGGCGGCGCCACCCAACTCTACGAGGCTGCGGGCTACATCATGTCCAAGAAGCATGATCCCGCCTTCGACGAGTACATCAAGCCGAGAGTCGATGCGATGATCGAGCGGCAGTCGGCCCCCCCCGGGGCTGGGCCGCGCGCGGATAAGACGGGTAAGATGGGCAAGAAGGCTCCGGGTAAAGCGGCGCCGGACCAGGCCGCACCGGGCAAGACGGCTCCCGCGAAGATGGTCATGGATCCCTCCCGGCGCGCCGGCGGAACGGCCGCCGAGGCCGCGGTGGCCTATTTCGAAGCGACCGGCGACCGGAGGCTGCTCGACAATCAGCTGAAAGCCGCCGACGCGATGTGCGAAAACTACGGTCCCGGGAAGAAGGGCTACATCTCCGGTCACGAGGGCCAGAAGATCGGACTCATCCGGCTTTCGCGGTTCACCGGAGACGATAAATACTGGAAACTGGCCAAGTTCCTGCTCGATATCCGCGGCCGCGCCGAGTACCAGACACAATCGGCCGGCGAATATCCGGGGGACCGGGAGTATAATCAGAATCACAAGCCGGTTCTCGAACAGGATGAGGCCGTCGGCCACTGCGTGAGGGCCATGTATCTTTACATCCCCCTGACCGATATCGCCGCGCTCACGGGACAGCCCGAGTACACTAAAGCCGTCGACGCGATTTGGGAAAACGTCGTCGGCAAAAAAATGTACATCACCGGAGGGGTCGGCTCGATCCGCCAGCAGGAGAAGTTCGGCGCGAACTATGAGCTGCCGAACGTCAGCTCCTGGCATGAGACGTGCGCTTCGTACGGCAACGTTGTCTGGAACCACCGGCTGTTCATGCTCCACAGGGACGCGAAATATATCGATACGATGGAGCGGATTCTCTATAACGGATTCAACGCCGGCGTTTCGCTCAAAGGAGACCGGTTTTTCTACCAGAACGTGCTGCTCAATTACGGCAACTATGAGCGGTTCGAATGGATCAACACGCCCTGCTGCCCGCCGAACGTCGTCCGTCTGATGGCCCAGCTGGGCAGCTACGTCTACGCCAAGACCGACAAAGACATCTATGTGAACCTTTACGTCGGCTCGACGGCCAACATCAAGTTTGCCGAGAATGCGGTCAACATCGTCCAGGAAACGAGCTACCCCTGGGACGGAAACGTGAAGATGACCGTGAGTCCGGAGAAGGCGGGGAAATTCACCCTCTATGTCCGGATTCCCGAATGGGCCCAGAACCGGCCGCTGCCGAGCGATCTCTACACCTATCTGGATCCCACCGATGAAAAGCCCACACTCAAAGTCAACGGAGCGTCCGTTGAGCTCACGCTCGACAAGGGCTACGTCGCCCTTCAGCGCAAGTGGAAAGCGGGTGATACGCTTGAGCTGAACCTTCCTATGCCCGTGCACAAGGCCGTGGCCCATCCCTCCGTTCAGGACGACAAGAACAGGGTCGCCCTCGAGCGCGGACCCCTTCTCTATTGCGCAGAATGGCCGGACAACGGCGGCGGCGCCCTGAATATCTTCGTCCCGGATAACGCCAACCTCAAGGGCGAGTTCCGCCCCGACCTCCTGAACGGAGTCGAGGTCATCACCGGCGAGGTCCAGGCCATCGCCCGGGACGCCGATGGCGTCTCGGTCAAGACCGTTCCTCACAACTTGGTCGCGATTCCCTATTACGCCTGGGCCAACAGAGGCATGGGCGAGATGGCCCTCTGGATCGCCCGCGACGCCGCGACGGCATATCTGAAGCCCGTGACTCCCGCCCCCATCGCCAAAGTCACCGACTTCGGCGGCATCGTTTTGAAGTATACGGGCTACGGCGACCAGAATGATCAACTCTATGCCGTTTACGACGGCTACGATCCCCTGAACTCGGCCGATGAATCCCACCTCTATTATCGGATGCGGCCGCCCGCAAACAAACCGGCCTGGGTTCAGTACGATTTCAAGGCGCCCATAGAGATCTCTTCGTCCCAGGTCTACTTCGCCGACGACCGGCGCTTCTGCCGGCTTCCGGCCTCGTGGCGTGTTTTGTACAAAGACGGCAACACCTGGAAGCCCGTCGCCAACGCCGCGCCCTACACGGTGGACAAGGATAAGTTCAGCGAGGTCGCGTTCAAGCCCGTGAAGACGACGGCCGTTCGCCTCGAGGTCGAGCCCCAGGGAATCCTCTATAAAGGCGGGGCCGCGGGACCGCCGGAAGCTTTAACGATTCGCGAAGACATCGTCTGGAGAGAGTTCGGCCTTATCGAGTGGCGGATTAAGTAAGCTCCCGCTATTTCGACGCAACGGAGGCGGCCATCGCTTGCGGGATGGCCGCCTCTTTTTTTTCCCTCACTTCCGTGTCCCCGCAACGAATCGTATAGGTTTCTTCGGCCAATCCCCTGATTCCCTTCCGAGCCATTTTCGCCGGCCCGGATGAATCTGCATCGCCCCTAGACTCGTAAGACACGCGGGCGATCGCGAAAAAATCTTGAATGAGATATTTGTGTTGACAAACGTTCTTCCCTGAATTATGAATGAAGCCATCGAGGGACCAAGGCTATCCAGAAGCACAGAAAGCGGGCGATGCCCTTTTTTCTTGTCCCGTCAAACAACTTACAGCGAGCGTGGGTTTTTGCGAACCGCTTGATGGGAAACCCTCGGACAACTGCCGAAATGAGCTGAATTTCCAAATCGGAGGTGTGAAAATGGGATCAAGAATCTTGAAATCGATTCTGTTGCTGTGTCTTGTCCTGCCGGCCGGCCTGGGCGCCGGGCCCGAAGGGCAACGCGCAACGCCGCAGACGTCATTGCCGGGCTACGCCTCCGCCATGGCCAACCTGAAGTTCCGCGAAATCGGGCCGGCCATCATGGGCGGCCGCGTGGACGAATTCGCGGTGGTCGAATCAGACCCGAAAATTGTATACGCGGGTCTGGCTACCGGAGGCGTCTGGAAAACGACGAACGCCGGGACCACCTGGGAACCGATTTTCGATTGCGAAGCCTCCTCATCCATCGGCGCGATTGCCCTGGCGCCCTCCGATCCTTCGGTCGTTTGGGTCGGAACCGGCGAGGCCAATAATCGACAGAGCTCATCCTGGGGGAACGGCGTCTACAAATCCACGGATGCCGGACGCACTTGGCAGCACATGGGCTTGGCCGAGACTCAGCACATCGGGCGTCTGATCATCCATCCCACAAATCCCAATATTGTTTACGCCGCCGCGTTAGGCCGGCTCTGGGCCCCCAATCGTGAACGCGGCGTCTTCAAAACCACAGACGGAGGGCGCACCTGGCAAAACGTCCTTTATGTCAACGAAGACACAGGGGTGGTGGACATCGCCATAGACCGGCTCAGCCCCGATACGCTCTACGCCGCGGCCTATCAGCGCCGCCGGACCGTTTTTAATTTCAACGGAGGCGGCCCTCACAGCGCCATCTACAAGACGACAGACGGCGCGACGACATGGAAGAAGCTGACCCGCGGCCTTCCCTATGAGAACGAGAAAGAGAGCCAGACCGGACGCATCGGGCTCAGCGTCTACCGCCGCAATCCGAGCATCGTCTACTCCATCATCGAACACGCCGACGGCGGCGTCTTCCGGAGCGAGGACAGCGGCGAGACCTGGACGAGGATGAGCGACGTCAATCCCCGCCCGGCCTATTACAGTCAGATCAAAGTGGACCCGAATAATGATTTGCGCGTCTGGGTGCTCAGTCCCGCGGTCAATAACTCCGAGGACGGCGGAAAGACCTTCATCACCACTCGAGTCGGCCGCATCCACGTTGATTTCCACGCCATCTGGATCGATCCCCGCGATTCCAATCACATGCTTTTGGGCTCGGATGGGGGGATCACCCAGAGCTGGGATGCCGGCAAGACCTGGGATTTCATGAACACGATCGCCATCGGCCAGTTTTATGAGATCGGCTACGATATGCAAAAGCCGTACCGGATCTCCGGCGGCCTGCAGGACAATGGATCGTGGATCGGGCCGAGCCTCTCCCTCACCAAATGGGGACGATGGGCGCCCCCGGGGTCGACGAACAGTGACTGGATCGAGGTCGACGGCAGCGACGGTTACTACACCGTGATCGACCCGACCGACCCGAACATCGTTTATGCCGAGATTCCGTACGGGATTCCGCTGCGCCGCGACCTTCGTTCGAATGAGTCTCGTCCGATCCGTCCGTCGGAAGCCAAGGTTGTGGGGACGGTCGGGGACCCGGCTTACCGCTTCCATTGGAACACTCCGATCGTCATCTCCGCGCATGATCCGAAGGTCATCTACTGCGCGGCCCAGTTCCTCTACCGGTCAACCGACCGGGGTGATTCGTGGACAAGAATCAGCCCCGACCTGACGACCGGCGTTGACCAGAACTCGCTTCCGGTCATGGGCCGGCTGCCTCGAGAGGGAATACTATCGGTGCATGACGGCATAGGATACTGGCCCTGCATCGCCACCGTCAGCGAGTCGCCGCTCAACCCGGGCGTTCTCTGGGTCGGCACGGATGACGGCAACCTGCAGGTGACGCGCGATGGCGGCAAGACATGGCAAAATGTCGCCAGCCGCGTGCCGGGGGTCCCGAAAGGAACGTACGTCAGCCGGGTCATCGCCTCTCGCCACGCCGAGGGCTCTGCCTATGTCACCTTCGACGGCCACCGCATGAACGATTTTGAGGTTTACGTCTTCGCAACCACGGACTTCGGCGAGACCTTTCAGCCCATTTCCCGGGGCCTCCCGAGGAACAACGGTACGGTCCGCGCTATCCGGGAGCATCACCGCAACCCGAACCTGCTGTTCGTCGGCACGGAGTACGGCGCCTACGTCTCTTTCGATCGTGGGGCCGGCTGGGTGCCTCTCAAGCTCAACCTGCCGACGGTGCCGGTGAGCGACATCGCCATCCATCCCAGGGAGAATGACCTGATCCTCGGAACCCACGGCCGTTCGATCTGGATCCTCGACGATATCACTCCGCTCGAGCAGATGGACAGCCGAGTCCTGGCCAGCGACGTGCACCTCTTCGACATTCGTCCGACCACCGCCTGGCGGATCTACGACAACAGAAACGATCACGCGGGCCCCGGGCACAAATTTTTTGTCGGAGAGAATCCCCCGTACGGAGCCATCCTGAACTACTATCTCAAGACCAAGCCCGCCGGGAATGAAAAGGTCATGATCACGGTCGAGGACGGAGCGGGGAAGAAGATCCGCGAGTTCGAGGGCACGGACGACGTCGGCCTCAACCGCGTGGCCTGGGATCTGCGTTATGGCCCCCCGTCAGGACTCCAGGGAACGGGCTCTGATGAAGGCCTGAGGGGGCCGACGGTCGAGCCGGGCACGTACTCCATCAAGGTGTCGATCGGGCAGAAACAAATGAGCAAGCCCGCCGTCGTCGAGGAAGATCCGCGGATAAAGATCTCTCCCCCCGATCGCGAGGCGCGACGCCAGGCGATGATGCGAGCCTATGACCTGAGCGGCCGCGCGGCTCAGAGTTCACGGACCATCGGGGGGCTCCGCTCGAGCTTGGCCGCTGCTCTTGAAGAGTGGAAGCAGCCTAACGCACCCAAGGTTCCCGAAGCGGCAAGGAAGGACGCTGAGGAGCTTCTGAAGAAAGTGGACACGCTCCAGGAACGATATGTGCCGCCGCCGAGGCGGCGCACGGCCTTTTCCAGCTCTTATCTGACCTGGCGTCCCCCGACGATTATGCAGAGTCTGCCAAGGCTGAGCGTTTCGCTCGAGGGCTGCACCGCCGTGCCGACGCAGTCTCAGATGGAGGAACTCGAGGCGATCTCCCGGCTAATCAACGAAACCGTGGCGGCGACCGAAAAGCTCACGGCCGTGGATCTGACGGAGCTCAATCGCAAGCTGAATCAAGCGGGGTTGCCGCCAATCCGGATCTCCAATCCCCAAGCGACGGGTGAGTAGGAACTTTATATTTGGCGCCAAGTTGGGATGCCAGGTTCTCGGGAACAGGAAAAATCTAAAACAAAATATTTTGTATTGACAAATTCTTTTTCTTGAATTATGAATGGGCCCATCAAGGAATTAGCACTATTCGAAAGCATCGCTTTTTTGGCTTTTCGGGGAAAACGGCCGTCCTACCGCAGCCGGCGGGAGACGTACACTCCACTCTCTCTGATCCTCTCCCTGCTCAGTCTCCGGGTTTCGCTGCGTTCGGCCGAATCCGTTAGATGTAAAAAGGAGGACAAATGAATCGGAAGAGAGGACTTTGGGTGGCGGTCTCCTGTTTGCTGCTGGCCTCCTGGCTCGGGGCGCAGGGAACAAGCTCGGAGACGGGAGGCATCCGAGGGGTGGTTAAAGACGAACAGGGCAACGCGCTCCCCGGCGTCAACATCACCGTCAGCAGCCCCGCGCAAATGGGGACCACGAGCGCCACGACGAATGTCGACGGCGCCTTTCGATTGACTCTTCTGCCCATAGGCACGTATTCCCTGGTCGCCGAGCTGCCGGGATTCCAGACCGTCAAGAGGGACGGATTGATCGTCAGGCTCGGGGCCACGATTACCGTCAACCTGGCCATGCCCGCGGCGACCATTCAGGAGCAGGTGAACGTCGTTGCCGTCTCTCCTCTGGTGGACGTCAAAACCTCGAAATCGTCCCAGACGCTAAACCTGGAGCTCCTCCAGAATATTCCCGTCGCCCGTGACGTTTTTGCCGCGGTCGCCCTGACGCCCGGCACGGTTTACGGCGAGATCACACCCGCCCGCACGGCGGCCTACACAACCTCAATCAAGGGCAGCGGCGTGGCGAATAATATCCTCGCCGTCGACGGATTTTATGCCAATGACGTGGATAACTCGCTTCCTCAGGGAACGAAATTTGACTTCAACGTCCTGCAGGAAGTGGAGGTCGTCACCGGAGGGATGCCCGCGGAAATCGGGACGACGTCCGGCGGATTCATCAACATCGTCACCAAGGCGGGAGGCAACGCGTTCACCGGCGTCCTCCAGGGTTTTTATGACAGTCAGGATTTCTCGACGATCGTTCTTCCCGAGGAGCAGCTCCGGGCCATGGGCCTCGGCAAACCCGCCGTCGCGGTTTTCGCTTACGACCTTTCCGGGAGCCTGGGGGGACCGGTCATCAAGGATAAGATGTGGTTCTTCGTCAACGGGAGATATTACCAGGACAAGCGGGGGAGCGGATTCAAGCCCTGGACAGATCCCACCGGCGTGTTCCACGGCGATTATGATCTGCTTTCGCATGCGCCGGAAGGTTACTTAAAACTTTCCTACCAGCCGATGAAGGCCCTGAGGATCTCCCTCACCGGCAACATGCGCTGGGAATTCAACAACAGCGCCCAGAGCGGCCTTTACAATCCGATCGAAGCTTCATCCTACCGGGATCCCTGGCGTTATTTTTCGATCCTCCCCGTCGTCACCTGGATTCCCAATCCCAACATGATCGTCGAGGCGCGCGTCGGTTACCTGGGGAATGACATGTATTTCCCCACCTATCATCCCGAGCTGCCTTATAACCGGGATCGATACACGGGTTATACGTTCGGATCGACGGAACGAGAACTCTGGACCGGAAGGCCGGGCAAGCAGGCCTCCCTCCACGTGACCCGCTTCCAGGATAATCTTCTCGGAGGAGACCATGAGATCAAAGCGGGAGTCGAATGGGCTTACGGAGCGAGAGAGGATACCATTTGGAAAAAGGAGCCGCTCCAGTGGTGGTGGTATAACGGGAGCCCTTACTATTATCGCGGCTTATATAACCTGACCGGACCTCATCCTCTCTACGGGGACGGCTACATCGGACTGTACGTCGCGGGAGTGGACAGGGCCGGCGCCGCGGGGGATATCGTTCACACGAATCGTCTGGGCGCTTACATCCAGGATTCCGTGACTATCAAGAACCGGCTCACGATCAATCTGGGGTTCAGGTTCGACAAAACGACGGCCTCGTATCCTGAAATTCATAAGGGACGAAGCGGCGGGATCGCCGTGGCCGTCGGCGATGCGGTTTTTAAGTCGACGTACGGCTTCAACCCCTACGAAGAGTACCGGCAGCCGGGAGTCGACGACCTCATCAATTGGAGCATCATCAACCCCCGGCTGGGCGTGACCTATGATGTCTTCGGGGACGGAAAGACGGCGGTCAAAGTGAACATCGGCCGGTACAGCGACTGGCTGCCGGGCATGACCCTGGGCTCCGCGCATCCCCTCTATTATAAATATTATTACTTCTACTGGACGGACCTGAACAACAACGGCGTCCCCGACGCGCCGCCCCTCGACAGCTACAAGAGCGATCCCTCGACCAGTCCCCTCGAAATGCTGCCGTCCTTCTGGAGACAGAAGATCTCCAAGGGCATCAAGTCTCCCTACGACGATCAGCTCCTCGTCGGGATCAACCACGAGATTTTGCCGAACTTCCGGCTGGGGCTGAGCTACCAGTACAAGAAAAAATCCGGCATCATGGACGACGCCCTGATCAACACGGCCAACGGCCAATTCTGGTACAAGCCCAACAGCGGATACTGGGTTCCCTTCACCACGACCGTTCCCGCTCTCGATATCTTCCCCGCCCAAACGCTCACGATGTATTTTCCGAGGGCCGACGCGCCGTCGAATTTCTACAGCCTGACGAACCTTTCCGAAGCCTACCGGAAATACTCGGGCGTGGAGTTCACCTTCGAGAAGCGGATGTCGAACGGCTGGCAGCTGGGTGGCTCGGTCAGCATTTCGAAGAGCTGGGGGAACTATTCGGGGGACTACGGCGGCGCGGCGGGCGCCCAGTCGGCCGGGAACAGCGCCAACTGGTTGGTCAACAACGCCGGCAGATTGCCCGAAGACAAGCCGTTGATCATGAAGCTCTACGGAACCTTCAATATCCCTTACGGGCTCGTCGCTTCCTTCTATTACAACTACTACGACGGCGCGCCCTGGGCCAGGACGGTCACGGTTACACCGCCGTCCGCCTGGGCAACGGCGAACGGAGTCAATACGCTTCTCACCTATACGGTCAACACGGAGCAGCCGGGCGCGCGGCGCTATTACACCTACCAGAATTGCGATTTCCGGCTCGAGAAGAGATTCGGACTGGGCAAGCTGGGATCGGTGGGCGTGTTCGTCGACGTCTTCAACCTGCTCGGGCATAACTTCGTGAACGTCACCCAGAATCCCGCGGGGACGTGGCGGCCGACGGACAACAATGTCACGACGGGAACGTATACCGTCACCGGCACCTACAAGGCGGTGACGAGCGTCACCAACCTGTCCCGTGTATTCCGGCTGTCCGTCAGGTATACCTTCTGATCGGGCCCCATCAGACCGAATTGGATGGGAGAGGACGATAAAATATGACGAAGAACAAGATGCCTCGCCGAGATTTCTTGATGGTCGCCCCCTCGGCTGCTTGGGCTCTGGCCCAGACGGCGAAAGGCGCGGCTCCCCAATCCTCGCCAAAATCCTCCACCATGAAGAACGTCATCGAACCTTTCAACTACCAGGGCGTCCGGCTGCGCGAGAGTCTGTGGCAGGCTCAGTTCCAGACTGCGAGGGATACGTATTTCGGCTTTTCGAATGACGACATCCTTCAAGGATTCCGGGCCGCGGCCGGATTGCCGGCGCCCGGGAAGCCCCTCGGAAGCGAATGGAGGTCGCGAATGATTCCCCGGGCCAGCTGGGCCCAGGTCAACACCGGGGGGATCTTCGGCCAGTGGCTGAGCGGAATGGCGCGGATCTATCGGGCCACCGCCGACAACGCCATGCGCGACAAAGCGGTCTACCTGATGACCGAGTGGGCCAAGACCGTGAAGCCGGACGGCGACTGCCGTATGCAGCACTATTCCTTCGAGAAACTCGTGTGCGGGTTGGTCGATATGCACGAGTATATCGGCCACCCCGACGCCATGAGCCTTCTCGAAAAGGTCACGGACTGGGCGAGCCGGACGTTCAACCGGGCCCGGACGACCGCGACGCCGCGGTCGTACTCGGGGAGTCCAGGCGAGTGGTACACGATGTCCGAGAACTATTGGCGGGCTTATCTGCTGACGGGAAACCCGAAGTTCAAGGCCTTCGCCGAAGTCTGGCTCTATCCCGCTTACTGGGACAAGTTTGCCGAGACGTCGGCGCCCGAGAGCGGAGTCTACGGCCTCCACGCTTACAGCCACTGCAACACCTTCAGCAGCGCGGCCATGACGTACGCCGCCACCGGCGATCCGAAGTACCTCCGGATTATCAAGAACGCCTACGACTTCATGCAGAACAGCCAGTGTTACGCGACCGGGGGATACGGGCCGCACGAGAGGCTCATGGAACCCAACGGGAATCTCGGCAGGTCGCTCGAGTTCCGGTTCGACAGCTTCGAGACGGTCTGCGGCTCCTGGGCGGGGTTCAAGCTGTCGCGGTATCTCATGGGCTTCACGGGCGAAGCGCGCTACGGCGATTGGGTGGAGAGGCTTCTCTATAACGGCGTCGGCGCCGCGCTCCCTCTGGGCCACACGGGCAAGAATTTCTATTACTCCGACTACCGGACCGGCGGCGGCATGAAAGTCTACCGGTGGGACAAGTTCACCTGCTGTTCGGGGACCCTCATCCAGAGCCTGGCCGATTACCACAACCAGATCTATTTCAAGGACGCCAACGCCCTTTATGTCAACCTCTACCTTCCCTCCGAGGTCACCTGGAGCCGTCCGGACGGTGAGGTTGTCCTCGTCCAGGAAACCCGGTATCCCGAAGCCGAGACGAGCAC
>Ga0315282_10013584_pt1 | contig 12253 bp, 12 predicted proteins | sample YL17G07_20_MG_FD_203693 | JGI IMG/M metagenome (GOLD analysis project Ga0315282, IMG submission 203693) | Sediment microbial communities from Yellowstone Lake, YNP, Wyoming, USA - YL17G07_20 | ecosystem: Environmental > Aquatic > Freshwater > Lake > Sediment | place: USA: Wyoming | collected... | reverse complement strand
CGGAAGCACGGCGGTTAGTGGCGCCCCTTCATGGCAGACCGTGAGCATCAGCGCGGGGACACCGACCTCACTTACAACAAGTGCGGTGACATATTGGCTCTGCTGGCAGGTGGACACGGCAAATAGTCTGCCTTCGTATACAAGTGGTAGCGCAAATACGGGCAGCTACATCTCGCAGGCCTACGGTTCATTCCCCGCCACATGGACTGGCGGGACCCTAACAAGCGAGGATTGGAGTGAGTATGTCACATATCATTAAGCAAGTGTGTTTCCTGCCTAATTTCAGCTGCCAGATCAACTATCTTACAAAAAACTGCATTCTCAGCATAAACATGGTAGGGAAAAATGTCACATCTAAATTGGCAGCACCACAAAAGCAAGGTATCAATTTATAGATTTTCTGTTTTAGTATTGATGTATGAAAGCACAGAGCGCAATAGAATACCTCTCCACATATGGCTGGACGATTCTAATAATAGCGATTGTACTCGTAACACTTTACACGCTCGGCGTATTCAGTCCATCAAATTATGTTCTTACATATTGCACGTTTCCTGCTGATTTCAGCTGCCAGAGCAGCTATCTTACAAAAAATGGTATTCTTAGCGTAAACATACAACAATTAACATCATCACCGATAATCATAACTGCAATAGGCTGCAACTCTAACTCAACCCCAAGCCATATGGTAACTTTTTCGGGTTCTAGTCAAATAAACCTAAATATAGGGGGGAACGTCAGCATATCGGGCAATGGCGTCACCCCTCTTCTTTGTTACTCGAACGGCACGGTTTTCACCGGACCAATTGGCTCATCGTATCGCGGCTTTGTGATAATTAACTACACAACCGTAGAAACGTTCTTCACCCATGTGATTGTCGGCCAGCTCTCCCAGAAGGTTTTGATGCTCTCAACTACTACATCAATAACTTCTACGTCATCAACAGCAACCTCAACAACCTCAACTACCTCGACAGCAACATCAACAACCACCTCTACATCAACTTCAACCTCCGCCTCAACCTCCACATCAACCACAACAACCTCCACGTCAACAGGCACAACAACCTCCACGTCAACAAGCACATCAACTTCAACCTCCGCCTCAACCTCCACATCAACCACAACAACCTCCACTTCAACAAGCACATCAACCTCAACAACCACTTCGACTTCAACTACAATACAATATCTCCAGTTCGGTTTCAACAGCATAGGCTCGACAAGCTACCCAACAACTTCTGCTGGGGATACAGCTGTTGAGGCCACAGACACCAATCCTGCACAGACATACTGGTGGAAGATTGGCTCGCCCGTAACAGGAACTATCAATAGTATCACAATTTACATATCAAAGTCTTCTGGGAATCTTCTGGCTGGAATATACTCAGATTCAGGCGGCACTCCTAGCGCTCTATTAGCTACTACAGCTTCGGTCGCTGCTGGCAGCGCGGGGGCTTGGCAAACCATTCCTTTGACGACATCATATTACGCGAACGGGCAGACCCTTTGGATTGCCGTACAAAGCAGTGTAACTAATGTTGCTTCTATGGCCTATAAGACGGCGTATCCTACCCTTTACACCTACTATTACTACTACCGCTCAGGTCTTACTTATGGAACGCTACCTAACCCTGCTGGCGCATCGTCAGATGTAAAGGCAAAATATAGTTCCTATTTGAATGTCGCTTCGATTGAAGGCTATGCAAAATGCACGAAGGTCACCGGTGCGGCTGGCACTGCAGACTCGGTAAGTTTTTATGCGCATAATGCAGGCAACTTTAGACTGGCAATCTACAGCGATTCCTCTGGCCCCAGTTCAAAGCTGTGGGAGAGCGGAAGCACGGCGGTTAGTGGCGCCCCCTCGTGGCAGGCCGTGAGCATTAGCACGGGTACGCCGACCTCGCTTACAACAAGTGCAGTGACGTATTGGCTCTGCTGGCAGGTGGGCACAGCAAATAGTTTGCCTTCGTATACCAGTGGCAGCGCAAGTACGGGCAGCTACATCTCACAAGCCTATGGTTCATTCCCCGCCACATGGACCGGCGGCACCCTAACCAGCGAAGATTGGAGCGAGTATGTCACATATCATTAAACCGCTTTAAGCGAGCAGCCGAATTAAACTGCTTTTCTACATCAAAATGTCAGCCAAGCCACAATAAGAATAAAGGACTTGCAACAATCGCTTTTGCAACATTTGGAAAATTCCAAGAGTATTTAAATAAATACCACTATAAAAGTATTAGAAACTCCGTTAAACCGACTTATTGCATAATGATTTACATGGAAGCGAAAATTAACAAAATAAATGACTTTTTATGGGAGATAGAGGTAGACAAATCAGCAGGAATGAATGTTCCAGTGCATATCTATGCAAACGAATCAATAGCTAATTTGATGGGCAAGGACAGAACACTGAAACAAGCTTTGAACGCGGCCTCATTGCCATCTATAATAAAGCACTTTGTACTAATGCCTGATATGCACGAAGGCTACGGCTTTCCAATTGGTGGAGTTGCAGCTTTTGATGCCGATAACGGAATTGTATCCCCAGCAGCAATCGGATTCGATATAAACTGCGGTGTAAGGCTCATAAGAACAGATCTTACCATCGAGGAACTCAGGCCCAAGCTTAGTGCCCTGATGGATGCATTATTCGAAAATGTGCCCAGTGGCGTAGGCAGCAAAATAAAGCTCGGCTTTACACAGAGTGATCTAGAGAGGGTTGCGATAGAGGGAGTAGGCCATGTAATAAGCAAGGGTTATGGCTTCTCTGATGATTTGGAAAGAATAGAGGAAAATGGTTGCATCTCCGGCTCGGATCCGGGTAAAGTCAGTGCATTGGCAAAGAAGCGCGGCGTTCAGCAGCTCGGCACGCTCGGCGCAGGAAATCACTTCCTTGAGGTGCAAAAGGTAGACAGAATATTCGACGAAAGGCTTGCAAAGGCATTTGGCTTGCATAAAGATCAGATAGTAGTAATGGTCCATACTGGCTCTCGGGGCTATGGCCACCAGATATGCAGCGATTACCTCAGAATCCTAAACGAATACAGATTCAAGCACAATATCAAGCTTGCCGATCCAGAGCTAAGCTATGTGCATATAGGCTCAAAAGAGGCTGATGATTATCTTGCAGCAATGCGCTGCGCTGTAAACTTTGCATTTACCAACAGGCAAATCATAACCAACTCAATAAGAAAAAGCTTTGAAACCGTGTTCGGCAAAAACGCCGATAGTTTGGGCATGCAGATTGTTTATGACGTTGCGCACAACATCGCCAAGTTAGAAGAACACGAAGTCGATGGAAGACGCATGAAACTCTATGTGCACAGAAAGGGCGCAACAAGGGCGTTTGCCGCTGGCATGAAGGAAATACCCAAAATATACAGGGATTTTGGGCAGCCGGTTCTAATACCTGGAAGCATGGGCACTGCCAGCTATGTGCTTGCGGGCAGGCCCGAAGCAATGAGGAAGAGTTTTGGCTCATCATGCCACGGTTCAGGCAGGATAATGTCAAGGCATCAGGCAATAAGAGATATACCAGCTTCCAGAACGCTGAACGACCTAAAAGAAAAGAAGATAGAAATAAGAGTTAGGAGCAGAAAGCTGATAAGTGAGGAGGCGGAATGGGCGTACAAGAACGTTGATGACGTTGTTGCAAGTGTTGCAGGCGCAAAGATTTCAGACATAGTTGCAAGGCTTGTGCCCTTCGGAGTCACTAAAGGATAACTACAATCATTAAAACGCCCTTGCCGAACTATATTAAAGTTTGAAGTCAGGTTATCCTTTCTAGTCTTTTTAGGCTTTGGACCATGCCTTCTTTTCTCGAAGAAGGGCTTCGGCCTCAGATTCCAAAGCCATCCCAAACCATCCCGTCATAACTACTTTCGGATATTCCTTCGTTTCAGGGCGCGGTAAGAAATGCATTCCAGTTGATGTTTTCCAATCGAGACCCGGACCACTTATAATCAAACTTGCCTGCGCAGATCCAGCCAGTGCATCACAAAACGAATAAGCAGAGTTATTGATATCTATTGAACGCACGTTGCCTTCTATAGAACAATTAAGGATCTGTTTTAGGGTTTTAAGCGCTTCTGATATGGGGGTACCGCCACATTCTGGGCACCACCTGAGACTTGCATTTGCCACAGGTACCTTTCCTTCATTCATATCAGAAAAATTCAATTCATAGATGGCAAGATTATGTTGACAAGCAGCGCCCCGATCGAAAGTTTGTTGGATCCTATCGGCCCAAGCTCGGTTTTTGAACCACTCCTTAGTGAGCGCTTCGTCGCTGTTTTTAGTCAATCTTTTTGTTGCCATTATTCACTACCTTGCTCCTAAGCTAATTTGGATTTTCCTGCTTATAGACCTTAGTACTTTTCAAAAGGTTTAGCAGCCTATCTAATACTATTTTTCTTACACGGTCTTTCTTATTTTACCTAATATATATACTTTCCTATGCACTTGGCTTTGCACAACAAAGCCATCTTGCACAAAAAAGATTAATCTTGCACAAAAATTGCAAATAAAGAACCCCGCCCTAAAGAACGGGGTATTTAAGCGGTGGCAGAACATTATGATAAAAAGGTGAAAAACATGGAGAAATGGAGAAAAAAAGTATTGGGACGGTTGGATATGACGCTCATATTATTCGAGTTAGTTCTGAGTGTGATATTCCTTGCACTGTCGTATCTCATAAGCAGTATGTACCTTAAAGGAATTGGGGTTGGATTGATAATCTCTTGGGTGACAAGTGCCATAGCCTATTTATACAAGAAAAGGGTAAAACCATGAGCAACGAAGAGCGTATGGCATTCACTTCCCAGCCTAAAGGCAGGGGTTTCTCTGCCACCAACACAATAAGCCTGATCTACTGAGTTAAAAGATGTTTTAAAACATTGGAATTATTAAGCGGTGGGAGCTCATGGTGGTCTCCAATGTATGTTTGCAATAACATAGTTTCGAATAGAGTTGCTGGTGAAGACGTTATTGCAAAAGCTATTTCAATAGGGTAAATCCCAGAAAACCATTTAACACGCTTCGTAGGGGATGATGCTTTTTGATTAGTATATTTGTATTGTCTTAAACGATTTTTTAAATTCTTACTACTTCCAATGTAAACTATATCTGATTCCCCTTTAACTCTATAAAATTTTCTGCCATCTTTGCCTCTCATAACATAAACTCCTATACTTTTAGGTGCTTGAGTTATTGCTTGGTCTAAAGTTAGCCAATCAGAGAAAGTGATGCCCGCCCTTCCCACTAGACTTCTGTAATTAATTCGATTAGATAACATAGCAAAGCCACTATCAGAAGCTTTGTACCTCGTTTATAATCGGTGCCAACATCGCATAAGCAGAGCGTTGTATTTTATCAAAGAATAAAATATCGGTTTTGGTATGTATTGCTTCGTAAACTTGTTTAGTAAATTCATCCCACATACCTATTCCATGCAATCTGCAATTTCTGCTCCACTCTGACGGGTCTATAGATCCTTTTTCGAACTGCTGTTTTGTGTATTTTCCTCGTTGAACAGGCAAATACGGTAATGGGTCTTGATCTTCCTCTAAAAATTTACTTTTGAGTCCATCAAATTTTTCAAGTACGAGTCTTCTATCGTTCAGACATTTTCTGTATCTTGCTCTTGAACCCCTCGCAGGCATTGGATATTGCGCATAATTGTTTACAGTATCTGTAAAAAAGTCGAATCCCGCACCAAGAAGACAATACCCAAAAGCACCACCACCAAGTGTACCCATCATCATCGGTGACTCTTTATTTTGGTTTTGAAATTTTAACGTCTTTAAAAACAGAGAAAGGTTATTCTGGGCATGCTCACTGAATGATATATTTACAAAATTATGCGGGTCTGTAAATTTAATAACCCCTATTTTGTTTTTACTCTCAGCTATGCAATTGAGTATATTATGAACTGCAGACCTATTTTCAAAAACATCTGCTGAAAGGCTGAAATAAGTGGCAACATCATCGGTCACTATATCGCTTGCCATTTTATTCATTGATATGGATTTGTCTATTAAAGCTCCGCAATTCCTTGCATTTAAAGAAGGTATAGGAGGGATAAAAACGTCTATTCCACATTTCTTTTCTTGTCTGAAAGTCCAGTTAATTAGGCTACCTGCATCTGCCCTTTCTTTATCATCGCTTGGAAACAATCTTTCCCAAAATTTTATATGTAAATCATCGCCATTGGTACCTTTTAAGACCATTTCTTTGAGATGATCAAGTAAAAATTTTGGCGGTTTAAGCTTTATATACCGATATAAAAGCTGTTTAAATTTAATACCGTATAATTCTGTATTTGGATCTATGAACTTAAGCTTTGTTTCCTCCATCTGTTTAAATTCGGCACTTACTCGCCCACCCCACAAAGTTGATTGGTTTATAGAAGACTTCCAAGAGGCGGTTATTTTTGCATAATCGAATATATTGTACATAGTGGCACCAAGAAACCCCAATGTATTCAATTCAGGTGTAGAATAACCACCCATCTCACATAATATACCAATATCTTCTGTGCTTGTTACATTTTCACAGAAGAATGGCGCTGAAACTATTTTTCGATTCAGCTCAATTTTCTTTCGTTGAAGAACTTTGCCTTCTTCCAATATCTCTACTGCGATAGTTTTCATAATTTTTCGCCTCTTTTTATAGCTTCTAATATGAATTCTTTGAAGAATTGAAGGTCTCTTAATTTAATCAGCATGCCTCCCCCTGAAACTTTATCCGAAATATCTTCTATGTATAGATATTCCCCGAAATTATTATTTAGAAATGTTGCTCTAAGCTCCAGTCCTGTTTCGTCAGATTTTTTGTGAACCATTAATTCAGGATGGGCAATAATACCATTTGGATAGTAATAAGTCAAATTTCTGCGCTTTATCTTATATGCAGATCTTGAAGATACCATCTGTTCCAAATATTTTACCACAGTGGGTCTTGAAAATGGTGCTGTTTCAAGTATGTCTGGTATTGTTACGCCTTGTTTATCATTTAATTTCAAAAGTTCTTTAATTTTCTTAGATGCGTAGCTCTCTTGGTCTTGTGGGTTCATACCAAGATATTGCTTTCTATCAATGAGATCTGGTCCTTTTATCAAATATTGTGTCTCTTCCATAAACTTACCATGTCTTATTATAAGGTATTATAATAATAAGTTATAAATAGGTTTCTATGCTATATATGGTAGCTATGTATTGTAAGAACATTTTCCGTTATCTTCATCTCAGACCCCTTTTGATCAAAGCAACAACTGTTTCATTGTTATTTTTAAAATCATGGTTTATCTTGTATTTGAGTACTTCCTTCCATGTGTTGTCATCAATATCTAAAATAAGTTTTTTTGGCATATTAATACCCCTTAATAGTTATTAATAGAAAGGTATTTATATCTATGTTTCCATATATTAATAGTTATTAACAACCATTAATAGATGAGATATATGGATGTGAGGAAAATAAAGGGGTACCAAATAGCCCAGAAAAAGCAGATAAAAGAAATTAAGAATGGATGGCTTGTAAAATCGCAATCAGGATTTGGATTTTACAAAGTTTCGGAAGATTTTATCTGCGACTGCCCAGATTCAGAACTTCACGACGCCACTTGCAAACATGCATATGCCGTAAGGTATTACCTTGATATAGAAAAAAATAAACCAGAGGGGATAAAGACGGAGAAGATAAAACTTACATATAAGCAGGCTTGGAGTGTTTATAATCAAGCTCAAACTTTAGAAGGACAGATTTTTGATGAGTTACTAAGAGATCTATGCTTAAACTTAAGGATTAATCAAGAACCTCAACTGAGGGGAAGACCGCACACAATTCTTGGCGATAGAATATTTGTGACTATTAAGAAAATCTATTTTCAAATGTCGGGAAGACGTGCCATTTCATTATTTAAAATGGCTGAGGAAAAGAAACAGATTACACATACTCCCCACTTTAATACTGTATTTAACTTTCTGAATAGTCCTAAGACTACTTCGATATTGCATGAACTAATTGCCATAACATCTGCGCCTCTAAAAGCAGTAGAAACTGACTTTGCAGTAGATAGCACAGGTTTTAGCACACGTTGTTTTGGTTCTTATTGTGAAGGTAAATACCCAACCAATAGAGAACGTAAGTGGTTAAAACTTCATGCTTGCGTTGGAACTAAGACACACATTATAAGTTCAGTGATAGTAACAGGCGGAAATGGAGCAGATAGCCCCCAGCTTATACCATTAGCCAAAAACACATCAGAGAACGGATTTGATATTGAAAAACTATTTGCAGATAAAGGATACCTAAGCAAAGATAACCTTGATTACATAGACCAGCTTGGCGGAACTGCTTATATACCATTCAAGCAAAATTCTCTTGCAAAGAGTAGAGGTAGTCCAATATGGCGTAAAATGTATTTCTATTTCAAAATGAATCAAGCAGAATTTATGCAAAATTATAACAAGCGTTCAAATATAGAAAGCGTATTCTCTGCTATGAAGAAAAAGCTTGGTGATACCTTAAAGTCAAAAAAGCATACAGCACAGATTAATGAACTGCTTTGTAAGGTCATAGCCTACAATATTATGGTTTTGATAGAAGAAATGCAAGAGCTTGGAATAGCACCCAATTTTAATTCTAAAGCACTTTTATAATGATTACTATGCAAATAAATACTATGGAAATTAATGCTATTTATGAAGGGGATAATTTAGAGGTTATGAGCAACTCCCCTAAGAAAAGTATTGACCTTATTTACTTAGATCCTCCTTTCTATACAAATAAAGGATTTGAAATTATTTGGAAGGACAAAGCAGAGATAAGGGCATTCCAAGATAGATGGGCTGGAGGAATTAATCATTATATTACCTATATGCAACCCAGATTAGTAGAATGTTATAATCTCTTGAAAGATACGGGCTCTATTTATCTACACTGCGACCCTCACGCAGACTCTTATCTCAGAGAAGAAATGGATAAGATTTTTAGAGAAAGCAATTTCAGAAACGAGATAATCTGGAAGCGAACTCACGCACACGGAGGGGGCACGACAGGATTTAGCAGTGTCCATGACACAATCCTTTTCTATACAAAATCAAACAAATTCACTTTTAATAGGCAATTTACTCCTTACTCACAGAGCTACATAGACGATTTCTTTAGGTATAAAGAACCAGATGGCAGAAAATATAGATTAGTTATAGCAACGGGGTCAGGAGAAACCAAAAATGATTATCTATGGAAAAGCAAAACTCCAACAAAAGGAAGACACTGGGCATATAAGAAAGAAAAGATGGAAGAATTAGAGAAAGAAGGTATGCTTGTCTATTCAAACATGGGAAATGTAAGTATTAAACAATATATAGACGATAAGGAAGGCACGCTTATAACAGATATTTGGGATGATATAGAAGTTATACATAGTCAGTCTAAAGAAAGATTAGGCTATCCTACACAGAAGCCAGTAGCACTCTTGGAACGCATAATAAAGGTATCATCAAATAAAGGAGATACCATCCTTGACCCTTTCTGTGGCTGTGGCACTGCCTTAGTTGCTTCTCAAAGATTAGGCAGAAAATGGATAGGTATAGACATATCCCCAACAGCTTGTAAATTGATGGACAAAAGGCTTAGAAAAGAATTCAGTATTACACCTAAATTGATTAGAGGAGAAGTGGACATAAAATATCTCAAGAAACTACAACCTTTTGAGTTTCAGAACTGGGTTGTTGTTGATAAATTCTTGGGAGCAGTAAGCAAAACTAAATCAGGAGATTTTGGTATAGATGGTTATACTCCACAGATAACTGGGGGCTATCCTATACAAGTAAAACAGAGTGAAGGGATAGGCAGAAATGTAATAGATAACTTTGAAACTGCTATACGGAGACTGAATAAAACAAAGGGATATATAGTTGCCTTTTCTTTTGGGAGAGGTGCTATCGAAGGAGTAGCAGAGGCAAAGAACAATAGAAGCATTGAAATTATACTTAGAACAGTCCAAGAACTTTTAGATGGAAAGATAGAATAGAGTGGTATAATGGAAACAAATGTCATCATAAAATATAGAGAAAAGGGGAAAAAGACAATATATACTCAAAGAGCGAGTATAGATGATCGTCGGTTTGGTAACCCGAACCCACCAGATATGCCAATTGTCGAAGTAATTCGTAGATATATAGAAAGTAGAATTTCTCAACAAGATGCCGAATTTTCTCATTTAAAGGATAAATATATTGTTAGTATAGAAGTAGAATAATAATTCTGCACAATAAATCATAAACTTGCACAATTAATGAGGCAATTTACCTATTTATTGTGCAAAGCCTATGCACTTTGTCATCGATAAAAAGGCAAATTAATATGATTCGCCCCTGCCATTTTCTTATCCTAAAGAAAGGGTCTCTTAAGCACCTTTAGAGTTGGAAGGGTGTTTAAGAATTGATCTTAAAAACCCTGCTTAATTTTAGGTTTAGGCGGCTTTTAGTTCAAATCTCAGACTCTCCCCCACTTGAAGCTTGGGTTATATGCAGAGACCCCATTTTGTACCCTTCTTATTCCCTTTTTCTGGAATTCGGATTATGCTATCGTATTTACTATCATTATGATTAAGTAATCAAAAAGGAATTTTGTAGGAGAGAGAACATCAACAGCATGTTTTATATATGTTTCGCAGTTTTCTCTCTATAGGATAACCAAAAGGTTTAAATATATGAATGCCCAATACTTTTATATCTAATTTTTAGAAAAACTCAAAATTATAATTGTATTAGCAACGTTTATTGGGTGTTATATATAGCCAAAGAAAAAATTGCTAGGAAAAAAGCCAGGCAGACGATGAAGATGAAGCCTAGGCAGGGCAAAGAAACAAAAAAGATCGTATTGAGTGACAACAAGATTAGTGTTACTCCAATAACAGAACCAAGGAAACGCGGAAGACCAAGGAGCACTTACTTGCTAAACGCAGAACAGGCCACAGCACCACCAGAAACCGGAAGGTTCGAAGCTATAAAAATATGCCCAAGCTGTGGAAGCCATAACCTGGTATCTGATTCTGCCAGGAGTGAACTCGTGTGCAACAACTGTGGTTTGGTTATAGAAGAGAACATTGCTACAAATGAACAGGAATGGAGGGCATTTGATGCTGAACAGCAGGGCGCAAGGGCAAGAGCGGGCGCGCCTTTGCAGTTTGCAAAGCCCAACAAAGGGTTGTCAACAGAAATAGATCTGTATAGAGACATAAGAGGCGTAAGACTGCCCCAAAAGAGGCAGGCGCAGCTTTACAGGATGAGGAAGTGGCACAAGAAGGCAAGCATAGCAAGCTCAAGCGAGCGCAACTATCTGATCGCACTGCCGGAATTGAACAGGGTAGTAAGCTATCTTGGACTGCCCGCAAATGTCAGGGAGAATGCTGCACTCCTTTACAGGAAATGCGTGCAAAACAATCTTATAAGGGGCAGGCCCATAGAGACGGTTGTGCAGGCTGTTATATACGCTGCTAGCAGGAAGGCTGGAATGCCAAGAACTCTTGAGGAAATTTCAAAGATAGCTGGCGTGCCAAAGAAAGAGATAGGCAGGGCATACAGGGCAATATGCCATGAGCTCGGCCTAAAGATACCGCTCACAGATCCAATAAGCTACGTGCCGAGATATGCAACAGCGCTAAAGCTTAGCGGCGAGGCCCAGGAAAAGGCAGTTGACCTTTTGAAAAAGGCAATGAAACGCGGCCTAGTATCTGGAAGAAGCCCAACCGGCGTTAGTGCAGCAGCCGTCTACATTGGCGGAGCATTAGCAGGCGAGCGCAGAACCCAGAAGGAGGTTGCAGACGTAGCAGGAGTCACAGAGGTAACAATCAGGAACCGCTACAGAGAGCTTAAGGAGCAGCTCAACATTAATGTAGATCTATGATCTCATGAGGGCATTCCTGGAGCGCAGGATACAGCAACGGAAGTGTCGGTCCAACTGATGAAGAGCCGGTGAAAAATTACACCAGAAGACAGGATATATCAGACAAAATCAGACAACGGACACTCACATCTTAGGAGATACTACAGGCTTTAGCCCGCAGAGGTTCATCATTAATACATATATTTATTATGGGCAACTGTAAGGGAATTTAATCCTTAGGCAAGAATTCCACGTCCTTTAGGTCGTGGATGAATTGCACGCTGCGATTCTACGTAAAATATCTATTCCTTATGGTTGAAGTTCTACCAATGGCGGCGTTAGCCGCCAGAGGCAA